>OLRJ01000156.1_pt1 | contig 68445 bp, 68 predicted proteins | sample 1672741 | NCBI WGS metagenome assembly OLRJ01 (sample SAMEA3136719, study PRJEB25190) | human gut metagenome | biome: human gut; feature: human-associated habitat; material: faeces | place: Austria | collected 2013 | reverse complement strand
ATCCGAAGGTCTTCCTGATGGACGAACCGCTCTCCAACCTGGACGCGAAGCTCCGCGTGCAGATGCGCACCGAGATCACCAAGCTGCATCAGCGTCTCCAGACGACCTTCATCTATGTTACCCATGACCAGACTGAGGCCATGACCATGGGCACGCGTATCGTCGTCATGAAGGACGGCTTCATCCAGCAGGTCGATACCCCGCAGAACCTCTACGATTATCCGGCCAACCTGTTCGTCGGCTCCTTCATCGGCAGCCCGCAGATGAACTTCTTCGACGCGAAGCTGGTCAAGCGTGCGGACGGCGTTTGGGCCGAGTTTGGCAACAATGCCATCAAGGTGCCGGATGCGAAGGTTCGCAAGCTGGTGGACGAATCCTACATTGGCAAGGAAGTCGTCATGGGCATCCGTCCGGAGAACATCCACGACGAAGAGCGCTTCCTGTCCGCGGCGGATAACAACCTCGTCGAGGCGAAGGTTGAGGTCGTCGAGCTGATGGGTTCCGAAACTTACCTCTACCTCAAGGTGGACGGAAAGGACAGCAACGTCGTTGCCCGTGTCGATCCGCGCAGCACGTCCCGTACCGGCGATACCGTCAAGGTTGCCTTTGAGACGAACCGCCTGCATTTCTTCGACAAGGATACCGAGCTGAGCATCCTGAACCGCTGATTTTGATGATTATAGAACGCCTGTATCGCTTTGATACAGGCGTTTTTTGTGTAGTTTCCATAAAAATACGTCATATTTTACCAAGTTAGGGGAGATATTTTTTCAGAGATATAGATTTTTGCCCGATTATACGCTATAATGAACCATATTGTTTTACTTTTATATGCGCTGACGAGAGGAGATAGAATGATGATTCCTGAGAAGCGTTTTTTAAATCAGATTCAGCAGGTTCTGGCTCGCCTGATGCAGCCGCTCTGGCTGCTGGATACCGAGGGCACCGTGCTTCTGCCGGAAGAGAACCGCAGCAAGATCAATCTGCCGGAGTTTATGGAGCCGGGTATGCCGGTTGCGTTTGAGGGCAAGACCTTTCTGATGATTGGCATTACCCCGGAACTGATTCTCTGCGCGGATGCGCAGGGTGCGGCGACGCATGACTGCATCGTGCTCGCGGGCGCGATGGTGCAGTCCATGGGCCGCGGCGAAGCGCCGATTCAGAGCCGTTACGATGTGTATCGCCGCGTACTGCGCGAAGAGCTGGCCGGTTCTGAGCTGGAAGCGCTGGCGCATGAGCATCAGATCGAGATGAATCGCGAGCGCTGCGTGCTCACGTTCCAGATTCTTCAGACGGAAACCGAAACCGCGTTCAACATGCTGGAAGAGCTTGTGCCGCGCGCGGGCGGCGACCTGCTGGTGGAGATGGACCGCCACACCGTCGTTTTCCTCAAGAGCATGGAGAATGTCGAGTCCTTTGACGAGCTGTATCAGCTGGCCGAGGCCATCGAGCAGACCTTGCTGGACGAGGCGGGCAAGAGCTGCGTGGTGGGCATCGGCGAACCGAAGAAGACCTTCCCGGAAATCGGCGAGAGCTATCGCGAATCCCGCCGCGCCGTCGAGGTGGGGCGCATCTTCCTGACCGAACAGCATATTTATGTGTATCGCAGCCTTGTGCTTGAGCGTTTCCTGATGGATATTCCGCGCGAGATGGGTACGCGTTACCACGGCATTCTGTTTAACCGCAAGACCGCGCGTCTGTTCAACGATGAAATGCTGCATACCATTGAGATGTTCTTCGCGAAGGATCTCAATCTGTCGGATACCGCGCGTCAGCTGTATATTCACCGCAATACGCTGGTGTATCGCCTGGATAAGGTTCAGCGCCAGACGGGGCTCGATCTGCGCAAGTTTGACGACGCCGTCACCTTCAAAATGATGATGCTTTTGGGCAAGAGCGGCAAGGATAAGCCGCGTCCCGTGTATTGAACCGTTTAAGGCCTCGGCTTTTCCGCAGGCTGTGCCGGCCAGAGATGGTCGGCTCTTTTTGAATCGAAAGGAATTGTGAACGCAATGAAACGAAAACTTGTCCCGATGATGCTTGCGGGTGCGCTGCTGCTTTCCGCCACGCCCGCACAGGCGGTTACGCTTCCGATGTTTAAGCAGCAGGAATCGGATACCGTTACCATCAGCCGCGAGGAATATGAAAGCTATCAGCGGTATCAGAAGTTGGAGATGCTGCTTCAGCTCGTGGAAACCTATTACTATGAGGACGTGGATGAAGACGCGATGATGGAAAATGCCGCAGTCGGCCTGATGGCGGGCATCGGCGATATTTACAGCGTGTATTATACCAAAGAAGAAATGGAGAAATTCAACGAGGAGACGGAGGGACAGTATGCGGGCATTGGCTGCCAGCTTCTGGCCGATCCCTCGGATCTGCTCATCACGGTGACGCGCGTATTTAAGGGAAGCCCGGCTGAGGCGGCCGGCATTCGGGCGGGCGACAAGATTGTGTATGTCAACGACGAATATTATTCCGCTTATGAGATGCAGGAAGCGGTCAACGTCATGCGCGGCACGCCGGGCGAGAGCGTCAAGGTGACGGTCATGCGCGGGCTTGATACGCTTGATTTCGATGTGGTGCGCGAAAACGTCAACATTAACTATGTCGAATATGAAATTCTGGATGACAACATCGGCTATGTGATGGTGTTCGACTTCCTCGGCGATGCTTACGAAGGGTTTGCCGAAGCGATCGACGCGTTTAAAGCGGCGAATGTCTCCGGCATGATTATCGACCTGCGCAATAACGGCGGCGGACTGGTGGATACCTGCGTCAACATGGCTGATTTGATTCTGCCGGAAGGCGTTGTCGTATCTATGAAAGACAAGAACGGCAATGTGACCGAGGAAAAGATCGACGACGAATACTACGATGTGCCGATGGTCGTGCTGGTCAACGGATACAGCGCCAGCGCGTCGGAAATTCTCGCGGGCGCAATCCGCGATTATAAAGCGGGCACGCTTGTCGGCACGAAGACCTTCGGCAAGGGCATTGTGCAAAGCTCGCTGGAATTTGTCGATGGCAGCGGGATGAAGGTGACGACTGCGCGATATTACACGCCCAGCGGCGAGTGTATCCACGGCGTCGGCATCGAGCCGGACGTGGAAATTGAACTGGATGAAGACGCGGTGACGCGGTATGGCATCAATAATCTGCCGCATGATCACGATGCTCAGCTCCAAAAGGCGATTGAGCTGCTCGGCGGCACGCCCGTGTTGGCAACGGCAACGCCGGATGAAGCGGAGGCCGAATGATGCTGCATATCGGATGCCATCTGTCCTGTTCAAAGGGATACCGCGCGATGGGCGAGCAGGCGCTTTCCATCGGCGCGGACACATTCCAATTTTTCACGCGCAATCCGCGCGGCGGCAGTGTCAAGCCTTTTGATCGGCAGGATGCGGACGCGCTGAACGCCTTTCTTGCGGAGCATCGCTTTGCGCCGATTCTCGCTCATGCGCCTTATACGCTGAACGCATGCGCGGCGGATGCGTCTATCCGTGAGTTTGCCGTTCGCACCATGCGGGAGGATTTGCAGCGCCTTGCGTATATCCCGACGGCCATGTTGAATTTTCATCCGGGCAGCCATGTGAAACAAGGTGTCGAAGTCGGCGTGCGCTATATTGCGGATCTGCTCGACGCGGTGATGACGGATGAGGTAACTACGCCGATTCTGCTGGAAACGATGGCGGGCAAGGGCAGCGAGATCGGGCGCAGCTTTGAAGAGCTTCGCCAGATTATCGATACCGCGCGCGACGGCGACAAACTCGGCGTTTGTCTGGATACCTGCCATGTGTACGACGCAGGCTATGACGTGGTCAGGCAGCTTGATGACGTGCTCTGCGAATTTGACCGCGTGCTTGGCCTTGCGCGCTTGAAGGCGATTCATCTCAACGACAGCAAAAACCCGATGGGCAGTCACAAGGATCGCCATGAACGGATTGGAAAGGGGAGCCTTGGCACGGAGACCATAGCGGACATTATCAATCATCCTGCATTGCAGGGGCTTTCCTTTTATCTGGAAACGCCCAATGAACTGGACGGATATGCGCGGGAGATTGCGTTTCTGCGCGGGTTATACAAAGGAGAATGAAAAATGCAGACGGTTGGAATGATCGGCCTTGGCGCGCTCGGCGTACTGTTTGGCCAAAGGCTGATGGCAAACGGCGCGGATGTGCGTGTTCTTGCGGATAAGACCCGTGCGGAAAAGTATCAAAAACAGGGCGTTACCTGCAATGGCGCGCCCGTGGCGTTTCGATACGTGACGCCCGAAGAAGCGGAACCCGTCGATTTGATGATCTTTGCGACCAAAGAGGGCGGCCTGCGCGGCGCGATGGAAACCGCCGCGGGCTTTATTGGCGAAAATACGCTGATTTTGTCTGTGCTCAACGGCGTAAGCAGCGAAGAGATTCTCGCGGAACGCTTTGGCGAGACCAACATTTTGTATTGCACGGCTCAGGGCATGGACGCGGTGAAGGTGGGCAATGCGCTGACTTATGCGCATGCGGGCATGATTGTGCTGGGCGAAAAACTGCCGGGCGAAATTACGCCGCGCGTACAGGCCGTTTCGGATTTTTTGAATGCGCATGGCGTGACGGCGAAGCCGGTCGGCGACATGGTGCGACGCCAGTGGGGCAAACTGATGCTCAATGTCGGTCTCAACCAGACTGTGATGGTTTTTGAGGGCGATTACGGTACGGTGCAGCAGCCGGGCAAGCCGCGCGACATCATGATTGCCGCGATGCGCGAAGTGCAGAAGTTGGCGGCGATGGAGGGCTATCCCATCAGCGACGAGGAGTTTGACGATTGGGTGAAACTGGCGGATTCGCTCTCGCCTGCGGGCAAGCCCAGCATGCGGCAGGACGGCGAAGCGCACAGAAAGAGCGAAGTGGAGCTGTTCGCGGGCACGATTATCCGCCGCGCGGCGCGCTTTGGGCTGGATGTGCCCGTCAACCGCTGGCTTTATGATACCGTGAAGAAAATGGAAGCAGCATATTAAAAAAGAAAAACGGCGGAAAATCCGTCGTTTTTTTGAAGTCGGGAAGAAATTGTCAATTTGATTCGTCTGTATGCTGACCGTGTTCTTCAAAGAGCAGCAAATCGCAAGCAATCGGCGTATAAAACAGCCGCTTGATTTGCGCGAGATCGCGCGTCTGCGGCAAAATCCACATCAGCTTGGTGACGACGGCTTCGGCAGTCATTGTGTAGGCCTGCAAAATGCCGGGCTGAGCGGCGACACGCGCGCCGACCTGATAGACAGCCAAATCGCTGCCCTCGTGCGGCACCTGCGTGGTGATGACGATGGGTTTGCCCGCGCTGCTCCATGCGGAAGCGGCGGAGAGAAAATCTGCCTGCTCATAACAGGGCAGGCCGCCCACGCCGAAGCTCTCGATGACCAGTGCGTCAAACCGATTGGCCAGCGGACGCAGAACATCGGGGTTCATGCCCGGAATCAGGCGCAGCACAAATACATTGGCGTCCAGCTTATCGTGGAACACGGGCGGCATCGGCGGCTTTCCTTGAAGAATATAATGCAGAATGCGTCCGTCGCGGATCAACGCCACATCGGGATAATCAATGCTGGAAAACGCGTTCATCGATTTGGTGCGGGTTTTGCGGGCGCGCGTGCCGAGAATGACGCGCCCGTCAAAAACGATGTAAACGCCGGCAAGGCAGTCGTCCTGCGCGGCGACAAACGCGTCGTAGAGGTTGCGCCGCGCGTCGGTATCCTGCACATAGATGGATTTCTGCGCGCCGGTGAGCACGATGGGTTTGCCGCTGTGCTGAACCAGATAGGAAAGCGCGCAGGCCGTGTAGGCCATCGTATCCGTGCCGTGGGTGATAACAAAACCGTCATATCGGTCGTAATGATCCCGCAGACATTCGGCCAGCGCCAGCCAGCAGTCCGGCGACATGTTGGTGGAATCAATGTTCATCGGCTGCACCGCGTCAATGCGGCAGAGCGAACCGAGCGCGGGCACGCCGCGCAGAATATCGTCGGCCAAAAGCTGCGGCGCCAGGCCGTTTTCCGTTGGACGGCTGGCGATGGTGCCGCCGGTTGCAATCAACAGAATATGCTTCATCAAAGACACTCCCTGTGAGGTGGTAAACGAATTATAACACGGACGGCCGGAAAAGAAAAGCGGTTTGACGAACGGCGGGCTTCATGCTATAATATGGCGCGAATCCCGTGCGCGGGCAAGGAGGGTATCATGAAAAAGATATGGATTGTCGGGTTGCTGACGCTGGCGCTGCTGCTGGCTGGCGCGGCCTTTGCGGATCAGGAAGACGCGCCGGTGCTGCTTGTGCAGTTGCCGGAAGACGCGCAGATGGTGGAAAACGTCGCCTTTGACGATGGCGATTTCATTCAGACCTATCAACTCAGCGGCGGCGCATACGTGCAGCTGCTGCGCTATATGCAGTCTGATGTGACGATCGACGGGCTTGTGGCGGGTGACTGGCCGGGCGCGACGAACGTGCAGGCGCTGGATTTGAAAACCGTCGGCGGCTTCGCGGCGCAGGGCGTTTTGATGAACGTTGCGCCGGAAGACGACGAGGCGCTTCGCGTGGCGCTGGTGCTCGTTTCGGCGGATCACTGTGCGCTGGTGTATCAGGCGGTTTATCCGCAGAGGCTGGGCACGGATCAGATTGACGACGCGGTGCAGCACATGGTCGATTCAATGGATGTGCTCGGCGGCGCGTCTGCCCAGGACGTAGGCTGAAAATAAAGGGGAAAAGCCGTTTCTTTCCAAAAGGGAGGGAACGGCTTTTTCCATGCGCGCTGCGCGCTCATTTGGGGATAGCAACCCCATGGCTTTTATGGTATAATGACCGTATAAACATTTTCGGGTGGAGGAAGAAAGCATGTGCCGCGTCAGTGTGATTGTGCCGGTGTATCAGGTGGAGGCGTATCTGGCGAAATGCCTGGACAGTATTTTGGCACAGACCTTCACGGATTTTGAACTCATTCTGGTGGATGACGGCACAAGGGATGACTGCCCGCGGATCATGACGCGGTATGCGGCCATGGACGCGCGCATTCGCTGCATTCACAAGGAAAACGGAGGCCTGTCCTCAGCGCGCAACGCCGGGCTGGATATCGCGCGAGGCGAATATATCGCGTTTGTCGATTCAGACGACACCGTCGAGCCGACGATGCTGGCCGACGCCGTGGCCGCGGCGCAGCGGACGGGCGCTCAGCTGGTGATCTATAATTACCGCCTTGTGACGGAGGACGGCGTGCAGGATGCGTGTCTGCCGATGAAAGACGAGACGCTCGACATCGATCAAATGGGCCTGGCGAATTATTTTTATCGCTACTGGATGCCCTATGTGCACGGACAGGAGGCGTGGTGCCGCCTGTATCGGCGGGATATCATTGAGCAAAATCATCTGCGCTATGCGCCGAACGACGAAATTTTTGCGGAAGATACGCTGTTTTCGGCCATGTATCTAATGCATGTGCATACGCTGGCGGCGCTCGCCAAACCGTATGTCAATTATTTGCAGCGCGGCGATTCGCTGATGGGCATGATCAAGCCCAACCTCTGCCGCCGACTCATCACTTTGAGCGTGCGGCTGACCGACTATGTGAAGGCGTGCGGACGGGATAAAGAGCTTGCCGACGTTCTGCCCGTGCTTTGCTACGATAAGCTGATCTGCAAAGGCATTCGACTCGATCCCAGCCTTGAGGATGTCTATGCCGCGATGACGCAGATGGGACAGAATGCGACGCTTCGAGGCCTGCTGCATGCCCTGCTTGGCGTAAAGCCATTGGCGATGTATACCCTCAAAACGGGCAAAGGCATTCGCACACAGGTGCGCGCGCGGATGTTTGCCGCCCGATGGCTGCGCGGCGATGTGCGCGGCGCGGCGGCGCTTGTGCAGGGACGGGAGGAACAGGCGTGAAAATCAGCGTGATCCTGCCGTGCTATAATGCGGAAAGGTATTTGAACGCATGCTTTGAATCGCTTTTTGCTCAGAGCATGCGCGATTTTGAAGTGATTTTCATTGACGACGGTTCTCTGGACGGTTCGCTGGCTATTGCACGGCGCTGTGCCGGGCGGGACGACCGCATTCGAGTGTTTGCACAGGAGAATCAGGGAGTCAGCGCGGCGCGCAATCTCGGCCTTTCACATGCGCGGGGCGAATGGATCACGTTTGTGGATGGCGACGATATATTGCCGCCCGATGCGTTCGAAACCCTGCTTTCTGGCGCGGCAGAAGACGTGGACATGGTCGTCTGCCCTCATGAGACGTTTGACGAGCGGGGGTATGCGCGGCGCGTTTGGCCGGAAACACGCTGGTATCGCCAAAACGGAGAACAGAAAAAAAACGCGGCGGTACTCCGATTGATCGAGGGCGACTGTGTGCTCAACATCATGTGCGGCAAGCTGATTCGGCGGGCGCTGATTGAGCGGGAACATATTCGGCTTGTTTCCGGCGTGAAGATGGCGGAGGATGCACTGTTTAATCTGGAAACGGTGCTTTGCGCACGAAATATCGCTTATGTGCATCATGTCGCGTATCGATACCGTATTCATTCGGCTTCGGCGACGGGCAGCCGCCGGAACAGCGAATGGGAGGCGCATCTGCCGTGGCTTGTGGTCATGCGGAATATGCTGGCGCGGCGCGGCGAGTTGGAGCGGTATTATGCGCCGCTGCTGAACAGCTTTGCCCTTCGGCTGTATAAGGATGGCGGAATCGGGGGCGTTGTGCGCGAATTTAATACCAAAGTGAAACCATATCTGGCGCTTGACGGGCTGACTCGCGCAAAAATGACGCCGTATGGCCGCGTCGTATGGGCGCTTTGCAGGAGAGGGCGCTATCCGACGGCGTATCCGTTGATTGCCGTCGTACAGATGATGAAACGAAAATGCGGCGAAGCGGCGTTTGCTTTGCGCGCGGAAAGGGAGAAACCGCAATGATATCGATTGTCATGCCGTGCTATAACTGTGAAACATCCCTTGCGCGGACAGTGCAGTGCGTGCAGGCGCAGACCGTTTCCGATTGGGAATTGATTGCCGTAGACGACGGTTCGACAGATGGAACGGGCGCGGCGCTGGATGGGCTGGCGCAGAATGATGCGCGGATTCGGGCAATTCATCAGGCCAACGGCGGCGTATCGCGGGCGCGGAATATCGGCATGGCGGCGGCGGGGGGCGAATGGCTGGCCTTTGTGGACGCAGACGACGTTCTGCCGCCCGATGCGCTGCAAACGTTGCTTGCCCTGGACGACGGCGCGGCGGATATCCTCTGCGGCGCATATACCATTCGGCATACGGACGAGGGCGGACGCGAAGAAGTGTTGGCCTGCGCCGACGGCGACCGGCAGACGGTGCTGGAGAGCCTTGTCCGCACCGACAGCACGCTCAATTCCATGTGCGCCAAACTTTATCGCGCTTCAAAGATTCGGGAAAAAGGGCTCTGCGTGCCGCCCGGCGTGAAGGTTGGCGAAGATGTGTTGTTTAATCTCGACGCGTTTTATGCCGCGCACGCATGGCGCATGACGGAGCGTTCGGTTTATGGCTATGATTTAGGCGGCGATTCCGCGATGACGCGCGCCGATGCGCATGTGTATGAAAGCGCCAAGCCCATGCTTCAGGGCATCACGGCGTTTATCCGTAAAAACGGCCTGCAAACGGCGCTGTTTCGCGCGCACATCGACATTTATCTGCGCACCCTTCGCAAGGATCGGGGACGCCGGAAGGCGGCGTTTGCGTTTAATCGGGAAATTGTTTCCCGCGTGACGGAAGGCGTTCAATTTTCTGCGCTGTGCGCTCGGCAGAGGGCGTATTACGCTGCGCTGAAGGTCTGTCCGTGCTTATCTTATTTTCTGCCGTAACGGGAGGGATTGCTTGTGTCCGAGGCTTGCGATATCAGCGTCATTGTGCCGTGCTACAATGCCAATCGCTATTTAAATATCTGTTTAGAGAGTCTGAAGGCCCAGCGCGTGCCGAATATCGAAATGATCTTCATCGACGACGGCTCGACGGACTCGACCGGCGCGATTCTGGATGCGTTTGCCCGCACGGAAAGCCGCGCCAGGGTGGTGCATGTGCGCAACGAAGGCGTTTCCGCCGCGCGCAATCGGGGCATTTCGATGGCAACGGGGCGGTATATTGCGTTCATGGATGCTGATGATGTGCTGGAGGAGAACGCGCTGTCGATTCTGTATCAGGCGGCGGTGAAAAGCGGCGCACAAATCACCTCGGCCAACCACACGCTCTTTGATGTGGAAAGGGGCTGCCGTGTGCCGGTGGAAATCGAGCCGGTCGTGCCGCAGCCGTCGGAAATCGTTCGGGAGATCATCCACATGCACCGCATTTATAACAACCTGTGGAATAAGCTCTATGTGCGCGAATTGTTTGAAGACGGGCTGAGGCTCGATGAGAGCGTGCATATCGGCGAGGATGCGCTGCTGAATTTGCAGCTGTATCTGCGTGCCAAAAACATCGTGCATATTTCCGATCACACCTATGTTTACCGCGTACACAGCAGCTCGGCGATGGCGAATATGGGGCTTTACAGCCAGGCACACCAGCCCATGCTGCAAAGCATGAGCGCGATTCTGCTTCGCGAAGGCGTGAAAGAGCTGTATTTCCGCGACTTTTTGCAAAGCTGCGTGTGGGTGGATGAAAAAGAGACCGGCATAATGGCCTGCATGAAACGCTTTAACGCATATATTCGGCCGCTTGTGCTTGACGGCGTGCAGGAAGACCGCGTTCCTCAATGGGATTTGCGCATTTATCGAGCGGTGGTTAAAGGGTATTTTCCGCAGATATACATCCTGCTGCGCATTCGCGAAAAGCTGACGGGCAGAAAATGGGGGATTCGGCGATGAACGTATTGCTTTATAATCATTCCGGATGCGAAAACCGCGGCTGCGAGGCGATTGTGCGTTCCACGTCCGCGCTGTTTGCACAGGCGGGTGCGCACGTGAGTGTCACGAGCGGACAGGCTGAATTGGATCGAAAGCTGAATCTGCCGGATGTCGCCAGGCTGCTGGATGAACAGATTTCGCCGTACAGCGTGAGCCGCCTGGTGAATTCGATTGGTTTTCGGCTGGGCATGCCGCGTGAACATGAAGTGGCGCGCAAGTATCTGCCCGTCATCCGTGAGGGCAGGCGGGCGGACGTGTGCCTTTCCGTCGGCGGCGATACATATTGCTATGCGCCGCAGGAACATATCCGGGTCATCAATGGCAGATTGCGCAGGGCGGGTAAACCGCTTGTGCTTTGGGGGTGTTCGGTGAACCCCGAACGTTTGGAAGGCGAGTGCCTGAACGATTTGAAAGCGTATGATCTGGTTGTCGCGCGCGAATCCATCACGGCGCAGGCCATGCGTGACGCAGGCATGAACGTGCGCATGTGGTGCGATCCGGCGTTTACAATGGTCGCCGAAGAGCTGCCGCTTCCGACGGGATGGAAGGAAAAACAGACTGTCGGTCTGAATGTTAGCCCGCTGGTGCTCAGCCACGCCAAAGATAAGGAGGCGGCGCTGAATGCGTTTGTGTCGCTGGTTCGGCACATTCTAAGAACGAGCGATCGTGCCGTTGCGCTGATTCCGCATGTTACATGGGCGCACGACAACGATATGGATGCGCTTTCAGCGATTAAAGCACATTTTGCAGACGAGCCGCGGGTGTTTATTTTGTCGGATCGTTTGAACGCCATGCAGTATAAAGGGTATGTGAAACGGCTTTGCGGGTTGGTCACGGCCAGAACACATGTATCCGTTGCAGCCTATTCGACATTTGTGCCGACGCTGGTCATCGGCTATTCGGTCAAGGCGCGGGGTATAGCGCGCGATTTATTTGGCTCGGAAGAAGGACACCTGATTCCCGCACAGGAGCTTTCCGGGGAAACAGAGCTGATTGCAGCGTATGACGCGCTGATGCGGCGCGGCGACGCGGAGCGCGAACAGCTCAAGGCGCGCATGTCGTCGTATATGGCGGGTCGGGAAGAGACGATTGCGGCTGTTCTGGCTTTGGCGGGAGGAAAACGGGAATGAGACAGACGGTACGAAAGAATCCGGCAGAATGCACGGGCTGCGGCGCATGCGTGAGCATCTGCCCGAAACAGGCGATTGTCATGCAGCCGGATGCAGAAGGGTTTCTCTATCCGAAAGTGGACGGAGAAAAGTGCATATCCTGTGATCTGTGCGAAAAGCGGTGTCCTGCCGGGCGGGAGATGCCGGAGCATCATGCGCGGCTGCTCGGCGCGCAGGCGAAGGATGAAGCGCTTCGCAGACAATCCTCATCGGGCGGCGTATTCACGCTGTTGGCACGCGAGGTCATCCGAAGGGGCGGCGTGGTGTTTGGCGCGGCGTTTGGCGAAAACATGCGCGTTGAACATGTCGGCGCATTCGATGAAACGGAGCTTTCCGGCATGCGCGGTTCCAAGTATGTGCAGAGCGACGCGACGGATGCCATCGGCAACGCGGTTTCGCTGCTGAAAAGGGAAATTCCGGTGCTGTTTTCCGGCACACCGTGCCAGATAAACGGTCTGTTGGCCGCGTTGGGTAATACGAAAAGCGATAAATTGCTGACGGTGGATTTTGTCTGTCACGGCGTTCCCTCTCCAGGCGTATTCGCTTCATATCTGGTCGAGCTGGAAAAAAAGCACGGAAGCCGCGTTTTGGCCTATACATTCCGCGATAAACGGCTGGGATGGAAGAACTTTTCCGCCGTCGCGACGTTTGAAAACGGGGAGGAACACGCGGGTACGCAGACGACAGAACCCTATCTATACGGTTTTTTGCAAAATCTGTATCTGCGACCGTCCTGCCATTCGTGCAGTCAGCTTCGCGGTGAGCGTCACGCGGCGGATATCACGCTGGCTGATTTGTGGGGAGCGGAGAAGATTTGCCCCGAACGGGATGACGATACGGGCCTTTCCCTTGTCATGGCTAATACGCAGAAGGGCAGACAGGCGCTTGAACAGAGCGGAATGCAGCTCAACGCGTTTTCAATCGGGAATTTCGAGGGAATGACGCGCGCCAATCCGAGCCTTCTTGTTCCGGTGAAGCCGCACGAAAAGCGAGCTGCGTTTTTTAAACGTTATCAGAAGCACGGCTTTGAAAGCGAGCGTGTGATGAAGCTGCTTCGCGGCCCGAATGCGACGCAACGTGTGATGAAACGCGTACTGCATCTGCCCATCGGCGCAATGCGGCGGATTAAAAATCGAATTTCAAAATAACAGACCCGCGGTCTGAAAAATAAACCGGACTAAAAGTCTGACTTTGGCGAAAGCTTTTGTGAGGAAACATATGGCAAGAGAAAAGCGAGTTATGCAAAACGCCATCACGGAGGGCGTGATCTGGAAACAGCTGCTGTTGTTCTTTTTTCCCATTGTGCTCGGCACATTTTTCCAGCAGCTCTATAATACGGCGGATGCCATTATTGTTGGCAAATTCGTCGGCAAAGAGGCGCTTGCGGCGGTTGGCGGCACGACGGGCACACTGATTAACCTGTTGGTCGGTTTCTTCGTCGGCCTGTCGTCCGGCGCGTCGGTCATCATTTCCCAATTCTATGGCGCGCAGCGGTCAGAGGATGTTTCCCGTGCCGTGCATACGACAATGGCTCTGGCGCTGGCCAGCGGCGCAGCGCTGACCGTGCTGGGCATCTGTCTGAGCAAAAACGTGCTCATCATGATGGGTACGCCGGCGGACGTGCTGGATTACGCGGTGACGTACATCAACATCTATTTCCTGGGGATGATTCCGTCGCTGATTTACAACATCGGATCGGGCATCCTGCGCGCGGTCGGCGATTCGCGGCGGCCGCTGTTCTTCCTCGTCAGCGCGACGATGACCAACATCGTGCTGGACGTTGTGCTGGTCATCGGCCTGAATCTGGGCGTTGCGGGCGCGGCGGCGGCAACGGTGCTCAGCCAGGTGGTCAGCGCCGTGCTGGTGATGATGACGCTTTGCCGCACGTCGCAGGTCTACCGCTTGCAGCTTAAAAAGATCCGGTTCTACGGCGATATGCTGGTGCGCATCGTGCGTATTGGCCTGCCTGCCGGATTGCAGTCGGTGATGTATTCACTTTCCAACATCATCATTCAGGCGAGCGTCAACGGATTCGGCACGGACGTGATGGCGGCTTACACTGCCTACGGCAAGGTGGACGGCATGTATTGGATGGTCATCAATGCGTTTGGCGTGGCCATTACAACCTTTGTCGGGCAGAACTTCGGCGCGCGGCTCTATGACCGCATGAAAAAGAGCATCAATGTCTGCCTGGGCATTTCCGCCGCGGTGACGATTGCGCTCAGCGCTGTGCTGCTGGCGATTGCCAAGCCCATGCTGGGTCTGTTCAGCGACGACGCGCAGGTGATTGAAATCGGCCTGTCCATTGTCTATCTGATTGTGCCGACGTATATCACATACATCTTCATTGAAATTCTATCCGGCGCGATGCGCGGCGCGGGTGATTCACTGATTCCGACCATCATGACGCTGACGGGCGTGTGTCTGCTGCGCGTATTCTGGGTGACGGTCGTCGTATCGGCTCATCATGAATTGAAGGTATTACTGATGAGTTATCCGATTACGTGGATCGTGACTTCGGCAATGTTCCTTGTTTATTATCTGCGCGGCAAGTGGCTCAAACGTTGTATCGCCTTGCAGAACGCAGAAAATTAAACGGATTTGTCCTTATACGGATGGGTTGTACCCAACAAGATGTGTTCATAAACGTTCGCGCCGGGTTAAAATAAAGCGCGGACGTTTTTTTCTTGTCCGCCAAAACCTGAGCAAAGCGGGGCGGAGCCGATGGAAGAGCGCGAACGATTGATTCTGTTTCCGGTTCGCCGTCGTCTGGCGGTTCTCTGCTCGGCGTACCTGTTGGGCATTTATGGGGCGCAGATCATTGCGGCGCCTGCGGCTGCGTTTGGAATTCTGTGCGCTTTTTTGCTGACGACGGCCTTTTTGCAGGCTAAACGGCGAAAAAGTGCGCTTCTTTTTGTGGCGGCGGTATTTCTTCTCGTCGGAAACGGCATGGCGTGCAGAAGGCTGGCGCTGCGCGATGAACCAAGTCAACCCGGCGTTTTGCTCGTCGGCGAGATTGATGAAATTGAAAAAGAAAACCGTGTATGGCTGCGCGGCGTGCTTTGCGACGGCGAACGGCTTCATCGGCGGGCACTCGTTACGCTGATGACGAACGAGGGCGAAGCGGGAAAAGAAGTTTTTGTCGGACAGACAATTTCGGGAACGGGCCGACTGTTTGCGCCAAGCGAATCGCGCAATCCCGGCGGCGTAAACGGAAGAGTTCGCGCACTGGCACAGAACTATGAATTATCCGGCTACGTGCTTCCGAACTGGACGGCTTCAGGCGCAAAGCGTTTTTCGATGCGCGAGACGTTACGCCAGATACGAAACAGGCTTATGCGGCACATGGAGAATGTGTTTGGTGAGCATGCGCCACTGTTTCAGGCCATTCTGTTGGGCAACCGCGAAAACATGGATAAAGAACTGGTCAACGCCATGCGTTTGACGGGCATTGTCCATCTGCTGACGGTTTCCGGCATGCACTTGACGCTGATTGCGCTCATGATGGAGAAAGTGCTGAGCCGCGTTCCCTGCGGCAGGTGGATGCGTTTCGTGTTGCAGACTGTCGGTCTGCTTTTCTATACAGGTCTGACGGGTGCTGCGGCCGGAACTGTCCGCGCGTTGATCATGGCCGTTCTGCGCGGGCTGGCCAAATGCAGAGGGAGACGCTATGAACCGTTGACAGCATTGGCGTTTGCGGCGCTGACGATGGCGCTCATCAACCCGATTTGGCCGCTGGATGCGTCGTTCCAATTCTCCTTTTTCGTGTTACTGGGAATTCTGCTGACGAGCGGGACGATTTCCGCATGGTGCGCCCGGCGTATGGCATGGGTGCGACGTCATCCGCGCGCGGCTGAAGCGCTGACACTCAGCCTGAGCGCGCAGATCACTGCCATGCCTATACAGCTGCTCTTTTACGGTTATGTTCCGCTGCTGGCTCTGCCTGTGAACGCTGCGGCGGGAGGCTTGATGTCCGTGATCATGATGGGTGGAATCGTCTGCTCTGTTGCAGGTGCGTTTGTGCCGACTGTCGGTCGGTTTATAGGAGGAACGCTTGGATGGGCGACGGGCAGCGCGGAAGCGCTGATTGTGAAACTGGCCAAACTGGAAGGAAACATCTGCCGCCTGCCGGCGCCATATGTGTGGTCGATTCCCATAGCCATTGTCGTAATGATGCTGTTCAGCAGCCGCATTCGATTTGGAAAGGCCAGACGGAAAGCCTTTGCGGCGGCGCTTTGTGCCCTTGCGCTGAGCTATCTGCCCCGGTTTGCGCCGGATGCACGCTATGTGCAGCTCGACGTGGGACAGGGCGACGCGGCGATTCTTCGGCATGGACGGCATGCGACACTGGTGGATGTGGGCGCCGCAAACAGTTACGATGCGCTTCGCTATCTGCGGCACGAGGGGCTGTATGTCGATTCCCTGATCCTGTCTCATCTGGATGAAGATCATGCCGGTGCGCTTAACGTGCTGATGCAGTCCGAAATCGATATTTCGCGCGTCGTCATGCCGAGCGGCGCGCAAGTGGAGGACGCGTCTACTGCCGTTCAAAACGGATTCAGAACGGCGGAAGAAAAGGGCGTTTTGCCGGAAACCGTATCGGCAGGCGATCGGATTGTATCCGGCGATTATGTTTTCGATGTGCTCTCTCCGCGCGAGGGGTTGACAGGTGAGAACGAACGTTCTCTAGTGCTTTATACGCAGTCGATGGGAACGAAAATCCTGATGATGGGTGATTTACCTGCAAAAAGCGAAATGGATGATCCGCCGGACTGCGATGTGCTCAAGGTGGCGCATCATGGCAGCAAATACGCGACAAGCGACGAGTTTGTCGAAAAGACGACGCCGAGTCTGGCGATGATCAGCGTTGGCGCAAACAACCGATACGGTCATCCGACGGAGCGCGTGATCAAGGCGCTTGAATCGGTCGGAGCGGCGATTTATCGAACGGATGAAAGCGGATGTATCACGCTCTGGCTTTCGGACAAAAGCGCGACGGTTCAAACATATCTGAATGGGTCATCATCAAACGCTTCACCCGCGGCATATACTCCTTGACAGAGAAGATCAAGGGGGAAGGGCTTATGAAACGCAGGCGGCAGGCCGCAGAATCCCAGGAAAAAGGTGTACAGGCCGTGCGTCTGCGCCTTGCCGATATTTACGGGGGAATGATTTCGTCCCGGCTGAAAGAAGATGCGGCGCTTCCCGTATTGGCGCAGTCCATCGCAAGACATGGACTGTTGCAGCCGATTGTCGTGCAGGAAAATGAAGAAAACGGGCGCTATATGCTGGTGTGCGGCGCGCGGCGGCTTGCAGCCTGCCGCCTGTTGGGCATGACGCAGATCGACGCAGTGCAGATTCCGGGGAGAAAGCCGGACGCGGCCGCGTGTTTTCTGGAAGACCATTTTACCCGGCAGACGGCCCCTTTTTTGAAGGAGGCGGCGCTTCTTCAGCGCGCCGAAGTGGCGGAAAAATGTTGCTTGCCGGAAGGGGAAATCCGGCGGCGGCTTGCGATGCTCAAACTGGATGAAGAGACGCAGAATGCGGTCATGCGGGGCAACTTGTCGCTGGAACAGGCCGAACCGCTGCTGGATGCGCCGAAGTCAAACCGCGTGGAAGTGGCGGGGATCATCGCCGAACGAAATCTGTCGGCCGAGCAGGCGAGACGGCTGGTTTCCAAATCGGAAAACTGCGCGGAGCATGGCAAAAGACGCGCCGTGCGCCGGGCGACGGAAGAAGCGCAGCGCCTTTGCGATGGGTTGAGCGCGCAGGGGCTGCATGCGAGCCTTAGCGTTTGCGCGCAGGGACAGGGGCTCTGTATACAGATTTTGATAAAAAATGAACATCTTTCGTCATGAAGAAGGAAAAGGGAGTGTTTAAATCGAAGAAGAAAAAAGAAAAACACATCGGTCAATCGTGACTGAGAAAGGATAACAATGTATACAATTCTGACGGATTCCTGTTCGGATCTGAATGCGGAAATTGCCGCCCGCTTTGCCCAGCTTGAGGTGCTTCCGCTTTCGTATACGATTTCGGGGCAAACCAGCACGCAGCCATTTGACGATGCGGCGCGATGTTCGGCATTTTATGATCGACTGCGTGCGGGCGAGACGTGCACCACGTCTCAGGTTTCGCCGGGAGATTTTGCCGAGGCGTTTAAAGCGCATGCGAAAAAGGGCGAGGCTGTGCTGGGGCTGATTTTCTCTTCTGCGCTTTCGGGTACGTATGCTTCCGCGTGTATGGCACGGGACATGGTACTTGAGGAATACCCCGATGCGGTGATTGAATTGGTGGATACGCTTTCCGCCAGCGCGGGCGAAGGTATGGTTGTTTATGACGCGCTGCTTCGCCGCGACGCGGGCATGCCCATTGAAGAGAATGCCGTTTATACAAAAGCGCATTTGCAGGAATACGCCCACTGGTTTACGGTGGATGATCTCCACTTTCTCAAGCGCGGCGGCCGGTGCTCACCGTCGGCGGCTTTTTTCGGTACGATGCTTAAAATCAAGCCGGTGCTGCATGTGGACAGCGAGGGACGATTGATTGCCCGAAGCAAGGTGCGCGGCCGCGTGCAGGCGCTTCGCGCGATTGCCATGAAATTTGGCGAATTGGAAGCCGACAAAGATCAGGTCATCTTCATCAGCCATGGCGACTGCGAAAAGGATGCGCTGCTGGTTAAGGATACGCTGGTGAAGACGTTCGGCTGCGCGCCCGAAAAGATTTTCCTGAGCGCCGTCGGCCCCGTTATCGGCAGTCATTCCGGCCCCGGCACCGTTGCGCTGTTTTTCCGGGGAAAGAATCGCGGATGATGCATGAGGTGTGGATGCGCGAAGCGCTGAAGTTGGCGCGCGAAGCGCAGATGGCGGGCGAAGTGCCCGTCGGCGCGGTCGTTGTCTGCAAAGAAAAAATCATTGCGTGTGCGCGAAATGAGCGGGAGACGAGCGGCGATCCGACGGCGCATGCCGAGGTGCTGGCGCTTCGCCGCGCGGCTGAGGCGCTTGGCACGCGGCGACTGGAAGGCTGTACGCTCTACGTGACGCTGGAGCCCTGCCCGATGTGCGCAGGCGCGATCGTGATGGCCGGCATTGACGCGGTGTTTTTCGGAGCATATGATCCGCGATGCGGCTGTGCAGGCAGTCTCTACGATCTGCCAGAGGACGCGTCGTTCGGGCGGGTGATCCCCTGTTCAGGCGGATTGCTGGAGGCGGAATGCCGTTTGGCGCTGAATGCGTTTTTTGATTTGAGACGGGGTTAATCCTGCAAAGATGAGGGTATGTCGATCGGCATATCCTCTTTTTGACATTTTTGCAAAGGTAAATCCATCATTTTCGCAAATTTCTCCTTGACAACGCGCGGACTTCCCATGTATAGTAAATCCATATTGACCGGAGGCCGCTGAAAGCGGGGAAAAGAGGATCATATGGGCAGCAAAAAGCCATTTCTGACGCTGAATCAGGCGCGGGAGATCGTGAAGACCTATCCGACGCCTTTCCATATTTATGACGAGGCCGGCATTCGGCGTACTGCGCGGGCCCTGAAAGCGGCCTTTGGGTGGAACCCCGGTTTTCGGGAATATTTCGCGGTGAAAGCTACGCCCAATCCGTTTATCCTGAAGATTCTGCACGAAGAAGGATGCGGCGTGGATTGCTCCTCGGAAACGGAATTGATGCTGAGCGGCGCGTCCGGTTTCGCGGGACACGAAATCATGTTTTCCTCCAATGAAACGCAGGGACGCGAGTTTGCCCGCGCCTATCGTCAGGGCGCGATCATCAATCTGGATGATTTTACGCTGATCGACACGCTGGAACAGGCTTGCGGCATTCCGGAGACGGTTTGCTGCCGTTTCAATCCCGGCGGAGAGTTTTCCATCGGCAATCACATCATGGATCAGCCGAAGGACGCGAAATACGGCATGACGCGTGAACAGCTGACGCAGGCGTATCGGCTGCTGATGCAGAAGGGCGCGAAGCGCTTTGGCCTGCACGCGTTTCTCGCGTCCAACACGCTGACGAACGCTTATTATCCGACGCTGGCCAAAATTCTGTTCACGACGGCGGTAGAGCTGCACCGCGAGACGGGCGCGAAAATTGCGTTCATCAACCTTTCCGGCGGCGTGGGCATTCCGTATCGGCCGGATGAACCGGCCAACGACATTGCGGCCATCGGGGAAGGCGTGCGAAAGGCGTTTGAAGAGGTGCTTGTGCCCGCGGGAATGGGCGACGTGGCGATCTTCACTGAGCTGGGGCGCTTTATGCTTGGCCCGAACGGCGCGCTGGTGACGACCGCCTGCCACGAAAAACATACTTATAAGGAATATATCGGCGTGGATGCGTGCGCCTGCAATCTGATGCGCCCGGCGATGTATGGCGCGTATCACCACATCACGGTGCTGGGCAAAGAAAATGCGCCCTGCGACCATGTGTACGATGTGGTAGGCAGCCTGTGCGAGAACAACGATAAGTTTGCTATCGACCGCCGTCTGCCGAAAATTGACATGGGCGACCTGCTCTATATCCACGACACGGGCGCGCATGGCTTCTCGATGGGTTATAACTATAATGGCAAGTTGCGGAGCGCCGAGCTGCTTCTGCATGAAAATGGAAGCGTGCAGATGATCCGCCGTGCCGAAACGCCTGCCGATTATTTTGCGACGCTTGACTTTTCGGGGCTGAACCTCAAAGACTGAATCGTTCAAACCGGATTAAACTGAAAAACGCCGTCTTTTTCCGATGCGGGTCGGGGAAAAGCGGCGTTTTTCAGTTTACAGCCACCCCAGCGCATGCATGCGGCTTTCAATCGGCGCATGCAGCATTTCGTCTTTGAAATACACATATTTCGCGGAGGATGGAACCATGCGCCCGTCGTTCCATTTGATAAATCCGACGCCGCGCGCATTCAAACCGTAAGCAGTCAAATCCATCCCTTCGGGTGGAACGATGTGCGAAACGCGCCCGTGGCATCGGTTGCCGAGAAACAGCACAAAACGTTCCGCGTCCGGATCGATGGAAAGATGATTTCCCGTGAAGCCGCTCAGGCCGATGGAGCGCGCGCCCATCCAGTGCGGCACTTCGCTGAGTCGTTGCAGCGGATGCTTGGCGAAACAGAGATATCCCAGATATTGACGATAGGTGCCGTCTCCGTGCGAAAAACCTGTTCGGTTTACGCCGATTTCGCAGAGCGTTTCCCGGCGGATCAGCTCGCCGGAAAGCAGCGCCTGCGCAAAGCGAACCATGTCTTTTCGCGAGGAAAACAGCCCGGCGTGACCGCAGAGATCGCGCCCGTTGTCGCTGAGCAGCAGGGCTTTCGGGTCGTGCGGCAGGCCGCACGGCGGAGAGGTGCGCAGAATCTGCCGCTCTCCCTCGATGCGATGCTCGTAATTATAGCAGACGCATCGACCGCGAAGCGCCTTCGGCACGGCGGCGAAGGTTTCTGGCATGCCGGCAGGCGAAAGAATCCAGGTCTGAATCGCGTCGAACAGGCTGAGACCCGTCTTGGCCTCGATGACATATTTGATGACCATCGCGTTCATATCGGAATAAACGCGGATGGCAGGCGTTGGGCAGACGAATACGCCGAAAAGCCGCTTGAGCCCTTCTTCACGGGTCGGCGCCGTATCGATGCGCCCCGGCGTTTGCAGACTGATGCGGAAGCTGAGCACGTCGCCCACCGTCACGTTTTGCAGGTGGATAAAGCGCGGGTCAATTTGCCCAACCGTCTCATCCAGCGAAAGCTTCCCGCTTTCGACGAGCGCCAGCGTGACAACCGCTGTAAACAGCTTGGTCAGCGACGCGAGGTCATAAATCGTATCGGGAATAAGCGGGCGAACAGCGGGAATAAAGCCGTTTTCCACCCGGTCAATCTCCTGCGCGCGGCCGTACTGCGCCCATTCGCTGTATGTCGTCGTGCCATAGGCGACGGTGATGCCTGTGAGCATGCGGCTTTCATCGCAGAGAAATCGCATGTTGGCTTCAAGACGTTTATCCATCGAGAAGAACCTCCGAAAAAACACGCGTCGGCAGGAAAAAGCGGCCCGCGCGTCCAAATCATGTTATAAATGGAAAAATACAAAAAGGGGGAAAAACGGCATGGAAACGTTGCTCACTACGGCGCTGGAACGCGAAATTGAAGCGGCGCAGGGCGAAACGATTTCGCTGCTCAAGGCGCTGTGCGCAATTCCCGCGCCGAGCCATCACGAAGAGCGGCGCGCCGAATGGATTCAGGCATGGCTGGAAAAGCGAGGGCTGTCCGCTGAAATTGACGATGCGAAAAACGTTCGATGTGGTTTCGGCTTATCTCAATATCAGGACATCGTCGTCATCATGGCGCACATCGATACGGTATTCCCCGATCTTCAGCCCATGCCGATGCGCGAGGAGGCTGGAAGACTGTATTGTCCGGGTGTTGGCGATGACACGGCAAACGTGGCGGGCATGCTGACGCTGATGGATATTTTTCACCGATTGAATGCCCGTCCGGCATGCGGCGTGCTGTTTGTCTGCAACAGTTGCGAAGAAGGGCTGGGCAATCTGGCGGGATGCAAAGCCATTATGCGCGATTTTGCGCCGCGCGTCAAGGCGTTTCTTTCGCTGGATGATCAATCGACGCATGTCTGCGCCCGTGCCGTCGGTTCCGCGAGGTACCGGATTACGGCGGAAACGCGCGGCGGCCACAGCTTTGCGGATTTCGGAGCACGCAACGCCGTCGAGGTGCTCAGCCGCCTGGTCTGCGCGCTGTATCGCCAGCATGTGCCGCGTGCCGCGGGCAGTCTGACGACGTATAACGTGGGCGTGATTTCCGGCGGAACGTCGGTCAACGCCATCGCCCAGCGTGCGGAAATGCTGTATGAATACCGCTCAAACGATGCGCAGTGTATGGCGATGATGAAGGAAAAGCTGGACACGATTCTCCGCGAAAGCACGATGCCGGATGCGAAAGTCACGCTTAAACTGCTCGGTGAACGGCCCTGCGGTGCGGCTGGCGATCCGGCAGCTCAGCGCGCGCTGGAAACAAGGTGCACAGCCGCGCTGGAACGCTATGTTGGCGGCAAAAAGCCCATCGGCATGGGATCGACGGATTGCAATATTCCACTCTCACTGGGGATTCCTTCGGCAAGCTTTGGCATGTATCGCGGCGGGGGCGCGCATACGCGGGAAGAATGGATGGAGCCCTCTTCGCTGTGCGCGGGCATGAAAGCGGCGGCCTGTGTGCTGATGCACTGGTTCAGCTTATAAAGAAAATCCTCCCCGGCTGTTGTCAGGGAGGATTTTTGGTTATTCGACCAGATAGGTATATCGCACGGTCAGGCGCGGCATGGTGTCGTACAGACCATAGGCCTCGCCGTAGATGCGGTATTTCGTGCCGACCGTCCACGTCGTCTTGGAACTGTTTTCGAGCATGACCAGCTTTTCAAAATTGTCGTTGCCGATGTTCATGATGGCCATCTGCGGCGTGGTGCTGACAATTCGGGTGATTGTGCCCGTGCCCATGTAGATGGTGCCCTTGCGCATGGTGATGTAATTCACCAGGTCGGTATATTGCGCGTCCAAATCCCATGCGCGGCGGGTGTAAATGTCGGCGTTGGGCATGTAATACACCGTATGCGTGATGACTGAATCGGCCTTTCCCTCGTAGGAAGCGCGAATGACCACATCGTTGTTGCCCAGCTGGGAGAACAGCGGGATGAAGCTGAATCGGCCCGTGTTGGGATCGACTTCCAGGTTGCGGTGCGGGAAATCGACGGTGATCGTTGCGCCGGGAAGCGTTGTGCCGCTGATGGAGGGAATGTGCATGGCGGCCTTTTCCTCGGCGGTGGCGGCGGCGTATTTCTCGGCGGAAATCGGTTCGTAGTTCCATTCGACAAGCACAGTTGCATCCAGCTCCAGCGGGATATCCTGCTCGGCGCGGTAGAGGGTGACTTCCATCTTGTTTTCGCGGCAGTATTTGCTCTTCACGGAGATGGAAATTGTGTTATCGCCGACCGGAAGCACCTGCACATTTTTGGAAACGTTACCCGTTTCGCGGATCAGCGTGGAAACGTTTGTACCGTCGATGATGACGGTTGAACCTTTTTCCACATTGATCTGCACTTCATAGATAGAAACGCCGACGTCTGCGCGCACCGTCGTCGGTTTTACCAGGCGAATGGGCGAGAGAGGAACATCGATGGCGTATTCAATCGGATCGAGCTGATACTGGTCGCCTTCCTGTGAATAGCGGATGTAAGGCGTGATGGAAATATCCATCGTGTCGGTCTCCACGGCCGTGGCGAAGGTGGAGGACTCGGTGTCGTACCACATATAATCCGGCACGGTGATGGATACCTTGCCGTCCGCAATGACGTAGGATGTCTGCATTTCCCGCAGGTAGACGGTGGCGTTTTCGCGTCCGTAGATGGTGATGACGTGCGCGGGATGATCGTCTACGGTTGTTGCGGTCAGTTCGACGCGGGTTTCGTTGTCATTGCGTACCTGCATACCCTGTGACAGGACGAAGTGACGCGCAATCAGCACGCCGCCTATGCCCATTGCGCCGCAGCCGAGCAAAAGCAACAACACCGTCAGGATGATGCGCAGCGGGCTTTTTCTGCGCTTGCCCGAACCGCGCGTATCCTGTTCGGTGTAGGCCGGGCGTGTCTGCACGCGGCGGGGCATATATTCCTCGTCGGTCAGCGCGCCCTGATCGCCGGAATCCGGCGTATAGCCGTCATAATAAATCGGCGCGTGGGGGTCGTCGTCGTCGTAGGCGAGCGGATGCTCGTAGGCCGGGTCGCCAAAGTAACCGTAATCATCCTCGGGCGGGGCATCCGCTTCGTCAGGATGGGTATAGGCAGTCTGCTTTTGCTGCTGACGGCGGCGAATGGCGGCGCTGTCCCCGCTGTATCCGGCGGAAAGCTCGTCGGATTCCGGAATGGGGCGAACGATCTGCGCTTCCTGAATGGAACGGCGAACCCGGTCGGCCTGCTCCTTCATCTGGCGGATGCGTTTTTTGCCATCCTCGCGGCGTTTTTTCAGGTCTTCCAGCTCGTCGGTCAAGTCGGCGCGGTTGAGTTCTTCCGGGTCAAAACCTGCGTCGTCAGACTGCGGCTTTTGCTCGGATGCGGAAAGCTCCTCTTTTTCGTCAAACGTCGTCACTTCCAGCGACGGCTTTTTCTTGTACAGGGATTCTTCCCACGCGGCGGGGCCGTCCTCTTTTTGAGGGAGCGGCGTGCCGCATTGGGTGCATTTGGGCAGGTAAGCTGCGTTCCATGCGCCGCATTTGGGACATTTCATCGATTCAAAACCTCCGAAAATGGGTCGATCAAAGATCAAAAAAGGGTTTAAACATTCTTCTATTCGCGGCCGAACAGCAGAATTCCTCTTTTTTCTTTTCCTGCGCCGCTGAATCTTTGACAGGGCTTGAAGAATGAAGGGGTTTGGTGGTATAATGAAAAACAAAGGATTCGGAGGTTTTGCGTTTATGATGGATAATTTCAAGGAGGACATCGTCAGTCCCCGTTCAAATGCGCTTGGCAACGTGCTCTATGCGCTTTGCTGGGTGTTCATCGTGCTCTTCGGCGCATATGCGCTGATGATGCTTCAGGTGGTGATGGTGCAGTTCAGCGTGTTGACGCTCGTTACGGTGGCGATGGCGGCCGCCTGCGCCGTGCTGTTGTTCTTCATCAAGGATCAGCTCAAGGTGGAATATGAATATACCTTCACCAACGGGTCGCTGGATTTTGCGAAGGTTTTTCGTCAGGCCAAGCGCAAAGAACTGGGGAGCATGAACGTCAAAAATGTTTCCGCATGCGGCCACGTTGCGGGCAGCGGGTTCCGCCGTTATCTTTCCATGAAGGACATCGAGAAGAAGAACTGGTTCTGCAACCGCGACGGCAATTTGTTCTATTTCTATTATGTCAAGGAAAACAAGAAACACATGATCGTGATTGAACCGAGTGAGGAAATGGTGGATATGATCCGCCGCTATCTTCCGGCAGGGGTTTATCAGGATTAAAACGGATCTCCGGCGCGCGTGAGCGGTCGGAGCTTTCTTTCCGAGGGGAGAAAACATGATTTATCTGGATAACAGCGCGACGACGCGTCCGTTTGACAGCGTGATCGACGCGATGGATCGCTGCATGCGCGAAAACTATTTTAACGCCTCGGCAGCGTATAAGCCTGCCGTCGATGTGGATAGAGCCATGCGCGAATGCCGCAGAGCGATTGCCGCCCAGCTTGGCATTCAGGAAAGCGGCGTGATTTTTACCGGAGGCGGGACGGAGAGCGATAATCTTGCGATTCTCGGCGTGGCGGAAACGCTTCGCCAGAGCGCGAACTTTGTTTGCAGCGCCATCGAGCATCCGGCCGTAGCGGAGACGATTCACCGTGTGGAGCAGATGGGGCACACGGTTCGTGTGCTTCCGATCGATGTGCGCGGCGTGGTCGATCTGGCGGCGTGCGAGACGGTGATCGACGAGCACACGGCGCTGGTCAGCTGCATGCAGGTGAGCAACGAAACGGGCGCGATTCAGCCGGTGGAGGAGTTGGCCAAGCTGGCGCGCAGGAAGAACCCGAACGTCCGCGTGCATGTGGACGGCGTGCAGGGCTTTATGCGCGTGCCCATGCATATGGAACGCATGGGCGTGGACTTGTATGCGCTCAGCGGTCACAAGATTCACGGGCCGAAGGGCATCGGCGTGCTGGCGGTGCGTCCGGGCGTTCGGCTGATTCCACAGATTACGGGCGGCGGACAGGAAAAGGGACTGCGTTCCGGCACGTACAATTCGCCGGCAATTCTGGGACTGGGCGAAGCAGTTAAGACCTTGGCGGCAGACAGAAAAGCTGTGGAGCGGATGCGCGCGATGAAGGCGCACCTGTGGGCCGAGCTTTCGCAGGAAGGGGGAATCCGCCTCAACGGGCCGAAGCCCGGAGAGACGGACAGTGCGCCGCATATCCTCAGCCTGTCCTTCGACGGCGTACGCGGCGAGGTGATGCGCAACGCGCTGGAGGGCGAAGGCGTGCTGGTTTCCACCGGTTCGGCCTGTGCCTCCCATAAGCAGAAGGTTAGTCCGACACTTCGGGCGATGGGCCTGTCTCAGGCGCAGGCGGATGGAACGGTTCGCGTCAGTCTGGGCGCCATGAACACAATGGACGAGATGGACGAGGCGGCACAGCATATGCTGGCGCTCTATCGCATGCTTCGTCAATTCAAAAGGAGATAAAACGGTGAGAGAAATTCTGTTGGTTCGTTTCGGCGAGGTCTTTTTGAAGGGGCAGAACCGCCCGTTCTTCATGAAAAAACTGATGGATCACATCCGTCAGGCCGTGCGCCCGGTGAACGGCCGCGTGTGGATGAGCGAGGGACGCTTTTATGTATCCGATTTCACGGATATGGATGAGTGCATCCGCCGCGTCACGCGCGTGTTCGGCGTGCATTCCGTCAGCCCGGCGATCGAGATGGATAAAGACAATTTCGAGGCCATCTGTGAGCAGGCGGCCAGGATGATGGAACCGCTTTCCGGCACATTCAAGGTGTTGGCGCGCCGCTCGGATAAGCGCTATCCGCTGGATTCTCCGGCGATTATGCGCGAGGCGGGCGGCTATATCCTCGACCACGTGCCGCAGCTGACGGTGGACGTCAATCATCCGGATCACACGATGATGATCGAGATCCGCGATCATGCGTATCTCTCCGTGAAGCGCATTCCCGCCGTGGAGGGCATGCCGATGGGCACGAACGGCAAGGCCTGCCTGTTGCTTTCCGGCGGCATTGACAGCCCTGTGGCCGGCTTCATGATTGCCAAGCGCGGCGTGGAACTCTGCTGCGTGCATTATCACTCCTTCCCGTATACCAGCGAACGCGCGCGGGAAAAGGTGCTGGAATTGGCGCGGCTGCTCAGCGAATACTGCGGAAAGATGCGTGTCCACGTTGTGCCGTTTACCGAAATTCAGATGCAGATTCACGCCAAATGTCCGGAAAATTATACGACGCTCATCATGCGCCGCTACATGATGCGCATTGCCGAAATCATCGCGCGTCAGGACGGCGCGCAGGCGCTGATTACCGGCGAATCCATCGGTCAGGTAGCCAGCCAGACGATGGAAGCGCTCGGCTGCACGGATGCGGTGGTGGATATGCCCGTTTTCCGCCCGGCTATCGGCATGGATAAGAGCGAAATTATCGAGCGCGCGCAGAAGATCGGCACGTTTGAAACGTCTTCCCTGCCGTATGAGGATTGCTGCACGGTCTTTACGCCCAAACATCCGGCGACGCACCCGCGAATGGAGCTGATTCAGAAAGCGGAGGAAGCGCTGGACAGCGAAGCCCTGATTGCCGCCGCCATTGAAGGCACGGAGATCGTTGAAGTGGGCTAAAACCCGTATACCCGACATAAGATGAACGCAGAGGCACGAACCTCTGCGTTTTTTCTTTGCATGAGAAAACGGAGGAAAACAGCGCTGGAGGGGGAGGTGAGCGCTTTGCAAGATGAAAGGCAGAAGCTTGCCGCACGCATGACGCCGAAAGCCGCGAGGCTTCTGCTGGACTTGCCTCTTCTGCGGGTGCGGCGGCTGGAAGAAATGCGGTTTTATGCCGGACAAAACGCCTGCTTTATCTTCGACGGACGAAGCGAAACGCAGCATGCGTTTTTTTCTCGGCAGGATGTGGACGAGCTGGTAACGGCGCTTTGCGGTTACTCGCGCTATGCGTATGAAACCCAGCTTGCGCAGGGTTTCATCCCGCTCGAAGGCGGCTGCCGCGCGGGCGTTTGCGGCCGGGTGACGCGGGACAACGACGGCGCAGCGCGGCTGTCGTCGCCGACTTCCGTGTGTATCCGCATGGCGAGAGAGATCAGCGGCGCGAGCGAAGCGGTCTTTCCTTTTCTGATGGAAGAAGGACGCGTTTGCCGCGTATTGCTGCTGGGCCCGCCGGGATGCGGCAAAACGACGGTTTTGCGCGACGCGGCAAAGCGGCTTGCGGGTGACGGCATCCGTGTATCGGTTTGCGACGAACGGGAAGAACTATTCCCGGAAGATGCGGCTCAGGCAGGGCTTGACGTGATGCGCGGCATTGACAAGCCGACGGCCATCCAGATGCTTTTGCGCGCAATGTCGCCTCAGGCAATTTTCTGTGATGAAATCGGAGATATGCGCGATGTGCGGGCCCTTCTGGACGCGGCGCGATGCGGCGTTGGACTGGCAGCCAGCGCGCACGCCGGTGTGTTTGACGATGTGTTGCACCGCCCGGTTTTGAGGGCGCTGTATGAGGCGGGCGCGTTTGAACGATATCTGCTGCTGGGTCGTCACGGAAAACTGGCTGCGGCGTATGACGCAGAGGGAAAGCCGATTTCGGGAGGAGGGATTGAGCATGAGAAACGCCGCGGTGATGGCCATGATTTCGCTCAGCGCGATCGGCTTTGCGGTGGCGGACGGCGAAATGCGCCGTGTCCGCTGGGTGCAGGCCATGCGCCGAACCCTGATGCGGATAAACGACATGATTCGTTATGAACGTGTGCCGCTGGCAAAGCTGCTCCAAAGCATCGAGCTGCATGCGACCCGTGAACAGCGGGATTTGACCCGCCTCTTGCATGCGTGCGGCGCACGGCTGGAAAACAGCGTTAATCCGCAGCTGGTTGAAATCTTTTCAGCCGAAACGGAGCGAACGCCGGGCTATGGCGTGCTTTCTCAAACGGACAGAAGCGCCTTTGAGCAGGTGATGGCCGAGCTGGGACGGACGGGGCTTGACGAGCAGCTTCGCATTCTTTCCGATGCAGACGAGCGTTTGCGCCAGCGAGAAGAATGCCTGAGACGGGATGCGGGCAGGCGCGCACAGCTCATCCGAACATTGGGCGTGACGGGCGGCGCGGCGCTGTTTCTGCTGCTGATATAAAGGGAGGACGGGCATGTGAACATCGATTTGCTGTTTCAGATTGCAGGCGTGGGCATTCTGATTTTCGCGGTGAATCAGGTGCTGCAAAAGGCGGGAAGAGAGGATATTGCGGTGCTGGCTTCCGTGGCTGGGCTGGTTGTGGTCATGTTTCTGGTGGTGGATTTGGTGGCGCAGCTGCTCAACAATGTGAAGAGCATCTTCGGCTTGTATTGAGGAGGCAGGGATGATTCGGCTCATTGGCTTTTGTCTGCTCGCAGCGGTGATGACGATGCTTTTGCGTCAGATGAACCCAGGCGTGGCGGCGCTGTTGTGTGTGGCTTTCGGCGCGATGACGCTTTTGACGCTGCTGCCCGCGGTGGGCGAATATGTGACGCAGATCCAGGCTTTTTTAGCTACGCTGGCTTTGGATGCGGTCTACGGGCAGACGATGCTGCGGGCGATGGGCATCGTGTTGATCACGCAGTTCGCCGCGCAGGTCTGCCGGGACATGGATGCGCCGTCGATTGCCTGCCGTGCCGAACTCTGCGGACGCCTGCTTCTGCTGGGCGTGTCCCTGCCGATTTTTCTCAAGTTGACGCAGATGGCGGTCGGCGCGCTGCAATGAAACGGTTTTCGGCGCTTTTTCTTCTGATCGTGTTGATTCCGCTTGTCTGCACGGCAGAGGAAGCGGAGAAGCAGGTTCGGGCGGGCATTGAAAACGTCATGGACGGGGTGGATTTTGATCAGGCAGCGGATATTGCGCTGGACGTGCCCGGCTGGCCGGAACACCGCAGTCTGGAAGAGACGGTGCGCGCCCTTGCAGGCGGAGAAAGCTTTTCGGCAGACGACGCGCTGACGGCGGTGCTCGGCGCGTTCGCCAAAGAGGTTGGCGCGCTGTTTCAGATGATGCTGTCTGTCATGCTCCCGGTTGTGCTGGCCAGCCTGCTGATTCATACGCTGACCCCGCAGTCGGATTCGCTTTCGACGATGAGCAAAAGCGCCTGCTTCGTGCTGGTGCTGATGCCGGTCATTGTTATGACATTGGGTGAACTCACCCACACGAAACAAACGATCGTCACCATGACGCGCCACATGGAAAGCCTTCTGCCGATGCTGCTCACGCTGCTGACGGCGCTGGGAGGCAGCGCGTCCTCCGCGTTTCTGCATCCGATGGTTGCGGCGGCTTCGGGCAGCATGGTGTTTCTGGCGCGGGAGGTGATTCTGCGGCTGGTGATGTGTACATGCGCGGTGACGGCGGTCAATCATCTTTCCGATCGCACACATCTGACGCGGATGGCGCAGCTTTTGCGCGGCGCGGTCTGCTGGCTGCTGGGCGTGAGTTTCACGGTGTTCCTCGGCGCGATGTCGCTGCAAGGCGTGACCAGCGCGAGCATCGACGGCGTGGCGATCCGCGCGGCCAAATATGCGGTGGACAATTTTGTGCCGGTGGTCGGCGGCATGTTTTCCGACACAATGGATACGCTGGTCGGATGCACATTGATCGTCAAAAATGCGTTGGGCGTAGCGGCGGTGCTGGTGCTGATCGGCGCGTTGATCGGGCCGATGATTCGCACGCTGGCGATTGTGTTTATGCTGCGGCTGAGCGCGGCGCTGCTGGAACCGATTGCGGACGGTGATATCGTTTGCGCCATTGGAGATTTTTCGCGGACAATCGTGCTTTTCTTTATCACGATGCTCTGCGTTGGAACCATGTATTTTCTGCTGATTGTCCAGGTGCTTCTGGTGGGCAACCTGACGGTGCTGCTCAGATAAGGAGGCGGACAGACGGATGATGAGTCTGATGGCCAGACTTTGCGCGTTGTGTGCCCTGAGCGCGGTCATCCAGATGGCGCTGGGCGAAAGCGACGCGAAAGGAAGCTTGCGGATGATTGGCGGACTGCTGATGCTGTATCTGACGCTGAGCGGCGCGCGGGATCTGCTCGCGTCCCTGAGTGAAGCGGCGAGCGTAGAAGCGATTTTGAAATGCCTGATGCAGTAAAGAAGGGGGCGCGGCGTGGCGGATTGGATTCGGCGACTGAAAGCGGCGCTCACGCCGCAGCTTGTTCTTTTGCTGCTGGCAGCGCTTGCGCTGATCGGCTATTGCACATTGCGGGATCAGACTGGGGATGAAACGACGCGACTGGAAAAACAGGCATCAGCCGTGCTCTCGCGCATGGAAGGAGCGGGACGCGTGGAGGTGACGATCATGACGCGGAAAACGCAGATGGGGAATTCGGGCCTTCTATCGGGCAAAACGGATGAGGCGGCGGAGATTCCGTGCGGCGCGGTGGCTGTGGCGCAGGGCGCAGATGATCCGCTGGTGAGGATTCAGCTGGAACAGGCGCTTTGCGCGCTGCTGGGATTGCCGGGTACGGCGGTCAGCGTGATGGCGGGAGGAAAATGATGACAAAAAAGGGAATCAAACAGATGGCTTATCGCCATCCTGTCGGGGCGATGCGGCTGGTCTGCGGCGCGTTTTTTCTGGCGCTGCTGGGCGTTTGCGGCTATATTGGCGCGGAGAGGACCCACGTGCAGTCCGTCGTCAGTCTGCCCGTGACGCGGGTGGAATTGGAGGGGGAAGCCGTCGGAGGCAGTTCGATTACACAAATCAGAGAAAGGCTGAACCGTCAGCGAGAAGAAGAATTGACGCTTCTGGATCGCGTAATCGCGGATGCCGGCGCCGACAGCGCGGCAAAGGAGGATGCGCTGTCGCAAAAGACGCAGATAGTGCGCCGAATGGAAACGGAAGCTCAAATGACAGCTGTCCTTGAGGGAATGGGTGCGGAAAACGCGTTGGCTGTCTGCGGAGCACAGGGCGTAACGCTGCTTATTCCACAGGAAATGGGGATGGACGAAACGGCCAGAAACCGGCTGCTGAACGCAGTCGGCGGCCAATCCGGGATAGAAATGACACAACTAAAAATCATTCTCATCAAAAAATAAGCAAATTGGAATTGTACACGGACGAAAAATCTGCTATACTAATGAATATCCATAGGGAGGTGTTTTTGAAATGAACGAAAATCAGAACGTCGATATCGACCGCGAGCAGAACAACGGTCAGATCACATACGCCAATGAAGTCATTTCTACCATCGTGAGCGTGGCCACCACGGAAGTGGACGGCATCTCCGCCATCGCGGGCAATAATGGCCTGCTGGGCAAGGGCAAGTTGCCGCGCGGCGTGCGTGTGGATATGAACGGCGAGGACGTCAGTGTTGACGTGAGCGTGACGGTTGATTACGGCATGCCGATTCAGAAGGTTGGCCGCAGCGCGCAGGAAAACGTGCGTAAATCCATCGAGTCCATGACGGGCCTGCACGTGGAAAAGGTCGATCTGCATGTGGTCGGCGTGAGCTTTGAAAAGGAAAACGAGGAGCTTCAGCAGAGCCAGAAGATCGCGATGAGCCTTGAAGAGGAAGAGGAGCAGCACGCGCTGGAAGAGGGCACGGTCGCTCAGGAAGTTCCGGCCCCGGCGCACGAGGAAGCGGAGGAAGAAGCCGCAGCTTCCGAGGCGGGCGAAGAAGCCGAGCAGGAGGAAGAATCCTCCGAGCAGGAATAACAGACGACGACCGAAAAGGAGGAAATACAGTTTGAAACATCCTGTATGGGATCGAATTCTGATTCTGCTTTGCGCGTTGATCGCGCTGGGCTGCGCCGCCGGCGTGGTTGCGCTGCTTATCGGAAAAATCTCCTTTGACATGATTACGGGCTGGATTGCTTCGGTGGATATGAGCCGTTTCGTCATTAAAGCGGCGATGGCAGGCATTGCGGCGCTGTTTGTGCTGCTTTTCCTACTGCTCTTTGCGATGATTCTGCCGTCCAGGAAGAAGCGTTCGAGCAACTATGCCATCCAGCGCAACGAAAACGGCATGGTTCGCATTTCGCTCAAGGCACTTGAAACGCTGGTCAACAAGTGCCTCAATCAGCATGCGGAGCTGAAGGTTGTCACCTCGTCGCTGTACAGCGATGAAGAGAGCATCCGCGTGGATGTTCATATTTCGCTGCAATCGGATATCAGCATGCCTTTGGCGATTTCTGCGCTGCAAAAGCAGATCAAGAAGTATCTGGAAGCCTGCTCCGGCGTGATGGTGCAGGAAGTGCGCGTCTTTGTGGACAGCACGATTCCGGCGGATGAAAAGACGGAAGCTTCGCCGTATGCCATTCCGACGGCGCTGCTGGGGCTGGATGCCGAGCCGCTGCCGGTGGCAGAGCGGGAAAACCGCGAAGAGACTGCCACGGAAGAAGAGACTTTCGAGGAAGCGGCGCAGAGCGAAGAAGAGAGTGAGCCCGTTCAGCCGGAAGAGAAGGAAGAACCGGCTGAAACCGGGAACAACGAGCAGGGTGAACAGGCATGATGGATTTGAAGACGTTTGTAAATCAGATGCTTACGCCGGGCACAGTGCCCTGTACGCTGTTTGGCATGGCGCTGGGGCTGATTTTTGCCGTGCTCTGCCTGACCATCGGCGTCGGCGCGGCGCTGCTGATTGCGCTGTTTTGCCTCATTGGCGCATTTATCGGCGGCGTGAAGGATAAAAAGAAGTTCGTGGAAAGCGTCTACCTGTTTTTTCAGCATGACGAGAACAGCCGCTATTGAGAGGCGGCGCATTTTCAATCAATAAAAACGGATCGGAGCAAATGAAGAATGGCACGTCCAATAGCGCGTGAAGCTGCCATGCAGCTGGTTTTTGAACAACTCTTTGGCGGGGATGCGACGGCTCAGACCCTCGTTGACCTCATCGATTATAACCCGAACGAAAAAGACAGCACGTATATCGACACGGTTGTCGGCGGCGTAAAAGAGCACGCCGATGAGCTTGACAGCGAGATTTCCGCCTGCCTGCGCGGATGGACGCTGGCGCGCCTGTCCCGCGTGGACCTGGCGATTATGCGTCTGGCTGTGTATGAAATGCAGTACACGGGTTTGCCTGCGGCGGTGGCGATCAACGAGGCGGTTGAATTGACGCGCAAGTATTCCGGCGAGGAATCCTGCCCGTTTGTCAACGGCGTGCTGGGCAGCATCAGCAGAAAGCTGGCGGTACAGGCATGAGAACTGTTCTGGGCATCGATACAAGCTGTTACACCACATCCTGCGCGTTGGTCACGCCGGAGGGGGAGATTTTGTCCTCTTCCAGGCGGCTGCTGACGGTGGAGAATGGCGCGCGCGGGCTTATGCAGTCGCAGGGATTGTTTCAGCATGTCAAAAACCTGCCGCAGATGGTTCAAAATGTGATGGCCGATGTGCCGGACGCGGAGATTTGCGCGGTTTGCGCAAGCACCCGTCCGCGCCCAACGGAGGATTCATATATGCCCGTGTTTCGCGCGGGCGAAGGTCAGGCACGCGCAGCAGCGGCTTTGCTGCGCGTGCCTTTTTATCCTGTCAGTCATCAGGAAGGCCATGTGCGCGCGGCGATGGTGGACGCGGGTATCGACGGCGGAAAACCGTTTCTGGCCTTGCATCTGTCCGGCGGAACGACGGAAATTCTGCTCTGTGAAAACGGCAGGCTGACGCTGCTGGGTGGCAGTCTGGATTTGCACGCGGGCCAACTGGTGGATAGAACCGGCGTACGGCTGCATATGCCGTTTCCGGCGGGGCCTTCGCTTGAAAAACTGGCGATGCAGGGCAAGCCACAGGGGCTCATCGGCGTATCGGTCAAAGGTGTGAGCTGCAACATGGCAGGCGCGGAAAACAAAGTGACGAAGTGGATCGAAAGCGGCGCAATGCCGAATGAACAGATTGCCGCCGAGGTTTTTGATTTCCTGAGCCGAAGCATCCTCCGCATGATCGCTGCTGCGAGCGAACAAACGGGAGCAAAGCAGGCGCTTCTGGCAGGAGGCGTTGCATCCTCAACGCTGCTCAAAGGCATGCTGCTTGAGCGCGCCAGAAAGACAAGGCTGGGATGCAGGCTTTGTTTTGCGCGGCCGGAGCTTTCCGGCGACAACGCGGTGGGCGTCGCGCTTCTGGGCGCGGGCGCTTATCAGGCGGAACACCGGGGAAAAATATAAACAATAGATAGGAAGAAAGAGAAATCCTGAGCTTCGTTTGATCAACAAAGGAGGGATATTCATGTCTGTAACTTGGATTGACGGCCGCGAGATCGCAAAGAAATGGAAAGAAAACGCCGCACAGCGCACGCAGGCTTTGATCGAAAAGGGCGTAACGCCGCATCTGGCGGTTGTTGTCGCGGGCGAAAATCCGGCGAGCCAGGTATATGTGCGCAACAAAGAAAACGCGTGCAACCGCGCGGGCATTCGCTCAACGGTTCTGCGGCTGCCGGAAAGCTGCACACAGGAAGAACTGGAAGGAGCGGTGCTTGCGCTGAATGCGGATGAGCAGGTACATGGCATTCTGGTGCAGCTGCCGTTGCCGAAAGGGCTTGACGAGGCGCGCGTTCTGGCTTTGATTGATCCCAAGAAGGATGTAGACGGTTTTCACGCGATGAATGCGGGTAAACTGATGAGCGGTCAGCCCGGCTTCGTGCCGTGTACGCCGCTTGGCGTGATGAAGCTGCTTGAGGCGTATGATATTCCGACGCGCGGCAAACATGCGGTGGTCATCGGCCGCAGCAACATTGTGGGCAAGCCGATGGCAATGCTGCTGCTGGCTGCGGACGCAACGGTGACAATCTGCCATTCCAAGACGGAGAATCTGGCGGAAATCGCCCGTCAGGCGGATATTCTGGTCGCGGCGGTTGGCAGGCCGAACTTCGTGACCGGGGAAATGATTAAACCGGGCGCAGCAGTCATCGATGTGGGCATTAACCGCGTAAATGGCGAGCTGATCGGCGATGTAAACGCCAAAGAAGCGGCGGAAAAAGCCGCGTATCTCACGCCCGTACCCGGCGGTGTGGGACAGATGACGATTGCGATGCTGCTTTCCAATACGCTTGATGCGGCGGAACGCGATGGCCGCTAATCTGGAACTTACGGTCTCTCAGCTGAACGAATATGTGCGCAGAATGTTTCAGATGGATCCGATGCTGCGCGCAATCGAGCTGAAGGGCGAGATCAGCAATCTGAAATTTCATCAGTCTGGCGCGCTTTTCTTCACGATGAAGGATGAAAACGCTTCGATTTCATGCGTAATGTATTCCGGCGATGTGGACGGCTTGCAGGCCATGCCGTTTGAAGGCATGCGCGCCGTGGCCAGCGGAAGCGTGGCGCTTTACGTGCGGGGCGGACAATGCCAGTTCGTCGTCAAGCGGATGCGCGCGCAAGGTGTCGGCGTGCTCTATGAGCGGCTGCAAATGCTTAAAGAAAAGCTGGGACGCGAGGGACTGTTTGAACCGGAACGAAAGCGGGCTCTGCCGCCGTATCCGGATACGATCGGCGTGGTCTCCTCGCCAACAGGCGCAGTGATTCATGATATTTTGAACGTGTCGCTGCGGCGGAATCCGGATGCGCATATTCTGCTTTGCCCGGTGCGCGTGCAGGGAATCGGGGCGGATGAAGAGGTGGTTGAAGCCATTCATCTGCTTGAGCGGTTGGAACATGTGAGCGTCATCATTGTGGCGCGCGGCGGCGGCTCGATGGAGGATCTGTGGACGTTCAATGAAGAGCGCGTCGTCCGCGCGGTTGCGATGTGCAAAAAGCCGATTGTTTCCGCTGTCGGCCATGAAACCGATGTGACGCTTTGCGATTTGGCGGCGGATCTGCGCGCGCCGACACCGTCTGCGGCGGCCGAGTGTGTCGTGCCGGTTCGGGATGAAATGCTCAACAAAATTGAGATCATGCGTCGGCAGATGCAGGAAATCGCCCGAAACGCCGTTGCCGAGCGGCAAAACGCATTAAAACTCGCCCAGATAAAATTGAGCGCCAACCATCCGTCCCTTACCATTCGTCGGCAGGAAGAGCAGCTCGCACAGCGGATGGATGCGCTGCTCCGCGCGGCCGAGCGCCAGATACAAAACCGCCAAACGAGACTTGAAACGCAGACGGCGGCACTTGAACTGCTCAGCCCATATGCCGCGCTCAAACGCGGATATGCCATTGTGCAAAACGCGGGGCGTGCGATATCAAAAGCCGGAGGGCTTTGCGTGGGTGACGAGGTGACTGTGCGCTTTGCGGACGGCGTGATTCATGCAGAGGTGCTGAGCAAGGAGGAAAGCCATGGCGAAGAAACAGACGTTTGAAGCGGGCATGAGTGAGCTGGAAGCGTTGACCGCGCGATTGGAGACGGGCGATATGACGCTTGACGAGACGATGAAGACCTACGAAAAGGGCGTGACGCTGGCCGCTCAACTCAAGCGACAGTTGGAGGACAGCCGGAAACGCATTGAACAGATTGACCCGGAAACGGCGGAGATCACACCGTTTGAGGAGAAAAACCATGGATTATCGTGAGCAATATGACCGCTATGTCGCGATGATTGAGGAAACCATCGAAAAAATTCTGCCGCAGACCGAAACGGACTGCCCGAACGACATGCAGATTCCCAGGCATTTGTGTGAGGCGATGCGTTACAGCCTGCTGGCGGGCGGCAAACGTGTGCGCCCGGTGCTGCTGCTGGCGGCATGCGATATGTTGGGCGGAGATATCAGCCAGGCGCGCGTGCCTGCCGCGGCGCTGGAAATGATTCATACCTATTCATTGATTCATGACGATCTGCCTGGCATGGATAATGACGATTATCGCCGCGGAAGGTTGACAAATCACAAAGTTTTTGGCGAAGGATTTGCAATTTTAGCCGGAGATGGATTGCTTAATTATGCGTATGAGTGTATACTAAAGAACGCGCTGGATTACGGAGCGAATCTGGAAGGGCATATCCTCGCGGCGCGGGAAATCGCACAGAGGGCAGGCGTCGGCGGCATGGTGGCCGGACAGAGCATCGACCTGCTCAGCGAGCATCGGGAGCCGAACGAAGCCACGCTGCACTATATTCACATGCATAAGACAGCGGATTTGCTGACCGCGCCGCTGCTGGCTGCGGCGTATATTGCCGGTGCGGATGAAAAATCGATCGCCGCGCTGAGGACATTCGGCGCGTGCGTCGGGCTCGCGTTCCAGATCGACGACGATTTGCTGGACGTAATGGGCGACGCAAAGGATCTTGGAAAGCAAACCGGCATGGACGAGCAGCGCGGCAAGATGACGTGGCCGTCGCTGGTCGGCGTGGAGGCGGCGCAGAAAAAGTCGCGCGAGCTGTGGACACAGGCCGAAGAAGCGCTTGCAGTCTTTGGAGATTCGGCGTGGTTCCTGCGCGAATTTGCCGAGGCGCTGGCAAAGAGAAAGAAGTAAGAAACAGGGGGAGCAAACGTGGGGGCTATATTACTGGAGATCATCAACAACCGCATCATTCAGGCGGCGGCGCTGGCGTGGGCCATCGCACAGGCGATCAAGGTGCTTTTGACGCTTGCCATCAGCGGAAAGTTTGATCACACGCGGATGCTCGGTTCCGGCGGTATGCCGTCTTCGCATTCGTCGATGGCGTGCGCGATGCTGATGGTGATCGGCTTTCACGAAGGCTTCTCTTCATCGGTCTTCGCGCTTGCGTTCTGCTTTGCGGGCGTGACGATGTATGATGCGGCGGGCGTCCGCCGTTCGACGGGCCGAAATGCCGCCGTCATCAACCACATCGTCGAGGGCCTTTCCGGCAAGGGATTTAATTTTGACGACGAGCATCTCAAGGAACTGGTCGGCCATACGCCGATTCAGGTGCTGGCCGGAGCACTGCTGGGCATTCTGGTGGGCGTTTTGATGGCATAAAAGAAGTTGACCCGTCGGTTTGAACGATTGAAAAAAGAGAAAAACCGTGCTATAATAAAACATAGGTGGTGCAGTATTCTAGTCAGCAAAGTTCTCTCTGAAGACGGGGCTAAAAATCCGTTAAAGGGCATATCGATGAAGTTTCTGGCGCTGGCTGCTGACGCCCAGTCGGGGGTTGGCGCTGGGAGTAAGAACTATGGGCGGCCGTCAATGGCATGGCGGAGTTCGACCCATTTTTCGTGGAGGCATGACGGCTTTGCGTCATGAAAACCTGCATGGTGGTACAAAAGCTGCCTGCAGTGTAGCCTGCCTTGAGCGGCTGTGGTGGATCACGGAACAACGCACGGTGACCAAAGGCTCACGGAAGCCGCCGCGATCGCTGTGTGAAACCACGACTGCAAAAGAGGCTAGGAAAGAACCGAGGCTGCCGAGGAAAGCTCCTAGACTGTCGATGAGGATATAACAGAGATTACAGTGTGGTCTCAGTGGTAATTCGGTCCCGCGTTCGGAAACGACGCGGCGCGCGCTTTAAAGGGAAACCGCTTCTATGGCGACAGGGAGTAACGCGTGGGGAAAGCCTACCGAACCTAAGCCGCAAGGTCTATTTGTTGTATCACCACCTTTCTTTTTGCGATTCGGCCCACGGTTTTCGTGGGCTTTTTTAAGATTATGATGGAGTGAAACCCAGTGAGTAAAAGGGAAAAAACAAAACAGGAAAAGCGGCAATGGGTGTTGACTGTCGTGATTCTTTCTTTTGCGCTTTCCGTGGTAATGTCTGTTTTAACGAGTTTGTTTGTCGATTCTGCGGGGCTGCTGGTTGCGCTGCTGGCGTTGATCGTGCTGATTTCCATCGGCGTGATTACCGACGTCATCGGCACGGCGGTCACGTCGGCGGATGAACAGCCGTTTATTGCGATGGCCTCCAAACGCATTCGGGGCGCAAAGCAGGCGCTCCAGCTGATCCGTAAGGCAGAACGCGTTTCAAGCCTGCTCAACGACGTGGTGGGCGACATTGTCGGCGTTGTCAGCGGTTCGGCGGGTTCAGTCATTGCGCTGTATCTGGCGGCAATGGGGCTGCCGACGGCGGTAGCGTCCGTGCTGATCGCTGCGTTTACGTCGGCTTTTATGATCGGCGGCAAAGCGGTGGGTAAATCCATCGCGATCGAGCAGAGCGCGAATATCGTGCTCTTCGTCGGCAAGGCGATGGCGCTTTTTGAGAGTAAAAAGCCGAAACGAAAGAAAAACAGGAAAAACTAAAGGGGAGGTGCGGTCGATGGCGATTCTGCCCGGCATCAGTGGGCCTCAGGATGTAAAGCGTCTGGACGCCAAGCAGCTGGATGAACTGGCTGCCGAACTGCGGCAGACGATTATCGATACGGTTTCGCAACGGGGAGGCCATCTGGCGTCCAATTTGGGCGACGTAGAGCTGACAATCGCGCTGCACAGGGCGTTTAACAGTCCGACGGACAAGCTTGTCTTTGACGTCGGCCATCAGATTTATGCGCATAAGCTGCTCACCGGACGTCAGGAACAGTTTAAAACGCTGCGTTCCTATCATGGCATGAGCGGTTTTCCATGTCACGCGGAGAGCGAGCATGACCTGTTTGATACGGGCCATTCATCGACCTCCATCTCAATGGCGCTTGGATTGGCGCGCGCCAGGGATTTAAACCATGAGGATTATCATGTGGTGGCGATTGTCGGCGACGGCGCGTTGACGGGCGGCATGTGTTACGAGGCGATGAATGACGCGGGCAACGGCCATACGCGGCTCATTGTCATTCTCAACGACAATGAGATGTCCATCTCGAAAAACGTGGGCGCGCTGTCGGAATATTTCAAGCATCTTCGCGCGAGCGCGTCCTGGTATGGCAACAAAAAGCGCATCCGCAACCAATTAACGCATATCCCGCTCATCGGCAAGCCGCTGGCGCATGCGATTGAAAATGCGAAAAACATGGTTAAATCCGTGACGACAGGCGGCGAGATGTTTGAAGCGCTGGGTTTCCGATATCTGGGCCCGTTTGACGGCCATAATATCGAAGAGATGACCCACGTGTTTGAAGAAGCGAAACAGGTTCGGGATACGCCGCTGCTGATTCACGTGATTACCCAAAAGGGACACGGATACGATTTGGCTGAGCGTCAGCCGGAAAAGTTTCACGGCGTTGCGCCGTTTCGCGTGGAAAACGGCATGAAACGCAGCCAGAGCAGCAAAGAAAGCGCTGCACAGGCGGCGGGCAAAGAACTGGTGAATATGGCGGCGGAGGACGCGCGGGTGGTCGCCGTAACGGCGGCGATGGCAGGCGGCACAGGCCTTTCGGAATTTTCGGAATACTATCCCAGCCGCTTTTTTGACGTGGGCATTGCCGAGCAGCATGCGGTGAGCATGGCGGCAGGCATGGCGCGCGGCGGCTACCGGCCGTATTTTGCGGTCTATTCCACGTTTTTGCAGCGGGCATATGATCAGATTGTGCATGACGTCTGTTTGCAGAATCTGCCGGTGTGCATCCTGTCGGATCATGTCGGGCTGGTTGGCGACGATGGCAAGACGCACCACGGCGTTTTGAGCGTGCCGATGCTGTTGAGCATTCCCAATCTGACGCTGCTTGCGCCGAGAGACACGCAGCAGATTCGTCAGGCGGTGCGCGCGACGCTCAAGGTGGATGGCCCGTGCGTCGTGCAGTATCCCAAAGACGGCATTGTGCCCTATGCGCAGAACGTAACGGGCGAGCCGTTTGCCGTCGGCAAGTGGCAGACGCTGATTCCCGGCGGTCAGGACGCGGTGATTCTCGCTTACGGCAGAATGACGCTAAACGCCATTCAGGCTTCCGAGCTGCTGGTCAAATGCGGATTGTCCGTCGGCGTGATCGATTGCTGCTCGCTTAAACCGATGGATATGGATTGCCTGCGCGCGTTGTTTGCGCGGGGGGCAAAGCTTATCACCGTGGAAGAGGGCGAAATGATCGGCGGTTTCGGTTCGGAAATTGCACGCGTCTGCGTGGAAGAAAATGCGGATGCGCCGATTCAGATTATCGGGCTGGAAAACCGCTTCATCACGCATGGCTCCGTGCCGGAATTGCTGGAGGAGTGCGGGCTGATGCCGCGTCAACTGGCGGATCGAATTGAAAAAATCGTGGACAACAAGGAGAAAAGTCATGTCGGATAAGAAACGCGTTGACGTTGCGCTGGTGGAGCGCGGACTGGCGCAGAGCCGGGAAAAGGCGCAGGCGCTGGTGATGTCCGGCGTGGTCTATATCGGCGAAAATAAGGTGGATAAAGCGTCTGCACAGGTGATGCCAGAGGATGAGTTGATTGTGCGGCAGACGGGCACGGGTTATGTCAGCCGCGGCGCGCTGAAGCTGGAAAAGGGGCTCGCGGTGTTTGGCGTTGAGGCCAAAGATCGTGTGGCGATGGATTTGGGCGCGTCTACGGGCGGATTTACGGATGTGCTGCTGCAAAACGGCGCGGCGCATGTGTACGCCATCGATGTGGGATACGGCCAGCTGGATTGGAAACTGCGCAATGATCCGCGTGTCACGGTGATGGAACGCACGAACGCCCGATATTTGACGGCGGATGATCTGCCGCTGCGCCCGACGTTGGGCGTGATGGACGTATCTTTCATCTCGATTACCAAGATTCTGCCCGCGGCTGCCGCGATTATGGGCGAAAACGGCGAGTTTATTTCGCTCATCAAGCCGCAGTTTGAGGCCGGGCGTGACCGCGTGGGAAAGAAAGGCGTGGTTCGCGACACGCAGGTGCATCTGGACGTTGTAAAGGAAATCCTGCATTTTATCGATGCGGATATGGGCTGGACAGCGCAGAATCTCTCCTTTTCGCCGATTAAGGGGCCGGAAGGGAATATCGAGTTTCTGGTGCATATTCTGCCCAAAGAGCGCGCGACGCACAGCGTGACCGAACAGGAAGCCGCCGAGGTTGTGCGCCAGGCGCATGAATCGCTGGGCAACGCTTAAATTCCTGAGAGAAGGGGGATATCGCCGCATGATTCGCAACGCGATGTTTTATCTGAATCAGAATAAGCCGTCGGTTTATGATACGGTTCGGGTTTGCGCCGAACTTTGCCGCGCACGGGGCATCGAGCCGATATTCTTTGAAGATGACCGCGAAGAACTGGTCGAAAAACTGGGTGAAGAGGCTGAAAATGCGCGCTATCTGCCCGAACCGGATGCGCAGATGGTCGATATGCTCTTCGTGTTTGGCGGCGACGGCACGGTGCTGCGCGCGCTGGATATGTATGTGGACAGAGATATTCCGATTCTGGGCATCAATCTCGGACGGCTGGGATTTCTGCTGGAAACGCAGACGCAGGAATTGCCGGATGCGCTGGATATGCTCGTGCGCGGCGAATACGCCATCGAACGGCGCATGATGCTCAAGGTGGAGGGCATGTGCAACGGAAAGCCCGTTTCCGCATATGCAACCAACGAAGTGAGCGTTTCTCGCGGCCTGTCTCAGCGGATGATTGCGCTGGATGCGCTCGTCGGCGGTACGCTGGTGGATCATTACATTGCGGACGGCGTGGTGCTGGCCAGCCCGACCGGATCGACGGCCTATTCGCTGTCTGCGGGTGGGCCGATTGTCAGCCCGGACGTGCCGTGCTTTGTGCTCAATCCGATTTGTCCGCATTCGCTGCAATCGCGCCCCATCGTGCTTTCTGCGGCGGAGCAGGTAACGCTGCTGCTCAACATGAAGGAAATGCGCGACGGCATTCAGCTTTCCATCGACGGACAGGCCGTCAGCCGCATGCGCAACGGTGAGCGGCTGACGGTAACGCGTTCGCCGCATGACGCGCAACTCGTCCGTTTTCCCAGAGAACGTAATTTTTTCTCGCTGCTGAAAGATAAGCTTTCACAGTGGAGTTTGTAACCGACCGATATAAGGAGGACGCTTATGAAGGCCAAACGGCAGGCTTTAATCCGCGAGATTGTGGAGAGCCAAAGCATTCAGACGCAGGAGGAGCTTGCCGAAGCCCTGCGCGCCCACGGCATGGTGGTTACGCAGGCCACCGTTTCGCGCGACATCAAGGAAATGCACCTGCTCAAAGTGCTTGCTGAAGATGGGAATTATCGCTATGCGACAATCGATAAGAACGATCAGGGCGTGGGCGACAGGCTCATCCGCATGCTTGCCGATTCGTTGGTGGATATCAACAGGGCAAACAATTTGATCGTCATAAAAACGCTTTCCGGCAGCGCGCACGTCGCGGCGGAAGCGGTGGACAGCCTGCGCTGGCCGGAGGTGCTGGGCACGATTGCGGGCGATAATACGATTCTGGTGATTGTGCGTTCCAACGAAGAGGTGGACGCGGTGATCCGCCGTTTTAAAAACATCGTCAAGTAAGAGGGGGAATTCGCGATGCTTTTGCAGCTTAGCATTCATCATCTTGCGCTGATTGACGACATGACCATTGATTTTGAACCGGGCATGAACGTGATGACCGGCGAAACCGGCGCGGGCAAATCCATCGTCGTGGATGCAGTGAATCTGGTGCTCGGTGAGCGCGCAGACAGGGATTTGATCACCAGCGGCGAAATGAAAGCGCGCGTGGAAGCCGTCTTTGACATTGCGGATAACGAGAAAGTGAAGTCGGTGCTCAGCGAGCTGACGCTGACCGGAGACGAGGATACCGCGTCGATTTCCCGTGAACTGACCAGCGCGGGACGGAACATCTGCCGGATCAACGGCACGATCGTACCGCTTCAAACGCTTCGGCAGGTTTCCGCACAGCTGCTCGATATCCATGGCCAACATGAGCATCAGCTCCTGCTGGACAGCAAAAACCATATCGGTTATCTGGATGAATATGCGGCGGACGAGATTCATCCGATCCTTGTCGAAAATGAGACGGCCTATGCTTCGTGGCGGCAGACGGCGCAGAAGCTTTCCAAACTGCGAAAAAGCGTTGCAGAGCGGGAACAGCGTATTGATATGCTGCGCTTCCAGCTAGAAGAGCTGCGGGGCGCGCATCTGACGGCGGGCGAAGAAGAAGAGCTGGAACGCCAGAAGGTCTTTTATCGCAACGCGGGAAAGATCATGTCAGCGTTTGACGAGTCCTGCGCGCTGCTCAGCGACGGCGTGGAAGGCGGCTCTTCCGCGGTGGAGATGCTTCGCGAGGGCATCAACGCGCTGGAACCGGTTGCCTCGCTGGACGCGCGGTATGAGACGGTTTACGCGCGGCTGGATGGCCTTTGCTACGAAGTGGAGGACGCGGCGCGCGATCTGCGCGATCTGCGTGAGGATATGGATTATGACGGCGAAGAAGCCGAACGCGTGGAAAGCCGACTGGATCTGCTTCGCCGGCTGAACCGCAAATATGGCGCGACGACCCAGGATATGATTCGTTATCGGGATAAAATCGAGGCGGAACTGAGCGAACTGGAGGATTCCGACGAGGCGGCCGAGCGATTGGAAAAGGAATACCGTCAGATGACGCGGAAACTGGAAGAGATTTCGCTTCGGCTGACGCATGCGCGAGAAGAGGCTGCAAGGCGGTTTGAACATGCGATTGTCGAGCAGCTTCATGACCTTGGCATGAAGAACGCGCGGCTTTCGATGGCGTTTGCGCCGCTGCAAGAGGGCGAAAAGCTTCGCGACCGTTTCAGTGCGCAAGGCGTTGACCGAATTGAAATGATGTTTTGCGCGAACCTCGGCCAGCCGCTCAAGCCGCTGGCACGCGTGGCATCCGGCGGCGAATTATCCCGCATCATGCTGGCACTCAAAAACCTTTCGGCGCAAAAGCCCGGCATTCCGAGAAGCATGGTTTTTGATGAAATCGATACGGGCATCAGCGGGCGCATGGCGCAGGTTGTGGCCGAAAAGATGAGCCAGATCGGCGATCATCATCAGGTGATCTGCGTGACGCATCTGCCGCAGATTGCCGCGATGGCGGATACGCAGTATCTGGTCTGCAAATACGACGAAAACGGAACGACGCGCACCGAGGTGACGCGCCTTGACGAACAGCAACGCGCGCAGGAAATTGCCCGCATGGTTGGCGGCGCGACGTGCGAAAGCGAGAGCAGCGTCCGCCACGCGGCTGTGATGCTCGAAGAGGCAAAAGCGCGTAAACAGGCGCTCAGGGCGGAAATCGAAGAAAAGTAAAAAGGCGGTTTCGCATTCTCTGATTTGAGAGTGCGAAACCGCTTTTTTAACGCATGGGAATCTGCCCGTTTTTTTCGTACAAAAATGCTTCCAAATACTCGAATGTAGTTTTTGTAGCGTGTTCAGGTGGTGCCATTCAAAAAGGAAACGTTTTTATAAATAAAAACACATATTATAAATACGCTGCAAATGCGACATTGATGCTTTTCGGATTCGGTTATTGAATTGAAATAGACGGGCGTCAGTATGGAATCGGTGTAAGAGACCCAGTTGTTTGAAAGCTCAGGCGTGCGGAAGTCGGCTCAGCCGTCACAGAGGGTTCGCTTTCGCTAGGCGTGCTTTCAGCTAACGCATGAGAAAACGCCGGAGAAGTCCTCCCGAACAACATAACAGAACAAATCGCGCCGCACGTTATGAGGCTGGCCAGTTTTTTGAATCTTTTGTTCAGATTCATACGGGACATCTCCAATAAAAAAACTTTATGCGAAAGTGTAGTTTATAACCTATTACCCTGTACTATAAAACAGTATAAACATCATTCGTGTTACAAAAAATGATGAAATATTTCCTATAAAATACAGAAAAGACACGCTTCGCAATACAAAACGTGTCCAGTATGTATTATGTAAAGGAAGGTTTTAACCATCTTCCTAAACTGCATGTCGTTCCGCGAAAACCGAATACAAAAAGCAGTTATGGAAGAAGAAAAAATCTTCAAGTCCACAACTGCTTTTTTGTGTTTGAAAGGAGTTTTGTATGAAATTGACCTATCACCGCTGCGGCGATTACCTGCTTCCCGACCTGACCATCCTGGATGAGCCTGTAACGCTTGGAAAGTACGGCAGGATGCGCAAGACTTATCTTAAAGAGCATAAGCCCATTCTGTACAATGCCCTGCTGCTTTCCGGCAAACTGACGGAACACCTTGTCGGCGTGGATGCCGAATGCCGGGAACGCCTTGAAATCCTCCTGCCACAGATGATGCAGGTGGAAGGGGTTGATGAAGCACTCAAAGCATGCGACCAGATGGAATGGGTTGTGCAGGATGAACAGTATTCCCACTGATATAGGGAATTCTATATATTGCCCTTTCATCAATAGATTGGGTAAAATACTCTCTGATTTGTTTTTTGCGCCTTCTTACATTAGGCTTTCTCCAAATTGAGTTCGTGTACTTTCTGCATCTCTGTCAGTAATGGGCTTATCCATAGCTTTTTCGATTAGGTTAAGAATGCTTTTGGCTCGCGAAATAAAACAGCCATTGAAATCATTGACTTTCAATTTCGTATAATCAATAAAATGCGATTCTACTCGTCTTTGCAGTTCGTTTTCTGTAAGCCCGTTAACCTTTTTTAGAATAGTTTTCAGATATTCACTTGGAGCATTTCCACCAATCGAACGATTTGTCGCAGGAAGGATTGGTGTTTTGTTGATGATAGAATTATATTTTTCACGTTTAATTCCTTTTTTCACGCAATAGGCTTCTGGAAAAATATGATGAATATCAGGCGATTCAAGCATGCTATTAACTATATCGATTGTCGTATTATTCATAAAATCACAGCATTTTTCTTTATAAAGCAATGCCATAACACCCTTATAAGCCGCACTTAAACGAGTTTGAAGGGTTAAAAGTCGTGTAGAGGAAAAAACTGCACTATTGATTGTACGCATTAAACTTGGATGACCGCTGACTTCGTCTACCACATCTTCAATATCATAAGCATACCTTGTTTCGTTTGCCCCACCATACATTTCACCCAGAATACCACACCAATACCAGCGAGACAATATCTTAATCGTGTTCGGCTCGTTGCACTTCGATCTTCCAAGAACAGCACAAATCGCCGCTAAAGGAATAAGTTGAGTTGTATAGGGTAAATCTCTCTGACGAAAAACACATTGATCTCGGAGTAGAAATTCTTTTGCAATCCTAAATCCCGTCAATACGGTATCGCGATTAGCAATATATGATTCATAAGGAAGGTTTAGCACGTCCTTCTTCTTGCAGGATACAGCATTTGTCTTTCCTAATCTTTTATTTAAATAACTTGTGTATAGGCATACAGTAGTGAGAAATGTTGTTTCATCTATCCCATCGAACAAATCCGTTCTCAACGTATTGCCAAAGCCACAAATAGAATCTCGGCATTGTATCCAGTCCTTTCTTAAATTAAAATCCCGTGTTGCGTAAGTCGCTGTGACAAGCTCAAATACCGTAAGAGGAACGCCGCCTGTATTGACATTTTCAAAAACTTTACACACTGCTTCTCGCGGCGTGGATTTGCCCAACGTAATTACAGGCAGCTTATAAGCGGAAATCGTGTTTAATACACTTGCCTGAAAAAGATGAATTTCACTCATAGCTTCAGGCTTCCCTTCATAAAATTTCATGTAGTCCATGAACCAATCTAAGATTGCACCACTATCAAACACAATATTAACCGGGAATAGTTTGTTCTCGTACTCATGTTCTCTTGTTGAAATATCTAATTTTACATCGCGATCAAAATTTTCTTTAATTTTACGATCATCTGGAACAGACAAAACTGCATCAAAACGATCTATATCGTCATTGAGGCATTCTTCTATGGAAAGATAGTAATATCGTTTGATGCTTTTTCCTTTATCTGTCTTGGTATAAACCGGTTTTTTTGAAAACGCTGCTTGATAGATGGAAGTAAGTCGCTGTTGACCATCAAGAATTAGATATTCCGGCGCAACAGAAATACCGTCAACACCTGTTATTGTTCGATATTTGAACTGAATTTCTGGATTTCCATATTTCAGACGCATAATGGCACCTATTGGGTAGCCTTGTGACAGACTTGCGATAATACCTCGAATTCTGTCATCATCCCATACCCAGTCACGTTGAAACTCTGGTAGTTGCATAGAACCATTTTGAACATCTGTTAAAAGTCGACTGAGATCTGTATCAATGGATTCTGGATAAATAGTCATTTCGGGTCTCCTCTGTTAAAACATAATTGCGATATACAGTTTTTCATTAAAATGTTTGTTCACCGAAAGCATTGAAATCTCCTTGTAAATTTATGAAAAATTTACATTTTTCATGTGAGCCGACAGGGAGCATAACTACCATGAAACGGGCGAATTTGTGCCGTTCCTGAACATCATGAACGAATGGTATCTCAAAGATCAGTCCAAGAAAGTTACGGCGGCTTATCAGCTGCGCGGAAAATCCGGCTTACCCACCAACAACAACTGCTTATATGGCTACCGAAAAGACCCGGACATCAAGCACCACTGGCTGGTTGATGATGAAGCGGCAGCGATTGTCCGCAGAATCTATCAGATGGCTTGCGAGGGACACGGGCCGTCTGGAATTGCACGGATTCTGACGAAGGAGAAAGTGGACAATCCCGGCTACTACTACACGAAACACGCCTGCGGGATGCGTAGCGACTATACAAAAGAAGCTCATGCGCACGACTGGAACAGTTTGACAATCAGCAGAATTTTGACCCATTGAACCGACTGCAAAAAGCAATCTGGCTGCGCGAAAAGCTCATAAAGTTGCTGGGGCTTGCGTCTCATCTCGATAAGGAGCAGCGCGCGGCGCTGAAAACATAACGCGCGCAGCTTGATGCAGAGCGCGAAGCCTTTCTTCCCAAACTTGAAGAAGTCAGGGCTGAATTAGCAGAGCTGAATCGCATCCGATACTGGACGCGCAAGGTCATCCCTGACGCGCTGCCGCGCGTGTCGGATGGGAGGGTTTCGGTTGAGGATGCGATGGAGACGGCGGTCAATCGGAAAGAATTGGAGCAGGTTATAAATGATGCTGAAAAGAACGCCCTCCGACAATCGGATGATCCACTTCAAACAAATAAATCTGCACCAATTCATTTCCTGGCGATTTAAGAAAAATCCATTCCTCTCTCATCTTGACTCCCTCCCTCAAACCCCGTATAATAAACGAGAAAAATCTATACCGCGCAGGGTGTTTGAAGCCATTCAAATGAAAAGGGAAGCCGGTTCAAATCCGGCGCAACAGCCATTACTGTATTCGGTATGCGTGTGCCATGAGCCATTGAAAGCGATTTCGAGAAGGCGGCGCACGTGAAGCCGTCAGCCAGGAGACCTGCCCTGCGGAGATGAAACCGATTCTCGGGCAGTTGGAGAAGGCAGGTCAAGCGTTTGTTTGCTATGCGTCCATCTTTGTCCGAGATGGGCGCTTTTCATTTATTTTGAGAAAAACTGCGAGGAAGTTTATGAAAAAGATGATTGCGCTGCTTTTGAGCCTTTTTGCTGTTCAAACCGCGTTAGCGGAGCTGCCCGTCGTCACAGAAAAGCTTGATCTGGAAGCCGCGAAAAACTTTGCCGTGGACAGGCTGGAAGGCGGTTATTCACTGATTACCGTGCAGAACGGCGGGCGCTTTCTGCTGATTCCGGCGGGTATGGATGCACCGGATGGTCTGGATGCGGACATCATGCTGCTGTACATGCCGCTTGACAACCTGTTCGTGGCTTCCACCTCGACGGTGGCACTGATGGATGAAATCGGCGCGCTTTCCGCCGTGACGCAGACGACCTATGACGTGGAAGACTGGTATCTGCCAAGCGTGAAACAAGCGGTTCAGGATGGACAAATCGCATACATCGGTCACTATAAGCAGCCGGATTTCGAGCGTATTGCCTTGAAACCGCCGAAGCTGGCCGTTTTCTCCACGATGATCGAGGGCACGCCGGATGTGCGGGAAAAGCTGGACGAGCTAGGCATTCCTTTGCTGGTGGACAGCTCTGCATTGGAGGAAACTCCGCTGGGGCGCATGGAGTGGATGAAGCTCTACGGCGTGCTGCTGGGGCGTGAGAATGAGGCGAGCACCGCGTTTGACGCGCAGAAGCAGAAAATCGAATCGCTTGAGCCGATGCAGGAGAACGTGACCGTCGCCATGTTCTACATCACCTCCAAGGGCGCGCTGTATGTGCGCAACAATGGTGATTATATGGTCAAAATGCTTGAGCTGGCTGGCGGGCGGTATGCGCCGGAAGGACTGGGTACCGGCGAATCCGGCACGCGGCAGATGGAGATGGAAGCCTTTTATCTCGTGGCGGGCGATGCGGACTGCATCCTCTATATGGGTCAGCTCGGCGGCAAGCCGAAGACACTTTCGCAGCTGATTGAGCGAAACACGCTGCTGGCCGATTTCAAAGCGGTGCAAAATGGACGCGTCTATTGCACCGGCGCAGATTATTTTCAGCAGGCCGGACGGCTGGGTGACCTCATCGAGGACATGAACCGCATGCTTTCGGGTGACGACGCGGCACTAAACCATATCATGAAGCTGGAGTGAGGAACGGGTGAAAAAAACGCGGTGCGCGCTGTGCTATGCGGTGCTCGCAGTCTGCTTTGCGCTGCTGTTGGCGGTCAGTGTGGGCACGGGCAGCGCGGCACTGTCCCCGCATGAAATCCTGCGGATTCTGCTGCTGAGAGAGGGCGCGGGCACAGCGGCCTACAACGTGCTGCTCAAAATCCGCCTGCCGCGCGTGCTGGCGGCGGCGGTGATGGGCGGCACGCTGAGCGTGTCGGGCTTTCTGCTGCAAACGTTTTTCCGCAATCCGATTGCCGGGCCGTATGTGCTGGGCGTGTCCTCCGGCGCAAAGTTGGCTGTCGGTGCGGTGATGATCTTCGGCATGAAGCTCTGGGGTTGCGTGCCGTTCGGCGCGGTGATGACCGCGGCATTTGTCGGGGCAATGCTCTGCGCGAGCTTTGTGATGATCGTCTCCCGAAAGATTCACAGCATGGCGATGCTGCTGGTCGTCGGCATGATGATTGGCAACGTCTGTTCGGCGGCGACGGATTTCTTCGTCACCTTCGCCAAAGAAAGCGATATTGCGAACCTCACCAGCTGGTCGATGGGCAGCTTTTCTGCCGTGTCGTGGGGAAATTTGTGCATCTGCTTGGCGGTGATTGCCGTCTGCCTGCTGCTGTGCCTGCTGCTGGCGAAGCCCATCGGCGCATATCAGTTCGGCGAACATTACGCGGCGAGCATGGGTGTGAACGTCCGCCGTTTCCGTGCGGCGCTGATCGGACTTTCCTGTCTGCTGGCCGCGTGCGTGACGGCGCTTGTCGGTCCGATTTCGTTTGTCGGCATTGCCGTGCCGTATATGACAAAAAAGCTGCTCGGCACGGCCAAACCGATGGCTGTTCTGCCCGGCTGTTTCCTGCTGGGCGGCGTATTCTGTATGGCATGCGACTGGATCGCCCGAACGGCGTTTTCGCCAACGGAGCTGGCCATCAGCACGGTAACGGCGTTTTTCGGCGCGCCGGTCGTTATCGTGATGGCACTCAAGCGGGGAGGCGGACACCGGTGAAACCGACTTTGGAGCTGGACAACCTTTCGGTCGGTTACGGCAGACGTGTATTGTTGAAAGACCTCTGCGCGTCGATTCTGCCGGGGCAGATTTTGACGCTCATCGGTCCAAACGGCGCGGGCAAATCGACCATTCTCAAGACGATTTCGCATCACCTCGCGTGTATGGGCGGCGTGGTGCGCATCGACGGCGAAAATATCGAGCGGATGGACAGCTACGAGCTGGCAAAGCGGCTTTCCGTTGTGCTGACCGAGCGCGTCCGTCCGGAACTGATGACCTGTTACGACGTGGCGGCTTCCGGGCGTTATCCCTATACCGGCCGTTTCGGGATGCTGACTGCGCTGGACAGAGACGTGATTGCGCAGAGTCTCGCATTGGTGCGTGTCGAAGAACTGGCGGACAAGCCGTTCGCCCGCGTCAGCGACGGTCAGCGTCAGCGGGTGATGATTGCCCGTGCGCTCTGCCAGCAGCCGCGCGTGCTGGTGCTCGACGAGCCGACCTCCTTTCTGGATATTCGATATAAAATCGAATTGTCCGCCATTCTGCTTCATCTCGCGCGGGAGCAGGGCGTGACCATCGTGATGAGCCTGCACGAAATTGACCTCGCTGCACGGGTATCCGACCTCGTGATGGGCATCGGCACGCACGGCGTGGAGATGTTCGGCGCGCCCGAAGCAGTCTTTACGGAAGAAAACATCACGCGGCTGTACGGCATTTCGTCTGGTGTTTATGACGCGCTTTCCGGATCAATGGAGCTTCCTCGTGCGGAAGGTGCGCCATACGCGTTTGTCCTCGGCGGCATGGGGAAGGCGACAACTGTCTACCGCCGCCTGACGCGGGAAGGAACACCGTTTGCAACGGGTATTCTGGCGGAAAACGATATGGATATCCCTGCCGCGCGCCATCTGGCCGCCCGCATACTGACGACAGCGCCGTTCGCGCCGCCGAGTGAAGCCGTGTTGACGGAAGCCCGGCAAACGCTGCTGAATTGCGGCGCGCTGCTTATTCCCGATGGATTGGAAGCCCATGCATGGGACGATGAACTGATTTGTTTTGCTCAAGAACATTGTGTGGAGGTGCGCCATGCTTGATATCATCAGCGTCGGTCCGGGTGAGGCCGTTCTGCTCACCGACGACGCGAAGCAGGCGATTGATCGTGCGGATGCGGTCTGGTGCGCGGCACGCCATGCCGTGCTCGTGCCGCCCGAAAAGGCAAGGCCGCTTTCGCCGCTGGAAGGTGCAATTGAACAGATGCGTCTATCCAGCGACGCAGGACAGAGTGCCGCCGTGCTGGTTTCCGGCGACGCGGGACTGTACAGCCTGCTGGAAATGCTCAAACGGAAAATCGGCGGCGAATATCTGCGTGTGCATCCGGGCGTCAGCGCCTTGCAGCTCTTTGCCGCGCGGCTGGGCGTTTCGTGGCAGGACGCGAAAATCCTCTCCGCGCATGGCCGAGCACTTTCGGAAAGCGCGCTGTGTCACGTCGTGCGGACGCATCGGCAGACGTTTTGCTTTCTCGACGCGGCGCACAATCCTGCGTGGGTGCGGGAGAGCCTGAACCTCGGCGGGCTGGAAAATGTGCGGCTGTTTGTCGGCGAACGGCTCTCCTATCCCGACGAGCGGACGGAGGCCTATGACCCGGATGCGACGTATGACCCGCTCTGCATGGCTTATATCGAAAACGACGCGCCGGAGAGCGGCCTGCCGCCTGTTGGTCTGTCGGATGAGGCGTTCATTCGCGGCAAAACCCCGATGACTAAGCGGGATGTGCGTGCGCTTGTCGTGTCGGCGCTGCATTTGAAACCGAACGGCGTCGTTTGGGATATTGGCGCGGGGACGGGCAGCGTCAGCGTCGAATGCGCGCGTCAGTGCCCGCTGGGCGAGGTTTATGCCGTTGAAATGAAGGACGAAGCGCTCGACCTCATCCGCCGGAACGCCGAAAGATTTCGCGCGCTCAACCTGCGCGTCGTTCCCGGCCGCGCGCTGGAGGTGCTGTCGGCGCTGCCCGCGCCGGACGCGGTTTTCCTCGGCGGGACGACCGGCGAGGCAGAAGCTATCGTGGAGCTTTTGCGCGGACTTCAACCCCCGATTCGGCTGGTCGCAACCGCCGTCACGATGGAAAGCGCGCAGGCGCTTCTGCGCCTGATGCGGCCGATGGTGGATTTTGAGGCGCGGCAGGTCGCCGTTTCGGCGCTCGAATCGGTCGGGCGCTATACGATGTTCAAAGCGGAAAACCCGGTTTTCATTTTCAGCGCTAACGTCACTTAAAAACAGCGCGAAGCGAAACGGGAGGTTCCGAGCAGGGCTTGGGGCGGCGCCCCAAAAAAGGAGTTCCTATGATTTATTTTATCGGCGCGGGGCCGGGCGCAACCGACCTCATCACCGTGCGCGGCATGCGCCTGCTGCAAAAGGCGGACGTGGTGATTTACGCGGGTTCGCTCGTCAACCCCGAACTTCTGGATGATTGCAGACCCGAAACGACCATTTATAACAGCGCGTCCATGACGCTGGAGCAGACCGTCGCGGCGATGCGGGATGCGCCCGAGGGGGCAACCGTCGTGCGGCTGCACACGGGTGACCCGTGCCTGTACGGTGCGATTGCCGAGCAGATGCGCGAATTAGATAAACTTGGGTTGGCCTATGAGGTCGTGCCCGGCGTCAGCTCGTTCTGCGGCGCGGCGGCGGCCATCCCGGCGGAGTACACCCCCGCCGAGGTCAGCCAGACGCTCATCATCACGCGCATGGCGGGCAGAACGCCCGTGCCCGAGCAGGAGAACCTGCGCGCGCTGGCGTCGCATCGGGCGAGCATGACGCTGTTCCTGAGCGTCTCGATGCTCAAGGACGTATGCGCCGAATTGACGGCGGGCGGCTACCCGGAAGATACGCCCGTCGCCGTCGTCTACAAAGCGACGTGGCCGGAGCAGGAGGTCGTGCGCGGCACGCTCGCGGATATCGCGGAAAAGGCGGCGCACATCAAAAAGACCGCGCTGATTCTCGTCGGCGATTTTCTGCGGGAGAGCGACAAGCGCTCCAAGCTCTACGATCCGGCGTTCGCCCACGCCTGTCGGGAGGCCGAAACGCCATGAACATCCGCGCCATTGCTTTTACTGAAAAGGGGCAGGGCTGGCAGGAAAAGCTCGGCTTCCCCGTGACGCGCGGCGTGCCTGTGATGCAGTGGGCGCGGGAGGCGTTTGCCGATGCGGACGCGCTGCTGTTCATCGGCGCATGCGGCATTGCGGTGCGTGCGATTGCGCCACTCTGCCGGGATAAGGCGGCCGACCCCGCAGTGCTTGTCATGGATGAAATGGGAAGGCACATCATCCCCATCCTATCCGGGCACATCGGCGGCGCAAACGACCTCGCGCTGCTGCTGGCGGAACGGACGGGCGCGGAGCCCGTGCTGACGACTGCGACGGATGTGCGCGGTGTTCCGGCCATCGACAGTTGGGCGATGAAAAACGACTGCGCGATTGAAAACAAGGCGGCGATTCAGGCGGTTTCCGCTGCCGCGCTGGCGGGAAAATCGGTCGGCGTGGCGATTACGGAACGGGAGATCCGCCCGCCGTTTCCCGTGACGCTCTTTTTAAGGCCGCGGACGCTGACACTGGGCGTGGGCTGCAAGCGCGGCACGGACGCGGCACATCTGGAGGACTGCTTCCGCGCGTTTCTGCATGAAAACGGCGTGTCGCCGCTGTCCGTCCGGGCGGTTGCGACGATTGACGTGAAAAAGGACGAGGCGGCGATTCTCGCGCTCTGCGAAAAATACCGCTTTCCGCTGCAAACGTATTCGGCGGCGGAGCTGAACGCCGTGCCGGGTGTGTTTGCCCATTCGGATTTTGTAATGAAAACGGTGGGCTGCGGCTGCGTGTGCGAGCGCGCGGCGGTGATGACCGGCGGGCGGCTGCTCGTGGGCAAAACGGCGATGCAGGGCGTGACGCTCGCGCTGGCCGGGGAGGAAAACGTATGATTCAGGTCGTGGGCATCGGGCCGGGGAGACGCGAGGGGCGCACGATTGCAGCGGACGACGCATTGCGCCGTGCGGAAGTGATCGTGGGCTACACGACGTATGTCGAGCTGGTTCGGGACGAGTTTGCCGAAAAGCGGTTTGTGACGACGGGCATGCGCGGCGAAAAGGAACGGTGTGTACAGGCTCTTTTGCTTTCGCGGGAAGGCAGGCGCGTGGCGCTGATCTGCTCGGGCGACGCGCAGGTTTACGGCATGGCGTCGCTCCTGCTGGGCATGGCGGAAGAGGGCGACGAGATCGAGGTTGTGCCGGGGGTGACGGCGGCGCTCAGCGCGGCGGCGGTGCTCGGCTCGCCCCTCTGCGGGGATTTTGCCGTCGTCAGCCTCTCCGATCAACTGACTCCGTGGGCGACGATTGAACGGCGGCTTCGCGCGGCGGCGGCGGGTGGCTTTCCGATTGCGCTGTATAACCCGTGCAGTCGCCACAGGCCGGATCACCTCGCCCGCGCCTGCGCGATTCTGATGGAGACGCTGCCCGCTTCGACCGTCTGCGGCTATGTGCAGAACATCGGGCGCGCCGGGCAGAAGAGCCGTGTGCTGACGCTGGGCGAACTGGTGCATGAGCCGCTGGATATGTTCACGACGGTGCTCATCGGTAACGCGGAAACACAGGAGCGCTTTGGGCGGATGCTCACGCCGCGGGGGTATCGCCTGTGAAGGCGCTTCGCGAGGGCTTCACGACGGGGAGCTGCGCGGCGGCGGCAGCGCTGGCGAGCTGTCTCTGGCAGAGGGACGGCGCATGCCCCGAGCGCGTAGGGATCGTCGTTCCGGCGGGCAAAACGTTTGCGCCGGAGATCATCGCGCACGGCGGCTATGTCTGCGGGGTCATCAAGGACGGCGGCGACGACCCGGATATCACCACCGGGAGTGAGGTCCGCGCACGCGTTCGGCTGATGGAGAGCGACGGCGGCATCCGCTTTCTGGCGGGCGACGGCGTGGGGACGATCACCCTGCCGGGCATGAAGCTGCCCGTCGGCGAGGCGGCGATCAACCCCGTGCCGCGGCGGATGATCGAGCAGGCGGTTCGGCAGGTTTTCCCCGCGCGCGCGGCGGAGGTGACAGTCAGCATCCCCGGCGGCGAGGAACTGGCGAAAAGGACGTTCAACCCCCGGCTGGGCGTGGTCGGAGGGCTGTCCGTGCTGGGGACGACGGGCGTTGTGCGCCCGATGAGCGAGGAAGCACTGAAGGAGACGATCCGGCTGGAATTATCCGTCCGCAAAAGTCAGGGCGCGGAAGAAATCGGGCTGGTTTTCGGCAGTCAGGGCGAGCGCGCGGCCAACGCGCTCTTTCCCTGCATGCAGGCGGTGCAGATGAGCAACTTTGTCGGCTTTGCGCTGGATTGCGCGGCGGAATTGGGCTTTGCGCGCGCCACGCTGCTGGGGCAGCCGGGGAAGCTGGTCAAGGTTTCCGGCGGCAGCATGCAGACGCACAGCCAATACGGCGACGGACGGCGCGAAACGCTGATCGCGCATCTGGCGCTGATGGGCGCGCCGGTTGAGCTGCTGGAATTCGTGCGTCAGAGTGTGACGCTCGACGGATGCATCTCCCCGATTTACGACGCGGGGTTTGACGCGGTTTGGACGCATCTGGCCGACGCGGCGGCGGCTTATGCGGCAGCGCGCATTCACGGGGAAATGCGCGTGGACGCGGTGATGCTGGATGCGAAGGGGCAGATTTTGGGAAGGAGTACAAGCCTATGAAACCAATGGAGATCGAGCAGGCGAGCATGGCGATCATCGAGCGCGAGTTGCAGGTGGCGCTTGACCCGGAGATCAAGCCCATTGTCAAGCGTGTGATTCACGCGACGGCGGATTTTTCCTTTGCGGAATCGATGGTCTTCACGCCGGGGGTTGTCCCCTATGCGCGGGAACTGCTGGCGCGCGGCGCAATGATCGTCACCGACACGCAGATGGCGCTTTCCGGCATCAGCAAACCGGCGCTCAAGAAGCTGGGCTGTCAGGCGGTCTGCTTCATGGCGGATGAAGATATCGCGCGGGAGGCGAAGGCGCGGGAGACGACGCGGGCGCGCGTTTCGATGGAGCGCGCGCTGGCCATTCCCGGCTCGAAGCTGCTGGTCTGCGGCAATGCGCCGACGTTTTTGGAGCCGCTGGAAAACCACGCGGATTTGAAGAATACGGTCGTCATCGGCGTGCCGGTCGGCTTTGTGCATGTGGTGGAGGCGAAGGAGATGCTGCTTAAAACTGGCCTGCCTTGCATTGTGGCGCGCGGGCGGCGCGGCGGCAGCAACGTGGCGGCGGCAATCGTCAACGCGCTGCTCTACGGCATGGAGGGCGTTCGGGCATGAGAATCCTGTTGGCGGGCACGAGCAGCGGCTGCGGCAAGACGACGGCGAGCCTTTTGCTGATGGCGGCACTCAGGGAGCGCGGGCTGGACGTCGCGCCCTGCAAGGTCGGGCCGGATTACATCGACACGGGCTTTCACGAGCTGGTCTGCGGCAGGCCGAGCCACAACCTCGACAGCTTTTTGATCGAGCCGAGGGATCTGCCGACACTGCTCAGCCGCCCGGCGGATATCACGGTCATCGAGGGCGTGATGGGCTATTACGACGGCATGGATGCGACGAGCTGCCGCCAATCCACATGGGAGATGGCGCGGCTGACGCGGACGCCCGTGCTGCTGGTGGTGGACGCTTCCGGTTCGGCGGCAAGCGCGGCGGCGACGGTCAAGGGCTTTATGACGCTCCGGGAAGACAGCGGCATCGCGGGCGTGCTGGTCAACCGGGTTTCCGGCGCGCATCACTATGAATTGGTGCGCGACGCGGTGGCGCATTACACCGGCCTGCCGTGCGTGGGCTACATCGAAAAGCATGTGAATCTGGCGCTCAAGAGCCGCCATCTGGGGCTTGTGCCCGCCGAGGAGGTCGAGGACGCGCTGCCCCGGATTCAGGAGGCGGCGCGGCAGGTCGCGGACACGCTTGATCTTCCGATGATTCTGGAATTGGCAAGGCGCGCGCCGGTTCTGCCCGTCGCGCCGAGGAAATATCCCCGGATGGACGGCTTTCGCATGGGGCTTGCGCGGGATAAGGCGTTCAGCTTTTACTACCGCGCCAATCTCGATGCGCTGGAAGGGGCGGGCGTGGAGCTTGTGCCGTTTTCCCCGCTTGAGGACGGCGAACTGCCGAAGGGGCTGGACGGGCTGTATCTGGGCGGCGGATTTCCGGAGGTATTCAAGGTGCGGCTGTCGGCCAATATGTCCATGCGCCAAAGCATCCGCACGGCACTGGAAAGCGGCCTGCCCTGCTATGCGGAGTGCGGCGGCATGATGTATTTATCCGAAAGCATCGACAGCGCGGAGATGGTCGGCTTTCTGCCGCAGGTTTGCCGCATGACGGATAGATTGCAGCGCTTCGGCTATGTGCTCGTCGCGGATTTGAAGACGGGAAGGACGTATCCCGCCCATGAGTTTCACCATGCGGCGACGGAAGCGGCAGGCGAAGCGGCGTATGATTTTGAAATCCGCAAGGCGAGCCGACCGGAATTGTGCTGGCCGGGCGGGATGCACAAGGGGAACACGACGGCAGGGTTTGCGCATCTGCATTTTCTGTCGCACCCCGAATGGATGGAGAGGCTGTGGCGATGAAAACGATCATCTTCGGCGGCACGACCGAAGGCCGCGAGCAGGCCGCGCTGGCACTTGCGCGCGGGGAAAGCGTACTGGTCAGCGTGACGAGCGAATACGCGCGGCAGTTTCTGCCGGAAGGCGCAGCTTGTCACATCGGCGCACTGGATGAAGCGGCCATGAAGGCGTGGATCGCGGCGGAAAGGCCGGAGCGCGTCATCGACGCGACGCATCCCTTCGCCGTCCGTGCGACACAGACCATCCGCGCCTGCGCCGACGCGCTGCATATCCCCTACGTGCGCATCGAGCGCGCGGCGGACAGGCGCGAGGATTGGCGCGACGCGGTGACGTGGGCAGGCAATTCTGAGGAGGCGGCGGCGCTGGCCGCGCGCAGCAAAGGCAATATCCTGCTGACGACGGGAAGCCACACCCTGAGCGTCTATGTCAAGGTCATTGAGCCGGAAAGGCTGTTCGTCCGCGTCCTGCCGACGCATCAGGCACTCGATCTCTGCGCGGCGGCGGGCATGGTGCAGAGCCACGTCATCGCGATGCAGGGGCCGTTTTCGCGGGATTTCAACGCGGCGCTCTACGATCAGCTCCGCATCCGCACGATGGTGTCAAAGGATTCCGGGCAGCCGGGGGGCGTGGCGGATAAGGTTCTGCCCGCGCTGGAACGCGGGATCGACGTGGTGATGATTGAACGACCGAAGGAGGATAAACGATGAAAAAAGCGTTGGTCATTGTGAGTTTTGGCACGACGTATGAAAGGGCACGGCGGAGCATCGACGCGGTGGAGCGCGCACTGGCGCAGGCGGCGGAGGGCTATGACGTTTTCCGCGCGTATACGAGCAGCATCGTCCGCAAGGTGTTGAAATCGCGCGGCGAAATTGTGCCGTCGCTTGAGGAAGCATTGGAAAAACTGGCGAACGAAAGCTATGACACGGTGTTTGTTCAGCCGACGCACCTGCTCTGCGGCAACGAATACGACGAAAAAATCCGCGCATCGTATATGCGCTATGCGGGGCGATTCCTGCGTAGCGGCATCGGTAAACCGCTGATTGCGAATAACGATGACCTGCTTAAGCTGGCTGAGATTTTGGCGGCTCTCAAGCCTGATGATGCGGACGCGCTTCTGCTCATGGGGCACGGCACGACGCATTTCGCAAACATGGTCTATCCCGCGATGCAGACGGCACTTCGGCTGCAAGGCCATCCCAATGTTGTCGTCGGAACGGTCGAGGGCTGGCCGACGCTGGAAAACGCCATCGACGAGCTGCGTGCGCTGGGCGCAAAGCACATCGAGCTGCGCCCGATGATGCTTGTCGCGGGCGACCACGCGCAAAACGATATGGCGGGCGATGATGCGGATAGCTGGAAAAGCCGCCTGACCGCCGCCGGATTCGACGTGCATTGCACGGTGGAAGGGCTGGGCGAGCTGGAAGATGTGCAGAGGCTGTATGTGGAGCATTTGAAGGCGGAACTGAAATAAAACAATAAGAAAAACCACGCACTTCCTGCATGATGAACGGGGAATGCGTGGTGAACTCCTTCCGTCACGACTTCGTCGTGCCACCTCCCTCGATGAGGGAGGTTTTATTTATATATGACGTTATTTCAGCGTAAAAGGCTCCCTCTAAGAGGGAGCTGGCGCGCGTTAGCGCGACTGAAGGAGTTAGTGCGTACCCCAAACGACGGTCAAACCCTTTTCACGGAAGGCTGCCGCCATTTTCGCCATGCCGGGGCATGCGGTTTCCTCCGTGCGTCCGCCGCACAGACCGATATGGACGATCTCCACGCTCTCGCTGACAAAGCGCTCCAGCTTCTCCACGAAGCCCGCATCCTGCATCGGGTCGCCGTCCTTGACGCAGTGGGAACAGCGCATGAACGCCATCAGCCGAAGCTCCTCGCCCGCATAGCGCTCAAAGGACTTGCGGCGGTCGTAAAAGGCATTCAGGCAGGCGCAGCCCGCGCAGACCGTGTTGGAATTTTCGCAGGCCACAATCGCAATTCGTTTCATAATACAATACCTTCTCTAAACCTATATCTATCGTTTTTCCTATCGACCGCAAAGCGGTCGATTAGCGGGAGGTGTCGGAACCTCAGGTTCCGACCGGAGTTTGAGGCGGAGCCTCAAGCGTACCCAGCCGCCCGTCCTCCATGTTCACAATCTCGTCGCAGAATTGCTCGGCAAGCGCCGTGCTGTGCGTGATGAACAGATAGGCGGTCTGATGCTGCTGCTGATAGCGGCGCAGGAAGTCGATCATCTGCGCCTGCGTAATCACGTCCAGCATGCTGGTCGGCTCGTCGAGCAGGATCATCTCCGGCTCAAGCGCGGTGACACGTGCCAGCGCAGCACGCTGCAATTCGCCGCCGGAAAGTTCGCCGGGATAGCGGGCAAGATGCTCGGCGTGTAGGCCGAACGGCTCGATAACGGAGAGAATCGCCCCGTCGTCAAACGGTTTGTCCATCAACTTGAATGGTTCAACCAGGCTCTGTCGAAGCGTGAGCTGGGGATTGAACGAAACCTCCGGGTGCTGAAAGAGAATCTGAATCCTGCGGCGTGCCTGCCCTCGAATGGGATAGCTAAGCAGCTTGCCATGGAAAAACAGCTCGCCGGAATCGGGCTTGAGCAAGCCGACCATCATTTGTCCCAGCGTGGATTTGCCGCTGCCGCTCTGCCCAAGCAGACCGAGCGTTTTGCCCTTTTGCAGGGAAATCGACGCGCCGTCCACCGCGGTGAACCACGTCTTATCCGCGCTGCGGAAGTGCTTGGTCAGCGAAACAGCCTCCATGATGGTTTCACACATACTGCCAACACCTCACTTTGTGGCCGTCCACGTCCGCCATCGGCGGAATTTCGGCGCATTTTTCGCTGCAATTTGGGCAGCGCATTCGATATTTGCAGCCGGTCACGCGCGTATCGTCGTGCGCGGGGGCATAGCCGGGGCGGAAATGCAGCCCGTTTTCCGGCATGGCGGCGAGCATATCGCGCGTATAGGGATGCAGCGGATGGGCGTACAGCTCGTCCGCGTCGGCGACCTCGATGAGATTCGCCGCATACATCACACCGATGCGATTGGCGACGTCACGCGCAAAGCTCAGGTCGTGCGTGACGCAGACCATCGTCTGCCCGTCCAGCTCGTTCAGCGTGTCAGCGACCAGACGGATGCGTGCTTCGTCCAGCCCTTTGGTCGGCTCGTCAAAGAGCAGAAGCTCCGCGTCGGCACTGATGCCCATCGCAATCAGCGCACGCTGGCGCATGCCGCCGCTCAGGGTGTAGGGGTACTGCCGCGCCAGTTCTTCTTCACGCCCCAGATGAAAGCGGCGCATCAGCTCCACCGCACGGGCAATCGCCCGTTTTTTATTCATGCCGCGATGCGCTATCAGCGGTTCGCCAACCTGAAATCCAACGGAAAGCAGCGGGTTCATGCCGTTGCCGCTTCCCTGCGGCACATAGGAGATTTGACCGCCGCGAACGCCATCCATCTGCTTGGGCGAAAGGGCGAACAGGCTTTGCCCGTGAAAGCACACGTCGCCGCTGACGACAGCACTTGCCGGAAGCAGGCGCAGCACGGAGAGCAAAAGGATGCTCTTGCCGCTTCCCGTTTCGCCGATGATGCAGAGTTTATCGCTGGGAAAGACAGAGAGGGAGACCTGTTCAACCGCCTGTACGGCACTGCCGTTGGCAAAGCGGACGGAAACGTTTTGAATATCCAAAATCGCATTTTCCACAGGAATCACTCCCTTCTCTGCCGGCCATAGTAGCCCACGAGCATAAAGCCCATCACCGCGACGCTGATGCAGATGATCGGCGGCAGATACCACCAGATCTGTTTGCGCAGAATGCTGTTGCGAAAGAAGGCAAAATGCAGGATGTTGCCCCAGCTCTTTTGACCGTATGTTCCCAGACCGAGAAAGCTCAATCCGGATTCCGTCGTCATCGCGCCGGAGACGGAAAGCGCCATGCGCGTGAGCAGGATATCCTTGAGGTTGGGCAAAATGTGGCGCACCATGATGACCGGCGCGGAAACGCCCATCGCCTTTTCAATCTTGATATAGGGCAGTTCGCAGATCTGCTTGACGCGCGTGCGCAGGATGCGTGCCGTGCCCGTCCATGCGGTGATGCTGATCGCCAGAATCAGGCTGAACATGCCGCTCTTGAGGTAGGCAATCAGCAGCATCGTCAGCGGCAGGGACGGAACTGCCATCGCAACGTCGATCACAGCGCAGATGGTTTTATCCGCCGTACCGCCGAAGTATCCGGCGATAAGTGCCAAAGCTGTGCCGATCAGCGAAACCAGCAGTGCGGAAAACACGCCGAGCAGCAGCGACACGCGTGTGCCGTAAACCATCTCGCTAAAAATATCCTGCCCCAAATCGTTCGTCCCCAGCAGATGCTCCGCGCTGGGCTTGAGATACGCCGTGCCCAGTTCAGAGGGGTCATACGGCGCGATGAAATCCGCGAAAATCGCAATCAGGCAGAACGCCAAAATGATGCACCAGCCTGCAATAGCGGCGGGGTTATGCTTTTTAAGCACGCTCTGCCGCCTCCTCCCGAATGCGTGGGTCGATCGCCGCGGCGACGATATCGCCCAGCAGATTGCTGAGCACGACGCAGAGCGCCGAAAGCAGGAAGCAGAACTGCGCGGTCGCAAAGTCGCGGCAGGATACGGCGTTGTACATCATCTGTCCCATGCCCTTCCAGCCGAAGACGACCTCGACCACCATCGCGCCGGAGAGCAGCCCGCCCAGCTGCATGCACAGCGATGTGGAATACGGCACGAGCGCGTTTTTAAGCACATGGCGAAAGAGCACCTTGTTTTGACCGATGCCCTTGGCGCGTGCGGTGAGGATGTATTCCTCCTGCCGAATCTGGGAGACGGTGCTTTTCATCAGCATGAAATCACCCGACGTGCGGAACAGAATCAAAATGCACAGCGGCAGAATCATGTGCTGGACGATGCTCGCCGTCCGCGCCGCGCCGGAAAGACCGGGCGAAACCATGCCGTTGATCGGCACCCACTTGAGCTTGTAGGCGAACGCGATGAGCAGCAGCAGACTCAGGCAGTTTGAAGGAATGGTATTCAGAAACAGGAAAAACGGCGTGGCGATGCGGTCAAACAGACCGCCGGGGCGGATGCCCGCGTGAATGCCGAGCACCGCGCCGAGAATGCAGGAGATGATGAGCGTCGGAACGGAGAGCAGCAGCGTCCAATACGCGGCGGAACGGAAATTTTCGATGACGGGCTTCTGGTTGGTATAGGAAAGACCGAAATCCAGCGTCAGCACGCTTTTCATGTAGCGCGCGTACTGCGTCGGCAGATCGTCGTTCAGACCGAATTTCTCCGTGACCTGTTCCAGATAGGCAGGGTTGTTATCCAGCAGGTAATAGTATTCCTCTTCGCCAATCAGAAAGATGATCGGGTCGCCCGGCATGGTATGCACCAGCGTGAAGCTGATGGTGATAATCAGCCAGATCGTCGCAATGGCGATGAGGGTTTTCTTGAGGATGTGTTTGAACAAAAGGAAATCACTCCCGTTATAGCAGAAAAGGGCTGACAAGCCCCAAGATCAAGGATTTGTCAGTCCCCAAATTCAGATATGCTTACTTCGCCGTCAGGTCAAACCAGGTTCTGGCATTGATGACGCCCCAGCTCTGCCAGTTATCCCAGCCTTCAATCTTGTCGGTGCGATACGGGAAGAAGCCCGTCTGCCACGCGAAGGTCAGACCGAACATCTCCTCGTCGGCGAGGTGCTGGAGGTTGCGGCTGTTTTCGATATACTGCTCGTCGTTGATGGCCTCGGTCATCGCGTAGTAGTATTCCTTCAGACGCGGATCATGGCTGCTGCCCCAGTGCCAGCCAGAATCGCCGTCGCGCAGCTCGGCGAGCATGTAGCGGAACGGCGTGGAATAGAGCATGCCAGAGGTGGTAAAGGTGATGGAGATGTCGTATTCCTCCTTGGTCACCTTATCTTCCCAAATCTCGCTGTTAGCGATGGCTTCCTCGTCGATGTGGCAGTTCACGCCGACATTCTGGAGGGACTTGCAGACGATTTCGCCCAGACGGGAGCGGACTTCCATGCTGCGGGAATACTGCGGAATGACGGACAGATCCATCTTGCCGCCGTCCGGCAGTTCGCGCCAGCCGTCGCCGTCCGCATCGACATAGCCCGCCGCATCCAGCATGGATTTCGCGGTCTCCGCGTTGTACTCCAGCATCGCGATGGAATCGTCAAAGCCCTTGAAGGACGGACCAAGCACGCCGCGGTTGGCAGGCTTGCCGTATTCGCCGTTGATGGCGGTCGCCGCGGTCGGGTAGTCGATGGCGTAGGCAATCGCCTGACGGAAATTCACGTCGTCGCCCGGTGTGCGGCTGCATCCGAACAGCATCTGATAGCTGCCAGCGAACGGGCTTTCGCCCATGTCGAGTCCGTCCATACCGGTGAAGCTGTCGATCAGTGTCGCTTCAATCGGGTTGGCGTAGTTGTAATACGCGTCGCACTCGCCACTTGCCAGCGCCATCATCAGGCTCGCCTGATCCGCGTAGGTCTGCACGGTCACCTTGTCCACGGTGATTTCGCCGAGGAACGCGTTCTCCGGCACGGCCTCATAGTAAGAGGTCTGGGAATCCACATCGTAGCCCACCAGCTTGTACGGGCCGCAGCCAATGGCAGCGTCCTCGCCGGTGTAGTGGGAATAATCCTCGATGCCTTCCCAGATGTGCTTGGCATAGATGCATGCCGTGTTCATGCAGGAGGTGTTGAGGTAATAATACACGTCCGGCTGGGAGAAGGTCAGGCGCGCCGCGTTTTCGCCGGTGATCTCCACGCTGACCAGATTGGACAGACCGCCGACCTTCTTCACGTCGCGCTGGAACTCGAAGGTGAAGATGATATCCTCGTCGGTCACGGGCTGACCATCATGCCAGATCGCGCCCTTATGCCAGGTGAAATCCAGCACCTTACCGTCTTCCGAAATCTCGTAGCTGGTGAAAAAATAGGGCTGCAAATCGCCGTTCGCGTCGCGATAGACGTAGTTGCCCTGCGTCAGACCGTTGTAATTCATGCGACCGAATGCGTCGCTTTGGGTGGTCATGTTGAAGGTGTTGTTGGCTGCCGTCGTGCCGACGATGAGGTTTTCGACGTGCTTTTTGCCCTCGGCCATGGCGCAGGAGAGCGAGAACACAAACACCAGCATAAGCAGAAGGGAGACAAGTTTCTTCATTCGGATTATTCCTCCTTTTATTTGGTGCGAAAGACGACAAAAAGCACTGCATCGACAATCTTTTTCGGTCGGCACAGTGCTTTGAGCGCGCCAAACAAACCCGCCGCCGTCAGGAGAAACGGGATATTTGGGTACAGAAAAAACAGCTCTTCCGAGACCGGGAAGACCCTTGATTGTCGCAAAAAGTATGTATTCTGACTCAGGCTTCATAGCAGACGCTCTCGCCTTCCCAGAGCTTACACCCCAGTGACTGACCCAAAGGGTCGTGAGAGCCGCTCAGCCAATACAGCAGCGGTCCTGTGCGGGATTCTCACCCGGCTTCCCATGCGCAAAGGCATGATGCTTTTTGCTGCGCTATGCAGTTTGAGGCTTACGCCATAAGGAATTATAGGGGGATTTGAGGCGGTTGTCAAGGCGATATGCTCGATGAATATATACAAAAAATCTTTTGAACAGAAGGATAAGAGCGCAAACCACCGAAAATATTCCTTGACAAAAACAGTTACTGTAGCAGGCGATGATATTGATCTTCGGCAAAACAAATTGAGAT
>OLRJ01000154.1_pt1 | contig 68886 bp, 65 predicted proteins | sample 1672741 | NCBI WGS metagenome assembly OLRJ01 (sample SAMEA3136719, study PRJEB25190) | human gut metagenome | biome: human gut; feature: human-associated habitat; material: faeces | place: Austria | collected 2013 | reverse complement strand
TTTTCATAATTTTCCTATTTTATTATTATTAATAATTATATTTTTTATATAAAGCCCTATTTATTTCTCACTTGTTAAAAATTATACAAGAAAATATTGGATATATGTTATAATAATTTACAGGTGAATTTGTCTATTTTTTAGGTATATTTTACTAAATATAAAATAAAATAAGGAGACATCTATGTTAAAAACAACTTTTAATTATAATGAATTCTATAATTTAATGATTTCTATCTTAAATAGCTCATTAAATTTATCAACAATGAAACTTAATGAAAGTGACCAGTTTAATAATCATTCATACCCTAAATTCAGAAAAATTATATGGCCTGATTCTAATTTTCTTGATGGCGAAGATCTTAACACCTTATATAGAAGTGGTGATGGTAATTTAAAAGTAATAAAAAGTTCTATGAAATTTGTATCTATAGTTGTGGTAATACCAGAAGAAATTTCTGATGATGTATTGCTAATAGGTCCATTTTTGGAGACTCAACTTAATGAAAATTTTATTGAAAGTATAATGAAAGAAAATCATATTGAGGAGAATCTTCGTGATACAATTTTTACTTATTATAAATCATTACCTGTAATTAATTCTGTTACAGTTATCTCTACATTAAATTCAATATTAAGTGCTTTTATAAAAGATTATAATACTCATATAGCTCATATTAATTTTGATGAGAAAAAAATAAAGAAAATCGACTATGTAAATAGGGATGATTCTGAATTTAATAGTGAATATTATAAAAAGTATAGGGAATATTTATCTCATATTTCAAGTTGTGTCGTTTTAGGTAAATTTTATGAAGCTAAAGAATATTTAAAATTATATATACAGCTTACAGGCTTTTTTAAAGAACAATCAATAGATCAAATAAAACATAATTTATACATGCTAAATTCTAGATTAGAGTCTTCTTTATTAAAAAGCTCTATTCCTGGAAGTCATGTATATCTACTTTATAAAAAAATTGAGGTTCAAATAAAAAACGAGGTCAGTCTATCTTCATTAGAAAAACTTCCTTATAAAATTTTAAAAAATTATTGCTTATTGAGTAATAATTTTAATTTACAAAATTATTCACTCACAGTTCGTAATGCAATAGAATATATAAATTTAAATTTAAATATGGAATTATCTTTATCAAGTATTTCAGAAGTATTAGATAAGAATCCTTCGTTTTTATCTAACCAGTTTAAAAGGGAGACTGGGAAAACAATTACAAAGCATATACAAGAAACGAGAATTGAAAAAGCAATAACATTACTAACAACAACAGATTTAAGTATACAAGAAATATCAGAAAGCGTAGGAATAAATGATTTAAGTTGGTTCTCTAAATTGTTTAAAAAAATAGTAGGTGTTTCTCCTACACAATATAGAGCAACTAAATTTAGTTAAATAAAATTCACTTCGTTCATATCGTCAACGAATCGGAGATTCCGTTTCTTAAGGCAATAAGTTGGAAATTATAAATTATCTAAAACTCAGATAATTTATAATTTCCTTAGAATTAAAAAAGGATGTATAAAAATTTATACATCCTTTGAATATTCATATTTTATTATTTTACAAAGTGTACTGCTCCAGTTATTCCACTATAGTTACTTGAGAAGTAATTAGTGAATTCACTGATTGATTTAACTATAGTGCTACCTTCTGGTTGTCCAGCGTATGCATAGTTATCAGAGTAATATACTTTTCCGTCTTTTATAGCATGTATGAATAAAACATGTCCTACTGTACTTGTTGATCTATAACTTCTTGGGAAAGTAACTACTACGTTGTATACGTCTTTTCCACCGTTAGCATTTACTAAGTTTGTAAGACAGTTTACACCTGCATATTTCTTTTGAGTGTATCCAGTACGAGTTTTCCCGTTATTTGTTAATTTTGAATACCATTGACTACCATTCCAGTATGTATCTGGTGTTTGATATATATTTAATGCTCTAAGTTGTGAATAAACATATAAAGAACATTGTTGTGAGAAGTTAGTTCTTCCTGTCATAGCTTTAGCTTGAGCGTATGTAGTAGCTATTTGACTTTTTATTTGACTAACTGTTTTAGTAGTCGTTGTTGTATTAGTAGTTCCTGTTGATGTTGAACCACTTGAAGTTGTTCCAGTTGATACATATGTTTTACTTACCCATCCGTATCCACCGTTGTAGTTTATTTTATACCATCCGTTACTTTCTTCATATATAGTAACTGTTTTACCGTTGCTTAATGTTCCTAATATACTGTATGTTGTAGCTGCTCCACTTCTAACGTTTAATGAAGTAGCTGTTATTGTTCCAGTTTTTGAAGCTTGTGTAGTTCCTGTTGAAGTTGATCCTGATGTTGAACTACTTGAGCTTGATGTAATATATTTTCCGCTAACCCATCCGTCATTGCCTTTGTAGTTTATTTTGTGCCATCCATTTTGAGTATCTTTTATTTCAACTGAATTTCCTTTAGTTACTGTTCCTAAAATGTTATGTGATGTTGAAGCTCCACTTCTAACATATAGTGAACTAGCTGTTACTGTTCCGCAACTTGCCGCATCAACTTGAGTTGTTACTCCTAACGCAGCTACTACTGCTCCTACAATTACCGACGTTTTAACAAATTTCTTTAACATAAATTATTTTCCCCCTAAATCCTTTTTTATTCCGAAAATCTTTATTGTAAATACTTTTTATTGTAAATAATTCTTGATTTTAATGTACTTAAAACTCGTTTAAGTAATTTCTATTTTCTGATTGTTTTTCTTTTTTATTCCTTTTAATACAAATATTATATTACATTTTCGTAACTTTTGAAACCTTTTTTTGCAAAAAAGTTACATATTTGTTACTTTTTTAATGCAATTTTTCTAATTTTTTTCTATTAAACCTTAGTAATTGCAATGGCTTTACTATTTTGTAATTTGTAACTTTTTTGTTAAAATTTATTTTTTATTTTTTGTATATAATTCATAAATTTGAACAATAATACTATTGTAATTTAAATATTTAACTCAATCTCCCCCAATTTAATTGAGCTTTCATTCCCCCAAATGAAAGCTCTTATTTTTTATAAAAAGTTACAACTAAACATCTAATTCAAATATGCTTGAAAATTTTTATTCTTATATGCTAATTTAAATATTAATTACTATATTAAGTTGGAGGCAATAATGATTAAAATAGGAAAAATAAATTTAGATTGTGATTTTGAATATAGAACAATTCGAGAAGAAGATGATGATTTAGACCTTTATGTAGACGTAAATTATAGATGTTTAGATATAAATCTTGGTGATGATAATTTCTTTAACTCTAGAATACAATTCCCATTTGTCAGATCTATACTACTTAGAATAAATAAAAACATGGAAACTATTACTGTTCATTTAATGAGAGATATCGATTTATTCTCTGCATTTGCAAACTTTGAATTAGATTTAACCGACCAAGTTCTTTGCATAAAAAATGAATACGAAAAGGTAATAATGTCTAAAATCATAATAGATAAATAACAGATCAAAATAAGGGAGTTTTACCTCCCTCCTTATGCTTATAAATACTCTGTTATCTTTACAATATAATTTAAATTTATATTTATTATATTGTCTATGTTAATATCTTTATTTATTGTATAATAAGTATTGCATTATAACAAATATCATACTTAATTTATACATTATTTTTTTTATATGAACAAATATATGTGCCTATTTGTTATAATAAGTTTATTAATGATATATTTTTGAGGATTAGGTTAATCCTTAGTTAAAATAAGAATATATTCTAATTATTTTTTTAGATAGTTGAAAGGAGTTATTTATATGAGTTTATTAGTTTTTGGACACAAAAATCCAGATACAGATAGTATATGCTCTGCTATTTCATTAGCACACTTAAAAAACCAAATAGGAGTTGAAGCTACTCCTTACGCTTTAGGAGAAGTTAGAAAGGAAGCTCAATATGCTTTAGATTATTTCGGTGTTCAAGCTCCTGAAGTTCTTGAAGACGTAAAAATACAAGTTAAAGATTTAAGTTACGATAGAATAAAATCTTTAAAACCTAGCGATTCAGTTTTAAACGCTTACAACACAATGATAGAAAAAGGAACAAAAACTTTACCAGTAGTTTCTGCTGACGGAAAATTCCAAGGTATAATAACAATGGTAGAGATAGCTAAAAGTTTAATGTACCAACATTTCAGAAGGGTTAATATACCTCTAGAGAATGTTTGTTACAACTTAAAAGGTGAAGTATTAGTAAAATGCGGTGATTCTTTCAGCGGTAGAGTAACTACTTTATCTTATGGAATAGAAGAAATAATGAACCTTTTAGGTGAAGGCGACATAGCTATAGTTGGTAACAGATATGATATAATCGAATACGCTATAGATACTAAAGTTGCATTATTAATATTAACAGGAAAAGCACAACTTAACGAAGAGTTAACAGCATTAGCAAAAGCTAACGGTGTTACTGTTATATCTGTTGATTGTGATACATATACTGCATCTAATTTAATAAATCAATGTGCAGAAATAGAAGATATCATAACTAAAGAAAACTTAGTTTTATTCAACGAAAATGATTATGTTGATGATGTAAAAGAAACTATGTTAAATACAAACTTTAGAGCTTATCCAGTTATAGATAATGATGGACAATTCTTAGGATTAGTTTCTAGAAGACATTTATTAAACCCAACTAAGAAAAACGTAATATTAGTTGACCACAACGAATTTGCTCAAAGTGCTGATGGTATAGAACAAGCAAACATAGTTGAAATAGTTGATCACCACAAAATAGGTGGTATATCTACTGACTTACCAATATCAGTTAGAGTTGCTCCAGTTGGATGTTGTTCTACTATAGTATACAACTTATACAAAGAACATAAAGTAGAAGTTCCTAAACACATAGCTGGTTTATTATTATCTGCAATATTATCAGATACATTAATATTCAAATCACCAACTACTACTGAATTAGATAAAAAAGCAGTTTTAGAATTAGCTGAAATAGCTGGTGTTGATTATGAAGCTTACGGAATGGATATGTTCAAAGCTGGTACTTCTTTAGATGAATTCTCTATAGAAGAAATAGTAAACATGGACTTCAAAGAGTTCAACATGAGCGGAAATAAAGTTGGTATAGGACAAGTTATGACTTTAGATATAGATTCTATATTAAATAAAAAAGACGAATACTTATCTTATATAAACGGTACTGACTACGATATGTTAGTATTAGCTATAACAGATATAATAAAAGAAGGCTCTTACTTATTATACAAAGCTAATGATTCAGTAATATCTGAAGCATTCAACGTTGATGCAAATCAAGGTGTATTCGCTGAAGGTGTAGTTTCTAGAAAGAAACAATTAGTACCTAACTTAACTAATGCAGTTAAAAATATGTAATAAAAATATCTAGATTATAGATATAAAATATATATAATAAAAAATCAGTATGGTATATGCCATACTGATTTTTTTATAATTTTTCTCTATTTTATTTAATAGTATTTTTTAATTTTATAAGTTAATTTATTCTATATCAATCTTCCAATTTTTATTATAGTATCTCTCGTCTTCTTCTGTAATTTCTCTATATACTTTGCATGGATTTCCAAATGCAATTACATTTGGAGGTATATCCTTAGTTACTACACTTCCTGCTCCAATTATAGAATTATCTCCAATAGTTACACCTGGCATAACAACAGAATTTGCACCAATCCAAACTCTATTTCCAATTTTAACAGGTAAATTATATTGTACTCCTTTTTCTCTTAAATTCGGTGATACTGGATGTGTCGCTGAACATAAAATAACATTTGGAGCTATCATTACATTATCTCCTATTATAATTTCTCCATCATCTACAAGCATTAAATTATAATTAGAGTAAAAATGTTCCCCTATACTTACGTTTTTGCCTCCCCAACTTGCATAAAATGGAGTTTCTAAATAGCACTTGTCACCTATATTTGCAAACATCTTCTTTAAAAGTTTCTGTTTTTCATCTTGTTGGCTTGGTTTAAGGTGGTTGTAATCATATACCATATCTAAATATTTCATTTGCTCTTGCATTAAGCTCTCATCTTCACAACAATAAAGTTTCCCACTTTGCATTCTAGACTTTATTTCTTCCAAATTCATATATCTTTATATACTCCCTTCATTACTTTTATCTATTATTATATTTTTATAATAATCCCCATTTATTTAATTTATATAGTGAATTTCTATATATTTTTATTTGTAAATCTATTTATTATTATAGGATATAAAATATTCTAATATGGATTATTTTTTGAATTTTATTTATAAATGTGACAAAGCAAGAAAAGCTACCACGAATATATTCGCAATAGCTTTTCTTATATTTACAGTTTATATTTTGCCTTGTCACTCAGGTGTGTGTTATGTGTTTTGTGTTTTTGTGTTTTGTGTTTTTAAGACTCTTTAAAATATTTTAAATGAAGTTTGAAAAAATGTAAATAGTATTTTATTGTCAAAATTAATTATAATTACATTTTTTCAACTTCTGGATATTCAACTCCAAAAGTTTCTACTGTCATAGATTTTATTCTTTGGTCATCAAGTGGTTTATCCATTCTATTTACTCTAACTGATGCTATTTTATCAACAACATCTAAACCTTCTATTACTCTACCGAATGCAGCGTATTCTCCATCTAAGTGTGGAGCTCTTGCATGCATTATAAAGAATTGAGAACCTGCACTGTTTGGTTGCATAGTTCTAGCCATTGATAAAACACCTTTTTCATGTTTTAAGTTATTTGTGAATCCATTGCTTGCGAATTCTCCAGCTATAGAGTATCCTGGTCCACCCATTCCGTTTCCATTAGGGCAACCACCTTGTATCATAAATCCTTTTATAACTCTGTGGAATATTATTCCGTCATAGTATCCACTGTTTACTAAGCTTATAAAGTTGTTTACTGTATTAGGAGCTATATGTGGGTATAATTCAGCTACCATTTTATCTCCATTTTCCATTTCTATTGTAACTATAGGGTTTTTATTTTCCATATTGATTACTTCCTTTCATTTGTTCATTTTCATATCTTATTATATAACATTTTATTGAAAAATAAATCTTAAATTTATCCATTCTAATTTATAATAATTTTTATTTTTTAAGTGTATATGAACAATTCCAATTTTTTCTATAATTAAGTTTGTAATAAGTTCAAATCAAATTCTAAACCCATCTCATATCCCTCTTTATATAGTTTTGAACAAAACTCAGGTGAAAAGTTTAATAAATCTTTATTATCTATTTCTGCTTTCGGTGATATAATTATAACTTTATTTGAGTCTATTTTTTGCATTACTTTTTGTGGTAATTCAAAATTATGCCTTGTGGATATTATTAGGACTTTATCCACATTATCCTCAATTAATGGATCGATATATGTATTTCGTGCCATACCTCCATCTAAATTAAATCCATCAAATTTACCTTTTTCAATATACTGTTTAACTTCTTGAATCGAAAATAGCCCTTTTTCTTGATTATAAGGCAATGCACAGCTATATTTTATATAATTTACTCTATCTTTATGGTTAAGTTTTGATATATCTACAATAATTTCTTTACCAGATTTGTTTCTGACTTGAAGATAATTAATGTAAAAACTCGAATTTTCTCGAATTTTGTAGTCTTTTAGTTCGTATAATTTTTTTATATCTCTACTATTATCAATAATGTTATCAACAGAATTAAAACGTTTTCCAGCATTATTTTCTCCACTTATCCACATTTTTTTCATTTTATCCACATTTCCTGTGTATAAGTAGTATCCATTGATTGCTCCAATTGATGTGCAGGCATATGAATCATATCTTTTAAGTCCCCTATTATATAGTGATTCCAACACTCCAGCCTGAAAGGCACCCTTTGCCCCTCCTCCTGGTAGACACACTCCTATTGTCATATTTATTCCCCCTATTCTACCTTATAAACTAAATATTTTTATGATAAAGTTTAAGGGATGTGTATTATATAAATACCATCCCTTAAATCTTATTCTTTAATTAAATCTATTGTAGTATATTCTTTATTTATTGTCTTAATTCCTTGATTATCAAACGCTATTGTAACATCTGGCCCTTTTAATGCTACTACTGTACCTGTTCCGAATTTTGGATGGTGTACTTTACTTCCTAATTTTATATTATCTATATCTGATACATCAGTTTTTTCTTTTATAGTTGCTTGTGCTTTTTTCGCTATTTCTGCTTTATTGACAGAGTTCATATACTTTTTAGTGTATTTATCAAGCATATTATAGCTAGCTTTTGAGTATGGTATTTCTTTTTGAACTCTATTTAATCTTTCTATACAGTCATCTGGTAATTCTTCAATAAATCTAGATGCAACAGAGTGATTAGTTCTTCCATATAGAGTTCTCTTTCCAGTCATAGTCATAAATAACTCTTCTTTTGCTCTTGTTATTCCAACATAACAAAGTCTTCTTTCTTCTTCTATTTGAGTATCTTGCATAGATGCAATCGCTCTTGCTATAGGGAATAGTTTTTCTTCCATACCTGTTAAAAATACAACCGGGAATTCAAGCCCTTTTGCTGAATGTATAGTCATTAATGATACTCTATCTGCATGTTCCTCTTCTTCATTTGGTTCAGAAGTTAAAGCAACATTTGTTAGGAAAGATTCTAAACTAACATCTTCGTTTTTGCTTTCAAATTCCATGGCTACAGATATAAATTCTTTTAAGTTTTCTATTCTATCCTGAGATTCTTCACTTTTGTCTTTTTCTAATTCATCTAAATATCCTGTTATATCCATAACTTTTTCTATCATTTTACTTGCTGGATATATTTCTTTAAGACTTCTAAATGTCGACATCATATCTACAAAATCATTTATACTAGCTTTTGCTTTTCTTGATATATCTGAGTTTCCATCGATATCTATTAGTACTGAATATAAACTTTCTTCCTTTAAGCTGGCTCTATCTTCTATTTTTTCTATAGTTCTAAGCCCTATTCCCCTTCTAGGAACGTTTATTATTCTTTTTAGAGATATATCATCTTGTGGATTTTGGATAACTCTTAAATAAGCTACCATATCCTTTATTTCTTTTCTTTCATAGAACTTTGTTCCACCGTAGATATTGTATGGAATTTGGCTTCTATTTAAGGCATCTTCCACTGGTCTTGCTTGTGCATTGGCTCTATATAAAACAGCAAAATCTTTATATTGTCTTTCTCCTGCTCTAACCATAGCTGAAATTGTATTAGCTACAAATTCTGCCTCATCGACTTCACTTTCTGATAGTTGAATTTTTATTAATTCCCCTTCTTTCTTTTCACTCCAAAGTCTTTTTCTTTTTCTTTCTATGTTGTTTTTAATTAGGTAATTTGCCGCATCAAGTATAATTTGAGTAGATCTATAGTTTTGTTCTAGTTTTATTACATGAACATCATCATAATCTCTTTCAAATTCAAGTATATTCCTTATATCGGCACCTCTCCACCCATATATACTTTGGTCATCATCCCCAACTACGCATATATTTTGGTGTCCTTGTGCAAGTAATCTAACAAGTTCATATTGTGCCCTACTTGTATCTTGATACTCATCTACCATTATATATCTAAATCTATTTCTATAGAAATCTAATACATCCTCATGTTCTCTAAAAAGTTCTACTGTCTTTGAGATTAAGTCATCAAAGTCAAGTGCACTATTTCTTTTTAGACGGTCTTGATATAGTGCGTACACATCTGCAATTTTTGATTTTGCAAAATCCCCTTGATATTTCTCCTTAAATTGCTTTGGATTTATAAGTTTATCTTTCGCATTTGATATAACACTTATTATATATTTAGGATCCATAGCCTTTTCGCTATAATTTAATTCTCTTAGACAGTCTTTTACAAGAGTAACTTGGTCTGCACTATCGTATATAACGAAACTTCTATTGTATCCTATTTTATTTATAGATTTTCTAAGTATTCTAACACAACAAGAGTGGAAAGTTGTAATCCACATTGCACTAGTATCTTCATCTTTTAATGTTTCGTCTACCCTTTCCCTCATCTCATTAGCTGCTTTATTTGTAAAAGTTATAGCTAAAATATTTTCAGCTTTTACCTTTTTTTCTTGCATTAAATATCCTATTCTAGTAGTTAAAACTCTAGTTTTTCCTGAACCTGCTCCAGCAAGGATTAATATCGGCCCTTCTGTTTGCTCAACAGCTTCCCTCTGTGCAGGGTTCAGCATTTCAATTGTTTCTAAAATCATTATTTGCCTCCGTTTCTAATAAATCTATTATTTAGAGTATAGACATATTTTAGACCATCTAATAAATAAATGAAAGATATTTAGTCCAAAAAATTTAGTTCAAAATAAAAAATACCCTTCAAACATCAATAAAACATGACTGTTTAAAGGATATATTTTTTTAATATATTTATTATCTATATTTTTTCACTTAACTTATCAAAAATTGACTCATTGTAATAATCAATTTTTCTGTCATTATCAAGTAAACCAGCAAGTATATGTATTGTTCCATGTTGTAACCCCAAAGTCTTACTTATAGGTCCTTGTAAAATTTTTATGTATTGTATTTTTTTATATTTAATTATATTTATACTTTTTGAAAATTTACCAGAAACAATTGATACAAAATCATCATCTAGAAAAATCCCTGCTGTTTTATATTTCATAATATAAAACACTAATAAAAATACTACTAATATTAAATTTCCAATCAATATTACTTGCATATTTGTAAATAAATTTAATTCGTAGATTACAAATACTATTAAATCTACAATACCCATTATTATAAGTGATTTTATAAAGCTTATTAGCAAGGTTTTCTTTGATTGTTTTTCAAAGTTAAAATCTATCTTTAAATTAAACTCTGGCAACAATAAATTAAATCGTTCTACCAACATATCCTTACTTTCAAATAGAATTATTTGTGATACTTCATCTTCATCATCCCCTACACCAATCACACTTATATCTACTTTATACTTGTTGAAAATTCTAGATAAAATAGTTTGATTTATATTTATAGCATTTATTCTATCAACTGGTATAGAATATTCCGATTTTGTGAAAAGCCCATATTTTAAGTAAATTTTATCATTCTTTCTAAGAGACTTAAAATTATAGTATTTAATATAATCACCAAATAAATTTTTAAATATAGAACCGAAATTTGCTATTATTATGATACTTTGTATTATAATACTTTTTAGTGTATGATCCTCTTGATTTACTCCATATATAAATACTCCAATAAAAACTGCTATATTGATTAGCAATTCAATTATTCCAATATTGTAAAAACAGTGTTTTAAGATATCTCCATTTGAATAATTTATATCATAATCTATATATTCATCATAATCCTCAACTTCATAATACATATTTTCTAAACTTTCTTGGCTATTTTCATTTCCTTTTGATTTGTTTATAGACTGCATTATGCGCTTCTTAAATTCATTTGCTATATCTTTTTTGAGTACAATTTCTATATCAGTTTCATCTGCTGTAGAACGGCTATCAGTATCTATTTTTACTTTACATGTAGATATAATTCTTTCAAATATATTTTGTTCTATATTTATATTTGCAATATTTTTTATTCCAAAAGTATTTATCTTTTTATTTATAGTATTTCTTTCTAATACAATAGTACCATCTTGTATACTTATATATGTTTTTCTCCATACTAAGAAATTATAAATTGCATCTAATATTAATATTGCTGTACCTATCAAAAGTATGATATTCCCTTGAAATTTTCCTGTTTCTAATATATCAACCACATCATCTATATTTGATATAAAAATTATTATAAAAAATGATAAAACCCCTGCGACTTTTTCTAAAATAATACTTGGATGGCATCTAAATTTACTCTCCATAATTTCAACACCTTCCTATAAATTACTTCCCGATTTTGAACTTTTATTTATATCTTCTAATTTTTTACTTTTTTGACTTATAGATATTTCATTAATTTTATTTTTTAATGATTCTGCTATAAAATCTGCCTTTTCATCTTCTAAAAAAGATATATTTATATCTCCTCCAGCTGTAGTTACTATTACTTTAGACAATCCAAAGATACTATATATTGGTCCTTTTTCAATTGATATTTTATGAAGTCTTTCTATTGGTACAATATTTCTTTCTGTGAATATAAATCCTTCTTTTACATCTATCTTATCTTTTGTTATACAATATCTATATCTTTCGTATCTAACCTTTGGAGACACTATTAGATATATTAAATTCAAAATAATTAAACCTAGTATTATATACTAAATTATCATAGGTATAATACCTTTAAAAAACCACCCTATAACAGTTAAAATTGTACTAGCTATTATAAACTGAATAAGCGTTCCTAAAAACATACATTTTATAGCTTTTTTGTTCAGCTTTTCATATCCCAAAATTTCCACCTTCTTTTTTATAAATACATGTTATAAATCCGATAACAATTCATAATTATTACCGGATTTTATCTCTTTTTAAAATATTAATTCTATATATTTCAACTCAATCAATTTTTATTCTAAATTAAGTTTTTTCTCTAATAAAGTAGTTGTTCCAAAGAATAATGCTAATGCAATTACAACATTTAATATCAATATCCCAATTTCATAACTTCCAACAGATAATATCGTTCCAAAAAGTTTATCTACATTTAAAAATAATATATCTAAATTCACAATTGCTTCAACTCTTGAACTAGTCATAAAATAATCAAAAATACCTCCGATAGCAGACTGTATTATATTTAATACAATCATAGCTACTAAACCTGATAATACTTTATGCTTTGATAGCTTTGGTAGATGACATATTGTTATTGCTAAATATATTGTTAATATAAATACTGAATAATTTACTATATAACTTAAAATATAAAATAAAATTCCGCCTGCATTTTTTGAAAGAATAGAGCCCATATTTTTTAAACCATAACCAATATCTATAACATCACTCATTTTATATCCAACCATAACTGAAACTAAAGCTATACAAATCATTCCAACAATTGATGTTAAAATAATAAATAATAATGATGTTAAGAATTTAGATAGTACTAAAGTTTTTTGACTTACCGGTAGCGTAAACATCAAATACCCTTCATCTTCTAAAAGCCCCTTATTAAATCTTTGAACTATAAGAAGTATAGTTAATACAATTGCAGCTATAAATAATGCCAATCCTGCAAATATACCTACTATATATAGTACTGAAAAGTTATGTTCATAGTTATCAAAATTTATAAATAATGCTGCTATAAGTGAAAATATCAATCCCATTATATAAAATGGAAAAAATATTCTCCCGCAAGATTTAATTTCATATTGCATCAATTTTCCTAACATCTAAATTCCTCCCTAAATAAAGCATCTATCGATTTTTGTTTTTCTGCTCTAATTTCATCTACATTACCCTGTAGAGCAATTTCTCCATATGATAAAAATATAACTTCATCACATATATTTTCTATTTCACTTATTAAATGTGTTGCAATCAGTAAAGTTGAATTTTCATCGAAATTTTTAAGTATTGTATCTAATATAAAACTTCTTGCGGCTGGATCAACTCCTCCAATTGGTTCATCTAATATATATAAATCAGCTTTTCTAGCCATAACTAATATTAATTGAACTTTTTCTTTTGTCCCTTTTGATAGAGTTTTTAATCTCCTATTTTCATCTATGTCTAAAGTTCTTAACATTTGAAGAGCTTTAACCTCATCAAAATCTTCATAAAAATCTTTAAAGAAATCAATTATATCTTTTACTTTCATCCAATCATTAAGATAAGTCCTTTCTGGTAAGTATGAAACTATTTTTTTAGTTTCTATACCTGGTTTCATTCCATTTATAAGAACTTCTCCTTCAGTTGTTGTAAGTAAACCATTCATTATTTTTATCATAGTTGTCTTTCCACTTCCATTTGGTCCTAAAAGCCCAACTATTTTTCCTTTAGGAATGTTTATATCAATTCCTTTTAATGCATCTGTTTTACCATATTTCTTGTAAACATTTTTAAACTCTACTATATTATTCATTATTATCCTCCCTCAAGATTTCTTCCACTAAATTAAGAATTTCTTCGTTCGTATATCCCAAATTAATTAAAGTATCTAATGTATTTTTAACATTATCTTTAACTAAATTTTTTCTTTCATTTTCTATTAACTCCTTATTATCTGTTACAAATCTTCCACTAGTTCTTTTTGAATATACGAATCCTTCCCTCTCTAACTCTGCCAATGCCTTTTGCATCGTATTTGGATTTACCATAGCATCTGCTGCTAAACTCCTAACAGAATCTAATTTTGAGTCTAATTCTATTTCTCCTGAAATTATCTTAACCTTTAATTGTTCTACAAGCTGTATATATACAGGTCTATTATTATCTATCTGCCATTTCATATTAACACCTCCTCATCATTGTATTAATACTTTAATACAATAATATTATTATTTTTTTTATTTGTCAAGTATTACATCATGTAGCTTTTTATTTGTAAATTTTCTATAAAATCCTTAATTACTAACATTTTAAAAGGTAGGTATGTTATGTCTAACATCCTACCTCTATTTATACTTTATCTAAAAAATATATTATTTTATTTGAATAGAAACTTTTATTATATAGTCATTCATCTCTTGTACTGATACTAAATCTAGTAATACCTCTTCATATGAATAACCTATAATCTCTAAATTATGCTGTTTTATATAATCTAACATTTTATTATAAAGTTTATTTACATTCACATAGGAATCATTTAAATATCCTACTAAATATTTTCCCTTTGGCTTTATTGCTACACTTTTATTATCAATTTTATTTGTTTTTATATAATAATATGTATATACATTTTCATTTTCGCTATATAAATCATCTATCATCTTTATAAACCCCATTGGATAACCTATATATAACCCTTGTTTATAACTATAATCTAGATGTTTTGCATATTCTTCACTATCATAAGGGAATTTATCTTTATCCACCTCATTACTCAATGACAAAAATTCCTCATCTTGTTCTTCTATTACTAAATCATTTATATTTGGTAGTATTTTTTCTGCCTGTTTTATAAGTTTCATTTTATTAGACATTATTTCTTGTTTTCGTCTAAGTAATTTAATTTCATTTTCGATTTCATTAGTTTTATATTCAAAAAGTTCGACTACACTATTTGGATTTCTTTTATCCATAAATGATTTGATTTCTTTTAATGGAACACCTAAATCTCTAAGTGTATAGATCATATCAAAAATTTCTAATTGATAAATAGAATAATACCTATATCCATTTTCCTTAACTATTTCAGGTTTAAAAAGTCCTATTTCGTCATAGTAAAAAGAGTCTTCTTATTAACATTGCATAATTTTGCAAACTCACCAGTTGAAAAGTAATTATCCTTCAAATTTCAATCCTCCTATTGACTATCCTGCAACAGAATACTTTAGTATATACTATATAAAAACTTAATACTTTTTTCAAGGAGGTTATATGAACAATACATTACAAAACAAAATAACACTTACATCTTTAGTTAAATATACTTTGCCAACAGTAATAATGATGATATGTTTTTCTCTATATACAATTATAGATGGTATGTTTATTTCTAGGTTTGTAGGTGCTAGTGCCTTATCTGCAGTTAATATAGTATATCCTGTTATATATTTAGTTTTAGGCGTTGGAACTATGTTTGCAACGGGAGGAAGTGCTATAGTAGCAAAAAAACTTGGTGAAAACAAAATCGATGAGGCAAGAGAAAATTTTACATTAATCGCTATTAGTGCATTAATAATCGGTATCGTTATCGAAGTTATAACGATTATTTTTATGAAACAAATAATTTATATTCTTGGTTCAACTGATGCATTATATTTTTATTGTAAGGAATACTTACTTTTCATGATATTATTTACACCATTTATAATATTAAAATTCTTTTTTGATTATTTCCTTGTTACAGCAGGGGCTGCACAACTTGGATTATTCAGTAGTTTATTAGGTGGTATAGTAAATATAATTTTAGACTATATATTTATAGTTAAATTAAATATGGGTATAAGAGGAGCTGCTATTGCAACTTGTATTGGATATGCAATTCCTTCATTTATAGGAGTTTTCTATTTCTTAAATAAAAACCATACTCTACATTGTGTTAAACCAAAATTGACATTTGATGTAATAGCTAACTGTTGTTACAACGGTTACTCAGAAATGATTACACAAATATCAAACTGTATTACAACATTTGTATATAATATAGTTTTAATTAAACTATTAGGTGAAGATGGTGTCGCATCAATAACAATAATTTTATATATACAATTATTGTTAAACTCAGCTTATATGGGATTCACTTCTGGTGTGCAACCTAGAATAAGTTTTAACTATGGAAGTAGAAATGAAAATCAGTTAAAGAATATTATAAAGTATAGTTTAGTTATAATTTCTGTATTCGCAGTATTTACATTTGTTTTATCTAGACAAAATGCTGATATTCTTATAACTATATTTACACCAAAAGAAAGCTCTTTATTCGGTATTACAAAAAATGCTTTTATGATATTCTCATTTGGTTTTTTATCTAATGGTATAAATATATTTGCATCTGGAATGTTTACTGCATTTTCTAATGGGAAAGTGTCTGCTATTATATCATCACTTAGAACATTTATATTATTTATAGTTGGAATGATTATATTCCCTAACTTCTTCGGAGTAAATGGAGTATGGATGGTAGTTCCTTTTGCAGAAATAGTTACTTTACTTATATCTTTAATTTATATTTATAAATACAGAAAAGAATATATGTATGATAATATGTTTGCTAAAAAAGAATTAAAGGCCGCATAACCTTAAAGTAAAAAGAAGATGTTGCTTTTATCTGTTTTTGAATAAGTAATTTCCTTCTTCCTTTATCATGGACAAAAACTATATTTTCTTTAATTGATAAGCGTTTAAGCTTTTTTAAGAGTTTTTTCAAATGATACTTTTTAATCTTATTTTTGTAAATTACTTTGATTCCAAAATCATTTTCACATTTTAATATAAATGAGGATATATTATTCATATTTGCGTATATTACAATTTTCAAAAGTTGTCTTGGGGTTGCTCAATTTCCTCGAATACGAGAATAAGTCTGATATAATTTTTCTAAATTCATCTCCTCTATAATTTGACTTAACAACCTCACAGAATCATCTTTTGGTATTAAAGAATCAATATTTAATAATGATTTTAATTGATAATTATTTTTTGAAATAGTATAATCTACTTGTATAGTATTGTGTTTGGCCATACAATTATTATACAAAAAATTCCAAGATCTTTTGAACTTGGGATTTATTTTTTTTAACAAAAAGGGCATCGCTCTATTTCTTAGTATGACACCCCCTTTTACTTTAAATTTTCATTACAATTCGCCTATTATATCTTGATTTTCAAATATGCTATCTAGTTTTTTTATAAATGGTATAACCTCTCCAAAATCTAATGCTCTGTGATCAAATGCAATACATATTGGAAGTATTTTTCTAATTCCAATAGTTTTTTCTCCTTGTTCATTTGTATATACTCCCGGCTTTTCTTGAATTGCAACAAATCCAATCACACAAACCTGTGGTGGAATAATATCTAACATTGAAATTGTTCCCCTTTGTTCTCTATATGTTGAACCAATATTAGATATAGTTATTGTCATAATTTTTCCACTTGGTAAAATCCAAGGCATATTTACATTTATATTTTCTATAGTTCTTATTTCCCCTTCTTTTGTATCTTTATTATAAGATATATGTGCATTTAATTTTGGAGCATATTTTAGTCCTTCTGAAAATACCTTTAGCATTATTATATACATTATTAAAGTTATACAAAGTATAGCTTATCTAGAAAAGTATAAAAAAAATCCCCAGAGATTTTTGGAGTAATCCTGGGGTACCTATTATAGGTTAAGGGTTATTTTATTTTCAAACTATTTTGTCATAAAATAGGTTGAGGGCGTTCTCATTTATACAGTCTTCTGTGCTTGTTTATTCCAAAAGCTGTATAGGTCTTCTTCTTTTGGAAATAGAGGTAATCCCATATTTTTGTGAAGTTTTACAAGCCAAGGTAACTCAAGTCCTGCTTCGTTTATTTTTTCTTCATTTACGAAAACTTCAGCTCTTGTACCTTCATTTATTAAAACTCCTTGATTCAGTACATATACATAGTCACATATTTCATAAATTAAATTCATATCATGACTTGATATTATGATTTTTACACCTCTATCATTAAGACCTTTTATTATATCTACAATAGCTCTAGTACTTATTGGATCCAAACCTGCTGTAGGTTCATCTAATAATACTAATTTATTTTCCATAGCTACTACGGATGCTATTGCAACTCTTTTCTTTTGACCAAAGCTCAAATTATGAACTGGTCTATCTATAAATTGTAAACCATTGACTGCTTCTAAAGCAGTATGGATTCTATCTTTTATTGTTTTTTCATCCATACCTATATTTCTAAGCGCAAAAGCTATATCATCATAAACCATTGAGTAAAATATCTGCTTTTCAGGATCTTGAAATACTATTCCAACTTCCTTTCTTAGATTATATAAGCTTTTCTTATCATACTTTATTTGTTCTCCATTATAGAGTATTTCTCCTTCTGTAGATTTTAATATCCCCATAAGGTTATTAAATAAAGTTGATTTGCCAGAACCATTAGATCCAATGATTCCGATAATGTCACCTTTATTAAAGTCCATACTTACATTGTCGAGTGCTTTTCTTGTTTTATCATATTGATATGTTAAATTATTTATTTTAAACATCTTTACTATCCCCTACTATATGGAATGTACCATCAAATAATTTCATATCTAAGGCTATACTCATCTCATCATATCTTATCATCATTCGCTTGAATAACATATTTACTAAAAGCCCAAATGAATGGTATCCATTTTTTAAATTTATATATCCAAAGCGAAGTTCTTGGGAAGTTCTTATATCTGATACTTCCTCCATAAATATAAATATGAATCTATACATAAGCATTGATATCTCTAAAACTACATCTGGCAAGTGTAATTTTTTGAATATAAATATAAGTTGATTAAAAGGTGTTGTCAACATTATAAAATATATGCATGTTAAACAAGACAATGCCCTGAAAAACAAATGTATAGATGTGTCTATAGATGTATTAGAAACACCTATATATAAATTTCCCACTTTTATATAATGAAGTAAAATCGATTTATCAGCTGAAAAGTTTATTAAAATCATAATTATACTTATTAATAAAAATGCAAATGGTATTTTTATAAAATGTATATAGTCTTTTACCTCTATTTTGGCAATTCCAACTATTGTAATACTCATACCTAATATTATCAATACTGATAATATGTTGTAAGGACTAATTAATGATATTATTAAAAATAACATACCTACACTAAATTTTATATTAGGGTTAACCTTAAATAATTTATTCTTATAAGCATAATCATCTATTATCATTAATTTATCTTCTTTCTAAATTTATTTGAATTCACTAATACCTTAAACTAAATGTATTATAAATTATTTTTCTTCCCTCATTTTATGTTTAGTTCTAGTAGCTCCTATGTAGTAACCAACTATACCAGCACCTAGTGCTGCTTGAGATGCGAATAGTAAACTTTCGATTTCTCCACTAGCTGGTTCAAAGAAACTGCTAAACCATGGTTGATAATCTGGATTTATTTCTGTGATAGCTGATTCAGCTTCACCATCTGCTCCACCAAATTCTGCATCACTTTGTATTACTTGAGGCACTACTATTATAGCTAATACTAATAGTAATAGTATTATATTTAATTTTGTACTATTACCTTTTTTTGATTTTGTTTCATGAGTTGTCATTATGCTAGTACCTCCTTATCTTCATTTTCAGTTATAAAGTTATAGATTATAGTTGTTAATAACCCTTCTGCTATTGCTATTGGAATTTGAGTTATAAAGAATATTCCTAAGAATTTAATAGCAGATACTGCAAATCCACCAACTGGATCAGGGAATGCTAACCCTAATTGTAATGAAGTTAAAGTATATGTAGCTAAATCTCCTATTGATGCTGCTAAAAATACTGCAACATTTTTATTGATTTTATCTTTGCATAATTTCCAAATTAAATATGATATGATTGGCCCAAATATCGCCATTGAAAATGCATTTGCGCCTAAAGTTGTTATTCCCCCATGAGCTAATAATAACGCTTGGAATAATAACACTATTGTTCCTAATACAACTGTTACGCTAGGTCCAAATAATATTGATGCTAGTCCTACCCCTGTTGGATGTGAGCAACTTCCTGTTACAGAAGGTATTTTTAATGCTGAAAGCACAAATACAAATGCACCACATAAAGCTAGCAATAATTTTTTCTTTGGATGTTCTTTTACTACTTTTGTTATATTTTTTAAACCTACAACAAAGAATGGTATAAATAGTACATACCAAATTACTGCCCATTTTACTGGTAAGAATCCTTCCATAATATGCATAGCGCCTGAAACTGTTGGAGCTAATACTAGCATAAATGCTGCTAACATACACCATTTCACATTAGTCTTTTGTAATCTCATTTACCTACCCCTTAAAAATAATATATTTGAAAATGTTGTGTATTAAGAACTGATAATATCTTATTTATGATAATAAATTTTGTCTATAACTCCCATTATTTAAATAATAATTCTAAAAATAAAAAACCTAACTACTCTGAGTTAGGCAATATCCTTAAATAAGTTTAAAAATTATTCCTTAATTAAGATATTCTCTCCAACCCCGGAGAAATTCTTTTATTTATTAGGCAGGTTTCCTGACTTAGTCTCATTCTATCCCTCCCTTCCCATGATTTTAGATCACAGTGGTAACTGAGGGAATCGTCAACATTACAGTAGCGGGGGCTGTAGAGGATTTACACCTCTTTCCCTATTAATCTAATGTAGAACCTAAAAAATTTTAATTTTAATACCAACATATTCCATCTTGAGAATATATTTAAAGTATAGCATAAACAGACAAAATGTGATGGTTTTCACAATTCCAATTTGTTATAGTCTATAATCTTTTTATATTTTAAATTAATATTACATTGTAATTATATGATTATGTAAGTTTAACTATATAATATGTTGTTTTTTAATTCTAATTACGATTTTATATTTTTGATATAGCTTATAAAGTCTTTTTTAATTTATTAATTCCGTTTAGTTATCTAGTTAATTATTACCTTTTTCAAATAGGTAGATACAATATCTGAAAATCTCTGTATATCTTTTATATAAATAAAGTCTTTTCCATAGATTTTCTTTTCTGCCTCTAGGTCAATTTCTTTTCCTGTAAAAACTCCTAATACCATTATTCCTCTTTTTCTAGCTTTTCTAACTTCCATAGCAGTATCTTTAATTCCTACTATACCTTTATAAGACATTTCTCCTCTTATACTTCTTGAACTGTCTTTACCTATTTTTACATCGTTTGGTTTACCGTCACTAAGTACAATTAAAATTTTATTTTCTTCTTCTCTTTCTAATAGTCCATCACAAGTTGCTTTTATCGCAAGACCATCTCGATTATTTCCAGAACAGTAATATTCAAATATATCCTCACACTTTCTGACATTATCGTTATAATCCCTAAATCGTTTTAATATTGTATAATCAAGAAAACTTTGAAACCCCATAACTCTGTTTGGAATCCCAGCGAGTGTAAGTGCAGCAGATAATATATATGCTTGTATTGCAACCATAAATTGTTTTGATGTTTGTGAACCACTTGAATCGAGTAGTATATCTATAACATATCTTCCTTTTCCATTGTCTACATCTTTATAAAATATCTTGTTATTACTACTTCGTCCTATTCTCCACGCTTTATTTGCATATATTGTCCCGCAATCAGAATAAAGTCTATCAGACGAACTTTCTTCTATTAATAATCTAGAAAAACATTCTCTAAGCTTATTTATTTGTCTTCTATATACCTTCATTTTATATTGAAATTCAAATAAGTTATTATCCTTTTGTCTAGTTACATATTTTAATTGGAACGCATTTTCACAATGTGATCTCAAAACTCCATCAGTAAAATGAAGTCTGCATCCTTCATGAACATTTCTACAATTTCTAGATTCTATTTTTCTTCTATCGCCTTCATTTAAGTATGATTTTCCATAATAGTATTCTACTCTTTTATATATCTTATTTAGTATTTCTTCATTTACATATAATACTCTATGTGGTGTAGATTCTAAATTTATATCTTCTTTTTCGTCGCCTAAACCATCTACCAACATACCGCCAGTAAAGTTATTAATCTCTGTTTCAATATTTTCTACCTCTTGGTCATCATATAATTCTTCTAACATAAAATCTGCAAATGTATCAAAATCTACTTCTACATTTTTTATATTATCTTCTACAAATTCTACATTTTGATTTTGGCTATCTAGTATATATTGAAAATATGTGAGATATATTTCATCTACCTTTTTCAAGATTTCCATTATATTTCCATGTACATCAATATTATTAATTTCTCTAAGTATTTTTCTAACTAATCTATCCATAACTGGATGTCTATCCATTCGTTGAAGGACATATGTATATTTTAATAATTTTAAAATATCTTCTTTATGTATTTTGGAATAACTTTTTAAGATGTCATCATACGCTTTATTTCTAATATCAATTACTCCTGGTCTTTCTTCTATAACTTTTTTCTCTACAATATCATTTAATACTATTTGAATAATTGTACATAAGATGTCTTTGTTATATCCAGATTTCATTCTATTAACTAAGTATTTCTTAACAGTCTCCCAATCTATATATTTTCTCATTGCGCCTGCAATTATCGCATAATACATAGATGCATCTTTTGAAGTATAATCTTTTTCTGATATATCAATATCTTCATCATACTTTCCTGCGACTGTCCAAGCTAAATTATTAACCCTATTATCAAACTCATATTCATTAAATATCCATTTTAAACTATTTGTCATATTCATCACCCTTTTAATTAATATTTAAGCATTTTCAATCTGCATAAACTAATCATTTGGGAATATATCATGACTTTCCCATCCTTCTGGAATTCTAGTTCTTATAATGTCTGATACCATTTCCTTTTCATAAATATCAAAAGTCTTTCCTGTAATCCCCATATTAATTGCTAGAGTCGGTTTTAGTCCTCTTTTTATAGTTTTTAATGCACCTATCATTCCTCTTAAATCTATTGCTTTTGTTGATATTTCTCCATTTTCTGCTTTTAATTGTAAGTCTAAGAATATTCCTATAAATTGATATAGTTTTTCATCATCTACACTAGGGAATTCTCTTTTTAATATCATTTTTAATTTTTCTTCGTCTACTGCCGGCATATCAATTACTAAAAATCTTGAAACTAATGCTTCATTTAATTCTTTTGTTCCAGCATATTCATAATTCATTGTTCCTATAAATCGAGTTGCTGGGTGTAGATTTATTCTTTCATATCCTGGAACATCTATAACTCTTCTATAATCAAGGGCTGAGTGAAGTACTACAATTGCATCATTTTTAGCCATATTTATCTCATCAAATATTCCAAACCCTCCATTCACTGCACATTCATATACTGACCCACGTCTAAGTTTAACTTCATTATCTATAAAAGTATCTGTACCTATTAAAGATGCACTATCTGTATTTATATGAAATGAAGTATTCCATTGTGGTCTTCCAAATATCTCTGATAGATTATCAGATAATAAATTTTTACCGGTTGCCTTTGGCCCTGATAATAATATATTTTCCTCTTCCAAAATCCCTGTTATGCACATCTCTAAGATATCTTTTCCTATGAAAAATGCTGGTGATTTTGTAACCCTCTCTTTTAATTCGTCTTTTACATCATATTCTTTTCTAAAATATTCAATATCTTTTATTAATGATTCTCTTATGTCTTGTTCCCTTAAATTTTCTAATATATCCATCTGTTTCTCCTTTTACTTTCCCCTATTTACTTATTTTTATATTATTTTGTATAATTACCAAATTCATCTGTAATTATAATATATCGAGTTTTGTAACCATATATTGTAAATTATATCACCTATCACTTATGTATTCCGTTATAAAAATAGCTAATGTTATATTTTTTTAACATATCTTATTCATCATTTTCCTCAATCCACATCTAATAATGTTGAAATTTCATTATTTTTATAGACTTTTCCTCACTGCAACTAATGGTAAAATAAGACATAAAACTCTGTCGTAAAACCTCAACTTATGTTATAATATGCTGGTATATATTGCCTAATAAGGCAATTAAAGTATTTTGTAATTTAGGAGGGTGATTAAAATAGTATTTTCAAATTTATTATTTATGTTTGCTTTTTTACCAGCGAACATAATATGTTATTTTCTATCTAGAAATTTAAAAACAAAAAATATTATACTTATAGTTTTTTCACTGTTATTCTATGCTTGGGGAGAACCTGTATGTGTAGCTTTATTGATATTTAGTTCATTTATAGGTTATATCTTTGCTATTGCAATAGATAAAAGCGAGACTAAACAGCAGAAAAAATTATATTTGATTATTTCATTAATAATTAATCTTGGTTTATTAGGGATATTTAAATATGCAGGTTTCTTCGTAAGCAATATCAATTACTTACTTCATGTAAATTTACCTGTCCCTCAAATCTCTTTACCAATAGGAATCTCATTCTATACATTCCAAATAGTATCTTATGTTATAGATGTGTATTGTAATAGAGTTGATTCTCAAAAGAGTTTTGCAAAATTCTTAATGTATGTATCTTTATATCCACAATTAATTGCGGGGCCTATTGTTAGATATATCGACATAGAAAGAGAAATTGATCATAGGGAAGTTAGTATAGTAAACATATCTCAAGGTATAAACAGATTTATAGTAGGTTTAGCTAAAAAAGTTATAATAGCTAATACAGCTGCTACATTAGTTTCAACTTTCTTGGACGGCAAGTTAGCTACAATGGGTGTATTAGATGCTTGGTTCGGACTTTTCATGTACACTATTCAAATATACTTTGACTTCTCAGGATATTCAGATATGGCGATTGGTCTTGGTAAAATATTTGGATTTACATACTGTGAAAACTTCAATTATCCATACATATCAAAATCTGCTACTGAATTTTGGAGAAGATGGCATATGTCTTTAGGTTCATTCTTCAGAGATTATGTATATATACCTCTTGGTGGTAACCGTAAAAGACAATTATTAAATATATTTGTTGTTTGGTTCTTAACAGGGTTCTGGCATGGAGCTAGTTGGAACTTTATAATATGGGGATTATACTTTGGTACAATAATTTACTTAGAGAAAAAAGTATTCTTCAAATTTACAAAAAAATTACCACAAGTTATTCAATGGTTCTTTGCAATGATTGTAATAATGGTAGGTTGGGCAATATTCTACTATGTCGACTTAAATAGTCTTGGAACTTTCTTAAAAGCATTAGTAGGTTTAAATAATAACCCACTTTACTCTGATACACTTCCGATAACATTTATGAGTAATGTAACATTTGTAGTTCTTTGCATAATTGCATCTACTCCTGTTCCAAAAATGTTATTCCAGAAGTTAAATGACAATAAAGTAGTAAATGGTAATTTAGATTTTGTACAAATCATTTTTAATGTATCATTAATATTCTGTATAATATCTATGTTAGTTGGAGAAAGCTATAATCCATTCTTATATTATAGATTCTAGGGGGTATAACATGAATAATACAGCAAAAAAATATGATAATTTAAAAAATAGTAACACTACAAGAAAACCAAAACTTAGTGATTATCTAAATATTGGTGTGTGCGGCTTAATTATGATGTTCTTCTTTGTATCTATGTTCTTTACAACTAATGGTGGTGTATCTCAACAAGAAAAAAGAAAACTAGCAAGTTTTCCTAAGATATCAGAAATGACATCAGAAGATTTACTTAGCGGTACATACTTCTCAAAAATAGATGAATTTTACAAAGATAACTTTGTACATAGAGATCAATTCCTTGCTTTATCAGATTCTATAGACGGTCTTAAAGGAGTTGAAAGTGAAATAAAAATGACAGTTGTATCTAATAATGCTACTAACCAAAGTGCAACTGCTAAAGATGATGATAGTGATTCAGACAAAGATATGTATAAAAATGTTGAACAAATCGGTACTTTATTAAGTATCGACAACATAGTTTGTGAAGCGTACGGATTTAATGAACCGACTATCAATGATTACGCAGAAACAATTAAGAAATTTGGTGATACTTTAAAAGGTGCAAATGTGTATAATATTTTAGTTCCTACACATGTTGAGTTTGCATTACCATCTAAGTATCAAAACTTATCTGCAAAGGAAAAACCAGCAATTGACTTAGTTAATAGCAAAATAGGTAATAATATAACTCCAGTAGATGCTTATTCTATTCTAAAAAAACATAAAACAGAATATATCTACTTTAAATCAGATCATCACTGGACACAACTTGGTGCATATTATGCTTATACTAAATATTGTGAAGCAGCTGACTTAAAACCATTTAAGTTAAAAGATTATCCTTTGAAAAAAGTTGAAGGATTCTTAGGTACTTACTACTCTGCTTCTAAAGACCAAAAATTAGCTGATGACCCGGATGTAGTTGAATATCGATCTGTTGGTGCTGATTTAACTGCTACAATTTACGAAGATAGTTCATTGACAAAGAGCTTTGAGGCGTCTCCTTATTCAGATTACTCTACAGGTTCAAATGCATATGGTACTTTCCTTCATGGTGATAATCCTCTTACTATAATCAAAAATCCTGATGTTGATAGTAGTAAAAAGGTTGTTGTTATAAAAGAATCTTATGGTAATGCATTTGCTCCTTTATTAACTCAAAATTATTCAGAGGTTTATGTAATAGACCCAAGATATTTTAATGGTAATCTTAATGATTTTATAAAAGAACATGAAATTAAAGATGTTATATTTATAAATAATATGGTTGCTGTTGGTTCTCAAAGTCGTGTAGATGAATTAAAGAAATTACTAAACTAAAAATATAATTTTTCAAATTTAAAAAAGAAGATAACAAAAAATATTTGCTATCTTCTTTTTTATTTATTCTTCTCTATTATTTCCTAAGTAAGCCACAACTACTGCCCCTTGTGCTGTATGAGCTCCTATAGTTGGACATATATCTGATATTAGAAAATCATCTACTCCATATTTTTGTTTTATTTTTTCTGCTACATATTCGGCATCTTCAATGCAATCTCCATGAGATATAAATACCTGTTTTAAATTTGTTACATCTGATTTTTTTTCTATATTATCAACTAATGTATGTAGTGCTTTTTTTCGTCCTCTCACCTTTCCTATAGCTGCTAATCCACCTTTATCATCCATATGCAGTATAGGTTGTATATTTAGCATTGTTCCTAAAACTGCACTCGCTTTTGAAAGTCGTCCCCCTCGATATAAATGATTTAAATCAGAAACTGTAAATTCATGTATTACATGCTTTTTATTATCATTTAACCACTTAGCAATTTCTTCTATAGTTTTTCCTTGTTTTTTCATATCTACAGCATGCATAAGTAATATTCCCTGACCAACTGTGCCTGATAGTGTATCAACTACTATTATCTTAGATTCTGGCTCCTCTTCCATTATTTTTTCTGCACACATTTGTGCATTATTATAGCTAGAACTTAAACCAGATGAAAAACTTAGGTGAAGTATATCATGTTCTTCATTTATTTCCTTTTGAAATCTAGAAATTATATTTATTGGATTTGATGCACTTGTTGTAGGCATTTTGCCATCTCTTAATGCTTGATAAAAATCCTTCACCGGCATATCATCTACGCCTGGGATATATTCTTTTCCGTCTACTATATAATATAGAGGATGCACTACTATATTATTTTCTTCTAAGTATTTTGTTGGTAAATCTGCTGTAGAATCCGTTGAAATAATGAAATCTCTCATATTTTATCCTCCCCTGTATAAAGAAATACTTTATTTCTAATCATATTATAATTATATTAGATTTTTATGAATTTTGGGGTTTTAAAAGCATACAAAAAATGCTATAAGTAATAAGAATCACTCATAGCATTTTTTAATTTATCTTAAATTTGTTTGCCCCATAATATCTAAATCAACTGTTTTTGCTACTTTTCTTCCATCAGCAATTGATTTGCATACTAATGATTGACCACTTCTCATATCACCTGCTGCGTATATACCTTTAACAGAAGTTCTTCTAAATTTATCAGTAGCTACATTACCTCTTTCATCGAGTTCTACACCTAAATCATGTAATAAAGTCTCATGTTCTGGATGTAAAAATCCTAATGCAAATAATGCTAAATCACATTCAATTTCGAAATCTGAATCAGGTATTTCTTTTCTATTTTCATCTAATTTAATTGCATGTAGTTTATGAACAATTCCTCCTTCGCCACTAAATGCTGTAGGTTTTACAGAATACTCCCTTATTCCACCTTCTTCAAATACTGGATTCTTAGTCATTGCATAAATTTTTCCCCAGAAACTAGCACCTTTTAAGTCCCTTTCGCTCTCTGATGATCTTTGGAGTTGATATACATTTTTTGCACCTTGTCTTATCGCTGTTCCAACACAGTCATTAGCTGTATCCCCACCACCAATTACAATTACGTTCTTGTCAGTAGCTATAATTTCTTCATCTTCGACTTCTAGTCCTCGATTTCTCTTATTTTGTTGTTTTAAATAATCAACAGCAAAATGAAGACCTTTTAAAGAACGTCCCGGTATAGGTAAATCTCTTGCTTGAGTTGCTCCACCAGTTAAAACAATTATATCGTACTCTTTTTTTAATATTCTAGCTGGATAGTCTCTTCCTACCCATATATTTGTTTTAAACTTTATTCCCTCTTGTTTTAATAAATCAATCCTTCTATCTACAACCCATTTTTCTAGCTTAAAGTCTGGAATTCCATATACTAAGAGTCCACCTATAACATCATCTCTTTCAAATACAGTTACATCATATCCTGCTTTGTTTAATTGGTCTGCACAGGCAAGACCTGCAGGACCCGAACCAATTATCGCAACACTTTTTCCTATTCTTATTAGTGGTGGTTTTGCAGTTATCCACCCTTCTTCAAAAGCTTTATTAATTATACTAAGCTCCATATTTTTGCATCCAACAGGCTCTTTTATAGCTCCTAACACACATGCCTTTTCACATAAACCTGGACAGACAGTCCCTGTAAATTCAGGGAAATTATTTGTTTGAAGTAATCTATCTAGTGCCTCTTTCCATTGTCCTCTATATACTAAATCATTAATTTCTGGTGCAGCATTTCCAAGTGGACATCCATATTCAGATGTGCAAAATGGTACTCCACAGTCCATGCATCTAGCTGCCTGTATTCTTACTTTTTCATAATTCATTGGTATATATATCTGATTAAAGTCTTTTATACGCTCCTTTACTGGACGTTTAGTCTGATTCTCACGTTCATACTCTATAAAACCAGTTTCTTTTCCCATATTTGCCCTCCTTATACTACTTGATATTCACTTATTAATTTTTTATATACTTTAGGTATAACTCTTAAAATATTTAATTTTTCTTTATTCCAATTATCGAGTATTATTTTTGATTTTTTACTTTGAGTATATTCAAAATGTCTTTCAATTAAATATTTTAGTAATTCTTCATCCTCAGTATCTATTATGTTTTCAATATCTGAAGTGTCTAGTACTCCTGGATTTAATTTTGTATTTAGTGAATGCTTTGGATCATATACGAACACTTTTCCTCCACTCATACCAGCGGCAAAGTTTCTACCTATATCTCCTAATATAACTACTGTTCCTCCTGTCATATATTCACATCCATGATCTCCTACGCCTTCTACAACTGCTGTTGCACCAGAATTTCTAACTGCAAATCTTTCACCTGCTTTTCCGTTAGCATAAAATTCACCACTAGTTGCTCCATATAAAACTGTATTGCCTACAATTATATTTTCATCTGATTTTACAGTACATTCTTTAGGAAGTTTAACTTTTATCTTGGCTCCTGAAAGTCCCTTTCCAACATAATCATTGCATTCACCTGTCAAATTAATTGTTATGCCTTTCATTCCAAAAGCCATAAAGCTCTGACCTGTACTTCCAGTTAAGTTTAAAGTTATTGTATCGTCAGGCATACCCTCTGCTCCATAACGTTTTGCAATTTCGCCACTCAACATAGTTCCAACTGTACGATTTATGTTTTTTATTTTAAAATCACCAGTTACTTTAGTTTTATTTTCTAAACTGACTTTAGCAAATTCAATTAATTTTAAATCATATGCACTATCTATTCCATGGTCTTGCTCCATTATCTTTCTACCAACTATTCTCTCTGGTAGATTAGGTCTATAAAGTATTGAAGAAAAATCTAGATTTTTAGTTTTCTCGTTTGTTAAAAGCTCATTTATTTCTAATTTATCGACCCTACCTATCATTTCATCCATAGTTCTAAATCCAAGCTGTGCCATGATTTCTCTTACCTCTGTCGCAACGAATGTAAAATAATTTATAAGATGTTCTACCTTACCTTTAAATTTCTTTCTTAATTCTGGATTTTGTGTTGCAACTCCCATTGGGCATGTATTTGAGTGACATTTTCTCATCATCATACATCCCATAACTACAAGTGGTGTTGTAGCAAATCCAAATTCTTCGGCACCTAATAATGCTGCAACTACAACATCTTTTCCAGTTCTCATCTGTCCATCTGTTTGTAATGTTACCCTACTTCTTAAGTTATTCATAAGAAGGACTTGATGAGCTTCTGAAAGACCTAATTCCCAAGGTCCACCCGTATATCTTATTGATGTGTAAGGCGCCGCGCCTGTACCTCCATCATATCCTGATATTAAGATGATATCTGCTTTTGCCTTTGCAACACCTGCTGCAACTGTTCCAACACCAACTTCTGAGACTAATTTTACTGATATATTAGCTTGTGGGTTTACACTTTTCAAATCGTGAATTAATTGTTCCAAATCTTCTATTGAATATATATCATGATGTGGCGGTGGTGATATTAAATCTATTCCGGGTATTGCATGGCGTACTTTACCTATTTTCTCATTTACTTTTTTACCTGGAAGTCTACCACCTTCCCCAGGTTTTGCACCTTGAGCCATTTTTATCTGTATTTCTTTAGCATTTACTAAGTACTCTGTTGTAACACCAAATCGTCCTGATGCAACTTGTTTTGTTGCACTCATAGTTATAGTTTTAAATCTATTAGAATCCTCCCCACCTTCACCAGTGTTTGAACGTCCACCTAATGTATTCATTGCTGTTGCTAGTGTTTCATGAGCCTCTTTACTAAGTGAACCAAAACTCATTGCTCCACTTACAAATCGCTTAACAATCTCTGATACTGGTTCAACTTCATCTAAAGAGATGCTTTCTGAATCTTTAAATTTAAGCAATCCACGTATAGTACATAACTCTTCAGCTTGGTTATCTATAGCCTTTGAAAAATCCTTGAATAATTTATAATTATTTTCTCTAACACTTTTTTGTAAGGTAGTTATTGTATAAGGATTAAACATATGTTTTTCTTCATTTCTTCTATAATTATATTTTCCACCGAGTTCTAGTGTATCTATTGGATTTCTTAATTTGTTATATGCAATATTGTGTCTTTCTAAAGTTTCTTTTGCAATTATATCAAGTCCTATTCCTTCAATCCTTGTTGGTGTTCCTGTAAAATATTTATTTACAACATCACTATTAATGCCAATACATTCAAATATTTGTGCACTTCTATAACTTTGGATTGTAGATATTCCCATCTTTGATATTATCTTTAATAATCCATGACAAATAGCTTTATTATAATTTTCTTTTAATTGTTCTGATGATTTATGACCAACGTATAATTCTTTCTTTGCTAGTTGTTCTATAGTTTCATAAGCTAGGTAAGGGTTGATTGCTGTAGCACCATATCCTATTAATAATGCAAAATGCATAACTTCTTTGGCTTCTCCAGTTTCCAAAATTATATTTACATTAGTTCTCAGCTTATTTTTTATTAGATAATGTTGTAAAGCACTAGTTGCTAATAATGCTGGGATAGGTGCTTGTTGTTTGTTTATATTTCTGTCTGATAAAATTATTACATTATATCCTTCTATTATTGCGTCTTTTGCTCTTTGACATAATAAATCTAATGCCTCGACCAAATCTTTCCCTGTACCAGGTGATCTAAATAGCATTGGTATTTTTACAGCTCTTAAGCTTTGGTTGTTTATCTTGCTTATTTTTTCTAAATCTACATCAGACAATATTGGACTATCTAATTGTATAAATTTATAATCTTTTTTATCATTATCGAGTAAGTTTGCTTTTTGCCCAACAATTGTAACTAAACTCATTATAGATTCTTCTCTTATTGGGTCTATTGGTGGATTTGTCACTTGTGCGAATAATTGTTTAAAGTAGTTATAAAGTAGTTGTGGTCTTTTTGATAAAACCGCAAGAGGTGTATCATCTCCCATAGAACCTTGTGGTTCACTTCCATCCTTAGCCATTTGTGCTAAAACTATTTTTATATCTTCATAAGTGTATCCAAATGCTTGCTGTCTTTGTAATAAAGTATCCTCATCACCTTTTGGTAGATATGATGGTTTTGCAATCATATCCATAGTTATTTTATTGCGTTTAAGCCAATCCTCATAATCATATGATTCAAATAATCCTTTTTTAATTTCATCATCTGGAATTATTCTTCCTTGTTCCAAATCAAGCATAAATATTTTACCTGGCTCTAAGCGACCACTATATTCAACGTTTGATGGTTCTGTTTCTAATACACCAGTTTCTGATGCTAATATAACAAATCCATCTTTCGTTATTGTATATCTTGATGGTCTAAGTCCATTTCTATCTAACATTGCTCCTAATTGTACCCCATTTGTAAAAGCTATTGCTGCTGGTCCATCCCATGGTTCCATTATCGTAGCATGGTAGTTATAATATGCCTTTTCTTTTTTGTCCATCAATTCATTGTTATTCCATGCTTGTGGAATTAGCATCGTCATTGCCTCAGTCAAAGATTTTCCTGTTGATATCAAAAGCTCAAATGCATTATCTAATGTTGCAGAATCTGAGCAATTTGGCGTTAAAATTGGGAACAATTTTTCTAAACCATCTTTAAATTTATCTGATTTTAGTACACCTTCCCTAGCATTCATCCAATTTCTATTTCCCATAATAGTATTTATCTCACCATTATGAGCCAAATATCTAAAAGGCTGGGCCAAATCCCAAGTAGGAAATGTATTTGTTGAATAACGTTGATGTATTAAAGCTAATGCTGACTTAAAATCTTTATCTTCTAAATCTTTATAAAAACTTCCTATCTGTCTAGCCAAAAGTAATCCTTTATAAATTATTGTTCTGCTAGATAAACTCAGTATATAAAAATATCCTTTATTATGCATAGTAGAATTTCTAACTTCTTTCTCAGCTTTTTTTCTAACTATGAATAATTTTCTCTCAAATTCTTCAGTCGTATAACCTTCCTTATCTATAAATACTTGTTTTATTAAAGGTTCACTACCTTTTGCTATCTCTCCAATTGCATTTCGGTCGACCTCAACATCTCTCCATCCTAAAAGTTTTAATTTTTCTTTTCTCAAAATTGTTTCAAAAATACCTTCACATTCTAAATCCTCATCAGATTCACGAGGTAAAAATACCATACCTACTGCATATTTTCCCTCTTGTGGTAAATCAATTTTATTTTCCCTACATTTTTTTTAAAAAAATTCATGTGGTATTTGAATCATTATACCGGCTCCATCTCCAGTTGTTTCATCACATCCTGTTGCCCCTCTATGAGATAAATTTTTTAAAATTAATAGTCCCTTTTCTACTATTTCATGCGACTTTTCTCCCTTTATATTTGCAATAAAACCTATACCACAATTATCTTTTTCAAATTTTGGATCATACAGACCTTGCTTTTCTGGTAATCCAACATTCTGTATAGTTTGTTTTCCCTTCATCTCAATTCCCCCTTAAATATATTTAATACATTTCTTTCAAATAGAGTTTTTTCTCAGTCGACATCTGTATATAATATAATCTTTATTATAGTTAAGTTTTCAGAATTATGCAATTTTTTAAAAAATTATTTCATTTTTATTTTTTAATATCTTACTTTTTTGTTTTATATAAAGTTGAATTTAGATATAATCATTTTGTTTTAGATATATTTTTTCGCTTATTTAACTTGAAGTTATAAGTAAATAAAAAAATAATAGATATAAAGCATGATTTATTTTCCTCGCCTTATACCTATTAGTTTTTAATTATTCTACTGTTTTCCATAATATTTAATAATATTTAATTTACATCTATTACTTCTTTTTTATTAAAATATTTCTTATAGATATTTCTTTTATAAGATGTATAAAATAGAACAAACATTAAGACTATACTGACAGAGTAACTACTATAAATAACTTTCATATCGTGGAAGTATTGTAATAAAACAAAGCACCATATTACTCTAAAAATACAATGAGCAAATAACGATATGAGCATTGGTTCAAATGTTTTTTCTATCCCTCTTAAACTTCCAATATAGATTTGATTCATAGCATATAAAACATATGAAGGAAATACAATTCTTATACTCTCAAGACCCACTTTTATAACTGCTGCATCATTTGTGAACAATTTTAAAATATATGGTGCAAATATATTTAAAATAATTATAAAAATAAGAGAAGTATAAACGCTTATCTTCAGACTTATATTTATTCCTTCCTTTACTCTTTCATATTCCTTTGCCCCAAAGTTCTGTCCAACAAATCCAGTTACAGCTAGCCCAAGTGAGAAAAGTGGAAAATATAAAAATCCTTCCACCTTCGCAAAGATAGTCATACCAGCCATAGCCTCTGCACCAAACGAATTTATACTCGATTGAATAATTAAAGATGAAATGCTCATAAAAATTGCCTGTAATCCTGCTGGTAGTCCAACTAAAAATATATCTTTTGTATATCCTTTATAAATTTTGATTTGTTTTAAACTAAGTTTACAATTATCATCCAAAGACATTATCTTATACATAACTAAAAGTGTAGCTAATATTTGCGAAATTAATGTTGCTATTGCTGCCCCTTTTACACCCCAGCCAAAATAAACTATAAATAAAATATCTAATATTAAATTTAATATGCATGAAAATATTAAGAAATATAGCGGGTCTTTTGTATTGCCGAGAGCTCTTAGTATTGCTGTTCCGATATTATATAAAAGTTGAAATGTTATTCCTAAGAAACATATTTTTAGATAGTCTATAGCCAAAGAATATACACCTTTAGGTGTTTGAAGTATATTAATAATAGGTTTCATAAATATAAGACTTCCTATTGTAAATACTATCCCCAATAATACGCTTACTGCAAGTGATGTTGATATACTTTTTTTAAGTTTCTCATATTCATTAGCCCCAAATTGATTCGCGATAACTGCACTTACACCTGTTGATAGCCCTATAAAAAAGTTAACTATAACTGATATCAATAGAGCTGTCGAACCTATAGCTGCCAGTGCATCTGTACCTATGTATCTACCTATGATTGCTGTGTCTGCGATATTATAGAATTGTTGTAAAATTTGAGATAATAAAATAGGAATAGTAAACATAAATAATTGTTTAGAAATATCACCATAAGTCATATCAACTTGGCACTTTGCTTGCATATATAAAACCTCCTTTATATTTAATGTTATTCTAGATAAAGAATATCATTACAACATAATAAGAAGTATTATCAAAAATTTATATCCATGATATAACAAAAGGCATATAACCTAATAACAAAGTGTTATTAAGTCATATGCCATCATCTATAATATTCATTACATATTTAAGAAACTCTTCTCCATATTTATTTAACTCCTGGCTTTTGCATTTTATATATCCAAAATCAAGATAATTCTCATATCCTTTAATAGGAATCATTTTTATTTCATTATCTTTATATTCCCCTCTAAACCAGAACTGCCTATATTACATAGTTCTGAAAACTTTAGAAGTTTTACCATAGCGTAATCACTATTTGTTATAATATTATAATCTAGATAAGTCTGATTTTTTCCATCTGAAATAGAGCTACTCAATATATCGTTAAGTGTAAAATAGTCCTCTTCTAATTGAATAAATTTTAAATCGTTTAATTGATTTAGTTCTATATATTCCAAATTGTATATAGGGCTATTTGGTCCGACAGATAAAATTATATCTGTCTTTGCAAGTAATATAAATTCTAGATTTCTTCTTTCTAATAATATTTTAAATGCTTTTATTTTATTTTTGGGTACAAATACAAACCCCATTTGCACTTCTTTATTATCAAGTAAATTTATAATATCCTCCACTCCACCCTCTATATACTTAAATTTTATATTTTTTACTCCCCAAAATTACTTCTTATATTTATTATAAAATTCCTTCAGCTCATCCTTTCTAATTTGAGGCAATTCAGATTTTTTGATTCCCAATATAGCCCCTTCTAAAGCCATCAATCTGTGAATACATGCTGATTCATCTATAGACTGAATTTTTAACCATGCTTTTTCAGCACCATAATCTTTTAAATCTTCATATGTATTTATACCAACTTCATTTAATTGACTTTCTATAACCTTGCCTATATTGGGTAGCTTTGAAAGTTCTCCCATTTTATCCCCTCATTAAAATAATTTTTCTTCTGTTATTTCATATTTAACAGGTTCATATAACTTTAAAACTTCCCAATAAGAATTTTCATCCCTTACATTTGCTAAAAACTCATCAAATTTATCTGATGTATAATTAAAATGTAAATTATATAACTTATCGACAAGATCTTTAGAGTTATAATAAACTTGTATATATATTCGTTCTAAATTCAATTCTCCACTAACATTTCTTGTTACAAACTGACGTATTAAAGTACAACAACTCAAATCTCTATATACTAAATCATTTGGTCTTATTGTATATATTATTTGATCTTCATAACAATTAAATTTTTTGTTTAAAAATTCTTCAAATGAGTCCATTAAAATATCTAGTTTTATATTTTTTTCATCAAATCCATTTTTAGTTAAAATATCATTTAAAATTTGTTTTGCTTGACTAGTTCTGTTTATAGTTGTAATACTTTCTTCTTTATTAGTAGATTTTCTATTTGTATTATATCCTTCAAAAATAACTTTATATTCAAGGAAATAAGACATTATAGCATTCCAAAATATATAGAAAACTACAGCCAAGAAAAATACTATTCCAATCCTAATTTTCAAATCTATTTCCATAAAATTTAGGAAATAATAAATCAAATAAAAAATCATAAAAAATGATAAAGCATTAATTATTTTTACTATACCTTTTGATTCAACCTCGTATACTGTACCGCATGATTCACATTTGATACGTACACATTCATTCCCCAATGTTTTAAGTCTAGTTAATAAATCAATCTTACAATTACATTTACTACAAGATTTCATATAAATCCCCCCTTGTTGACTTAAAATTATAACTTTAACTTCATTATAGCATTGAAAATGTTTTCTAGATGTAAATTTGAACATTTTATAAATATACAAAAAGATGTCCCTAATAAATTCAATTATTAAAGACATCTTCCTTTATTTTAAAAATATTTTTTAATCTATTATAAACATTGTTTTAATATTTCTAGCCCTTTATTTATTTCATCCATTGTTATTACAAGTGGAGGTAGTAATCTTACTACATGTTCTCCTGCTGTTAATATCAATAATCCCTTTTGTGCAGCTATTTTTTCTACTTCTGATGCATTTTGTTTGATTTCAATTCCTATCATTAGACCTCTACCTCTAACTTCTACAATTTCATCTAATCCCCATGATTTTATTGTATCCATTATATAATTTCCTTTTTTAGCTACATCATCTAAAAATTCTGGTTTAGCTAATTCATCTAAAACAACATTTGCAGCAGACATGGCTAATGCATTTCCACCAAATGTTGTTCCATGGTCACCTGGAACTAGAACATTTGATAATTTTTCGTTTGATAATATTGCTCCAACAGGAATACCACCTGCTAATCCTTTTGCCATTGTTACTAAGTCTGGTTTTATGTCGAATTCTTGGAATCCAAATAATTTGCCTGTTCTACCCATGCCAGCCTGAACCTCATCACATATTACAACTATATCTTTTTCTTGGCAAAGTTTCACAGCTTCTTCTATAAATTCTTTTTCTATTGGGTATACTCCACCTTCTCCTTGAACAGCTTCAAAAATAAATGCACATATTGTATCATCTTTTAATGCCTCTTTAAATGCTTCTATATCATTTTTTTCTACGTATTTATATCCAGTTGGCAATGGATAAAAATATTTATGATAAGCATCTTTACCCGTTGCCATCAATGATGCCATAGTTCTACCATGGAAGGATTTATTCAAACTAAGTATAGTTCCTCTATCTCCTTCATATTTTATATCACTATATTTTCTAGCTATCTTCATAGCACCTTCGTTAGCCTCTGTTCCTGAATTACAGAAAAATACCTTATCATATCCGCTAAGTTTAACTAATTTTTCTCCAGCTTCTACATTTTGTTGATTAAAAAATATATTGGAGCTGTGTAATAATTTTGCAGCTTGGTACTGAATTGCCTCTACCAATCCTTTATGACCATATCCTAAAGAAGAAACTCCTATCCCACTCGTAAAATCTACATATTCTTTTCCATCTATATCTGTTACTGTTGCACCTTGCCCCTTATCTATTACAACTGGAATTTGAGCATATGTCTGCATAAAATTTTTATCCCATTTTTCTTGTATATTTTTCACATTTTGTGTTAATTCCATTTAAAATTCCCCTCTTTCAATATATTATTTATTATCTAATATAATTCTTTTGCATCTTTAATCTAGAATTTCAAAACTAATATTTCTTAATCAATTAAAGTCCCCACACCTGCATCAGTAAATAGTTCAGTTATTATTGAATGTCTTACTCTTCCATCTAAAATATGAACTTTTTTGACCCCTTGATTTAAAGCCTCTATACAACTATTTACCTTTGGAATCATACCACCCGTTATGACCCCATTTTCAAATAATATCGGTAAATCTTCTTTATATACATGAGATATTAAACTTTCATCCATTGATGGCTCTTCTAATAATCCTGGGACATCTGTTAAAAGTATATATTTTTCTGCTTTTAGAGCACCCGCTATTGCAGAACCTGCTATATCTCCATTAATATTGTATATATTTCCTTCTCTATCAGCCCCAACTGTAGCTACCATAGAAATATACCCTGCATCTAGATTATCTTTTATTATTTGTGGGTTTACTTCAACGATTTTGCCCACATATCCTAAATCTTCTTTTGTAGGTTCACAAATTAACATATTTCCATCTATTCCACAAAGTCCAACAGCTTTTCCCCCTCGTTCATTTATTTTTAGAACTAATTCCTTGTTGACCTTTCCTGCAAGAACCATTTCGACTACTTCCATTGTGTCTTCATCTGTATATCTTAAACCATTTATAAATTCACTTTGAATTTTTAATCTATCTAACATCTTAGTTATTTCTGGTCCACCGCCATGCACAACAACTATATTAATACCAACATAACTCATAAGAATTATATCTTCCATGACTGATTCTTTTAGTCTTTCATTTTTCATGGCATTGCCACCATATTTTATTACCATAGTTTTTCCGCTATGCTTTTCTATATATGGAAGCATTTCTATCAACATTTTTGCTTTATCATCGTTAAATCCCATAATTATTTATCCCCCATTTCAACCTTATATTTTTTAAATATTAACTTCTATAACTACCATTAATTCTAACATACTCATATGTTAAATCGCATCCCCATGCATTTGCCATTTTATCTCCCATCTGAAGATCTACTATAATAGTTATTTCATCATCTTCTAATATACTTCTGGCTTTTTTTTCACTAAATTGAAGTGGCGTTCCATCTTTACAGACCTCGACATAGCCTTTTTTACTCTCAAAAATTATATCTATTTTATTTGGGTCAAATTCAGCACCCTCACATCCTATAGCACATAAAATTCTACCCCAGTTTGCATCAGAGCCGAATACTGCTGCCTTCACCATTGTTGATGTTATAACAGCTTTTGATAATCTAGCAGCTATTTCTTCTGTCAAAGCACCTTCTACAACACATTCGATTAGCTTAGTAGCACCTTCTCCATCTCTTGCTACTAATTTTGCAAGTTCTGTGCATATATAGACTAAGGCTTGTAAAAATGTATCATAATTTCTATCTTTTTCGGTAATTTTATCATTACATGCTTTTCCATTAGCCAAAACTATAGCCATATCATTTGTACTTGTTTGGCCATCAACACTAATTCTATTAAAACTTTTATTAGTTGCATATCTTAGAGCATCTTGTAATAGATTTTGTTCTATGTCTATGTCTGATGTTATAAATGCAAGAATAGTTCCCATATTGGGATGTATCATTCCAGAACCTTTTGCCATTCCTCCCACAACAACTTTTTTTCCATCTATATCAATTGATACTGTTATTTCCTTTTTAATCATATCAGTAGTCATAATACCTTCTCTCGCCGCCATATGTCCCCTTTTACTAAGCTGGCTAGCAAGTTTTTCTATATTATCTTCTATCAAATCTATTTTTAATGGTTCACCTATAACTCCTGTTGATGCGACCAAAACATCTTCTGGATTTAAATTTAATACTTCTGCTGTTGACTGTGCCATTCTAAAAGCATGTTCTAATCCTTCTTTGCCATTGAATGTATTTGCATTTGCACTATTGATTATTACTGCTTGTGCTTTGCCATCTTGGATGTGTTTACTTGTAACATAGATTGGATTAGCTTTAATTTTATTTTGAGTAAATACTGCGGCTGCATTGCACATAGTATCCGAATATATAAGTGCGATATCCTTTTTTTCTACATTTCTTCTAAGACCTACATGCATTCCTGATGCAGTAAATCCCTTTGCAGCTGTCACACCACCTTTAATAATTTCCATCAAATTTATCGCCCCCTTTAAAATGCTGTTGCCATTGTGCTTAACCCTTCACATTCATCAAAACCAAGCATTAAGTTCATATTTTGTATTGCTTGCCCTGCTGAACCTTTAACCATGTTGTCTATAGCAGAACATATGATTATCTTTGATTTATTTTCGTGAATTGATATAGCACATTTATTTGATAATCTGACGTGTTTTACTGTTGCAACTTGACCAAGTGGTAAAATGTCTACAAATGGTTTATCACTATAGAATTTTTCTAGTTCATTTTGTATCGTATCTATTGTAACGCCTTCAGCTTTATCGCAATAAATTGTAGATAATATTCCTCGATTCATGGGTGATAAAATTGGTATAAATATTATTTCTACTGGTTCACCTGCTGCATCACTTAAGTTTTGTTCAATTTCTGGAGTATGTCTGTGATTTCCTATTTTATAAGGAACCATATTTTCGTTTATTTCAGGATAATGGCTAAGTAGTGTAAGCCCTCTGCCCGCACCTGTCACTCCTGATTTTGAGTCAGTTATTATATTTTCTTTCTTGATTAATTTTGCTTTTAATAATGGCATCAAAGGTAGTGATATACTTGTTACATAACATCCTGGATTAGCTATTACTTGTGCATTTTTTATTTCGTCTTTATAATGTTCACAAAGACCATAAACAGCTTGCTCATGTAAATTTTTATCTATAAATGATACGTTGTACCATTTATTAAAAAGTTTCTCATCTTTTAATCTAAAATCTGCACCCAAATCAACAACTTTTTTCCCCTCTTTAACTGCTTGCAGTACAAATTCTTCACTAACCCCATGTGGTAAAGCTGTAAATATAAAATCACATTCTTTTATTACATCTTCATTTTTTATACATTTCATATCATTTGTTATACCTACACTTGGATAAACTTCTGTAATACTTTTATCTACAAAAGAATTTGATCCTATTGCAGTTAACTCTACTTGTGGGTGCGAATTTAATAATCTTATTAATTCTACACCAACATAACCTGTAGCCCCTATTATACCTACTTTGACTTTGCTCATATTCTTTCCAATCCCCTTTTATTAATTTTTATCAAAAAAGCCCCTTGAAACAAATTCAAGAGGCGAAATTCCGCGGTACCACTCTTATTAATAAAATTTCTTAACTTAAGTAATACGTATAAATTCTGTATATTAAAAAAGTCTCTCGGCTAAAAAACCAAGAGACGAATATACCGCGTTACCACTCTCATTGATAAGAAACTTATCCACTCTACTCTTTTAAGGCAAGATTACCTGTTTTTCTACTTAATTCAAAAAACATTCTCCAAAGCTCTCTTCACAATAGGTTTCTTTGCCCAGCTTCCACCATCCCAGACTCTCTATAAATTCTACCTATGCTACTATCTTCTTCATAGAATTTAACATGTTTCATTTTAGTAAGTAATCATATTATAATAAAATAATATAAAACTTTTAATATTCTGTCAATAAATTAATTTTATTTTATAAATTAAATTTTTTCTTTAAGTTCATCTACTGATAAATCGATTAAGGCTTTTATTTTTTTCCTTCTTTCATTTATATCCTTATTTTCTTTTATTATTTTTGCTCTAGCTAGTCCCAAAAGCTCTATATATTCTTCATATGATTCATCATATTTTTCTTCTAGCTCTCTTTTTATTTTCGCCGATAAAGATGGGCTATTTCCACCTGTTGATATACTTAATAGCAATTCCCCTCGCTTAACATATGATGGGACAGTAAAATTAGAAAGCTCTTTATCATCTACAACATTTACTAATTTACCATGTTTATTGCAATAGATTCCTATCTCATGATTTACCTCTTTGTTATTAGTAGATGCTACTACTACAAATGAGTCATCTATATATTTTTCTTTGTATTCATCACAAATCATCTCTATCTTATCTTTTATTTCATCAAATTCACAAACAAATTCTTTTGAAATTACAGTTACCTTTTTCCCAAAATCTAAAAAATTTGTAGCCTTTCTATAAGCTACCTTACCTCCACCGATTATAGTGATTTTTATATTTTCTATATCTAAATTTATTGGATAAAGCATTTTTTACACCTTTCTATTATTTATTTTATTAAAAATATAAGCATTTAAAAATATTATATCATAGCATTATAAAAGGCTATTAAAAAGTATATTTCAACTTTATAATAGCCTTTTGATATTGTATTGTATTCTAATTTAATTAAATTTATAATTATACTGGAATTTTTCTTCCTTCTTTTCTCCACTCTTTAAATTCTGCTGCTGCAGTAAATAAAGCATCTGTTGAAGAGTTAAGTCCAGTTTCACAAGAGTCTTGTATAACTCCTATAATAAATCCTACACCAACCATTTGCATCGCTACTTCATTTGATATACCAAATAAACTACATGCTAATGGTATAAGTAAAAGCGATCCACCTGCTACACCTGATGCACCACATGCAGAAACTGCAGCTAATACACTAAGAACTATAGCAGTTGGTATATCTACTGTTATTCCTAAAGTATGAACAGCCGCTAATGATAATACTGTTATTGTAACTGCTGCACCCCCCATGTTTATAGTAGCACCTAATGGTATTGATACTGAATAATTATCTTCATTTAATCCTAAACTTTCACATAACTCCATATTAACTGGTATATTCGCTGCTGAACTACGAGTAAAGAATGCAGTTATACCACTTTCTTTTAAACATTTAAATACTAATGGATATGGGTTTTTTCTTATATTTAAATATACTATTATTGGATTTATAACAAATGCAACAACTGCCATACATCCTAATAATAATGCTAATAATGAACCGTAATCTTTAAATATACCTATACCATTTGTTGATATAGCTGTGAAAACTAATCCTAATATACCAAATGGAGCAAAACTTATAACCCATTTCACCGCTTGTGTAACTGCATCTGAAATATCAGCTAAAAATTCTTTTGTTCTATCTAAAGATTTTCTTAATGCTAAACCAAATACTACTGCCCAAGCTAATATACCAACATAATTTGCATCTACTATAGCTCCAACTGGATTACTAACTATATTTAGTAATAATGTTTTTAATACTTCACCTATTCCTCCAGGTATTGCTGTATCAACCTCTGCTACTGAACCCAAATTAATTGTAACTGGGAATATAAAACTTGCTACAACTGCTACTAAAGCAGAGCAAAAAGTACCAATTAAATATAGTGCTATAACTGAACCCATGTTATTCTTTTTACCATCTTTATGTTGTGCTAAAGCACCAATAACTAAGAAAAATACCAATACTGGAGCTACTGCTTTTAATGCTCCAACAAATAATTCCCCTAAAAGTCCTATAATTTGAGCTTCCTTAGCAAATGTACCTAAAATAATACCAATTATCATCCCTACCAATATACGTTTAACCAAACTTATACTGTTCCATTTTTCTAAAATTCCCTTCATAAAAACATTCCTCCTTATATTATTTTGTGCATGCGATAAAAAGAAAAAAATAATTCCATTTATCTTTTTGTTAAATTATTCCTATTATTTATTAATAATACATTATTTTCCTGTAAATTGCCATAAAAAAACAAAAAGTCTAAATCTTATGAAATATTTTTTTATTTTTTATATTTAAAATATTAAATAAATTAAATTTTTCATTGCATATACTTTCATTAACATTATAAATTTTAGGAAAAATGTAAAAAAAATCTCTTCTTTTGAAATTTTAAAAGAAGAGATTTCATTATTTTTGTATTAATTTTTTTATTCGTAAAAAATTATTTTTTTGTATTAATTAATTTTGCTATATCTTTTGCAAAATAAGTAATTATAATTGTAGCCCCAGCTCTTTTTATAGACATTACAGCTTCATATATAGCATCTTCACTTAATAGACCTTTTTTAACAGCTTCTTTTAACATAGAGTACTCTCCACTTACATTGTAAGCCGCTATTGGTAAGTCATAATTATCTTTAAATCTTCTTATTATATCTAAATAAGAAAGAGCAGGTTTAACCATTATTATGTCTGCACCTTCTGCAATATCTAAATCAGCTTCTATCATAGCTTCATTAGAATTTGCTGGATCCATTTGATATGTTTTTCTATCTCCAAATGCTGGTGCTGAGTTTGCAGCATCTCTAAATGGTCCATAGAATGCTGATGCATATTTTGCGCTATATGCCATTATTGCAACAGTTTCATAACCATTTTCATCTAATGCATTTCTAAGTGCTCCTATTCTTCCATCCATCATATCAGAAGGAGCTACCATATCTGCACCTGCTTTTGCATAACTAACAGCTATTTTTGATAAATATTCTAATGTTTTGTCATTATCTACATATCCATCTTCTGTTAATATTCCACAATGTCCATGACTTGTATATTCACACATACAAACATCACATATTACATCCATTTGTGGCGCTATTTCTTTTATTTTTCTTATACCTTGTTGTAAAGCTCCGTTATCGTTATATGCTTCGCTACCACAACAGTCTTTTTTATTGTCATCAGGAACACCAAATAATATTACATGTTCTATTCCTAATTCAACTAATTCTTTAATTTCATCTTCTAACATATCTACAGAGAAGTGATAAACACCTTCCATAGAAGATATTTCTCTTTTTATATTTTCACCATCCACTATAAATAGAGGATAGATTAAATCTTCTTTTTCTAATTTTGTTTCTCTTACTAAATTTCTTAGAGCTTGTGTAGCTCTAAGTCTTCTTGGTCTTCTTAACATTTTGGCTCCTTTCATATTAATAGGTAGCTTATTCTGACATTGCCTCTATCATACTTTCAATAGATGCATTTTCTGCTTGTTTATAAACTTCTAAATTATTATCTAAAATAGTTTTTGTAGTTATTCTGCCTATTGATATTATTTTAGTATTAGACAATTTATCTTTGTTTTCTTCTCCAATTAGATTGATAAAGTTTGTTACAGTTGATGAACTAGCAAATGTGATATAATCTAGATTGCCTTCTTCTAATGCTTTTATAGCTTCTTCTTTTTTGCTATCATCCATTACACTTTCATATGTTATAACTTCTGTTACATTAGATATTTCGTTTAGTTTTTCAACTAAGAATTTTCTAGCATTTTTAGCTCTAGGAATTAAAATCTTATCATCTTTTGTGACAATATCTTTTAACTCATCATACAAAGATTCTCCTACAGCATTTTTAGGCTGTATGTCTGGTTTAATTCCTCTTCTTTGGATAGCTTTTGATGTAGCTGCACCAATTGAGCAAACTTTTATATTTGCAAGTGCTCTACAGTCTAGCCCTAATTCATCTAATTTATCGAAGAATATATCTACTCCATTTTTGCTAGTTAAAACTAAATAAGTATAATCTTTAATATTTTTTATTTCATTTTCTAATTCTTTATTATCTTGAACTTTTTCAATTTTTATAGTTGGTATCTCAATAGGATTTCCGCCTAAATCCATTATTTGTTCTACTAATTTGCTATTTTGGCTTCTTGACCTAGTAACCATTATATTTTTGCCAAATAGAGGTTTATTTTCAAAGAAGTTTAACTTTTCTCTAAGGTTTACAACTGTTCCTACTACTATTAATGTTGGTGGTTTTACACCTTCTTTCATAGCAACTTCATAAGCATTTTCAAGCGTTGCTGTAACAACACTTTGATTGTAGCGTGTTGCCCAGCTGATAAATGCTACAGGTGTATCTTTAGCCATACCTTCTCTCATTAAATTTTCACTTATATTTTTTAAATTTGCTACACCCATTAAAAATACAAGTGTGCCTCTCATATTAGCTAAGGCATTCCAGTTTATATCTGGATTTTCTTTTCCATCTTTTCTAAGATGACCAGTTATAACATGGAATGATGATGCATGGTCTCTATGAGTTATTGGAATTCCAGCATAACAAAGCCCACCGATTGCTGAAGTTATTCCTGGAACAACCTCAAAATCAATTCCCTCTGCTTCAAGAAGTTCACCTTCTTCTCCACCTCTACCAAATACATATGGATCTCCACCTTTAAGTCTTGTTACTATTTTTCCTTCTAAGGCTTTATCAGCTATTATTCTATTTATTTGATCTTGAGGTACTAAATGGTCACTTGATGCTTTTCCAACATTTATAAACTCGCAGCCTTTTTTAGCTTCTTTTAAATAATTTATATTAGCAAGTCTGTCATAAACTATAACATCTGCTTTTCTTATGCATTCTAACCCTTTTAATGTTAATAGTTTATAATCGCCAGGTCCTGCCCCCACTAAGTAAACTTTCCCCTTCATTATTTTTCATACTCCTTTAATACACTTTTTGCTAATTCATATCCTATTTTTTGTGCATCAGCTAGAGTTCCTTCTTTAGATTGAACTACTATTTTCTTTCCGTCTCCATCTCCATAAAGTCCAGTCAGAGTAATTTTTTCTCCATCTACTTCACAATAAGCTCCCATAGGTATATGACAACTTCCATTAACACCTATTAAGAAACCTCTTTCTGCATCTATTTGTACTTTTGTAATATTATCTTTTATAGAATCTATTATTTTTTCAGTCTCTTTATCATCTTCTCTAATTTCAAGAGCTAATATTCCTTGTGCAGGAGCAGGTAACATAATATCTGTCGGTATATAATAATCTATTTTTTCTTCTAATCCAGCTCTTCTCAGTCCTGATGCTGCTAATACTACACCATCAAGATTTTCTGTTTCTATTTTCTTTATTCTTGTCTCGATATTACCTCTTATAGGTACAATTTCTAAATCTGGTCTATGTTTTAATAATTGATATTTTCTTCTTTTACTTCCAGTTCCTATTTTTGCACCTTGAGGTAAATCTTCTAAAGTTTTATAACCTTCTCTAAAAATAAGAGCATCTCTAGGGTCTTCTCTTCTTGGAGAATGTGCAAATTTAAGTCCTTCTGGAAGATATGATGGCATATCCTTCATACTATGAACTGCCATATCTATTTCTTTATCTAAAAGACTTTTTTCGATTTCTTTTACGAATAATCCCTTATCACCTATTTTATCTAGTGGTAAGTCTTTTATTAAATCGCCCTTTGTTTTTATAATTTTTATCTCAAACTCTATATCTGGGTTATTCTTTTTTAATTGTTCTACAACCCAATTTGTTTGAACAAGGGCTAAATTACTACCTCTAGTTCCTACTACTAATTTCATATTTATCTCCTTAAATGTTTTAAGATTATTTTCTTTTATTGTTTCTATTAACTAATATTGTAGAAAAATATGATATTTTTTCTTGTAGATGAACATCTCTTAAATCTTTATAAACTACTTCTCTTTCTTGAGATGAGTTACTTACTAAAATAGCACTATCTATTAAATCGTATTTTTCTAATTTTTGAACGATTTCTTTAAAGTTCTTATATACTTTCATAAGAACGAAACAATCATATGTTTGTAATGCTGCATCTATTTTCTCTTCTTCCATAGTACATGGTATAACCATAAGTGGGTCTGTATCCATTACTAATGGGAAGTTTTGATTTGATGCTATATTTGAGAAAGATGATATACCCGGTATAGTTTCAACTTCTATCTCGTCCATTAATCTTTCCATAATATATACATAAGTACTGTATATCATAGGATCTCCTAAAGTTATAAATCCTACTTCTTTCCCTGCTTTTACATCATCTTTTATTTCAGCTGCTATAGCATCCCATGATGCCATTTTTTCTACACTATCATTGTTCATTGGGAAATGTCTTTGTTTTATTTCAACAGTATCTGGTACATATTCCTTTACTATTGATAATGCTAAACTATCTCCACCTTTTTTTGGTTCTGGTGTATATAATATATCTAACATTTTTATTGTGTTTACTGCTTTTATTGTTACTAATGTACTATCTCCTGGTCCAGTTCCTATTCCATAAAATTTTGCCATTTATATTTCCTCCATCTAGCCTCGTACGTTAATTTATGCTAACTCTTTTTCTAATTCTTTTGCGCAATCTAATGCATGGTTAACAAATTTATCTTGGATTGCTGGGTATTCCCCTAAACCTTGTAAATGCACCTTTACATTAAATCCTTCTTTTTCTAATATAGATTTCCATGAATCTTCTTCATCACTTGCCATATCATTAGTAGCATGGTCTCCCGCAACTAACATGAAAGGTAATACATCAACAGTTTTTATGTTATCTGCTTTTAATTTTTTAACTACTTGCTCTATTTCAGGATATCCTTCAACTGTTCCTATATATACATTCATATCATTGTCTCTAAACATATATTCTAAAGCTGGATAAGCTGCATGACTTTCGTGTGTAGTTCCGTGTCCCATAAATACAACTGCTTCATCTGGTTTAATTATTTCTAGTTGTTTTCTTACAGCTTCAACTGTTTCTTTATAGTCTTCTATTGAAGTTAAAAGAGGTCTACCTAAAGCTATTTTTTTGAATTTAGGTTTAAAACTTTCAACTTGTTCTTTTAATTTGTTGTATTCTTCACCACATATTATGTGTAATGTTTGAACTACTACTTCTTCATATCCTGCATCTGCTAATTTTTGTAGAGCCTCTACTGGATTATCAATAAGCATGTTATCTCTCTTTTTTAATTTTCTAATTATCATATTTGAAGTAAATGCTCTATAAAAATCATATCCTTTAAGATTCTCACTTATCTTTTGTTCACATGCTTCTATTGTCTTCTTTCTAGTTTCATGATAGCTTGTACCAAAGCTTACTACTAATACTGCTTTTTTCATCTTTAATTTCTCCTTAATATTTAAATACTCCTCCAATTTAAAAATAAAAATAACCCACAAAACTATACTATTTTTTCTATATCTTCAATTCTATTTATTACTTTTGGGTAGTCAATTTGTTTTCTAGTTATGATTACCGCTGGTATATTTAAAGCTTTGCATGCATTAATTTTTTCTAAAAATCCTCCTGCAACTCCACTTTCTTTAGTAATTAATAAATCTATGTCATATTGTCTATAAGTAGCTATATTAATTTCTTCAGTAAAAGGACCCTTCATAGCGATTATGTTATCTGCATTAAGTCCTAATTCTTCACAACTTTTTAGGACATCACTTGTAGGCAATACGCGCGCAATTAGTTTTTTTCCCTTTATAAGTTCTATATATTTATCTAAATTTTTACTACCTGTTCCAATAAATATGTTATTTCCTTTTTCATTTGCAATTTCACATGCTTGTTCTATATCTTCAACAACATATATATCGTCATAATCTATTTGTTTTATAAGAGATTCTCTTTCAAATCTCACATAATCTGTATTTGATATCTTTGAACATTCAATTGCATTGCTAGATACAATTGTTGCATAAGGATGTGTTGCATCTATTATTTGAGTTATGTTCTTTTCTTTTATTAAAGATACCATATCTTCTATTGTCAATTTTCCTAAGAATACATTCTCTGTAGCTTTTTTGGCAATATCCCTCCCATATTCTGTTGTAACTGAAACCATATATGGTAAGTTCATTTCGTTTAATTTATTGCAAATACCTATACTATCGGATGTTCCGCCTAATACTAAAATCATGATATGTATCCTTTCCTTTATGCTTAATAATTTCTTTTTATAATACTAGTTATACTGTATATCCTCTTGGTGTTATCATTAAATCATCGTGGATATATGTTGATTTGTTTCCTATTATAACCATAGTAGTCATGTCAACTCTTTCAAAATCCATTGTATCGAAAGTACATATGAATTTTTCTTCATCTGCTCTTCCTACATCTTTTACTATTCCAACAGGAGTTGAACCATCTTTAAATTCACTCATTATTTTAAATGCTGTTGCTAAGTGTTCGCTTCTTCCTTTACTTCTTGGGTTATATAAACATATTACAAAATCAGCTTCTGCCGCTAATCTTAATCTTTTTTCTATAACTTCCCATGGAGTCATTAAGTCACTTAAACTTATATGGCAAAAATCATGCATTATAGGTGCTCCTAATACTGCAGCTGCTCCTATACTTGCAGTAACTCCTGGTACTACTTTAACTGGTATATCTACGCCTTGTTTTGTTACTAACTCAAGTATTAGACCTGCCATTCCATATATTCCAGAATCTCCACTACTTATAACAGCTACTTTTTTACCTGTTTTAGCAATTTCGATAGCTTCTTGGCATCTATCTACTTCTTTTCTCATTCCATTTTGAACTACTTCTTTATCTTGTATAAATTCTTCAACTAATTTTATATATGTTTTGTAACCTACGATTACTTCAGCATCTTCCATTGCTGCTATTGCTTCTTGTGTCATTAAGTCTCTGCATCCAGGACCTATTCCTATAACGTATATCATTTGTTCACTCTCCCTGCCGAAAATGTTATTCCAGTGTATTTTTGTTTTTCAATAATTAAATTTCCATCACTAAGTAAATGTGCACATGGTTCAGCTACAGAATATACTCCTACATTCTTTTTGACCCATTCCGATTTTCCATATAGATGATCTATTTGTGATATTTCTTTTACGGTAAATGTTTCAAAAGGCACATTTAAATAGTTTGCTAAATCTATAATTGCTTTTTCATCTTTTTTTATTTCTATACTACCTATTTTCTTTATAGAATTTATATCTATATTATTAATTCTTGAAAACTCATGTAGCGATTCTTTCATATGTTGGCTATCAGTATTTTTCTTACATCCAACTCCTAATACAATGTCTTTTGGAACTAATTTTATTATTTTGTCGCTTTTGGAATCTAGTTTTTGCTTATTAGTTACTACGACTATTGTCTCTATATTTTCTAAATCTTTATTATTGTTGTTATGGATATTTAACATATCTTCATATGTTAAAAGTGTAAAACCTCTTGTATCTATGTGATAGTCTCCATCTATAAATAAACCTACGGGCTTGTTGTTAACTATCATAGAATTCACCTTCAATACATTATCTCTGAAGTTTTCTATATATCCATTTATACTTTTTGCTATCATATCTAATGAAGATTTATTGTTTATATCTGTTGCAGTTGTTATAACTGGATTTGCATTTATTAAATGGCTTATATATAAAGTCATTTCATTTGCTCCTCCCATATGTCCACTCAATAAACTTATCACATTACTCCCTTTTTCATCAGTCACTAATATTGCTGGGTCTTTAAATTTGCTTTGTATTAATGGAGCGATTGTCCTCACTACTATTCCAGTAGCCATAATAAATATAATATATCTATATTTGTTAAATATCGTAGGTATAAAGTTGCTTAATTTTTCTTTTATCCTAACTATATTTTCAATACTTTTATATTGAGTATTTATTTTAGCATTATCATCGTTACTTATGTTACAAACCTCTTGTAACTCTGTAGATTTTTCTCTTTTTACAAAATAAATATCACCTTCATGTAATTTATTTTGCATTTCTAATGCTAACTTTTTTCCATTCTCAGTAATACATATAATAGCAATTTTATTATTTTCTGTATTCATGTTTGAAGTCCTTATCATATAATTTTGAATTATTATATGTAGTACCTAAGAATTCCCCTACCATTATTAATGCTGTTTTCTTTATGTCGTTTTCTTTTACTTTAGCTGCTATATCTTCTAAAGTCCCTTTTACTACTTTTTCATCTGGCCAAGTAGCTTTATATACTACTGCTATTGGAGTAGTTTTTGGATATCCACCAGCTATTAATTTTTCTACTACTTTTTCAATTTCTTGAACAGATAAGAATATTACCATTGAAGTTTGGTGTTTAGCAAAAGATTCTATAGATTCTTTTGGTGGAACTGGAGTTCTTCCTTCCATTCTAGTTATAACAACACTTTGAGATACTTCTGGAACTGTATATTCAACTCCTAGTGCTGATGATGCACCTAAGAATGAACTTACACCTGGTGTGCAGTCATAATCTATATTTAATTTTGCTAAATCTTCAACTTGTTCTCTTATTGAACCATATATAGAGAAATCTCCTGTTTGTAATCTTACAACTGATTTTCCTTCTCTAATTCCTCTTTCCATAACTTCTATGATTTCTTGTAAATTCATATATGCACTATCATGTATTTCACAACTTTCTTTACAATATTCAAGAAGTGCTGGGTTTACTAATGAACCTGCGTATATTACAACATCAGCATTACTTAGTAATTTATATCCTTTTAATGTTATTAATTCTTTATCCCCAGGACCTGCCCCTACAAAATGTACTTTATTAATGTTAGTATTCATTATCTTCTTCTACTCCTTTTTCGCATGAAATTATATATATTGGATTGTGAGGTTTAAAATATTCCCCTGTTCCTAACTTTTCAAGTTTTGCAACATTTAAAACTGTAACATCAATATTTTTAAACCCTTTTTCTTTTACTAATCTCAACATTTCATAAAATGTATCTATTATTATAAAGTTTGCTACAAGTCTTCCTCCATCAACTAGTAAGTCTTTAGACCAATCTATAATTTCTTCTAATTTTTTACCAGTTCCACCAAGGAAAATTGCATCTGCTTTTATATCTTTATCTAATTCTACAGGTGCATAAGCTTTTATTATTTCTACATTATCTAAATTGAACTTTTCTTTATTTTGTTTTACTAAATCAATTGCATCATCATTACGTTCAATAGCTATAACTTTTAAATTTGGATAGCTATATCCTGCTTCAATTGATACACTTCCTGTTCCTGCACCTACATCAATAAAAGTTTTTGCATTTAATAACTCTAGTTTATTTAGAGAAATAGCTCTAACTTCTTCTTTTGTTATAGGAACTTTTCCTGTTATAAAATCTTTATTCTTCATCTAATATCACCACTACATTCATATCAAATTTATCAACTGCTAATATAGCTTCTGGTTTTCCTATTGTTATCTTCTCATTTTCATAAGATAGATTTTCTCCTACAACAACAGTTTTTTTCAGATTTCTTTTTTGTATTTCTCTACTTATCTCATGTGGTCCAATTTTACTATCAGTAACCATACATACCTTTTTATGAGAAAGTATATAATCAAAATCTGGCACTTTCCCATGACTACTTGTAATATAAACATCATTCATGTCTACAAATATTCTTGAGAATATATATTGAAGAGAGCTTATCCCAGAAACTATATTTAGATGTTTGTGTTCTATGTTATTTGAAAGGTATTTTCCAATCCCATATATAGATGGATCTCCAGATGCTATAACAGAAATATTTTTATCTAAGTTATTTTGTATATATTCTAGAATTTCTTTTAGATTAGTAGATAAAACTATCTTTTCACCTTTAAAACCTTCTATTGATTCTAGATTTCTTCTTCCACCAATCACTACATCTGATGAGTAAATAATTTTCTCACCCAATTTAGTAATATAACCTGTGTTACCAGGACCCAAACCTATAATATTTATCATTTGAATACCTCCACTATAGACTCTGCATTATCAGATTTTGCTAGATATGATTTGTCCATTCTAAACATATACACACCTACTTCTATATCATCATCACCTAAATGTTGTTTCACTCTATCTCTGCATTTATTACATAAGATTTCATAAACACCTGTATATTCACTATCATCTATTATTTCTACTGCACCCTCAGTTGTCACACATTTATCTATTTCTTGTAAAAATTCTAGTGGCGCTCCCATAAGTGCTAAGTTAGCAATCATAATTTCATTTCTAGCATCAGCGACTTTGCTATGCGTGTGGAATATGCCGGCAGCTATCTTTATAAATTTACCAATATGTCCTGCCATAAGTATTTTTTTATATCCCATACGCTTGGCTTCCATAAGCATATAGCCTACAAAATTACTCATTCTAACTACATATTTTTCATCCAAGCCAAGTTCATTTTTTATAAACTCTTCACCGTGGTTTCCTGGGACTAAGATGATTTGGTCAATTCCTTGTGCTCTTTTCATTTCAAGCTCAATAGATAATGATTTTTTCCATCCTTCATCACTCATAGGTTCTACTATTCCAGAAGTACCTAAGATAGATATTCCTCCAACTATACCAAGTCTAGGATTGAATGTTTTTTTAGCAATTTCAACACCTTCTGGCGCAGATATAGTAATTTTTAGTGTTTTTGATTTATCTATATATGTGTTTAAATCTGTTCCTAATACTTTGTGGATTTCGGTTTTAATCATATTCATTGGAACTGGATTGATTGCAGATTTTCCAACCTCTACTTTCAGTCCTTTTTTTGTTACTGTTCCTACTCCTATGCCACCTGTTACATAAATATCTTCTTCCGCATCAATTCTATCGATTATTTCTGCTTTTGCAAAAATGTCCATTTTATGAGTTGCATCGATATCATCTCCACCATCTTTTTGAATAGAACAAATCGCATATTTTTTATTTATTTCTATATTTTCAGGCTTTAAAGTAAGATAAATTCCCTTGGGCGTATCTATATTAACTGACTCCAGTTTTTTTTGAGTAATTAACATATATGTTGCTGCTTTAGAGGCTGCTGCTGCACAAGATCCTGTAGTATATCCTCTTCTATATTTTTTGCCGTCTATATATACATACTCTTCCATAACTCTACCTACATTGCATATAGTATTGCATTAACTATCGCAGCAGCTATATTGCTACCACCTTTTCTACCTTGTGCCACTATATGAGGTATTTCTGTTTGTTCTAATTCATATTTTGACTCAGCAGCACCAACAAATCCAACTGGTACACCTACTACTGCATCTACATTACAACCTGATTTTTGCATTTCCATAACTTTATATAAAGCTGTTGGGGCATTTCCAAGAACAAATATCTTTCTTCCTGTATCTTGCATAGCTAATTCAACTGCTGCCATAGAACGAGTTATACCTTTTTCTTTTGCTAGCTCTCTTGTTTTTTCATCTGCAACTAAACATTTATACTCACATCCTAGTGCATTTAATCTAGTTTTATTGATTCCACTTAAAGCCATATTTGTATCTGTGTATATTGTGCATTTATTATTTAATGCATCTATTATATTTTCTACAGCAGTTTCTGATATTTTTAATATGTCTAAGTATTCAAAATCTGCACTTGTGTGTATGCAACGTTTTATAATTTTTTCTTCTATTTCATTTTTAAATTTATATCCTGGTCTTATATCATCGATTATCCCTTGAATTATTTCAAAACTTCTTACTTCTATCATTTTTGGGTCTTTAATATATTCCATTCTTCTTCCTCCCTGGATTGTCCATCAATAATGTCTGATGTATATATTTTTTTATAGTGTCGAGATATTTCACTATCTCTCAAATATTGTATTATTCTTTTATCATCCATTTCTTTATGCATTAGAACTCCAATAACAGTTCCGCTATGGGCAATATTTACCCCATAACACCCAAATCTATCGGAAATTTCTATAATCTCTTTTAAAAATGGTTTTTTGTGTATGTTTTCATTTGCCAAACCACTATATGTGCATGCTCTTCCAATTAAATCAAGATCGTTTTTTAATAGACCTTCATCTAATAAATCAAAAGATGTTTTTATTATTTCTTTATTTTGCATCTTATAAGATTTGTAATCTGGCATAGTTCTAATTAGTTTTGTATTTAAAATATCATCAGGCTCTAATATAACTACCTTTGTATCATTTATTCCACCTAGATATTTTTTTACATCTGCTGTAAGTGGATTAAATATACTATGTTGATTGAGTAGTAGAGAATCAGTCGCTTCTATTTTTACGGCTAATTTGGAGATTTCCTCTCCGGTTAAGGTTTTATTCAACATAGATAATGTAGCTTTTATTGTAGCTCCAATATCAGCGGTAGAACTAGCCATTCCCTTTCCAATAGGTATCTGACTTTTTATATTGAGCGATATATTTTTTGTATCTTCTATAGGTATATTAAATTTTTCAAAGACAAGCTCCATAGCTCGCCTTGATTTACTAGGGCCTTTGTTAATTATGTCTTTGCTTTCTTCTAAAGTTGCCACTGAAAATAAATTAATTGCATATGATGATAAATATTCTTCATTGTCTAAAATACCTTGTACAAATTCTCCACAAGATGCTGGACATACTCCATAAAACTTCATATTATTATCCTAATATTTTGTTTAATGATTCGATTAAGATTTTATTATCTTTGTGACTTTTTATTGCCACTCTAACATAATTTTTATCTAATCCAATAAAGTTTGAGGCATCTCTTATAAGAATATTGTATTTTTCAAAAAGCTCTAATTTTAATAAATTAGCTTCGTAATCTCTCAATTTTATAAGAATGAAGTTTGTATCTGTATCATAAACTTTTAATCGAGATATTTTTCTCAATTCTTCTAACATAAACTTTCTTTCGCTTATATAATAATCTTTGCTGTTTTTTATATATTCTTTATCCTTAAATAAATAATTAGATAAATTTTCAGCAAAAGAATTTATAGTCCAAGGTTCTTTGTAGTGATATATAGTTTCTATTATTTCTTCATTGCTAGTTACGCCATATCCTAATCTAAGTCCTGGCATCCCAAAGAATTTAGTTACTGCTTTTAATATAAATAGATTTGGTGTTTCTTTTACTCTATTTACTAAGCTATATTGTTCTTCATTTTCTACAAATTCCATAAAAGTTTCATCTACAATTAAAAGTTTATTATTTTCAATCATCAAATCTAATAATCTATTTAAATCTTTAACTTTTCCATTTGGATTATTAGGATTACAAACAAACAAACTATCAAATTTTTCTATATTTTGTTGTATTTCATCTAAATCAATGCTAAAGTTATCTTCCTCTTTTAAATGAAAGTTTATTACTTCTAAATCATTTAATTTAGCCCCTCTACCATACTCTGAAAAAGTAGGGTTTAATATTGCTATTCTCTTTTTTATACTTTTCATAAGAAGATATATAATTTCTGTTGCTCCATTACCTGGAATTATATTTTTACTATCTATATTTATATAATCAGAAATATTTTCTCTTAAATTTGTATAGTTTATATCTGGATAGCTTCTACTTTTTTCTAACCCTTCCAAAACATATTTTCCTAGATTGGAAATTATATGTGGATTTACATTTGAGCTAAAATCAATTATATTTTCTTCGTTTTTTCCAAACTGTTTAGCCATATTATTGACATTAGCCCCATGGCCTAAATCCTTCATATGTATCCTCCTTATAATCATTAATTACATGAAAATACAATATATTATCACGTAAAATAATGTGAATACTAGCATAGAAGTTAAAGAAGTTGCGTATAAAATTTTGTTTGTTCTTGCTATATCTTGAACTTCTATTTCTCTAGTTTTATCTCCAATAGTCGGCTTATATACTGTTTCTCCAAAATAAACATTTGTACCACCTAATTGAATTCCTAATGCACCTGCAACTGCACCTTCTGAAAATGCACAGTTTGGGCTTTTATGATTTTTTCTATCTCTTATTGCTATTTTGAAACAATTTTTATAATCATTTCTCAAGAAAAAGTTTCCTATTGTAAATAATATAACTGATATTCTCGATGGAATATAATTAGCTATATCATCAATTTTTGCCGAAGCAAAACCAATATGAAGATATTTTTCATTTTTATATCCTACTGTTGAATCTAAAGTATTAATTGCTTTATAAGTCATTGCAAGTGGGGCTGCAAGTGATATTCCACCAACAGTTAATCCTGCACCAATAAAAGCATAAAATAACGGTGAAATTAAACCATCAACAGTATTTTCTGCAACTGTCTCTACTGTTGCTCTTATTATTTCTTTTTCACTTAAATTTTCAGTATCTCTACCTACTATATAAGATAGTTGAATTCTTGATTTTTCTATATTTCCTGTCTTTAATACTTCATAGATCTTTTTTGCTTCATCTTTTAAGCATTTTGTAGCTAATGTTGTATAAATCACAACTGAATTAATTATAACATAAATTACCATGTTAAAACTTACCAGTTTAATAATTATGTAAGTTATTAAAAAAGTTATTCCTACAGTTATAAACCATAGAAAAAATCCACCTATTTTTAATCCTTTATCACTTTTTGCTACTTTTCTTATAAAGTTTTCTACGACCTTTATTAATTTTCCTATATATTTAACTGGATGAGGAAATGAATAAGGGTCACCTACAATCAAGTCAGTAATATATCCTAAATATAATGATAGTATATTCATCTTATTTATTTCCTTTTTCTAAAAAGTTTGCTATACAATCTAAGTTGTTATAAAAATGAGTATGTAAATAAGTTGCTAAGGTATTTCCACTACTATACCCTCCATCCCATCTATCTACGACTACTCCATTTCTTTCTTTTGTCATTTCGTATGCACAAGGCTCCTCACTATCAAATATTGAATGATGGAACTCATGCCCTTTTATTACTTGTCCCTTTTTAGCTAAAATAGTATCTTCTTTTGCTTTCCCATTACAATATCCAAATCGTTTCAATGATGATGTCATTTTGCTCGTTCCTTTAAATATGCCGACCATATTGAACAACTCTTTATTTTGATTTTCTAGTTTTTCGCCTAAATACATAAGACCGCCACATTCTGCATATATAGGTATATTATTTTTATGAGCATCTAATATTGATTCTCTCATTGATTTATTGTCATGTAATTCTTTTGAGAATATTTCTGGGAAACCTCCTCCTATATAAATATAATTAGCTTTTGGAACTTTCTCATCATGCATCGGACTAAAATATTTTATTTCTAATCCTAGCTTCTCTAATAATTCTATATTTTCTCTATAGTAGAAATTAAATGCTTTATCAAATGCTATAGCTATAGATTTATTTTCTACTTTATGTTCTTTTATAAATTTATCTAAATCAAAATTGCTATCTATGTCTTGTGTTTCTGATATTTCTAATATTCTATCAATATCTATATATTTTTCGATTTCATCTGCTAAGTTATCAAATTTTTGCTTTAAAGAGTCCATTTCTACACTTGGGACAAGACCTAAATGTCTAGACTCTAGTGAAAATTCTTTATTTGGTGGAAAATATCCTAAAACTTCTATGCCTGTGTATTTTTCGATAGCACTTTTTAAAGTATTGTAATGACTTTCACTTTTTACATTATTAGTTATAACACCTTTTATATTTACATCAGTATCTAGCATTTTATATCCTAAAACCATAGCTGCAGAAGATGCGGCCATAGCTTTTGCATTTATGACTAATATAACTGGTGCTTTTAACATTTTTGATGTATATGAACTTGTGCAATCATTTAAATCTATTCCATATCCATCATATAATCCCATTACACCTTCTACTACTGCTATATCAGCATCTTTAGATGCTTCTTTTACTATATACTTTATTTTTTCATCTTCAAGCATATATGAATCTAAATTTCTAGAATATCTTCCTGTTATAAAAGTATGATAAGAAGGATCTATATAATCTGGTCCAACTTTAAATGGTTGTACCTGTAGTTTTCTTTTTGTAAGTGCTTGCATTATACCTAATGAAATAGTTGTCTTTCCGACACCACTATTTGTCCCTGCAATTAATATTTTCTTCATCTCTACCACCTATTGTCCTTTACTTTCTTCGTGCTCTTGCATTATTTGATATATCTTTTCTATATCAAGATGTTCTCTTAAGAAGTCTGCTAATCTGTCGTATTCTTTATCCTTAAATTCTTTAAATGATTTAACTTTACTGTCTATTTTATCTAGACCCTTCATTTCTCTTATGTTGTTTAATATAGTTCTAGTAAAATCTACATCATCAAATATTCCATGAAGGTATGTTCCGAAAACATTGCACTCTGAGTTTACACTTCCTTCTGTGTAATTAACTTTTTCATCTAATTTTTGTGTAATTGTGCATAGATTTTTTATTTCATTACCTCTATTGGTAACGCCCATATGTATTTCATATCCTTTAACTTTTTTACCTTCTAAATTATTTAAATATCCACTTAAATCTTTATCTATTATTGCCTCAACTTGAGTTGTCGTCTTTTCTAGTTCAAAAGTTGTTTCAGTATCTAGAAGACCTATCCCTTCAACTTCCTCTAGATCACTTTCGACATGATATGGGTCTCTTAATTTTTTACCTAGCATTTGATATCCACCACAAATACCTATAACTAATTTTCCTCTTCTATGTAATTCCTTTATTTGTTCTTCAAGACCATTATTTCTTAAAAACATTAAATCATCTATTGTACTTTTAGTACCTGGAATAATTACTATATCAGGATTTCCTAGAGATTCTCCATAATCTACATATCTAATACTTACATCTTCTTGAGTTTCAAATATATTAAAATCTGTAAAATTAGACATATGTGGCGTTCTAACAATTTCTATATGTATATCATTTCTCGCCATTTGCTTTTTAAATCTCGTAGTTACACTATCCTCATCTTCTATTTTTATATCACAATAAGGTACAACACCTAATACAGGTACATTTATTATTTCTTCTAACATTTTTACTCCGGAATCTAAAAGCTCTTTTCTACCTCTAAATTTATTTATTATTACCCCTTTTACTCTCTTTCTATCTTCTTCGCTTAATAAAAGCATTGTTCCAGCAAGTGATGCAAAAACGCCACCTCTATCAATATCACCAACTAATATTACTGGTGCATCTGCTATTCTTGCCATTCCCATATTGGAAATATCTCTTTCCATTAAGTTGATTTCTGCTGCACTTCCTGCACCTTCCATAACAACTATATCGTAGTTTTCTTCAAATTCTTTAAATATATCTCTCAATACATCCATTAACTCTAACTTATATTCATGGTATTGGGGAGAAGTCATATCTCCAACTACCTTTCCTCTTACTATAACTTGGCTTTTATTGTTGCCACATGGTTTAAGTAATATTGGGTTCATATCTGCTATTGGTTCTAATCCACATGCTTCTGCTTGTGAAACTTGGGCCCTTCCCATCTCTAGTCCTTCCTTTGTTATAAATGAATTAAGGGCCATATTTTGAGATTTAAAAGGAGTTACAGTATATCCATCTTGTTTAAATATTCTACCTAAACCTGTAACTATTGTACTTTTCCCAACATTGGATGCAGTTCCTTGAAACATTATTTTCTTACTCATAGCCTCTTCCCCTTCTATTATTTGTAGCGCTATATATTAACTAAAATAAATTTATATTTATCGCATATATATTTAGAAAACTAACAAAAAAATCCTAATAACGAGATTAGGATTTTTTGTATTTATAAAAAAAATCTTCACCCCGAGATTTTAACTCTAATAAATTAATTAATCCAGGTATCCTGACTTAACATCATCCTACTCCTACACCTTCCCATTTTCTCAAACAGTGGTTTCTATAGTTTCATCCGTTTCACAGTAGCGGGGGCTGTAAAGGCTTTTACCTTTTTCCCTGAGAAAAATTAATCTAATATTCTATTTTAAAAAACTTGTTTCGTTTAACTTATTAATAACAGCAAATCCATTATCAATTTCAACAATACTTATAGATGCATTGTCGATTTTAAAATTCCAATGGTATTCAAAGCTATTTGAAATTAAATATGTTAAAATATTTCTAATTGTCCCTGCATGAGCACATATTAAGATTGTCTCATCTTCATCAGACTCATCTAAAATAAATTGTGTTTCTTTTGATACTCTTTCGAAACAATCAACCAAGCTTTCTCCATTTGGATATGTATATTCATATCCTTCTTCTATCATTTTGTTAAACTCATCAGGATAATCTTTTTGAATTTCTTTGAAGTCTTTTCCTTCAAAATCTCCAAAGTTAATTTCTTGTAAATCCTTACTCTGTTGTATTTCTATTGAATTTATTTTAGCTAAATATTTTGCAGTCTCTTTAGTTCTACTTGACGTAGTAGTATATATCTTATCAATTTTTTCATCACTTAAAAAGCCTGTAATTTTTTCTATTTGTATCTTTCCTTCTTCACTTACTTTACTATCTATATGACCAGAGAGTTTCGCAAGTTTATTATCTTCTGTAAGTACATGACGTACTAAAATTAATTTTTTCATTTTCTTCTCCTTACAATGCTAAATTACTGAAATTAGCATATAAGTATATATTAAGAAAAATACTTCTCCAAGTTCTATCGTGCAACCTAATATATCTCCAGTTACACCATCAATCTTTTTATATATATGTTTTTTAAACAATAATGCAAATACTATTATAAATATAATAGAACTTAAAACTTTTATAATTGTCGCAATAGGTTGTAAGAAAATAAATTTTCCAAATAATATAATTAATATAGAAGAATATACTATACCTGTTATAAGCATTCCTATAGTACATTTTCCTATAAATAAATTACCCATACCTTTTGCTCTTGGAGTTACTGTTTTGTAAGTCATTATCATAACTCCAATTCGCCCTATAACCGGCATAAAAATAACTAGCCATAACAAGTTATTTTGTACTAAGCTATTGATAAATCCTATTTTTAGTAGTATTAAAAACATTATTGCAAGAAGTGAATTTGTTCCTAATCTGGAATCTTTCATTATTTCTAAAATTCGTTCTTTGTCTCTATTACTGTATATTGCATCAAATGTATCACCTAATCCATCTATATGAAGGCCTCCTGTTGTTAAAACTTCTATAAGAGTTATAACTATAGCACTTATAAATGGATCAAATATTGTCAACGAAAGCCAACCAAAAATATATGTTATTATACCGATTACAAATCCTACTAATGGAAAATATACTATTGATTTATGGAATTCTTCATCAAATCCTGTTTCTATCCTAATTGGAATTCTCGTCATAAATTGTAGTATTGAAATAAATCTATTCATATCTCTCTACCCCTTTATTTTTGTAGGAATTCCGCATACAACAAAATAAACTTCATCACTTAGTTTTCCTAGCATTTGATTTATTCTGCCTACAAAATCACAGTAAACTCTACCTAATTTATAACCTGGAACTACTCCTAGTCCAATTTCATTTGTAACCATAACGAAATATAAATCAGTTTTTTTAACTTCTTCCATCAATTTTTTAATTTGGTCTTGTATATAAGCTTCTAACTCATTTATTTCTTCTTCGCTTGCATTATCTATGTCTATTCCATCAGTAAACATTAAATTATTTACTAATAAAGTGATGCAATCTAGTATAACTGTTTGATGTTTTTCACTTATATCTTTTATTATTTTATAAATATCTTTATAAATTTCGTATGTTTTCCACTCTTTTGGTCTACTTGCTTGATGCTTTCTAACTCTTTCTTTCATTTCATCATCAAAAGCGACTGATGTTGCAATATAAGCAGTACTATTATTTTGGTTTTTACATAGTGATTCTGCAAATCCACTTTTTCCAGAGCGTGCACCACCTGTAACTAAAATAACTTTGCTCATAGTTTTCTCCTTAATGTTTTATTACATACCCATATCAACTTCATCGAAAGTTAGCATATTTTTATAAACATAGTTTGCAGCTTCTATCATATTGAATGCTAAAGCAGCCCCACTACCTTCTCCTAATCTCATATCCATTTTTAAGAATGGATCTAATCCTAATAATTCTAAAGCTTTCTTAGCTCCTGGTTCTGCTGAATAGTGTGATGCTATCATATAATCTTTACATCTTGGGTTTATATTTACTGCTATTAAAGCTGCTGCATAAGATATAAATCCATCTAAAACAACTGGTACTCTATTTGCACTACATCCTAATATAACACCAGCCATAGAACCTATTTCAAATCCACCAACTTTTTGTAATATATCTATTCCATCTGTTGGATTTGGTTGGTTTATTTCTATAGCAGTTCTTATTACTTGTGCTTTATGTGCTAATAGTTCTTTTTTAAGACCTGCACCCATTCCTGTTACTTCTTGTGGATCACATCCTGCAATTACAGATATTATTGCAGCAGATGGTGTTGTATTTGCTATTCCCATCTCACCTATACCTATAACTTTATAATCTTCTTGTATGTATTTTTCAGACATCTCTATCCCAATTTCTATTGCTCTTATAGCTTCTTGTCTTGTCATTGCAGGACCTTTTGCCATATTAGATGTACTTTTTCTTATTTTACAATCGATTACACCTTCAATTGGCTCATCGCAGTTAATTCCTACATCTACTAATTGAACATCTGAACCTACAAATTTAGAGATTGTTCCTACACCATTAATTTTCTTTGGAAAATTCATAGATTGTAAAAGTGTTATATTTTGATTATTTGGAGCTACTCCTTCTTCATATACACCATGATCACATGCAAAAGATAAAACTATTTTTTTTGTAGTATCAAAATACTTGCTTCCGTATATACCAGCTAATTGTATACTTATCTCTTCTAATTTTCCTAAACTTCCTTGTGGTTTTATTAACCTATCTTGCCTAGCTTGTGCTTGTTCCATAAAACGAGTATCTAATGGGTAAATATTTTTACATATACTCTCGATTAAACTCATTGTATGCCTCCCTCTGATTTTGAATTAGATATTGTCAAAAAATAAATAAAATTAATCCTAGCCATAAAGGCTAGGTTTAATTTTATTAAAAATATATCTATTATAAATTATATAAACTAATTTCTAAAGTTTCTACTAATTTCGTTAGATTTTTATAATTTAATTTGTATTTTTTTGCCAATTTTTATATTTTTATAATAAAAGTTAGATTTTATTTATAAATTATGGCATGCTTTTAATGCTTCATAGTTGCATTTTATTGTATATTCTATATCCTCATCTGTATGAGCATAAGATAAGAACATTGCTTCATACTGACTTGGAGCAATTAATATTCCTCTGTCTAACATTTCTTTGAAATATTGATTAAATTTATCTATATCTGATTTAGTTGCATCATCAAAGTTTTGAACTGGTCCTGATGTAAAGAATAAACAAACTAATGACCCTGCTCTATTTACAGTATAATCTAATCCTAATTTTTTAAGATTCTCTTGTATTCCTTCTTGTAGCATTTTACCTTTTCTGTCTAATTCAGAATAAATATCTTTATGGTCTCTTAATGTTTCAAGGTTTTTCTTTCCTAAGAACATTGCAAGAGGATTTCCTGATAATGTACCAGCTTGATAAACAGGTCCTACTGGAGATACACATGCCATTATTTCTTTTTTCGCTCCATATGCTCCAACTGGCATACCTGCACCAATTATCTTACCAAAGCAAACCATATCTGGTTCAACACCAAAGTATCCGATTGAACTATTGTAAGCAAGTCTGAAACCAGTTATAACTTCATCGAATATTAAAACACTTTTATACTCTGTACATATATCTCTTAGTCCTTGTATAAATTCTTGAGTTCCTGGAACAACCCCCATATTTCCTGATACAGTTTCAACTATTACTGCTGCTATATCATCACCTTGTTCTTCAAACACTCTTCTTACATCTTCTATATCATTATATCTACATACTAATGTATTTTTTACTACGTCAGCAGGTACTCCTGGACTTGTTGGAACACCGAAAGTTAACGTTCCAGAACCTGATTGAACTAATAATCCATCAGAATGTCCATGATAACATCCTTCAAATTTAAGTATTTTATTTCTATTAGTATATCCTCTAGCCACTCTTAAAGCACTCATTGTAGCCTCAGTACCTGAGTTTACCATACGCACCTGATCTATGGCAGGATATGCCTCAACTATTATTTTAGCAACATCTATTTCTATTGGTGTTGCTACCCCATAACTTGTCCCTCTCTTAGCCATTTCTTCTAGTCCTTCAGACATAAAATCTGGACTATGTCCTAGCATAAGAGGTCCCCAAGAACAAATATAGTCTATATATTCATTTCCATCAACATCGATTAATCTATCACCATGTGCTTTATCTGCAAATATAGGCGCTAATCCTACTGATTTAAATGCTCTAACTGGACTATTTACCCCTCCAGGAATGTATTGCTCTGCTTCTTTAAATAATTGCTCTGATTTAGTATACTTCATTACTTTATATCCTCCATAAATTTATATTTCAAATAAATCCTCAATAACTTTTATGTATTCTTCTCTCTGACCTTTATTTTTTACTTGTTTTAAATTCATGATAGGTTCTCTTATTACCCTTTTTAATGCTGAACCTAACATTTTTTCGATTATTTTCTTTTCCCTTTGGTTTAAATCGATTTTTCTATAAATACAATCTAAAGTGTCTTCCTTAATTTCAATACATTTACTATTTAATGATTGTATTGTAGGATCTATGAAAGTCAAGTCTAGCCATTCTACAAATTCGTCAATTTTTACACTTATAATTTCTTGTGCTTTTTGTGCTAACTCATTTCTTTTTATATCATTTTGATCGTGAATTTCTTTTAAATCATCAATATCGTATAATTCTACATAATCTAATTCATTTAATTTAGTATCTATATCTCTAGGCAATGCAATATCCATAATATATATTTTATTATCTAATTTTGGCATTTCATCATATCTTATAACTAAATGAGGTGATGCTGTTGCACTAACGATAATATCTATGGATTTTTCCTCAATAACTTTATGTCTATCACTATATTCTATCGGAATTATATTTTTAAATTTACTTTGTATTGCCTTTGTTTTTTCAATATTTCTATTAGCTACATATATATTTTTTATCTTTTCTTCTTCTAAATGGTTTAAAGTAAGTAAATTCATCTTACCTAATCCTACAATTAAAGCATTTTTACCTTCTAGAGAACCTATTTTCTCCTTAAGTAATTTTACACCTATATAACTAATTGAAAGTGGTTGTTGTGATATTTTTGTTATAGTTTTTATTTCTTTAGATGTTGTTATCGCATCTCTGAATAATTTATTAAATACTTTTTTTGTTGCACCCAATTTCATACAAAATTCATGGGCATCTCTTACTTGTCCAAGAATTTGGTCTTCCCCCAAAACAAGTGAGTCTAAACCTGCTGTAACTTCAAATAAATGCTGAATTGCTTCTAAATTTGTTTTCTTAAATAAATATTTATTTATATCTTTTACCCCAAAATACTGCTCATAAAAATCTGATAATTCATTAATTTTTATATCTATATTTTCTGCGTTTATATATATTTCACTTCTATTACAAGTAGATATAATTACTACTTCCTCAATCTCTTTATCTAACAGTATATTTATAGCTTCAATTTTTTTCGTATCAGTAAATGATACGGCTTCCCTAACATTTATTGGAGCTAAATTATGATTTACCCCTACAACTCCTATGTTCATATTCTTCCTCCATATTTTCAGATTTTCCCTACTCAACACCTTTACCTATAGTTTTTATTTTATAACATATTATTATAAAAAAAAAGTAACATGTCCCAAAATAATAAAGTATTCTTACAAAATCGCTATTTTTATTTGTTTATTATCAAATCAAGTATATTAGTCTATATTAAATTAAATTAAATTTATAATTGTATTTATTTTGTACTTATTAAATCCCCTAATCTAAAAGTACTTCTTTCTATTTCATAGTCTTTATCTTGTAAAAATCGGTAAAAAAAATGAGCCTTACTAAATATAATTTATATTTATAATAGGCTCGAAAATTCAATTTAGGTTTTTAAAAAAAGATTTTATATTATCCTTTATATTGTTTAATTTCTCGAAAACAAAAAAAAAATTACGTGGCTACGTCTTACTCTCCCAGGCGGTTGCCCACCAAGTACCATCAGCG
>OLRJ01000153.1_pt1 | contig 69047 bp, 89 predicted proteins | sample 1672741 | NCBI WGS metagenome assembly OLRJ01 (sample SAMEA3136719, study PRJEB25190) | human gut metagenome | biome: human gut; feature: human-associated habitat; material: faeces | place: Austria | collected 2013 | reverse complement strand
TTATTTTTTAATATATAAAATATTTATATTAAATATAAATCTATAACATTAAAAATATGGCTATCCCCCTACTCTACTCATTTTTATTCAAATTAGAAAAAATTAGCATATTTTAAATTTCTTATCAATCGGAATAATATCTGTTTCATTGGCAATTCTTGTTTTGGCAATTTTATATAAATCATCTTTTATATATAATATCATATTTGTAAATGCCTCTTCATCTCCAGATTGTGCCATTAATATCAATTCTTCCAATCTTTTCCTCCTTTCCGTACTCTTTATTTAATGAAAATTATATACTACTACACTCATTTTACATATAATAAGAGTCCATAATTATAATTTTATATTTCAAAATTAATATAAAATTATAAAAAAATAGAAATTATATTTCAAATTTCTATTTTACTTTTATAGAGTTTAAGCGTATTTTTATAACTTTGTAGTAAATTTTATTATTGTATAATTATCATATCTGATTTATCTAATATTATATAAAGTAATTTGTTAGTCTGCAATAAACTCAATAGATTTAGCCATATATGTATTTGATAAATCTGTAATTTCCGTTTCTAATTCTATTGTGCATAATTCATAAACATAAAAGCCATAATTTGAATTTGTATTATTCTCTTTCCAACCCAAATAAGTTTCTGTATTATCCCCAACATACAAATTCAAATAATACATTGGCTGGACTGGCATATTTTCAATCATTTTTTCTTCTAAAGCTATTTCTACTGTAATATAATTTTCTAATTTATTATATTTCCTTTTCAATAAATTACTTGCCCATTATACATATAAACTAATTAAACAATTATTTTTCCTTTACTAATTCAACAATTACCTCATCACCAGTTTCTTTATATAAATGCACTTTTAGATTATCTGTTGCATCATAATTTGTTAAGTTAAATGTATTATAATATCTTACAATTCCATCTTCTTTAACGCTTATCATTCCATCTCCATCAGATCTACCTGCTGGATAAAATTTTCTTCCGTCAGATGTTTCAACACAGGCATTTTCATTATGAACAATACCATTACAATTACTTAAATAAATTTTAAAGGCTGTATTTGAAACTCTAGCACTATCGAATTTATAACTTTCATCACTAATAGAAACTAATTTGTATTGAACTATATTAGATTGTGCCATTTTACTTGGTACATCTATTTCATAACTCCATTCGCCTTCATAAACTCTATATTTTTCTTTACCTTTTTCCCAATAGCTATTTCTTATCTTACTAAATGTTACTTTTAATTTTTGAGATGTAGGAAATTCCTTTTGATTTCCTGTTGCTGTTAAAAAATATCTAATTTCATTATCATTTATTTTTTGACTGGTTTCACCATATGCACCTTTATAACTATCATAATTCTTCATTGCCTCTTGTTCTGTTTCATATAATGATGTCATTTCTTCTGTTTCAAGTTCTCTTGTTGCAAAAACTTTTTCATTTTTTTCATTTACTATTTTTAAATCCATTATATCTATTTTTCCATTATTCGCTAACATATCTTGTACACTATAACTGTCATCAAATTTTATATTAAAATTTATATCAAAATTATCATTATCTATCAAAAATGATTCTATACTTGTACTAATTCCGTTTGCTTCTTTGTATTCTGTATTTACATCACTATAATATCCATTCTCAGTTGCTGTTTGAATACCATCACTACTATTTGCCCCAAATTTGTTAATGATTTGAGTTGTAGCCAATGCAACTCCTGTCATTGAAAGAGCAACGCATGCTGCTATTCCTATACCTTTTCCTATATTTAATTTTCTTTTATTCATAACTATATCCTCCTCTTTTACATTAGATATAGCTATTTTCATTTTAACTTTTTTAAGAATCTTATTACTATCCATTTATTTTCCCTCTTTTCTTATTTTATTTCTAATTCTGTATAGTCTTTGTTTTGCACTAAATTCAGAAATCTTTTGTTCTTTAGCTATATCCTTTATTGATTTAAAAGAATAATAAAAATCTAAAAATATTGTTTTATCGATTTTCTTCATATTTTTCAGTTTTTCTTCTATTTTACTAATTTCTTCTACATTATCATCAAGAAGGTCAATTTTATCATAATTATATAAACTGTTTTCATAATCAGAAATATTAAAATTTATTTTGACTTTTCTTAAATATTCTTTTACTACATTTCTTGTTATTCCTGCAATATATGAACTTAAGTATTTATTAACATTTAGTTTGTTTTTATTCTTCCATAATATAAAAAATACTTCAGAAACTATTTCTTCTTTATCCTCATCATTCAAACTATTTCTTGCCATATTATCTATAATCGTAGCAGTATAAGATGAATATTCATTTATTATTTTTTCTAAATTAAGTTCATTATTTTTTATATAATACTTTATTTCTTTACAACTATTCAATTTAGATCTAAACTCCTTTTTATATTTTAAGATATCTTACATTTATATATTGATAAATTTTTAGAAAAAGTAACACTTTTTTATAAATTAAAAAAAGAAGAAATATTCTTCTTTGCAAATAACTATTTTATATCAGTTAATTTTAAATTTTTAGTTCCTATATATACATCTCCATTTCCAGACAAAGTAGTAAATTTTATTATTGTATAATTATCATAAGAGTATTCCATACTTCCACCATCTTTATACATTTCTGATGTTATTTTTCCCTCTTTAATTGCTTTTTCTTTCTTATACTAACATATATAGTAACACATATTGTTGACAAGCTTATAAATATAGAAATTATAAATATATAATCGTAGTTAAATGTATTTTTATATAAATATTCTTCTATATAATAATGTTGTTCAGTAGTATATAAATAAACAGATTTGACCTTACCATCACTATAATAAAAATCTAAGCTTTCATAATCCCATAATCCTTGCCCACATAACTCAATTTTAATAACATTCTCTATATTTTCAATTTCAATATTATCTTTTTGTAATGTTTCTTCAATAGATGTAATATTACTAGAGTTAATATTTATTTTATATATTGGTCCCCAAAAAGTCTTAATAAAATCTGTGCAAAAAACAATAATTGGTAAAGTTATTAATATTACTTTTATAAAATTTAAAAATACTTTTTTTATCATAAAACTATACTCACTTTCAAATATTATTCTTAATTCTTAATTCGTAATTTATCAATTATTTTCTTGCATATCAACTATCAAACCATTTTCGTCATATGTTTTTATTTCTACAATGTTTCCATCATTATCATAATAACATATTACTGAATTTGTTTGTGGTATTTTATGATATTCTCTATATTCTAGTTTTCCATTCTCATCATAAAACTCCTCTATATATTCTTCTGTCTTTTTATATGCAAAAGTATTATATTTTTCATAATAAATAATTGTTTTTCTTAATCGGTTACTATGTGATTCTACACCTAAATATTGTTTTTCGTCAATTTCTTTTATATTTGTGCTTTTAAATATTCTTAAATACCACCCATTATTTATCATAAAAAAAGTTAAATCTATTATGAGAAAAAGAAAAACAATTATAATCAATACAGAAATTTTTTTCTTCACATTAATCTCCTTTTCAATTTAATATCTATTTTTACTTTGTTAATTGATAGCTTTGCTCTATCAATTCTTTTACTAATACTTTGTCCACTTTTTCATCTACAATAATTGTATTCCAATGTTCCTTATTCATGTGATAAGCAGGTATTATATAATCATAAGTATTTCTTAATATATCAGAATAATTCGGATCTGTTTTTACATTAAGATATAACTTATTATTAACATTCATAATTAGTGCAAACCACTTATTATTTTTACAATGTTTCATTGTTACTGATTCAAAGTCATCTGGAAATGGACAATCTTTAAATGTATCTTCTAATGTTAAACAATATTTAATTATTTCTTCTTTATCCATATCTACTCCTTATAATAAACTACTAAATTTTTTACTATATTTATCAATATCTTTTGTACTTTGACTAACAATATAATCTGTTATCTTAATTTTTAATCTTTCAACTTCATCATTTGTATAATTTTTATTTTCTACATTTATTCCTGCTTCATTAAATAATTGAATATCTTTATTTGAAAATTGCATTGTTTGTTACCTCTTCTATTTTTTTACATAAGTTTACTTTTTTATATCACAAAAACATATAATTATCAACTATTGTTACATTTTTCGTATAAGATATTTTTATTTAAAAACTAAAAATTTTCATTAAAAAATAAGTGGTTTTCTTACCACTTATTTTTTAATAACACTCTCATTACAATAATGTCCTAGTTTAATAACTTTTTTCTCTAAATAATATACCTATAACATCTTGGATTCCTGACTCATAATATAACTTACAATCAAAACTTTGAATCCTTGATCTATTTTCTAATAACTTATCTATCATATCAAGTATTTTTTCTTTTTGCATTGAATCAATATTTGATATTGCTTGAATTTCCGCAATTACATCATCATGTGTTATATCTTTTAAATTATTTTCTTTTATGAAGCTTTCTCTTACTTCTAATTTTCTTTCAATTTCACTTTCTCTAATATCAAATAATTTTTCAAAGATATCATTTTTAATTGAATTTCCATCTTGATCAATAATGACAAGTCTTCTCATCACAACTCCTCCTCTCTCTTAAGTTGTGTGTGATGTTAACTCTGTTTAAAGTTCTTGTCAACTTATTTCATCAATCTTTTTTTATTATAATTGTTTCTAATTCTTTGCATACTTTATTACATTCTAAATATAATTCAATACACTCTTTAATCCTCTTTGGTACTTCCTTATTTTCTAGTATTTTCTTATAATTTTCTATCGAAAACAATTCATCTATTTTTTCATCTTCCATTTCTGAGTAATCTTCTATATTATAAAAATCTGCAAATAAATCACAAAGTTCATCATAATAAAAATCACTTAGTTTTAGTAAATCATATTTATATTGACTATTCATTGCATTATGCATATCTATTTTTGTTTTTATTTTTCTCCAAATAAATGCATTGTTCAAGAAGTTAAGTATTTCGCCATTTATCTTTGATTCTATTGGATTTTCAAACGAATCATTAAGATTTATTTTATTATTTAAATATTTTTCAAAATATTCATTTTCTTTCTTTAATACTGCTAAGTATTTATCTATTACTGGACTACTTTCATATTCAAAGACAACACTATGTAAGACTGCATATTTATCAATATCATTTATAATATTATCAAATTTTTCTTTATTATACTCTGCTCTATATATTCTATTTGGATGATAAACTAATAAATCAGTAAATTCTCCTTTATGTATTCTATCAATCATATCTTCAAATTCTTTTCTTTTTCCATCGACAGAGCCAATTTCTTCAAACAAAATATAATCCTTTATACCAAGAGCTTTTTGACAATATTCTATCAGTATATTTCTTATTTTTTCTAATTGTGTTTTATTTTCAACACTAATTCTATTATAAATTGCACATTTTCTATCCATGTTCTCCTCCTAATCGTATCCCTAGAATTTTTTAATAAATTTGATAACATCTCGTTATATTATATGTGATATTAACTCTGTTTAAACCAATTGTCAACTTATCTTCACAAATTTATAAAAATTTGAAACCCTGAAATCCTTGAACGAGTAAAATGATGTATTATCCCCTTATATTCAAAAAAATAATACACCATAAACGAAACCCCTCATCCCATCACTTCGTTTATGATAATCTAGTATGTAAATAATAATATTTACCACAAATGCTGTTATATAAAATAACATTGTCCATCCTTGCCCAAACTTTTTACACTTGTGTATCCCTCTTACAAGTTTTGCCTCCTGAAACTCTTTAGTTATTGTGAGTATGTGTTACAAAATCTCACTGACGCATTTCTTACAAATAGATTTTTTGTAATCATACGAATGGATTTTATAGCATCGCCTCCACCAGAGCTATCACTTTTTTATTTTACAACGAGTTTATGGCATCTCTCGTTCTCTTATTCTTTTTTAGTAAATAAAAAACTCTAGCCGTTTTATAAGCTAGAGCCTTTATTTTTATTATTCAAATTCTTCCTCTTCAATTTTTTTTAGTGATTCATTATTCTTTTGTTTTACAATTTCCATTAATCCTTTTTCTAATTCTTGGAAATTTTTATAAGTTACAAATACATTTATATTATCAATATACTTTTCTGTAAATCCTGTTTCTATAATACTTTTTTTCAGAAAATTTGCTAAAATTTCTTTATCTGTATCTTTTAAATTTTTAGTTTGAACATAGTTATTAATTAAATTTCTTGTACTTATATAAGAATCTTCTATTATTCTTTTTCCCATATATCCAACAAATTCCGCCAATTCTATTCCCTGATAAGTTGGACTATCCATTATTTCATTATATATAACATTTTTTTCGTCATCATAATAAAATGGACAATAATCAGTATAAAAAACCATATCTACATTAAATTCATCATCAATCAATACATCGACTACTCTTTCATCTCGATATAATAATTGCAATATTTGATTTTTATATTTTTCTAACTTTATTTCATTAGTGTTATAATCTCTTAGATTCATTATTGTATTAAATTCGGTACAACTTTTTATTCCATCTTCTACAATTTTATTTTCGTAGTATCTTAACATTTCATCTTTATTCATTTTTATTGAAAATTTTTCTTCCATAATACCCTTTCTTGAATGAATTCCTTATTCCATTTCTTCTTCATCTTCTTTTTGATGTTCTATTCTATATATTTTTTCTTGTGCCTCAAAATCTTTAACAAAATAATTAACAAATTTTTGCATATATTTTAAACTTTCTTTTAAACTTCTATTTTCTTTCTCTACTCCCCATTTACATACTTCTGTTATGTTATAGTTTCTTGTATTAATTCCTAATTTTTTTGCTACTGCAAAAATAGTTGCTATAACCTCTGTCTGACTTTGACTTGCATATTTATCAACATCAAAATATGGAATATTTGAATTTCTTGTATTATGACTTATATCACTAACAATTGATTCAATATTAGCCATTTGACTATTGGTATCATAATATAAACTTCTTCTAGCACACATTCCTTTTAAGATCGTATCTATATATTCTTTTTTATATTCCTTCTTTTTTATTATAGCATCTGTTTGTGATATATCGTAAACTTCTACTACCTTAAATTTAACATCATTATTTATTTTTATTCTTTTTATTATTTCAAGTGGTTTTTCGTCATCTTTAATTTTATATTTATATTTTTGATATTCTTCTTTAGTTGCTATAAATGATACATTATCTCTTTGTGATTTCAATAATAGAATATTATTGTAACTTGTATTATACATTGTTGCTAATGTTTTTAAAAAGTCACGCATTTTACTTGGATTTTCAAATGTTTCTTGTGCCATTTCATTTGTACTATTTATTAATTCTTGTACTCTATCATCTATATTAATCACCTGCTTTCTTTTTCAAACTTTTCTTAATTTTTATATTATAACTCATTGTAGAATAAATCTTTTTATATCCTGAATTTTCTTTTCTTATTTTTTTTACTACTACTTCTTTCAACTTTTCTCCTTCTATGCTTCTGCCTCTTCCTCTTTATCCACTTCATTTTTTTCATTTTCTTTGGTATTTTCAAATATCTTATTAATATATTTTTCTATTGTTTGAGATACTTTTTGCATAATTTCACTACTCTCATATTGTTTTGCAATCTTATGAATTCTAGCCAAATCCTGTACATGTGTTGTTTTTACTGTATCTTCTTTTTCTTGTACATGAATCTTTGTATTTTCAACATATAATTGTCTTCTCTGTTCTATATAATTATCTTTTTCTTTAATTGTATCTGCATATAATTTATTTTGAATATCGATTTTTCCCTGTATACTATCTTTTTCATTTCTTAACTCTGTAATTTTTGCATTTAGTAAATCTACTTGTTTTAAATCATTTTTTGATGCAAATGCTATATAAATTATTTTCTCTAATCTATTCATTTTATCTGTTTTGGCTAATATTGCTCTTTTTTCTTCTTCTAATTTTTCTATGTTTTGTTGTTTATCAAATTTACTATTTTCCATTTCTTTTTTTCTTGATTCTAATCCTGATAAATCATAATTTATTTTTTCAATTTTGGCATCCAATTCTTCCATTTGTTCTAATTTTATGTTTTTCATATTATCAATCCTTTCTTTTTTCAAAAAGGAGAGTTCTATTTGAACTCTCCAAAATATATTCTAACATCCTGTTCTTGGTAATTTTACTTCTAATTTTTTTTCATATACTTTTGTAGTGTGATCATCCTCATCAAATACATAATATGTTTTGTGATATCCTTCTACTTTTGTTTTGTTTGTAAATGTATCATCTTCTTTTACTGAAGCTTTAACTTTTACAAATAATTGTGGTTTTTCTACTGAAGAAAATCCTACATCTACTTTTCCAAACTCTGCTTTAAATTCTGTTACATACTCATCCGCTTCTAATTCTAAATTTGAAAAATCAATATAGTTATTTGTTTGTGTATTCAAATTATCTCTTAATAATCTATAATCCTTTTTATTCGTTTTATAATATACGGCATAATTTAAATCTTGATTATATGTTCCAGTTACAAGTTTTGTAGCAGTTACATAGTCTGTTGGTAAATAATCATACCAAGTAAAATCTTTTAATGGCACATTACCTGTATTTTTTATTGTAAAATCATATTTAATCTCTTGATTTGCTGTTGTCTGAATAATTCCATCTTTTTCAACATCTATATCTGGATTATCAGGTTTATTGGTAATGTTTAATTCAACAATTTCACCATGTTTAACTATCTCTGCTGAATATTCATTTTCGTTTAATTGATACCATTCTCCAGATTCCCCTTCCAATTCTTTTATATATTTTTTGCCTTTTTCTAATTTACTTGTAATTGCAATTCCATCTGCTCCTGTTGTAATTTTCTCTATAAAGTTTTTGTTTTCATCATATACTCCAAAAGATACATTTGGAATTGGTGTTCCTTTTTTATCTCCATTTATTTTGTTGTCTTCTTCTGATGTTTTTATTACTTTAATTTGTCCATATATTTTTTGATTTTCAAATGTATAATTAACAATCTCATTTTCTTTTAATATGATTTTCTTCATTTCTGTATCTAATACATATTTTTCATTTGTTTTTGTTTCTCTTATATATAATTCAGGGTAATCTCTTACTGCATATCTTTTTGTATAACATTCTCCATTTTTATCTGTTTTTAATTTTTCTAAAACATTCCCATCTTTGTCTAAAACTTCAAGTTCAACATCTTTTAATTTTACTTCATGATTTTCCTTGTCAACTTTTATAATTTTTATTTGTGATTTTTTTAATTCATTTTCTACTGTTGTATTAGTAATTTCATTCCAATTTATTTTTATTTCAATTGGATTTTCATTAAGGTTATACCATTTTCCGGTTTTTTCTTCAATTAATGACCATTCTCCTGTTCTTAAACCTTTAATATGAATTTCGCCGTTTGCATCAGTTGTATAATGTCCTGTTATTTTTTGAAATTCGTGTGAATATAATGCAAATTCAACTCCACCCAAAGTTATTTTTTTATTGTCAGCATCTACTTTATATACACTTAAGTCCCCTCTTTTGTGTTCATTTCCAATTGTTAATTCTTTATATGTATCATAATCTAAAAGAATTTCATTTTCTTTGTCATCCAAAATGTATTCAGATTTTGTTGCTATTTCTGTAGCAATTACTTTTCCTTGTTTTAATTTGCTCAATTCAATACAACCTTGAGAATCAGTTTTATAGTTTCCAATATTTTGTCCATCACTATATCTAAAATTAAATTCTACTCCTGCTATTGATTTTTTTGTTTCATTATCTATTTTTATAACTTTTATTTTTGATTTATAAGCATCTACTGATAATGTTGTTTCTCCACCTGCTGTATAATATGCATCATAAGTTAATGCATAATTTTGCCAATTAGGATTTGGGCTTTGTCCAAAAAATACTGGGTAACTTTTTACTTTACCATTTAATGATATTTTTCCATCAAAATTATCTAAAATTTTATCTTTAGGAACTACAACTTTAAAATGTTCATTACCACTAAATGTAGTTTTTGCATTACCACTTAAATCTGCAATATAACTTCCTTCTGGAAAATTACTAATTGATGTAACTGTATAATTAGATACATTTACATTACTTGTAACACTGTACTCTTGTGAATAATAGTTACTTCCATCTGCTTTAAAGCCTCCTATTTTATTTGCATTTAGTACACTGTTTGCTGATGGTGTTTCTGAGCCATATCTTGCTTGATTTACAATGTTTTTTATTGCATTAAATATTTTTGTTCCTCTTGCATCTCCACCACGATAAAAACTATCTACATCTCTATTATATATAACTGAATATACTGCTTGTTTTGTTGCTACAAATGCATCTTGATCATTTTCTACTCCAAGTTCTGAGGCACTTTTGTATGGAAATCCATTTACTATTGCTCTCCACACTTGAACATCTGATAATATTTCTGTTACATTTACACTGTAATTTTGTTCTTCTCCAACACCATGTTTATCAACATTTAAGCAATATGCATAATGTAATACCCCATTATTTCTATATCCAACCATTGTTGTAATAACATAACTCCATATTCCTGATGTAGTTTTAAATTGCAAATGTTGACCACAATCTCCTAAATTTTCTACATATGCAGAATTAACTTCAAAAGCATTTGCAATGCCTGACATTGAATTTACTAATATTAAAATTAGTAATATTATACTAACTATTTTTTTTAATTTCATTTTTTACCTCCATTAAAAAAACACCCTAAAAGGTGTTCTATTATTTTTTATTTAATTTCATTTTCTACAACTACTTTATTTTCTCTTTCAATTATATTTTGTATTATTTCATCTCTATGTATATGTCTATATATTTGAATATAAGCTACTAAAAGCACAAAAACTATGATGCAAACAAGATAAAATTTTGCTGCAAAATTTAGTTCCCATTTTGGTTTTATTTCGACTTTATAAACTTTGTCTTTCTCTTTTTTCATATAAACCACATCCTCTTCTTTGTGCTTATTGTAACCCATTTTCATTTTTATTTCAAGTTATTTTCCACAATTTTTGTTGCTTGCACACATAACCTTTGCAATTTCTTATTTGCAATACAAGTTATTAATGTTAATTTATTTTGATCTGTTTCTTTTAATAAATTCCAGTCTGTTTCTAGTATTGTTTGTATATTATCAACTTTATACTTTCTTGTAAAAAAATTTGTTTTATATGTAATTATATCTCCATTTTCTAATTCATTTAATCTAGCAAAATACGAATTTTTATTACCTCTATTATGTCCTGCAAGTCCAACATTGCCATCATAAGTTGATGTATTTTCTATATGTCCTATATATTCGTTCAATATTTCATTACTACTACCTTCTTTTACTTCAGCTTTTAAGCCGTATTTTTTCAATACTAATTATGCCTAATATTCCATCTTTTAATATGTCTGAATCGTCTGCTTGATTATATGTAATATTTTCAAATTTAGAATCTGTTGTTATATTATTGGGATCAACTAAATTTTTATCATATACAATGCAATAATACAATGCACCACCAATTATTATAACCAATAAAATGCAAATACTTATTTTAACAATTTTATTTTTCATTCTATCCTCCTACTATGCAATTTTATTTTTCTTTTTTCTTTTCCAAAGAAATATTCCGCTTATTACTAAAATACCAGTTCCTGCTGTTGCCACTACTATTGGTGTATAATTTGTTTTTTCTTCTATTTCTTCTTGAGGCATTTCTTTATATTTTATATTAAAGGTTATTGACTCTGTTTCTTCTTTTTCCAATGTTCCTATATATGTTACAGTTGCCAAATAGCTTTTTACTATTTTCCTTTCTTTTATTCCTTCATATTGCATCTCTCCATTATATGCTATTGGAACATCTTGCCCTTCAATCTTTTCTACTTGTGAAATATTCCAAATTGGATTTACTAAATAATAAGTAACTCCATTTTCTTCAATACTCTTTGGAATATCGTTTAATTCATTAGTTGGTACATTTTCATATTTTTTTGTTAATGCTACTTTGTATTGCTCTATATAACTATCCTTTATTTTTATATCTAATGAATTATTTTGCAATTCTAAAATCCCTGACATTCCATCCTTTGTCATTTCAATTTTATTTTCAAACATATTTAACACATCGTATTTGTTATTCGTATATACTATTTTTTGTTTTGTTTGAGTTTCTTCTTTATTAATATTTTGTTTATTTTCTTGTTTTGACACATCTTGTAATTCATATTTAACATTATCAATATTAATATTTTTTTGAATATTTTTTTCAAATTCTTCAGCATTCTCTATTGATATTTTTTCATTTATTTCATAATCTTTTAATTCACTATTTGATGCAAAACAATTTGTTGAAAAAAGTGCTAGTATTAACATACTCAATCCTATAATTCTTGATTTATTCAAATTCTTCTTCCTCCTCTTCTTTTAATTCTTCATTTAATTTTTTTCTTATGTCCCTTATAAATTGAAATTCCTTCATTAATTCAGGAATTTTTGTTCTTTTTCTAAATTCTATATCTCCACTTTCTTCTCCAAGTCTACAAAAAACATATCCATCTTTTAATTTACTTAAACTTTTTTCAAGTGCTTGAACTTCTTCAAATTCTTTATAGTATTTTAGAGAATCCCAATACATAAATACACAATCTTTATTATTTTCTTTATAGTCGTGTTTATTAACATAGTCTAACAAATTTTCTGTCATTTTAGCTTGTGCATCTTCTACCTTCTTAAAATCTTTTTTCGTTACTGCAATCATTACTTCACTATAATATCCCACATTTTTTCCTTTCCTATTTCAAACCTAACATTTGAAATACAATGTTTCTTAATGATTCATTAAAAATAATCGTAAGTCCTAGTGATGTTAGTCCAAATATAATAGCTGTTCCTAAAAGCTCTAATAATTTATCTACTGCCTGAATTAAAAGTGTAAAAAAATAAACACTTGTATTATTTACTTGTGTTTTTTCTATACCTTCACTATTTAATTTTTTATTTTTCTTCATACTCGTAATGTATTTTTTCAAATTATTTCTTTTTTGTTTCTTTATAATTTCAGCCTTTTTAAATTTTTTACTCTCTTTTTTTGACAATCCATCTGATATTAATGATTTTTTCAATTCAGATTTTATTTTTTCTAATTCAACAGAATTTATAATATTATATATACCTTTTTCGTACAAATTAGTTAAAATATCATTTTGTTCATCATATCCACTTGCTAAAATTATTATTCTTATATTTGGATATACTTCATAAAAATAACTTATACCATTTATAATATTTTCTTCTGTTCCCTTTAAACTTTTTAATTCAATAATAATATATTTTATCAATTTAAAGTTTACTTTTGTTTCTTTTATATATTGTAAAAAATCTATTTCTCCTATTTTACTTAATATCGTGATATTTAATTCTTCACAAACACCCTTTATTAAATCTTCCATAGGATTACTTGCAATGTAACTTAACATTATACTCCCCTCCTAATCAAGTACCCTCTCTTCATACGGTACATTATATATTACATTGTTAGATTTCAAGTATTCAGTATTATTGGTAGTATCTCCAGTATTTTTGCCTAGTTTCCAGAATACATTATTTAATACTACAATTACCAGTAAAATAATAAATATAGCCAAATAGCAAAACATTTCCTTCTTATCTCTGTTCATCATTCTACCTCCAATTCATCGATATTCTCTATTTTGTGTTGTTGATAATATTTTTTATAAAATTTATCATATTGCAATGTTTTCCCTTCTTTCTCTCCTAATTCTTCTAATGTCATTTTCTCAAAAATACCGTTGTCAAAAACCTTTACCTTTCTTGGTTTTGTATTTGTCGTTTGTAATTTAATAAGTCTTTCAATAATTTCTTCTCTAAATGTTGGATTTATCTTATTTAAAAAACATCCATAAGTGGATACAAATGGCTCTTCAATTTCATAATTAGGTACATACATTTTTATATCAACTGCATGTCCACATCGTTCTGCTTCTAAAACAATAAAATCTGCAACATCACTTTTTCTAATTTCATAATTGTCTCCATTTGAAGTTTCGACAAATAAAAAGCCTTCTTTATTGGCAATTTCAGACATTTCTTCTCTTGTATATAATTCATATAAATCATAATATTTTTTTCTTTGCATTATTCCCTCTCTTTCTCACCAAATAAATATGGTGCAGGATCAATGGTATCTTTATTAGTACCACTACTTTTTCTTACCTCAAAATGTAAATGATCTCCTGTGGAATTTCCAGTAGAGCCTTGTATTCCAATTACTTGTCCTACTACAACTTGCTGACCTTTAGTAACTTGTAATGAATTATCTCTCATGTGCCCATAAAATGTATAAAATATATTTCCTTGTTCATCTATATGTTTTATTTCTACACAATTCCCATATCCATTTTGCCACCCTGAATGTGTTACTTCTCCATTGTCAGCAGCCATAACTTTACTGCCAAGACTTCCACATAAATCTACTCCTGTATGATTTGAATGTACTACTCCATGTGATTCTCTATACCCAAATTTACTTGTAACTTGAATAAAATTTTCAATTGGCATAGCAAATTTGCCATTATATACAATTTCTCCTATTTCTGTTTCATTTTCTATATTACCTTTTTCTGTATTATTAGTCGATTTTGAATTTGAACTTGTTATTTGAAAATATGAGCCTATTATTAATATAAATATTATTATTCCAATTATTAAATATATTTTTTTACTCATATACATCACTCTTTGCAAATTTTGAATCTATCATTTCTAATTCGTAATCAAATAACTTAAAAATCATATATAATTTTCTTGTACCACACATAAATAAACACTCTCCTACTTTTGCATTTAGTATCATTTTTTCTTCCTGTTCAGTCAAATTAAATATGTTTACTATGTCTTTTAAGTCCTTTCCATCACATTTAAAAAATAGTTTATTGGTTGAATTTGCCAATAAACTTTGACCATATAATCTAATTTTTTCATTTAGATAATCTTCAATACTTTGTGAAATTACACAAATTGAAGAATTATGCTTTCTTGCCATTTTACTAATGTATCTCACATATTCCAATGTTTGTGGAATGTTAGGATCTATTAGAATATGACATTCATCAGCTACAAGCATTGTTCTTTCATTAACATCTTTACTTAAAATATCCCAAGCATAAGACAAAATATTATAATACTGTGCTCTTTTATATTGAATTTGAAACTTTTGCATTGTTGATGTATTAAATGTTGTTATTCTAGTATCTACTTCAATGTTTGTATATCCATTCCATATACTAGATGCTTGTCCGATGCATATTGGTCTAATTAAGGCTAATAATTTTTCATAGACTGCATCTTGATATTTTTTGTTTTCATTATCAATAAAAAAATACAAATCTTCTAGAATCGGAAAATCTGTATTTTTTAATTTTGAAATATCTGTTTCTTTCGTAATATTAAATTTAGCATATAGTTTCTCAAATATTAAATCTAATTTTGAAAACTCTATTTCTGTTAATGATGGATACAATATTTGAAAAAATGTTTCTAAAAATTGAAAATGCAATGATAAAGCATTTTTTCCTATTTCATCATCTCTATTTATTCTCACTTGTAATGGATTTAAAACTCCTCCACTATCTATTCCGTCACATTCTATTACTTTGCCATTTAATTTTTTACATAAATGATTATATTCATTTTCTACATCTATTATTAAAATTTTGGTTGTAGGAATTTCATTTAATATCATATGCTTTACTGCCATACTTTTTCCGAGAGCCTGAACTTCCTACTACAAACATATTGCTGTTGCCTCTCATTATATCTTGCTGCCATAAATTAAAAATAATAATACCACCATTTTGATTTATTCCCCAATAATATCCGTTTTTATCAATAAAAGTTTCTGTATTAAATAGAAATCCTCCTGTAAAAGAGCTTGTTAATATATTTCTTTTAAATTTTTTACTTAACTCAGTTTGAATTGTAAAAAAAGGTGCTACTGCTTTAAAACCATCAAATTGCAAATAATTCGTTAGATTCCTTATTTTCAATTTTTGATGTTGTACTTCATTTTCAACTTCTTTACATTTTTGTTTTAATTCTTCTTTCTCATCTGCTGAAACTAAAATGTATATTGTTAGATATGATACAACTTCATTATTCTGTATCATTCTATTTATAATTTCACTTGCCTCATTTATTTCTTTTTCTCTAATTTGTCTACTTGATTCATTTTTTGATATTTGTAATAATCCTGAAGCATCTCTGATTCTTGCATCTAATGAATCAATTAATTCTGCATTATCTGTTGGCTCAATATTTATCGAGAATATTGCTCCTATGTTTCTAACTAAATTTCCTAACCACTTTAATTCTACATTTGATGGATAATGAACAATTGTATATACTTTACAATATCTACTTCCAAAATATATTTTATTTCTTTCAAATGTTAGTCCTCCAGTTGGTGTAATTAAATCTATTAAATTATAATCTGCTTCTTGTTTTTTTATTTTTTATCACCTGCCTTTGTTTCTAATGCTTCTTTTATTCTTTGTTTTGCTATTTCATAATATTGGCTATTTATTTCAAAACCTATAAAATTTCTATTTTGATTTATTGCTCCAACCAGAGTTGTGCCACTTCCAGCAAAACAATCTAAAATCAAATCACCCTCGTTACTTGAATTTATTATGTGATTTTCTATAAACGGTAATGGTTTTATAGTTGGATGTTTCCATTTTTTCTTGTCGACTTGATTTACTCCTGAAATATAATATTTTCTTTTAGTATGATAATTTCCATATAGCCTTACTCCCTTTTCTCTTGCAAATACTACATATTCTGTATCAGGCAAATAATTATTATTTGTTAATGGACTAGGATTCATTTTATGCCATGTTAATATTTCATAATTACAATCTTTATTCATAAAATATTCCAGTAATTCCTTTACCTGCCTTTTAGAACAGTAAATGTATATATTTATCTTTTTCATTTTTTGTACTAATAAATCTAATACTTTTAAATCAAATCCATCCTTTAAATCTAATAGTTCATTTGCATAACTATTAAAACTTGATGGATGTTTTAATTTGCTTAAATTTAATTTATATGGCGGATCTATTATCACTAAATCGATACTTTTATCATCTAATAATTTTATTCCTTCCATACAATCCATATTGTAAACATTATTTATTTTTAACACTACTTCTCCTTATTTTTATGATGCTATCATCATAATCCACACTCTCCTTTCGAGCAAATTCTGGAATTGTAAAACTTTTAATTAATAATATAATTTCTGTCTTCTCTAATATTTCAGATTCCAAATCACATTGTTTTAATCTATTTTTCCAGTTTATTGCTCTTTTTTCTAATTTTTCTTCAACATTCTCTGATGCATTCTCCCATATACATAGATAAAATTCATTTTCGATAATGTTTTTATTTGCAACCATTTCATGTGTTGCTATAATTCTTTTTTCAACAATTCTTATACTTGCCTCATCTTTTAATTTTTTCTTTAAATCTTCTTGTTCTTTTATAAAATCTGCAATATCTACTTTTCTAGGAATTATAAAAATAGTATATGGTTGTTGTTCATTACTAAACTCAACACTTGAACTATTCATTTTTTGTATAAGTTCCTCTTCTGAAAATAATTCCGTATTTATTGGGTGTACTCTTATAAAAGAAATTACTTGTTTATCTAATGTATATAAAAAGTTATCTTCAATTTTTCTAATATTTAAAAATTCATTTAATGATTTATTCTCTTTTATTGAAATTCCCTCTTTCATACTTATACCCTTTTTGCATAAGTTCATATTTTACGATATTTTTTATATTATCCATTAAAGAAAAACCACTTCTATTTTTAGTAACAAATACAACTGAAATTGCTGTACTTCCTATAACTAAGAATGTTGCTAATAAAGTGGTTTTTGTTATTTTATATATGCAATATGCAATTATACTTGATATAGCCAAAGCAATAATACTTTTTATTAATTCAGCCATACCATATCCTTCAAAAAATTCAGTTTGCAATTTAATTTGCGATGGTATTTTTACAGTTTTTTTCATCTACTACCACCTCCACCTGCTCCTCCGACCAAATGAATTATTTTCCTTATGATTTATATAATCTTGATATGTAAAATTAGAAGGAAAAATAAATCCATCTGAATCTCTATAATATGCTATATCTGCATAATAGCCTTTCCAAAAACCTTGACAGTCATTAAATAGTCTTAAATAACTTACATTTTCTACTACTTTAGCTGAAGAATATAGTCCAAAGGCTTCATGTAATTCTTCATTGTCAGTTAATGCTGCAATTGTTTTATTTGAATCTGTTATAACATATCTTTTTCCATCTATATTTACAACTTCTCTATTTTGACAATCTTTATCTTCTATTTTAGCAAATGTAATATCACTTGTTTCATCATCTGCAATTCCAGTAGGTGTTCCAAAATAACTTTTAGGAATTTCTAAAAGGCTTAGTGACAATGTTATTAATATACTTGCTATAACTGTATTTTTTGCTAATTTAATATACTTCATTTTGTTGTCAGGTTCTACACTCATTTTTATTAATAAGATAATAAATGTTACACTTCCAATAGCGATGCCAATGTTTCTTAAAACTCGTATTATTTCTTGTAAAGTTTCGATTTTTATCTCCTCCTTCTTAATCTTGGTGTCAATGCCCTTAAATTACGTGCCGTATTTCCTGCTGAATTTATAATGCTTCCATTTGGTTTTACCAAATATTTTGATAGTATCATTGGTGTATTTACTGATATTATTGCTATTGCAATAGCATAAATTAAATGTCCATTTATTGTTACTAAAATTGACAAATTCATAAGTGTTAATTGTATTACCAATGTAAATGCTGTCATTAAAAAGCCTCTTATATATTCAGGAAATACTCCTCCATCTGAATTTAAAAGTCCGAATACTTGCAAATGGTATTCCCATTCTCATTAGTAGCATTTCAATTCCCTTCATAATAAATTGACAAATTAAAACTAGCCAAGTTATCAATAATACTAAACATGCTACTGCTGTAAAAATACCTCCTGCAATATTTCCACTTAACACTTCAGATAAACTTACCGTTTTAACGGGCATAGCACCTAAAATGCTATTTAGAAAACTACTTGTGATTCCGACAAATATATCATAAATTTCTTTACAACAAATCATAATTATTACTGCTTTTAGCATTCCGACAATTAAATGAATTGGATTTTTCTCTGCATCTCCATCATTTTGTAAAAAATATATCTTTATTAATTTTGCAATAAATACAATTACTAAAATAAAACAAGCATAATTAAATACAACTTGATATATTCCGTTGAAATCTATTTTGCTGCCACCCTGAACTTGTATGCTATTTAATTCTCTTTCTATAAAAAACACCAAATTCACCATACTTTTAAATAATGAATTTAGTGTTGCCTCTGATCCATCAATAAATTTTTGAATTAATTCTACAAGCATATCTGCCATTTTTTATCACCTCTATTCAAAGAAAATTCAATAATTTTCTTTATCTGTAGAATCCAAGAATTACATCTATAAGTGCCAAACCACAAGTAATTAATACCATTGATATTAAAGTTGTTTTAATATTTTGCATATTTCTTCTTCTTTCTCCCTCATCATTTGTTTTTAGGCAATAAACATAGTAAATGAAATAACCACCACAAATTGTTATTCCTATACCAGTTAGCCATTTAATTACTGCATTAACTAAATTTTGTGTTCCTATAACTAATTTAGTTTCTTCAAAACTTGCTGCATGAACTATCTGTTGCATTGCAAATAATAAAACAACAAATAAGATTATTCTTAAACCAATCTTAATTGCTGTTTTTATTTTTTCTTTATTTTTATTCATCATTATCCTTTCTCTTCCTACTTACTCTCCAGTTTTCACGAAGTTCTTTTAAATTCTGTCTTTCTTCAAAATCTTCTTCATCCATATTATTTATTTCATCCCAAATGTTCCATATTTTAACCTTTTGAATTTCTCTTATTGGTCTTTCTTCCTCTCTTTTAATTCTTAATTTTTTATTTTCTTCTTTTGTTCCCATTCCATTTAATTTATTAAAATACATTTTTGATATATCTGGAACATATAATATAGCTGAATATTCACCTGCAATCATTACTAAAATAATTGGACTTTGTATTCTTAACACTTCATCTGCTGTTAACATCTTTCTAGAAATCAAACTCATACTGCTACTACTATTATCATATTTAATATTCGTGTTACTACTTTCACCATAACTTTGTGCTGAATATACTCCGTAATTTGTCTGATATTTTAGTTGCTGTTTCAACACTATTTGATTTTAAATATATTAGAGTAGCATTGTCTAAAATATTCTGTGCTCCTTCTTTTCCGTATTTTTCTTCTAGTTGTCCAAAACTTTGAATTGCAATTGTAAATCTGCAATTTCTACCGTCTTGAAACTGTTAGCATTGACTGAAATGTATCAATTTTTGTAAAGTTAGCAAATTCATCCAATATAAAATTCATTCTTATAGGTAGCTCTCCTCCTGAATTTCTACTGCTATCTACAATTGCTGTATATAACTGTTGTACTAATAGACTACCGTAATTTATGATATGTTAATTTATCGTCACTCAATAAAATGTATATTACTGTTTTCTTTGTTGCAAAATCTCTTAAATCAAAATCTGATTTTTGTATTGTATCTGCAACATATTCACTTACAAACATTTGTAAAGTAGAAAGTGCTGCCGCCACAAAACTTCCTCTTGTTTTTGATGGTGCTGTACCTGCTACTGCAAAAAACTTTTTTATAGGATCTTCTGCTGTTTTATTTTTCATATATTTGTCAATTAACATTTCACCATCATCTGCTGTTTTAAACATTTCAGCCACAAAATAATAAGCATTTGTTAAAGTTTGATATTCTCTTCTGCCTTTATTTTCAAGTACCACAGCCATAATTGCTGTTTTTATTACACTCTGTTCTCCATTAACCCAGATAGGCTCTGTCTTATCATTTTTTTCTACTAATATATTTACAATATCATTTACAAGACTTTCAGCAAGTGGAATATTATCATCTTCTACTGCATTTATAACTAAATCTAAAAAATTATAATGATTACTTTTTAAAAAATTTATAAAATCTAATGCAATTACATTATATCCAAGTTCTTTTAATTTTGGTGCTGTATATAAATATAATTCACCTTTTACATCACTAATTAACATATTTTCTGATGCTAACCCAAGCATTGTTATACTTGGAATTAAAATTGACCTTGACTTTCCTGATCCTGAGCTACCTATTAAAATCGTATGTAAATTATCTCCAATGAAATGTATTTTTTCTAGATTTCCATTTCTTTCAAAATTAGTTATTATTCCACCTGAATCAAAACAACTTTCTTTATATTCTTTGTTTCTATCAATTATATTGTAACTAAATATTTTATCATAGTCCTTCTTTTGTAACCACCAAGCTGTTCCGTATTGTCCATCTCCTGCTGGTACTGGTACTTCTATTTTATCTGTTAATTTTATTGTTTTGCTATGATATATATTTTTAGTTTTATTAGTAAATAATAATAAAAATGTTATTACTATTGTTTCTAATATTATAAATATAAGTAATATTCTTTTGTCTGCGAATAGTGTTTTTATTATATCTTGTAAATTCAAATTTAGCATACTTTCAAAATCTTTGCTTAATAAAAAATGTAGATTTACAGATGTGTAAGCACATATTCCTATACTAAATATTATCGCTATTATAAGTAAAATTTTTCTATTTATGTTTTTTCTCCTTTTTTGGAACTCCACATTCCTCCTTTTCATGTAAATTAAAAGAACATCTACTTTATAATAAATGTTCATTGTTATTTTTCCCAGTTAAAACTAGATGCATTCATTTTATTAATTGCAATATCTTTTTTTGCTTGTTTAGATAATTGTTTTTTATATTTTATTTCAAAATTTTTCACATACTTTTCCTCTTGTCTTGCTGAAAAATAAACACAATTAAATATTCTCCATATCAAACTTTCAGTTTCATTATAGTACATTGTTTTATCATCTTCTATTTTTTGATTTAATAAGGCTCTCTCAAAATTCAAAATTTGATTTCCTATTATCTTTTTTATTTCTTCTTCTGCTTTTTCTTTTTCCAATTTTTGTGCTTCTTCAATTTTATTTTTATCACTATACTTAAAAGTAATAATTTTCTGTTTTGCCAATATATATTCATTAATTTGCTTTTGTGTATCTAATGACTTCTCAATAATTTTTTGTGATAAATCATCTACTTTTTTTATAACTTCAGGATACTTCTTTAAATATTGATATTTTATACTTCCACTTGTTTCTTTTAATAATTTTCTTAATTCTAATAAATCTAATGCAATATTTTTTATATTTCTATATTTAAGTCTTTGTGGAATAATTTTCTTATTTTGATAATCTTTTTCATATCTCATCATGTCTTTTAAAAATTTACTATCACTACTTATTTTTTTCAAATTTTGTAATGTTATATTTTCTTGTATTATCTTCTTTTTAGCAATATCCTTTTCCTTATATAATTGTAATAAATCATCTCTAAAAATGCTATTAGTAAATTCATCTTTCATTTTATTTATTACATTATATTTTATAAAATAATTCATTTTTTCTTTTTGCTTACTCCACATCATTACTTGTAAATGTGGATGTCCACTTTCTAAATGAACAGCACCTGCATATTGTAAATCTTCATATTTTATATTCATTTTTTTAGCAAAACTTATTAACTTACTTTCAAAAAGTTCTTTCCATTTTTCTTTTGAATCATACCCCAATCTTATTGCATCATATTCATCTAATGATATCGTACATCTGAATATTGGCATTTTGTTATATGCTAAATTAGTTATATATGAATTTACTGGCTCTATATCTTTCATTTTTTCTATATCTGGAAAATCTGCAATCTTTCCAAATAATCCATGTTCAGTATTTTTATTTTTTATAGCATATTCACTATATGCCAAATAATTTGTATAATTTTTATGTTTAAAAAATGTAGTTCTTTTATTTGGATTAAATGTTTCAAATAAGAAAATTATATTATTCATTTCTATATAATTCTCCTATTGTATAAAAATCATATAAATCCTGTTTGTGCATTTTTTCTGTGTCTCGTGATATATAATAATTGGCTTTTTTACGAGCATTATTTAACATATTTATGAACTCCTTATGCATATCATCTCCTAGTAATTTATACATTACTTCTCCCTGCAAATATGTGTTTATTACTGATGTTCTTAAATATTTTGCATTTATTTTTCTTTGACTTACTATAAATGGTTTTAACTTTTCATCTAACATTTGATCTAATGCTTTTACTATAAAATCCAAACTTTCTTTATACATTTCAACATTTAGTTCTTTTTCAATCCCTGCCCTTGCTATTTCAGAAAGACTATTATATGAACTTTTTTCTACCATCTTTTTTAGCATTTCTTTTTTACTTTTTGAAATTCTTATAGTTAATTTTTCTAATTTTTCACTTGATTTTTTATTTTCCAAACTTCCTCCTTGCTCCCACTTTCTCAATCAAAATTGCCTTCAAGCAATTTTGCAGGATCAGGGCGACCTACTGTCACCCCAAAACTGCCTAAAAGCGTGGCTTTTAGCTGGGTGCTTTAAAAAATAGAGGTAGTCATTTAGACATCCTCAAAATTTCTTAATTTTTATCAATATTCTTCATCTTCTGATATTTCTTCTCCTGTAACATCTACATAATCCATTATAATACATAACGCTTCATCATAACTTTTTGCTTCTGTAGTTATCTTATTAAACATTTCTTTTGCCTCTTCTTCTAGTCCATTTTTCTTTAATGTTCTAGATGCAATTCCCATTAAGTTATAAATATTTCCGTCTTCTCCTAATAATTTGCACTTTGGTTTTTCAGATTTATTCAAATTCTTCATCCTCCTCATTTTCTCTTTCTTCAACAATTTCAACATATTCATTTATGATATCAAATGCTTCGTCATAACTGTAAGTTGTTGTTGCTCTTTCAATCATTTCTCTTGATTCATTAAATAGCTTATTGTCTTTTAATGTTTTTGAAACTTCACAAATGATATCGTACATTACACCTCGTTCATTATCAATATTACATTTTGGCTTTTCTTTTATTTCATTATTTATCTTATTTTTTTCTTCTGTCTTTCTCATCTTTTCTGAAATATTTAAAAATTCCAATGCGATTTGTTTAAATTTTCCATATTGAAAATCATTTCTCATCTCATACATCATTAAATGTATAATTTCACTTATCTGATTTGAGCTTAATGCTTTTCTTTCGACTCTTTCAATTTCTTCTTTTTCTTTTTGTGTTCCCATAGACAAGTTTAGTGGTGAATCACTTACATATCCTAATCCCATTAAACTATGAGCTAAAGCTTCTCTATATTCGGTATCTAAATTAGCATCATATGTTGCTTCTCTTATATCACTTAATTTAATTTTCATCATAATCACCTGTTCTTTCTTTATTCGAATTCTTCCTCGTTATCTTGTTCAATATAATCTATTAAATCTCTTTCTTGTTTTAAATAACCGTATGAAGTATGCTTCATGTTTTTATCTTCAGCATATTCCTTGCCTAATCTTCTCATATCAGTATATTCTATTAAATCTTCTACATCAATTTTTCCATCATATACTAATCTCCTTCCAAGTTCTTTGTCATCATATGCTTCAGTTAAATCAAAAGACTCAATATTTTTTGCATATTTTAAAACATCTTTAATATTTCTAATGTTATCTTCTTCTGCTTCCATTATTGCAAGTATTTTATATTTATCATATTCCTTAAAATTTTTAACAATATTGTAAAACTTTTTTATATCTTTAAATGGAGTAGTATATCCTGATCTATTTGCTTTACAAATCATATCATTAACATAGCTAGAAATATCAACAGCAAAATCTTCATCTTCTTTATCCATAAATATACATTCTTTTATATGTGTATCTTGTGTTGTATACTTGTTGTAATTTAATCCAAGATATTCAAAATCTTTTTCTAACTCTTCTCTACTTCTGGGAATTATAATTTTTATTTCCTTATATATTTCTGATTCTTCATATTCTTTTTTATTTACCATATCAATTTTAGCAATTAACAATTTTCTTCATCTCCTAACTTGTGTTACTCAAATTCTTCTTCATTTATTTGTCTTTTTGGATGATTAACTTTTTCTTCACTTTTTTGTTCATCTATCATTTCTTGTAATAAACCTATTTTTTTTTTTGCTTTTTTCCCATTCCTTTGAAAATCCTTTTTTCGCCTCTGTTAATGATAAATCTTTTGAATAGCATATCCAATTGTGTACTTCCATTTCATACATTTCTTCTAATAATTCTACCTTATTCAAATTCTTCGTCCTCCTCTTTTTCTTTTGATTTTTCAGCAATTTCTTTTACTATAATATTAGTTGCCCTTATACAGTTCAGATTAAACACTCTCTGCCATGCTTTTTCATATCTAGACCATCTAAATCCATAAGACTTTAATATTTTTCTCGTGTCTTCATCTGGAATATTGTCAAATAAAAATTGAATTCTATTTATTTCTTTATTATGAATAACTTTTCCATTTTCAAAATTAATTTCTTGAAATTCTATATTCTCTAATTTTTCAAGTCTTTCAATTCTTTTTTTAGTTTCTCTTATTGTTGCTCCTATATTAGTAAGTTCCCATGTACTATGTTCTCTTGCTTTTATACTAGCTTTTTCATTTTCTAATCTTTCCAATTTTTCTTTTAGTTTAATTATTGCTTGTGGATCATCACTATATATTACTTTACTATTTTCAGCATTTTCTGCCCTTTCCTTATAAAAGTTACTTTTATTATCTTCTTCTATTGATTTCCTAATATCATCTTGTGCCTTTTTGATTAATTTCCTATGTCTTTTTTCAGAATGATGTCCTACCAATATTGGTTGTCCAGGTACAATTTGTAGTATTCTATTGGCGTTTGAATTACTATATTGGCTAGATCTTTCTTGTGCTTTTAGAGATAATTCCTTATACCTTTCTATTCTTCTTTTTCTTCTTTCTTCGTAATCACTTCTTCCTCCCATCTTCTATCACTTTCCTTTCCTACGATTAAACAACAATGTAGTAACAATGTTAAAAAAGAACTTATCATTGCTACACCTATTAATATTAAAATATACACTTTAATTCCTCCATTTTTTATAAAAAAAGAGCTTATATAAAGTTTGTGTTGTATCTTAACTCTTACACTCACTTTATACAAGTCTTATTCAAATTCTTCTTCACTTTCTTCAATTATTTTATTATAACTATATTTTTCTAAAATAGGTTTATAATATTTTTCTTCTGCTTTTTCCCTTGCTTTTTTTGCATCTTCAATATTACTAAAATATCCTAAAAAATAAGTTTTTCCTTTAAATCCAATTGTAGCTTTATATTTCATTTTATCTTTTTTAAAAGATACTCCTCTTACACCACTTGTATTAGCTCGACTAATTTTATTATTTAAAAAATCAAGTCTTGTCCCTTCTTTTAATATATTTTCTTTTTTGTATTCATTACCTATTCGAGTATAACTTTTAGTCTGATTATTTATCACCTCTTTACAATCTTTTACTTTACCTTCTCTCAATCTATTTCCATTGACAACTACTTCTTGTCCACAATCACATCTACATCTCCAATAATAAATGTTTTTATTTTCTCCATTTTTCGTCTTTTTACATTCAATTTTTTCTAATCCCATAACAAAAAGTTTATTTATTTTTTTTCCTGTTAAATCAATTACTTTATTTCTTGCATTTTTTTTGAACATTTCCTTATGCAAACATCCACAACTTTTCTTATCTCCTGTTACCAGTACATTTCTACTAACAGTTACTTCATTACCACAATCACATTTACATAGCCAAAATCCTTTATCTCTATTTTTTCCATTTTTATCTCTCTTATGTTCTATATGGTCAAATCTTATAACAATTAATTTTCCGAATTTTTTTCCAATTAAATCTGTTGTATTCAACTTAATCACTTCCTAAATAATATCTCTAAAAATTTGTCTTATCTTAACTCTTCTTTACATACTATTCAAGTCTTTTTACATTTGTACAAATTCTTCCCATGTAAAGCCTTCTCTACCGAAATGACCATAATTTGTAGTTTTAGAAAATATTGGCTCTTTTAATTTCAAATATTCAATTATACCTTGTGGAGTTAAATCAAATTTTGATTTTATCAATTTTATTATTAACCACTCTGGTACTCTATTTGTATTAAAGCAATCTATATAAATTGATATCGGCTCTCTTACTCCTATTGCATAAGAAAGTTGTATTTCGCATTTTCTTGCGAGACCATTAGCAACAACATTTTTAGCAATATGTCTTAACATATATGATGCTGATCTGTCCACTTTTGTTCCATCTTTACCAGAAAAAGCACCACCTCCATGATGTGCCATTCCTCCATAAGTATCTACCATTATTTTTCTTCCTGTTAATCCTGTATCTGCAATGGCTCCTCCTAAAACAAATTTTCCTGTCGGATTAATATAAAATTTTGTTTCCACATCAATCATATCTTCTTTTACTATTGGCATTATTACTTTTTTTAATATATCCTTTTGTAAAATTTCAATGTCCACATTTTCTGAATGTTGTGTTGATATTAATATCGTATCAATTCTAAATGGCTCATCATTAACATATTCAACAGTCACCTGTACTTTTCCATCTGATTTTAAACATGGAATTTTTCCGTTTTTTCTAACTTCTGACAACTGTTTTGCAAGTCTATTTGCAATGCTTATTGGATATGGCATATAATCTTCTGATTCATCTGTAGCATAGCCAAACATAATTCCTTGATCACCTGCTCCTCCATAATCAACTCCCATTGCTATATCATTACTTTGTTTTGTAATATTTATTTCTACATCGCAAGTTTTATAATCCATATTTATTTTTGAATCTGTATAACCTACTTCTTTTAATTTTTCTCTTACTATTTTTTCTATATCAATTGTTGCATTTGATGTTATTTGTCCTGCAACAACTACTTTATCTTTTGATATAAGAGTTTCAACTGCTACTCTTGATTCTTTGTCTTGTTTTAAGCATTCATCCAATATTGCATCTGATATTAAATCAGCTACTTTATCAGGATGTCCTTCTGTAACACTTTCACTTGTTAAATAATAATGTTTGTATTTTTTCATATTTTTACAAATCTCTCCTTTCTTATTTTTCATATAGATTATTATTTTTATCTAAACATTTACTCCCTACTTTCTCGCCCCAAAATCGATTTTGTGGCGTTTAAATTTAAAAAATAATAAATTACTCGAATCCCTATTTATATTAATTTTTTCAGTTTTAATTTTAATAACTTTGTTATAAATAATTTCATATATAAAAAATAAGCCTTAGACTATAAATCTAAAACTTATTTCTAAAATTCTAAATTTTAAAATTTTCTAAAATTCCATATCATCTATCCCAAAATCTATATCATACTTTATTTCAGTTGTCCCATGCACTCTTCCAGTCACAAGCTTTCCACTTTTCCTTTTAAATATATGTGTCTGTTTAGAGCCTGTCATACATTTAATAAAAACAAATGTAGAAACAGAAGTTTCTCCTATTGTTGGCTCTGAAAAACAATCAGAAGAGCTTGTGAATTATTTACTTTCTGGTTTTGAAAGTGATCCAAAGAAAATTTGGGAATCTAATATATTTGGTAAAAGTTTGCATGAACTTGTAAATGAAGGATTACAAACAAAACTTTCAAAAATGCCAGAGGATGCTCAAATAAAATTACAAGAAACATTAGAAAGAATTGTAAATGAAGGTAGTGGCGGATTAATTTGTATTATATTATAATATAAAAGAAACTCTTAAAATATTAAGTATAAATTAATATTTTAAGAGTCTTTTTTATTTTTCTATCTTCAAATACTTCCTAAACAAAATCGTAAGTACTATAAAATTTATAATTGATACAACTATAATTCTTGCAATTTTCTCTATCATTGGTTCAATAGGTGCAATATTAAACCACCAATTTAAAACCGTTAAACCAAAAACAAACATTCCAGTTAATATTATAGCAAGTGACAATCTAAAAATAGAAACCGGAAACATAGTTTCTTCACTTTTTCTAGATTTAGCAAGTGTAAATAATAATATTATCCCACAAATTCCTGTAGCAATTACACACAAACTTGAATATTGTTCTGTTGGAATTATTCCATTTTTATACAATATTGATATTACAAATATATTAAGTGCAACTGTTAGACCAGTAGGTAATGCTCTTGCTACAACATTTTTCAAGAATTCTCCTTTTATCCTTTCTTTATTTGGCTCTAATGCTAATATAAATGATGGGATTCCTATTGTTACTGTACTAATCAAACTTAATTGAATTGGTACAAATGGATATGCTGACCCCATAAATAAAAACATTAACGCAAGAATTGTTGAATATATTGTCTTAACTAAAAATAATGATGCTGAACGCTGGATATTATTAATTGTTCTTCTTCCTTCTGCTACTACCTTTGGCATAGAAGCAAAATTAGAATCTAATAAAATTAATTGTGCAACACTTTTAGTTGCGTCACTTCCATTTGCCATAGCAATGCTACAATCAGATGCTTTTAATGCTAAAACATCATTTACTCCGTCTCCTGTCATTGCAACTGTTTTCTCTTTTTCTTGAAGAGCTAATACTAAAGCCTTTTTCTGTGTTGGAGAAACTCTACCAAAAATAGTATATTTTAAAGCTGCCTCTTTGACCTCTTTATCACTTTTTAATGTAGACATATCTATATAGTTATTATATTCCTTTATTCCAACTTGCTTTGCTATTTTTGATACTGTAATTGGATTATCTCCTGAAATAATTTTTACATCTACACCTTGTCTTTCAAAATACTCTAATGTATTTTTTGCTTCTTTCCTTATTTTATCTAAAATTAAAACAAATCCAATAAGCTCAACATTATCTGGTAATTCATTTTTTATAAAATTTTCTTTTGAATTTGCTAACACAATTACTCTATAATCTTTCGCGTATTTTTCTATCATATTTTTATATTTATCAAATTTATCTCTTAATACAAACTCTGGTGCTCCTATTATATAACTTCCCTCGTCCTCAAAGTAAATTCCAGACCACTTAGTTTTAGATGAAAAAGCTACCTTCTGTGTTGGCTTAAACTCATTTTTTGTCTCTCTAAAATAATCTCTAATAGCTTCAATTGTAGAATTTTCATCTTCAGAAAATTTACCTATATTAGATAAAATATTTGACATTTTTTCTTGTGATGTATTTACTGGTACAAAATCTTTTACTTCCATTATTCCTTCTGTCAATGTTCCAGTTTTATCTAAACACAAAGTATCTACTCTAGCCAATGTTTCAATACAATATAATTCTTGAACTAATACCTTTGACTTTGATAATCTAATAACACTGACAGCTAGAACTGTACTCGTTAATAGAACTAATCCTTCTGGTATCATTCCTATTATCGCAGCTACACTTTTTATAACTGCGTCTTGCATACTTGCTCCTTGTAAATGTAGTTGTGTATAAAATAATGCAATTCCAATTGGTATAATAGCAAAAGTTAGAATTCTAATAATTTTATTTAGTGATGTCATTATTTCAGAATTAATTTTCTTTACATACTTTGCTCCACTTGAAATCTTAGCTGTATAATTTTCTTCTCCTATATGCTCTACTTTTGCTATACATTTTCCACTTACAATATAGCTTCCAGATAATAGTTCTTCTCCTTCTTTTTTTAAAATAGTATCTGGCTCTCCTGTAAGAAAAGATTCATTTACTTGAACTTCTCCTTGTAATATTTTACTATCTGTTGCGACTTGATTTCCTGTATTAAATTCGACTACATCATCCAAAACTAAATCATTAATTGATATTTCTTGTTTCTTTCCATTACGTATCACTCTTGCTTTGCTACTTGCCATTACTGAAAGTTTATCTACTATTCTTTTAGAATGAATTTCTTGAAAAGTACTAATTGCTGTATTTATAATTACTATTCCTAAAAATAGCATATTTTTATATGAACCTACCAAAAATATAGCAACCGCTAAAAATAAGTTTAAAAAATTAAAAAGTGTAAAAAAGTTTTCCAAAAGTATTCTTTTTATGCTTTTAGTTGGTACAGAAGTATCATAATTAACTAGATTTTTCCTTTTTCTTTCTTCTACTTCTTCTATTGTTAGTCCTATTATTATTTTAGTATCTTTTGCTTCCATTTTTATTTCCTTCTTAATATATTTTTTATAAATCCTCTTTACTAATATCTGGATATTCAAATACTTTTCCATTTGGTGTAAACTGTCCACTTGGCACATGGTCTTGTAAAAAAGTATTAGAACCCTTTAAAAAATATTTATATCTTGATTCTTTACTTGCTCCTCCACCACCTGTTACCACAGGATCATCCCATGTGACATCAATTGCATACCATTTATTATTTAGTTCGACATAATTCCATGCATGATTCTCAGTTTGCCCTTGAGAATTTTTTCCCTGTCCAATTACTAATACACATGGTATATTCATTTCATCCATAATGTATTTAAAAGCTCTTGCATATCCTTCGCAAACAGCAACATTGTTTACTAATGTTCCATATATATCATAAATATTACTTTGCGATATACTTGTATCATATTCTACATTATTCACTAAATAATCATGTACCATTTTTATGTCATCATAAGCATTTCCCGTTTTATTAGCTATAATATTATTTTTTACTTTTTCAATTTTTTGACTAGCTGTATCAACTTGTTCTTTTGATGAAAAATCATCAGTAAAATAGTTATTTTGCTCTCCTGTATTAATATAAACATTATATGTATTTCCATTTCTACTAGTCGTAGTCTCGATATTTAAATACATTTTATTAGGGTCTAAATAAAATACATCTGGATTATCATAATTATAAGCTTCAAAAGCAGATTGATAATACTTTCCTAGTTGTTCTTGCCCATCTTCTTTTTTTAATAAATTTGAAAAACTATTTCCTAATTCAATTTTATAATTACCTGTTTTCAAGTTTTCTTGGTTTGCTTCAAATGCTTTATATATTGTTTTTGATTCATCTTCTAATTGATTATAAAAATATTTATCAACTTTTATATTACTATAATCTACTGAAGTATTTTGATTACTGTCTTTTATATCATCAAATACATTTTCCTTTACTGCTGGAGTTTCTATGTTTTTATTAACTGTATTTGAATTTTCAGAAAAAACTGTTTTAAAAGATTCTGGCTCTATTGATGTTTCTGTTTGTTGTATTTCTTCCCATAAAATTATTCCAAATATACTAATAATTCCTATAATTAATATGATAATAATAGACATAATTATAGTTGCAAATTTATTTTTCATAATTAATCTCCTTGTATATCTTTCTCTATGTTTGATTATATCATTTTTTTATTTTTTAAACTAGTATATTTTTCGTTTTTTTACCAAATAATATTAAAAATAATTATATTTTAGAATTATTCATTCTAAATAGTAATTAAATACAAAAATTGGAGAAATTTATGAATTTAAAAGATTTATTTAATAACTTTTTTGCATATACACCTAAAAACAATTATGAATTTGATATTCCTGAAAGTAGTAATACAACATCTTATAATAATTCAGACGAAAATGCACCAAAAGAGAAAACAAAAATATTTCCTAGTTTAATTGTAAATATAGAATATATAAAAACAAAATATAACTTATTAATTAATAGCGACGTTATCTTACGCGAGTTTACAATGAACGCTCGTGGTAAACAATATAATGCCTTTCTAATCTACATTGATGGAATGGTAGATTCTCAAATAATGGATGATTTTATTTTAAAACCTTTAATGTTACGAAATAAAAATAATCTTTATGATGGCTCTCAAAATAAAGTAATTTCTGAATCAGTAACTAATAATATAACTATTAGAAAAGTAAAAAAATTCGACCTACCTAATTATCTTATGGGTTGCCTAATGCCTCAAAATGCTGTAAAAGAAATCTTTGACTTTGATGAAGCAGCAAATGGAATAAATTCACGGAAATTGTATTTTATTTGTTGATACTTTAAATCAAGCATTTGATATTGAAGTAAAAGGATTTAAACAAAGAAGTGTAGATGCTCCTAATAATGAAATTGTTATAAAAGGTCCTCATGAAGCTTTTGTTGAAAATATTCGTACAAACACATCTCTAATCAGAAGAATTATTAATAATGAAAATCTGATTATAGAAACAATTGAAGTTGGAAAAATAACAAAAACAAAATGTGCAGTATGTTATATGCACGGTCTTACAAATTCAGATTTAGTAAATGAAGTAAAATATAGATTAAATAATTTAGAAGTTGACTCTTTACTTTCAGCTGGAGAATTAGAACAATTAATATCTGATTCTAATATTTTAGGTATTCCTCAAATAATATCAACAGAAAGACCCGACAAAGTTAGTAAACACCTTCTAAAGGGCAGGGTTATTGTAATTGTAAATGGTACTCCTTATGGACTTATCATGCCATCTATTTTAATTGATTTTCTTTCTTCTCCTGAAGATACCAATTTAAAGCCTAATTTTGCTAACTTTCTAAGAGGTCTTAGACTTTTAGCTGTTTTTATTACTTTATTATTACCTGGTATGTATGTTGCAATTACTGGATTCCACCAAGAAATCCTTCCAACTAGCCTCCTATATTCCATCCTCGCTTCAAGAGAAAGTGTTCCTTTTCCTATTATTGTTGAAATTTTAATAATGGAAGTCTCTTTTGAATTAATACGTGAAGCAGGTCTAAGAGTTCCATCTCCTATAGGCCCTACTATACGGAATTGTTGGTGCACTGGTTTTAGGACAAGCTGCTGTAAGTGCTGGCATTGTTAGTCCAATATTAATAATTATTGTAGCCATTACTGGTATTGCTTCTTTTGCTATTCCAGACTATTCTTTTGGATTCCATTTAAGATATTTTAGATTTTTATTTATACTACTTGGTTTTATTGCTGGATTCTTAGGCATCTCTCTTGGATTATTTGTCTATATTTCTATCATTTGTAGTATAAAATCTTTTGGAGTTCCTTTTGCAGTTCCTTTTGCTCCTACAAGCAATACTAAAGGAAATGGATATTTATTACCACCTATTTGGAAAAGAGAATATCGTGCTCCTTATCTTGCTACCAAAAAGCAGAATAATCAAGATGAAATTGCCATGAAATGGAAATATAATCCTAATTTAAATAAATAAAAAAGGAGGTTTGTTATGTCAAATCAAAAAATTGGTACTGTAGAAGCTATTATGATGATTCTTGCAATCGTAGTATCTCACACTCTTCTATACCTTCCAAAGAACATCTTATCTTTTATGAAATCAGCTAGTATTCTAAATATAATATATGTAAGTATTTTTGCCATATTAATAGCATATTTAATATATCGTCTATTAAGGAATTTTCCTGGCCTAGACATTATTGATATTTCTGAATTCGTTGGTGGTAAATTATTTAAAAATATTATTGGTATTATATTTATACTTTATTTTATAACAAGTTTTAGTATGTTTCTTCGTAGTTTTTGTGAAAGTATAAAAATTATTTACTATCCTATGACAAATATATTTTTCATTTTATCTTTTTTTATCATTGCCATTTGCATTGCAAACAGATTAGATTTTAATGCTACTTTAAAAACAACTTTAATTATCTTACCTATAGTATTAATTTCTGTTATATTTTTATTTTTGACTAATTTAGGGCAATTTACCCCTCAAAGAATGTTTCCCATTTTTGGCGAAGGCATTTATAATACTTTTGTTTTAGGCCTTGTAAATTTATACTCATTTGCTGGTATTGAATACATTTATTTTTTACCGCCATTTTTAAAGAAACCTGAAAACATGAAAAAAATTCTGCTTATTTCTATTGGTATTAGTGCATTATATTTACTTTTAAGTGTAGCTACTTTATTATTTATTTTTGCTTTTTTTGTATCAACAAATGAAATTACACCTCTATATAATGCTACTAGATATATAGAATTTGGTAACTTCTTCCAAAGACTTGAATCAATTTTCTTGTTATTTTGGATTTTGGTTTTTGCATGTTATTTAAGTATTGTTATCAAATTTTCTATGGAAATATTTAAAAAATTAACTAATATATCAACTAAAAAACCTTTAATTGATGTCTTTGGATTATTAATTCTAGGAATATCATTAATTCCTAAAAATTATGCAATATCTCAAAAATTTGAAAGAAATATTTATCCATATTTAGTGCTTGGTATTGTATTCTTTTTAGGATTAAGTATTTTAATTGTTGCTAATTTTAAAAAGAAAGGAATCAAAAATGAAAAAACTACTTAAAAAAATCTTTATACTATCATTAATAGTAATATTTATTATTGCATTTTCCAGCTCTTATTCTTCACTTAGTATTGATAATTTGGCTTATGTATTAGCAATCGCAATTGATACTTCTACTGATAATAAATTAGAAGTTAGTTTTCAATTTTCTAATTCATTATCCCCCGAATCTGGATCTAATAATAAGCCTTCCACTATTATTAATACAGTTACCGCTTCTTCTTTAAGTAATGCTACTAATCTAATTAATGGATATCTTGGAAAACAAATCAATATGTCACATTGTAAAGTTATTATATTTTCAGAAGAATTAGCCTCTCAGGGAATATCTGATGAAATTTATACTTTAATTAATGATACTCAAGTAAGACCTTCTGCTAATATTGTAATTAGTAAATGCACTGCGAAATATTATTTAGAACAAACAAAACCAGAATTAGAGAACTTAATTTCTAGTTATTATGAAAATTTCACTAATTCGAGTCAATATACAGGCTATATGCCTGATGCTACAATTGGTAATTTCTTTAATGCTTTAATTTGTAACAATTGTGAACCTTATGCAATATTAGGAGGTGTTAATGAAGGGACTCCTAACAACTCTGTTGAAATTGATTCTCAAAAAGATTACATTATAAAAGCAAATAGTTCCTCTATTTTTGGTGAAAATGGTGCCGAAAATATTGGATTAGCAGTTTTTAAGTCAGATAAACTTGTAGGTGAATTAAACGCTTTAGAAACAATATCATTTTTAAATATAAAAAATGACTTAGACCGTTTTCTTATTTCCATACCTGACCCTGAAAATAATAATAATTATTTAGATGTTTATTTATCTCCATCTAAGAATACTAATGTAACTGTAGATACCTCAACACCTGCCCCTTATATTAAAATAAAGTGTGAATTTAGAGGAAGGATTTACTCTATGTCTAAAGATTCTAAATATCTATCTCCAGAAGTTTTAAATTCTATCTCTAATTCTTGTAATAGTTATTTAAAAAACATTTTTTCTGACTATTTATATAAAACTTCAAAAAACTTTAACTCAGATATTGATGGATTAGGAAAGTATTCTTTACAAAACTTTTTTACTTCTAAACAATTTGAACAATATTCATGGTTAGAAAATTATAAAAATGCATTTTTTGATGTTGAAATAGATACTTCTGTTAAATCTGGAATGTTATTAACAGAAACATAAAGAAGGAGTTTTTTATGACAAGTGTTATTTATAAATTATTTTTTTTATTGCTTACTATTTGGATTTTATTAAAAGCAATTGGTTTTGCTATTTATGAAATAAAAGAGCTTGATAATAAAACTGGTGGTGTAGTTGTTATATGCTTTTCCGTTTTAGTTATTATTTTTGCTAATATTATGATGTGGATTAGATAATATTTTTACTATAAATAGGTAATTAGTACTAAAAGTAAGCTACTTTCCTGTCAGCTTTTTCTAATAGAATATATAAAAAAATATGTTAGGCACCTCTCAATGTAAAAATTGAGATTCTCCTAACATATTTTTTAATATCTTCTAATTTCGAAAAAGTTTCCATCCTCTTAGCTTACTTTTAGTACTAATTACCTATTTATAGTATTTATTTATTTTCTATAATTTCAAAATCAATTTGTCTTAATAATTTATTAGCTGATATAACTCTTATTCTTACTTTATCTCCAATCTTATAAACTTTATTGCTTTTTTCTCCTATTAATCTTTTTCTATCTTCATCATAAATAAAATACTCATTTCCTAATTTATCAAATCTTATTAATCCCTCTACTGTATTATCTAATTCAACAAACATACCAAATGAAGTAATAGAAGAAACAATTCCATCATATTCTTCACCTATTCTAGATTCCATATACTCTGCTTTTTTAATATTCTCAGCTTCTCTTTCTACCTCTGTAGCAACTTTTTCTCTTTCTGAAGATTGTTTTGCTCTATCTTCTGCTTGTTGCTTATATTTAGTAACAAACTTTTCATTTACAACATAATTTTCTTCTAGATATTTTGATATAATTCTATGAATAAACAAATCAGGATATCTTCTAATTGGTGAAGTAAAATGACAATAATATTTACTTGCAATACCAAAATGTCCTTTATTTTCTGCTTCATATCTAGCTACTTTTAAAGTTCTTAATACTAAATTTGAAATAACCCTTTCTTCTTCCTTTCCTTTTATTTCATCTAGTATTTTAGCAAATTCCTTTGGATAAATATTATCTTTGTTAGCTTTTATTTTTAATCCAAAATTAAATAAAAATTTATTTAGTTCTTGTACTTTTTCCAAATCAGGTTGTTCATGCACTCTATAAATAAATGGTGCTTCTAACCAGAAAAATTTTTCTGCTATTGTTTCATTAGCTGTAAGCATAAATTGTTCAATTATTTCATGTGCAAATGTTGTTTCATATTTAGATATATTTGTTACATGTCCATCTATATCTAAATCAATCTTACTTTCTGGTATATCTAAATTTAAATATCCTTCTTCTATTCTCCTATTTTTTAAAATGATTGCCAACTCTTCCATGTTTTTAAATTCTTGAATATATGGCTGATATCTTTTTAAAGTTACTTCATCTGAAGCATCTATAATTTTTTGTACATCTGTATAACTCATTCTTTCTGTAACTTTAATAATTCCTTTATATATTTCTGATGAAATAACTTTACCTTTTTTATCAATTTCCATAGAGCATGATAATGTAAATCTATCTTCTCCAGCATTTAAGCTACAAATACCATTAGATAACTCTCTAGGCAACATTGGAATTACTCTTCCTAACATATATATACTTGTTCCTCTAATTAGAGCTTCTTGGTCTAATAAGCTATTTTCTCTTACATAATAACTAACATCTGCTATATGAACATCTAACTCATAATTTCCGTTTTCTAATTTTATTACCCTTACTGCATCATCTAAATCTTTTGCATCTTCTCCGTCAATTGTAAAAATTATTTTATCTCTTAAGTCAACCCTATTAGGTATATCTTTTTTATCAACTCTATTTCCACATCTTTTTGCTTCTTCTACTACAGCTTCCGGAAATCTTGCTGGCAATTTATGTTCTTTTATTAAAGAAAGCATGTCTACTCCCGCTTCATTTACATTTCCTAATACCTCTATTATCTTTCCTTCTGCCTTTTTGCCCTTTTGTGGATATTTTGTAATTTGTACTAATACTTTATGATTAGTTCTTGCTTTTCCAAAATTCTTTTTTGAAATATATATGTCTGTTCCAAAATTTTTATCGTCTGGAACAACAAATCCAAATGTTTTATTGTTTTGAAATATTCCTACAACAGTATCCTTCTCATGTTTTAGTACTTTTATAATTTTTCCTTCTGCTTTTTTTACTTTATTGCTTTCTTCTACTATCTCTATTAAAACTCTGTCTCCATTTAAAGCATTTAATGAATTTTCTTTTGATATATAAATTTCATCTTCTTGCTCTTCTATTTTTACAAATCCAAATCCTTTTTGATTTTTTCTATAATAGCCTTCATAATAAGTTTTTTCACTAATTCTATAACGATTCTTCCTATTCTTCTGAATCTTTAATTCTAATTCTAGCTTTCCTATTATCTCTAAAAAGTTATTATACTCATTTTTTGGTACTCTCATAAGCATTGCTATTTCTTTTGCCTTCATTGGTACATAATCTTCATTTTTCATAAAATCTAAAATTTTTTGTTCTTTTTCTTCCATTTCTTAACTTTTAATTTCTCTCCTTTTCAAAAAGTTTTAATTTCGGTACAAAAAAGGGTAGTTTCCTTATGAAAACCGCCCCTTTTATTACGTTTTATGCCATATATACAATTCCTAATGCTATTGTTAATACTACAAATACAACTGATAAAATAACTGTCCACTTTTTTTGTTTTCCTTCTTTTGTTCTACTTTTATTTTTCTCATAGAAGTTATTAGTTGATGAACCTGTTATTGTAGAAGATAGTCCTGGATCTTCTTTTGTTTGTATTAATGTTAATACTATTAAAACTAGTGCTATAACAAGATATATCGCTATTAATATTCCTTTTACTATTCCCATCTTATTTATTCCTCCTAACGGTCTTTCTCATAATTACCTATGTATTGTAACATAGTTTAATTTAAAATGCAAATATTTTTACTCATTATTATAATTTTTTAATATACACCATGTTCCTATTGGTTCTGGCAAATCTTCAAAAGTCATTTTTTCTTTAGTTATTGGATGCTCAATTGTAAGCTTATATGCCCATAATGCTATCTGTTTTCCCTTTCCCCTTGTTCCATATTTTTGATCTCCAAATATACTATGACCAAAATTAGACAATTGAACTCTAATTTGATGATGCCTACCAGTATGTAAATTTATTTCAACCAAGCTTAAGTCTTTTACCTCATTATATTTTAAAACCTCATAATCTAACTTTGCAAATTTTGCATTTTTCTTTGGATTACTTACAACCTTACTAATATTATTTCTCTCATCTTTATATAAATAATCTTCCAAAGTTCCATTATTTTTTTCAAACTTTCCATCTACCACAGCTAAATATTTCTTTTTAAAAACCTTCTCTCTTACCTGATTACTCAATCTAGACGCTGCCTTTGAAGTTTTAGCAAAAATCATAATACCTCCAACAGGTCTATCTAATCTATGCACCAATCCCAAATAAACATTTCCTGGTTTATTATATTTCTCTTTAATATATCCTTTAACCAAAGTAAGCATATCCATATCTCCAGTTTTATCAGACTGAGACGGAACATTAGGTATCTTCTCGACCACAATTATATGATTATCCTCATAAATTACTTTTAAATCTTGCATCTACTTCTCCTTCTGAGACAGGAGGGACAGGTCTTAAATGTCCTATATTTTGTCGAATTTTGTAATTATTGCTAATATATTAACAATTTTGACAAATTTCGATATTTTTCTCAATATTATAGGACATTTAAGACCTGTCCCTCCTGTCTCATTTTCTTATTTCTCCCATCTTCCATAAATTCCACATGGTAACACTAGCTTCGATTCTTCCATTGGTATTCCTATTTCTCCGCATTCTACTTTTCCTTTGTGATTTTTTTCAACTGTTATGTTTAATATATTCTTTAATACTGTACTTGATATTCCTGTTGTGTATGAATTTATTAAAAAGAATAGAGGGGCATCTGATAATACTTTTGTACATAATTCTACTAAATCATAAATGTTTTCTTCAAATTGCCACACTTCTCCTTTTGCACCTCTTCCATAAGATGGTGGATCCATTACGATAGCATCGTATTTATTGCCTCTTCTAATTTCTCTATTTACAAATTTTACAACATCATCTACTATAAATCTTACTTTTTTATCTTCTAGTCCTGATGATATTACATTTTCTTTTGCCCAAGTTGTCATTCCTTTTGAACTATCAACATGACATACAGATGCTCCTGCTGATAAACAAGCAACTGTTGCTCCTCCTGTATAAGCAAATAGGTTTAATACTTTTATTTCTCTTTTTTCTGATTTTATTTTATTTATCATCCAATCCCAATTAACTGCTTGCTCTGGGAACAGCCCTGTATGTTTGAATCCCATTGGTTTGATATTAAAAGTTAAATTTTTATAATGTATTTGCCATTGTTTTGGAATCTTTTTATTAAATTGCCATGCTCCTCCACCAGTTTTACTTCTATGGTATGTTGCATTAATTTCTTTCCATTTTTTTGGATAACTTTTATCTTTCCATATGATTTGAGGATCAGGTCTTGCTAATATAACATCTCCCCATCTTTCTAGCTTTTGCCCCTCTGCCATATCTAAAATTTTATATTCTTTCCATTCACTTGCTAATTTCATTCTTTTTTAGTAGTAAAATACTACTATCCTCCTTTTATTAGAATAGTAGTATTTTATCATACTTTTATATATTTTGCAAAATTTTCATAAAACTATATATCATAATTATATTTACAATTGAAAACATAAAAAATGCTATACTTACTGTTGTTATAAATTTATGAGTTTTAATTACTCTTCTTATTTTACTAATCCACCTTTCCTTTTTTATTACTAATTTGTCCAATTTAGTATTATACATAACCTCAAAAAATTTTTCTCTCGTATATTCCACAAAAGATTCCCCCTTATTTTTATTTATTATATGTATATTCTTCAACTATATTTTTATTCTTCTTTTATTATTCTTTTTTAAAAATCATTCAGAAATATCTATTTTTTATTCTATTTTTTTCCATTTGCTTTGCAAAACTTGTTTTTTCCGCAATTTTATGCTATATTATTATTCTACATTTTTGTAGTGGCTTGCTTTATAATTAGGAGGACAAAAAATGAAAGATATTAAAAAAAGTATTTTGACTATAGTTATAGTCTTTATAACTTTGGGAATTGTTGGGGCTGAAACCTGGCTAATTTATAGTCAGATATTAGGTCCTATTATTCCGGTAATAGCAGCTGTTTTCATTACTTCTTGTTTGACATTGTTTATTTACAAATTAATTTCAAACGCACGACCAAAAAGTAATGAAGAATTACTTGATATAAATACTTACAAAACCTTTGATTCAACCGAAATATCAAATTTTGATGTTCCAAATTCAGAAGAATCAGATAACTTAAAAAATAAAAAAAACAAAGATAAAAAAGACATTATTATTTAAGTCATTTTACTGCAAGCCAAATAGATGCTAGGAAATTTCCTAGCATCTATTACTTTGTACTTATACATAAAAATTGATTTTTTCTATTTAATGTGCTATAATATACATAATGACTGAAAATTCAGTCCAACAATGACAGAACGCCCACTGTCAAATATTAAAAGATAAGAAGGTATCACACAACATGAATAACAAGAACTCAACCATCAAGATACTTCTTCCAGTGATTGCAACTATTGCAATCATCTGGTACATCTTTGATGGACTGGCTATTTTAAATTATTGGTATGCTTTACCAATAATAGCTACATTAACAGGGATATTATCTGTATGGATTATTCCTGGAGTTTCTCAGAAACTCAAACAAGTTAATTCCATAATCGCCACTGGATTGGCAATTATGGGGTTTCAAATCTTTAGTAACTTCGTTGCTAAAGACAAAACGTGGATAATGCAATTTATTCTAATAACCATAGTATCAATTTTTATTGATATCTATAGTTATAAAAGTTTCAATATTGCCGATGCAATATTTGATACTGGAATAACTTGTATTCCAGTTTGGCTCTTGAGTCAAACTGACTATTGGCTTTATGTTTTGATTATTTTACTGGTCAATTTTATTGTTGTATTGACAGTAAATTTCAATTTCAGATTCTCTATAAAGTCTGAAAAAAATAAAAATACCGATAACAAGTCCGAGTAATTTTCAAGGGCGAGAAAATTACTCCTTCGAAAGAAGTCTGGCATTAAAAATGTCAGACTTCTTAATTTTTCATATTTTTGATTTTTTTCGCTAATTCCTCATTAATCCCTTTTACATTAATCAAATCTTCTATACTAGCCTGTTTTATCTTCTCAACACTTCCAAAAGCCTTTAGTAGAGCTTGTTTTTTTACTTTACCAATTCCATCAATTTCATCTAATTCAGATTTAGTAATAGCTTTATCTCGTAATTTTCTATGGTATGTAATTGCTGTATCATGTACTGTATCTTGAAAATTAGTAATTAAATTCATTAACCTTGGTGATATTTTTAATTCTTTTCTATTTTCGTCCATTAAAGCTCGTGTTTGATGTTTATCATTTTTAACCATACCAAATACCGGAATGTTTAAATCATATTTTTGAATAGCTTTCTTTGTTGCCCTTATTTGAGTAATTCCACCATCTGCAAAAATAACATCTGGCAAAATTCCAAATCCCCCTTTAGGATTTTCAATAGAATGTTTCAACCTTCTTGTTATAACTTCTTCCATACATCTTGGATCATCTTGATTATATACAGTTTTTATTTTAAATCTTCTTGATAAATTCTTTTTTATTACACCATCTTGCATTACACACATACCAGCCACCATATATTCTCCAGATATATTTGAAATATCATATGTTTCAATTTTTCTAGGTAATTTATCTAGACTTAATACATCTTTTAATTCTAATAAAATTTCACTCTTATCTTTTTCTTTATTTTCTAAAGTCACTTTACTATTCATTTCCGCCATTTCAACAAATCGTAGCTTTTCACCCTTTTTAGGAGTTTTTATTTCCACTTTTTTTCCTAAAATTGTGGACAACCATTTCTCTATTGTTTCCTTATCTTCTATTTCATCCCTTATCATAATTTTATTTGGAATATTAGGATTATCTAAATAATATTGTTTTATAAAACCTGACAGTATTTCTTTATCTTCCATATCTTTTAAATCTGTATAGAAATAATGCTCTCTTCCTACCATTTTACTTCCACGAACAAAAAAGATTTCTATACATATTTGAATATCTGATTTTGCAATTCCAATTACATCTATATTGTTTTCTGATATATTAGATACTTTTTGTTTCTCTGATACTCTTTCAATTGATTGAATTCTATCTCTTAACTCTGCCGCTTTTTCAAACTCTAATTTAATTGAAGCCTCTTGCATTTGGTTTTCTAGTTCTTTTATTATTTTTTCTGTTTTTCCTTCTAATAAATCAATAATTTCATCTATCTGTTTTTTATATTCCTGTGGTGTTACATATCCCATACATGGTGCTAAGCATCTATTTATATGATAATTAAGACAAGGTCTTTCTCTATTTTTTAATGTTCTACATTGACGTATTTTATATTTTTGCTTAATAAAGTCTATCATCTCTTTAGCGGCTCCTGGATTAGCATATGGGCCAAAATATTTTGAACCATCATTAATTACTCTCCTTGTTATAAAAACTCCTGGATAATCTGATTTCACGTCAATTTTTATATACGGATATGTTTTATCATCTTTTAATAACACATTAAATTTTGGTCTATTCTTTTTTATTAGGTTACATTCTAAAATTAATGCTTCTGCTTCATTATCTACTACTATATATTCAAAATGGTCTATTAAACTTACCATTTTTTCTATCCTTGCTGTTTTATTGTTTTTTCTAAAATATTGTCTTACTCTATTTTTTAAAGATATTGCTTTTCCAACATAAATAATAGTGTCATTTTTGTCTCTCATTACATAAACACCTGGTTTATTTGGCAACTTTTTTAGTTCTTCTTCTATATTAAACATTTTTATTTCCTTTTCTTTTCTATTACATTTGTATTATACTCTTTTTTGCTTTATTTATCAATTAAAGATTTTTTGCTTCTTAATAAAAAGCAAGCAAGAGGTCTTTAATAACCTCCTGCTCTTCTTTTAATATATCTCGAGCTTAAGATTTAATAGCTCCGAGATATAAATCGCATTTTCAAATATATGCTTATTTTTTACATATATTTTACTCATGGCGACGTATTTAAATACGTCATACTTTGCTACTTTAATGTAACCCTTCTTTTCCAGCAGAAAGTCCTCTGCTGAATACAGTCCTGAAATTTTCCACTCCCAATGGTTTTTCTCGCAGATTTCTCTTGCGAGTTTTTCATGTAGCTCCGTTGCGGTATAAATCTCCCCACTTGGATCTACAAAAAACTTTTCCAGTTTTTTCATTTCTCTTTTCAATGCATTAATATTCATGTGGTATAGCTCTCCTTTTTATATTCGGAGAACTGTATTTTGTCCTCCGAAGTTTTCGGAAGACAATTTTAAAAGTCTTCTATATATATTATAACTATATTTACATAAAAAGTCAATTAGGTGTTTATTAATTTTCAGAATATAAAAATTCCATACTATCTTTTAAATTTTCAATCAACTTATATGAATCTGCATGCATAGAATATCCTTTCCATGCATTAAAACTTTGGTTCCACTTTTCAAAATCATATATTCCCTTTTTCCACTTTTTATTCCAACCTTTAATTCTTTTCTTAACACGTATAATATTGGCCCTTTTTATCAATTTATAATTATTATATATTCTATATCCACAAAATACACATCCATTTTTAACTGGAAAATACCCTGTTTTTTTATTTAATTCTAGATTTAATTTTTGCTTAATAAATTCCTTAATTTTTTTTAAAATTTCCTTTGCCTTTTCTTTATTTTCAACTATTAAAATTCCATCATCCATAAATCTAATATAATATTTTACTTTTAATTTTTCTTTTATATAATGGTCTAATTCATTCATATAAATATTAGCAAAATACTGCGAAGTATAATTTCCAATTGGAATTCCTTTTTTATTTTCATCTTCTTCATTTGCATTAATAAATAATTTTGTGAGCCTAAGAAATTTTTTATCTTTATAATATTTTTCCATAATTTCATATAGAATTTTCTTATCTATCGAATAAAAAAACTTTGCTATATCATATTTTATAAAGTATGGATTTTCCCATATTCTACTTGCAATTCTAATATTTTTTTGTAAATCACTTACACATGCATGCAGTCCTTTTTTTGGTATACATGCATATGAACCTGATATAAACTTAGGTATCATATATGGCATAATATATTCATAAACATACAGTTGTTGTATTACTCTATCATAAAAAGGTAAAGAGTATATAATTCTTTCTTTTGGCTCATATACTTTAAAAATGTTGTATTTTCCTACTACATAAGTTTCACTTTTCAATTTTTTATAAATATCTAAAATATTATCTTCTAAATACATTTCAAATTGTATTCTATCTTTTTTTCTCTTCTTGCATTTCGAAGTTCTAAAATATGCATTTCTTATTTTACTAAATGTTAATGCTTTATCGTATATATTATTTATACGTTTTGGCATGATTTTATCCATCCCCCTAACATTTTTCCGATTTCTGCAACTTTAATGCTCCAGGTCTTATAGTTATTTGGAGAAATATATTTTTGATTATATGATAATCTAATGCTAAATCTTTGATATAGAAGTTCTGCATCAATCATGTTTAAATATTGCATTTTGTATTGTTTTCCTACCTTTTGTGCATATAAGATGTGTTTTAATGTAGTGTTCATTGAATTTTTTATGTCTGATACCAATCCAAATCTTTCTACTTTTGGATACTTTTCTAACAATTTATATGCATAATAATATAATTCAGTATATTTCTTATATATTAGTAAATCATTATTATTCATTTTCCCTTTCTATCTCCTTATATAATTCATATTATATAAAAAACGCAACCATTTTATTTTCATCATATTTATGATTACTAATCAATTGGTTGCTTTTTTTATTTTTTTATCATAATGATAATGGATACAAATTTCTTTAACATCTAGCAACTAATTATAAATCCTTGAATTTATAATACCTTGTACCTCAAATAAATTGAACGATGTTAGAGTGCCAAAAAGCACGCACCACCCGAAGTATTGTTGTTGTTGTTGTTACCAATATTGACCCCAAAAAGCCCAAGACGACACGAAAAACACTAATTTTTACATTATACAATTTGTAACCAAATGGCCATTTTTCCCAAAAATGGCCATTAACAGAACTACAGAGCTCAGTATTCAGTTCTACTGCCATTATAGTTCCTACTAATTCCAAATAACCGGCCTAAATGTAACATTGCTGAACGCACCACCCGAAGCAATGAAGTTGAAGACGTTACCAATAATGACCCCAAAAAGCCCATTTTTTATGCTAACTGGATATGATGTAGAAGTTCCCCACCATGTGGTTCCTCCCATCCAACCATAAGTACCTTGGGCAGATGAATCCTGAAAACCAACAAAATTTGTTTCTGCTCTTGTTGTAGACCATTGTTTTATATATTTTTTTACACTTCCATCTTCATTAAACAAACCTGAAATATATGGTGTAGAATTTTTATTTGCTGTACTTAAAATTCCTGTTGATTGTGTCCAATTACTTCCTACATTATAAATTCCTGAAGAATTTCCAGTCGTAGTTCCTGGGCTGTTAGAAGTTGCACCTCCATATTGGCTAACAGAAAATATGGCCATTGCACTCCAATCTGCATCTGTTGTTAAATGTGCTTGCAATGCTGATGTTCCTAATGTAGATGTTGGTGAATTTAAAGATTCACATTCAGCATATGATTCTGATATATTTATGTTTGTCCATGCTGCTCCACCATTTATTTGCATTCTTACTGTACCACTTTCTACACCATAACTGTTAGTACAATATAATAATAAAGCTATAATACTAATTATCACTATTTTTAAAGTATTTCTTTTCATTTTTTCTCCCTTTCTCTTTTTATTTTTTATTAAATTTATTTCGATGGCTGATATTTACTAAACCATATTCCCTTTAATCCATCTTTCTGTTTAAATGCTTCATGTACTGTATATCCTTCTGGTAATGAATTTCCATACACACTCGTATTTAATGGTTTATCGTTTTCATCAACAAATATTACTTTTGTTGTTCCACTTTCTAATTTATATGCATATCTTGGTATCCATGTCCAATAACTAATTGCTCCATTTGCTTGACATTTTACATTTGCCCATATCTTGCTTCCATAATTATAAAAATAATATGTTTTTCCATCTTGTTCTTTTGTTTGTTCTGGCGTTTCTGTATAGTCTACCTCTATGCTATTTTTTCCATCTGCTGTATAATAAATTAATTTTGTATCAGCTCTACTAAAATTACTTAAGTCTGGTTTTTGTGGCTCCCCATTATCTGTTGTTCCTATCTCTTTGGCTGATGGTTGGTATTTACTAAACCACATTCCTTTTAAATTAGGTTGTTGTGTAAATGCTTCATGAACTGTATATCCATTTGGTAATGAATTTCCATATGTTTGCTTATCTATTGGGTTATTATTTGTATCTATTAATATTACACTACTTTCTCCACTTTCTAATTTATATGCAAACCTTGGTATCCATACCCATTTACTTTCTAGTCCATATGCTGTACATTTTATATTTGCCCATATTTTATTTGGATAATTATAAAAATAATATACTTTTCCGTCTTTTTCTTTTGTTTGCTCTGGTGTTTCTGTATAATCTACTTCTATACTATTTTTTCCATCTGCTGTATAATAAATTAATTTTGTATCATTTGCTGCAAATTTACTTAAATCTGGCCTTTCTGGCTCTGAGCTATCTATTGCTGAGCTTTCTAATGCTGATGGTTGGTATTTACTTATCCATATTCCTTTTAATCCATCTTTTTGTTTAAATGCTTCATGTACTGTATATTCTTCTGGTAATGTTTCTCCATATTTTTCTTTATCAATTGGTTTATCTTCAATATCTATAAATATGATATCTGCTGTTTTACTTCCAGAATCTAATTTATATGCATATCTTGGTATCCACGTCCAATATCCTTCTAATCCATTTGCTGATGTTTTTATATTTGCCCATATTCTTGTTTTTCCTGATTCTTTTGCAACATAATCTGCAAATGTATATGTTTCTTCATCATATGTTGCTGTTGCTGGTTTTCCTTTCTCTAAAAATTCTTTTATACTCATTGTATATTGTTTTTTTAAGTCTGCTGAATAATATACTACTTCTGTTTTATAACTAAAATTATTTAGATTTGCATCATAATATTTCGTTCCATCTGATGCTGTAGCAATTTTAGAATCATCATCTACAATTCCAACTCCTTTTGCATTTTCTCCATCTATAATAAGTTTCGCATATTCAATACTATGTACAATGTGTGATCCTATTTTTGTATCTTCAATTTTAAAACATATATCTGTTGTTTTGTCATAAATATATTTTTGTGACTCTCCTGACGTCTCTTTACTGATATAACTAATATCACTAGTTAAACCAGCTAATTTCTCTTCACTTTTAAATATATCTTGACAATCATATAAATTTTCTTTCCATATTTTCTTAGTTTCTAGTGGTTGTCCTCTATCATATGACTCTCTAGTAAATATTATTTCTGCTTTTAATGTATTACTAAATTTTGTTATTTCATCTTTTGTTACTGCTTTTTCTAAAAACTTATTTTCAACAGTATCAGAATCTCCTTCATACATAAAATTTATAATTTTACTTAAATCTCTTTGGTCATTTATCCCTGCCATCTCTGAATAAAATTTAGCTTTTATTGCTTTTGTAATTAATCCATTATCTCCTGTTAGAAAAGCTATACTTATTCCGTGCTAATATTATTAATACAATTATCGTTATTACTAAAGCAATTAATGTAATCCCTTTTGTGTTTGCTTTGCTGTTTCTCACAACTTTTCCTCCTATTCATTTTTACTTTTATTTTGTATATTTTTCTATATTTTGAGAAATTCTTAAATTATTCTTTATACTGGTACTATTTTCATTGTTTCTATTTCATAAATAATAACTAATTACATCAATACCCCTTTAAAAATTATTTTTATCAAAATCTTATTATATTTTACATATAATCTTTTATTTTATTTCAATATAAATAAAAAAATATGTATAACTCTTGACAAATCTAGGAAAACTATGTAAAATAATACTTATAGTTAAAAAATATATTACGTTTGTACAATACAAAGCTTTTAGAAGTTACTTTTAGAGAATAAGGGTCATAGGCTGTAAGCCCTTTAAGGTCAACCTAAAAAGTGAAACATATTGGAGTAAAATAAATAAAGTGGAAAATGTTATATTTTCAAGCTGGGTGGCACCGCGGAAAGTTTATTTCGTCCCTGCATATAATGCATAGGGCGTTTTTTTGTGCTTATTTTATATATTACACAATTAAAAATGTCTAATAATAGGAGGTTAAAAATGAATAAGTATAAGACACATACTTGTAATGAAATTAGTTTAGAAGATGTAGGAAAGAAGGTTAGAATTGCTGGTTTTGTAGAAACTATACGTGACCTTGGTGGTCTAGTATTTTTAGATATCCGCGATATGTATGGTATTACACAAGTAGTAACTTCTGGTAATCCTGAAGATGTTGACTTTGCATCTCATATTCCTATCGAATCTTCTGTTACTGTTTTTGGTGAAGTTAAAAAAAGAGATGAAGAAACAGTTAATCCAAAACTAAAAACTGGTTTAGTTGAAATTCGTATTGAAGAGATTGAAGTATTAGGTAAAAGAACAAAAATGTTACCTTTCGAAATCAATACAGATCAAGATATTAGAGAAGATTTAAGACTTCAATATCGTTTTCTTGACTTAAGAAATAATAAATTAAAAAATAACATAATCTTGAGAGCAAAAGTTCTTCAATTCTTAAGAAATCAAATGATAGAACAAGGATTTTTAGAAGTTCAAACTCCTATCTTAACTAGCTCATCTCCAGAAGGTGCAAGAGATTATTTAGTACCTAGTAGATTACATGCTGGAAAATTTTATGCCCTTCCTCAAGCACCTCAACAATTCAAACAATTGTTAATGGTTTCTGGAATCGATAAATATTTCCAAATTGCTCCATGTTTTAGAGACGAAGATGCTAGAGCTGATAGAGCCCCTGGTGAATTTTATCAATTAGATATGGAAATGTCATATGCAACTCAAGAAGATGTATTTAATGTAATTGAACCTGTTATTTACAATACTTTTAAGGAATTCTCTGATAAAGCTATTTCTAATACACCTTTTACTAGAATTGCTTACAAAGAAGCTATGGTTAAATATGGTACTGATAAGCCAGATTTAAGAAATCCTCTATATATTATTGATTTATCTGATTTCTTTAATAAATGTACTTTTAAACCATTTATTAATAGAACTGTCAGAGCCATTAAAGTTCAAGGTCATATGTCTAAAGGATTCCATGAAAAAATGCTAAAATATGCAACTTCAATTGGAATGGGTGGACTTGGATATTTGGAAGTTCAAGAGGATTTATCTTACAAAGGCCCTATTGATAAATTTATTCCAGATGATTTGAAAAAAGAATTATTAGATTTGGCAGGTTTAGAAAAGGAAGATACTATTTTCTTTATAGCAGACAATGAAAAAAGAGCAACAGAACTAGCTGGACAAATTAGAACTGAACTTGGTAAAAGATTAGACTTGATAAAAAAAGACGTATTCGAATTTTGCTGGATTGTAGATTTTCCAATGTTTGAATTAGATGAACACGATAAGCTACAATTTAGTCATAATCCATTCTCAATGCCACAAGGTGGCTTAGATGCATTAACAAACGAAAAACCATTAGATATATTAGCATATCAATATGATTTGGTATGTAATGGTGTCGAACTTTCTTCAGGAGCTGTTCGTAATCATGATATTAACATTATGATTAAAGCATTTGAAATGGCTGGTTATACTGAAGAAGAAGTAAAATCAAAATTTGGAGCTTTGTATACAGCATTCCAATTCGGTGCTCCTCCACATGCTGGTATCGCACCTGGATTTGATAGAATGCTTATGCTTTTAACAGATTCTGATACAATAAGAGATGTTATAGCTTTCCCTCTAAATAGTAAAGCTCAAGACTTAATGATGGGAGCTCCTGGCGAAGTTAAATATGATCAATTAAAAGATATTCATATTAAAGTAGATATTAAATAGTGAGACACAAGGGGACAGGTCTTAAATGTCCTATAATATTTTTTTATATTATAGGACATTTAAGACCTGTCCCCTTGTGTCTCATTTTAAAAAAGAAGCTATTTTTAGCTTCTTTCTATGAATTCATATATTTATATATTTATACAAAACTCTTATTTTTTGTTTACTAAATCTTTTAATGCTTTACCAGCTTTGAAAACTGGAGCTTTTGATGCAGGTATTTTGATTTCTTCTTTAGTTTGTGGGTTTCTACCTTTTCTAGCTGCTCTTTTTCTTACTTCAAAAGATCCAAATCCAACTAATTGAACTTTTTCTCCTTTTTTTAGTGATTCTGTTACAACTTCTACAAAAGCATTAACTGATGCTTCAGCTGCTTTTTTTGTTTCTCCTGTTTTTGCAGCCATTGCTGCGATTAATTCAGCTTTGTTCATTTAAATTACCTCCTATAAGATATAATGTTTATGTACTTTATTGTCTGAACGAAACAATAAATGTACTACTAATTAATTTAATTCGCCAAAAACAGCTAAAATCCTTCTTTTTTTTTTATTTTTTTAGAATTTTAATATATTTTTAGTTTTTCCAATACTGCACATATTTTATTTCCCATTGGAACTCTTAAAATTTCTTCTTTATTAAATACTTTTAAGACTATAATTGCCAATGCATAAATTATTACTGCAACTACTATTGCTACTATTGTAGCCAATTTATTGCTTATTATTCCTAAAAGACTTAAATAAATAAAATAAGAACAAATTCCCATAATAGCTGTTGCAAGTACTGGTTTAATTACAAATTTTGAAAAAGTTAAATTTAATTTAATATTTTTTCTAAGTGCTGTTATCGCTATCGTAAATGCCACTGCATGACATGCTACTGATGCCCAAGCTGCTCCATTTACTCCTATTTCTGGAATTGGTACTAAAATTAAGTTTAAAATTAACTTTACAAGTACTCCTATTCCTAATGATATTGTAGGTATTTTCAGCTTTCCATATCCTTGTAATGCTCCATTTATAGTTTGATCTAATATTGTAAATAAAATTGTTAGTGAACTAATTTGTAAAATTACTGTTCCATCACTTGCTTTTGGAAATAATAAATTTAGAATTGGACCTGCGAATATACACATTCCTATTGTGCAAGGAAGTCCTATTAACATTGATGTTAATAAAGAGAACGATGTTTTCTCTGTGATTGTTTTTTTATCTTTCCTAGCTTTTGCCGCAGATATAGCTGGTACTAATGCTGTTGAAAATGCTACATTTATTGATAATGGTAAACTAGTTAGAGTATCTACTTTTCCACCTAATATTCCATATTGCGATAAAGCCATATCTTCTGGCATAAATTGTTTTAAACTTCTAACTACTGTAAAAGAATCTATGTTTTTATTAAGTGATGACATTATTGCAGTTAGAGCTATTGGTATTGATACAACTAGAATTCTTCTTATAATTGTTCTAACTCTTTCATATTTATAATTAACTGTAGATTTTATCTCTACAGCTATTTCTTTGCTTCTTGTTTTGTAATATAAATACAAATATCCAAACCCTGACATTGTAGCAAGTGTAGTAGCTAATGTTGCTCCACCTGCCATCCACTCTGTTGATACATTTGAAATAACAGCTATTATTTCTACTAAAATTATTGTAAGAGCCGTTTTAAATACTTGTTCTATTGTTTGTGATCTTGCTGTTGCTTTTATATTTTGCCTTCCATTAAAATATCCTCTCATAACAGAAGATATTGCAACAAAGAAAATTGCTGGTGATAATGCTACTAAAGTCATTTCTGCATCTGGTATTTGTAACCAATAATTTGCTATTACATTTGCTCCAAAAAATAACATTAGACTTCCTACTAATCCTATAACCGCAAATGTTGCAAATGCAATTTTAAAAATTCTATGTGCTCCTTTATGGTCTCCGTAAAGCTACTCTCTCAGACACTAATTTTGATATTGCATTTGGAACTCCTATCGAAGAAATAGTAAGTAACATTGCATAAATTTGATAACCTGCTGCTACAATTCCATTTCCTCTATCTCCAAATCCTGATCTGTTTGTTAAATATAAAGTATATAATAGTCCTAACAATTTTATTAAAACTTGTGAAAATATAAGTGTTATAATACCTTGTAAGAAAGTTTCTTTTTTTGTTCCTTTGTTTTCTGATGTCTCTTTTGTCATTTAATCACTCCTAATATTTTTTATCTTCTTATTTTAATTCTACTTATTTATTATAGATTTAATTACTAAATTATTCAATAGTTTTTAAAATTTAACTTTTATTTTTTATAAGCAATAAATTGTAATATAAGAGTACAAATATAAATAAGGATATACCATTTTATTGGTACATCCTATATTTCTATATATTTTTATCAATATTTGGTAGCAATTGTTTCTTTCTAGATACTACTCCTTCTAGAAAAGCTCTATTATTTTCTAATTTCTTATCAAAAGCCTTTTCTACAACACTTGATTTCTCTCCTAAAGCCAAAATTTCTGAATTACTATTTAATATATCTGTAATTGCTAATACAAATAATGCTAATTCTTTTTCTTTCAATTCTTCCTCTATTGCTTTTTCTAATTCTTCTTGTCTTTCTAACACAGATGGTATATCCACTGTATTTACTTGTCCAATTACAAATTTTATACCATTTTTATCTAATTCTTTTGCATCTAAATTTATTAACTCTTTTGCTGTAAAATCATCTAAATCTGTTCCTGCTTTTAACATTTCCAAACCATATTCTTTTATATCTATTCCTGCTATTTTTTCTAATTCTTCTAATGCTTTTTCATCATGTTTAGTTGTTGTTGGTGATTTAAGTAACAATGTATCAGATATAATTGCACTTGCCATTAAAATTGCTTCTTCTCTATTAATTTCTATTCCTTTACCTTTAAAATCTTGGAATAAAATTGTAGATGTACAGCCATATGGTCTAGCTGTGTAATATAAAGGATCTGAAGTTTCAAAATTTGCTATTCTATGATGATCAACTACACCTAATATTTTTGCCTTTTCAATACCTTTTATACTTTGATTAAATTCATTATGATCCACCATAATTACTTTTTGTCCTTCTGCTACTTCTTCTTTTAATTCTGGTGCTTCTAGATTTAAATAATTTAATACATATTGTGTTTCTTTGTTAATATTTCCTAAACGAACTGCAACACTACTATCATATCCATTTTTTTTGTTTAATCTTTCTTTTACCATTGCTGAACAAATTGAATCTGTATCTGGATTTTTATGTCCAAAAATTAAAATTTCTTTTTCCATAATTATTTCTCCTTTTTTTGTTTTTTATCATACTTTTAATATATACTATAACTTTAAAAAAACAAGGTTAGCATATATTTTTTAATATTCCTTCTAATTCTTCCTTTGAAAATTCATATTTTTTATTGCAAAAATGGCATACTAATTCTGCTTTACCATCTTTATTAATAATATCTTCCAATTCTTCTTTTCCAATCTTTGCTAGTCCTTCTGACATATGTTCTTTTGAGCAATCACATTCATAAATTGGAGTTATATTTTCTTCCAAAACTTTTACATCTTCATCTCCTGTTATTTTCTTTGCTATCTCTAATAAACTTAAATTTTCATCTAACATCTTAGATATAGCACCAGCCTTGAATATTGATTGTTCTACTTTAGCTATCTCTTCTTCTGTACTATCAGGCATTGGATTAATTAAATATCCTCCTGCAGCTTTTACTCCATCTTTATTTACCAATACTCCTAATGCAACTGCTGATTGTCTCTGTTCAGATTTAACGAAATAATTTGTAAAATCATCTGCTATTTCTCCTGAAGTTAATGGAGATATGCCTATATATGGATCTTTTAATCCAATATCTTTTATTACATTTATATATCCATCTTGTCCTACTGCCCCTCCAACATCTAATTTTCCAAATTCATTTAATGGTAAATCTACATATGGATTTGCTACATATCCTTTTACTCTTGGAAAGTTATTGGCTGTTGTTAACATTGTTCCTATTGTTCCGCTTCCTTTTATTTGTATTGTTAATTTATCTGATGAGTTTTTCATTTCTTGTGCCATAATACTAGTTATTGTAAGTAATCTTCCAAATGTCGCTGTAGCTAAAGGACTTAAATCATGTATTTTTCTAGCTTTTTCCACTAAATTTGTAGTATTTGCGCATACAACTGATATTTTGCCATCATATGCTAAAAATCTCATTATTTTATCTTCCATTATGTCTCCTCTCATTATTTTTTTGCTATTAATTTTTATATTATCTAATTTTTACTGATGAACTTCAAACATATCTTTTCCTTCTCCGCAAACAGGACATACCCAATCTTCTGGCAATTCTTCAAAAGGTGTACCTGGTTTTATTCCTGCTTTTTCATTTCCAAATTTAGGATTATAAATATATTTACATTCTACACATTCGTATTTTCTACTTTCTGATTTTTCTTCTTGAAAGTTTTTATATCCTAGACTAATTGCGACTATTACCATTAATAAAAATGATAATGCTTTCCATATTCCACTATCTAATAAAATAACTGCAAATATTCCAAAAGTTGCACTAATTCCATATAAAATTAAAACAGCTTGTTTTTGTCCAAAACCTTTTGCAACAATTCTATGATGTAAATGTCCTTTATCTGCTTTAAATATTGCTTTAATAGATTTTCCTTTAATTAGCCTTCTTATAATAGCCCATAATGTATCAAATATAGGAAGTCCTAGTACAATAAGTGGTAACACTATTACTGCCATTGTATAAGTTTTTGCAACTCCTAATATAGAAATAATTGATAATGAAAATCCTAAAAAATTTGAACCTGTATCACCAATAAATGTTTTAGCTGGTGCAAAATTAAATGGTAAAAATCCTACTAATGCTCCTGCCAAAGCTGTTATTAATATTATTGATATTAATGGTGATCCATTTAGTACAAATATAACTAATAATGATAATGCAGATATAACGGATATTCCAGATGATAAGCCATCTAATCCATCAATCAAATTAATAGCATTAGTTACTCCTACTATCCATATTATCGTTATAATAATAGAAAATATTTCTCCTAATTCTGATGTATTAAAAAATGCTAAATCTATATCTCCTATTCGTACTCCAAAAGCTACTGCTATAATAGCAGCTATAATTTGTCCAGTTAATTTTGTAATTGGCTTTATTGTTTTTATATCATCTATAATACAAGTTATACTAAGCACTACAATTCCTAGAAACATACCTAATAATTTCATTCCATATTTTTCTGTTCCGTTTAAACTAATTGTACTTTCCATACTCATAACAATTAATAAATATATTACAGAAACTAAAAAGCCTAATATTACAGCTGGCCCACCAAATTTTGGCATTGCTTTTTTATGCATTCTTCTTTCGTCTTTTGGAACATCAACCGCTCCAACTTTATGTGCAATCTTTATCGTATATGGTGTTGCCATAAATGTTACTATAAAAGCTAACAAAAATGCAATTGCTACATCTCCCCACATAGATTATGCCTCCCTATTTCATGTTCTCGTTTTCTATTTCTTCTATTATTCTTAATCTTTCTTCATGTCTTCCGCCTTCAAATTCTGTTGCAAGCCACATTCTTAATATACAAATTGCTTCACTTATAGAAACATCATCTGCTCCCATTGCTAATATATTGCTATCATTATGTAATCTTGAATATCTTGCTGTATATTCATTATGACAAGGTGTACACCTAATTCCTTTAAATTTGTTAGCACAAATAGCCATTCCAAGCCCAGAACGACAAATTAATATTCCTTTTTCTGCTTTTTTATTTTGTACTTCTTTTGCTACTGCTTTTGCAATATTAGGATAATCTACACTTTCCTCTTCCATGCATCCTAAATCTTTATATTTTATTTCTTTTTCATCTAAATATTTTTTTATTTCTTCTTTTAATCTATAACCTCCATGGTCACTACCAATTGCTATCATAAGTATACCTCCTTATATTACTTCTTTTCACAATATACCATAAGTTTAGTTTTTTTACAATAATTATTTGTAATTTTGCTTGCATTTTTCTCTAAAATATGTTAGAATATCATATGTTATAGTGTAATACAGACTAAGAGGAGGTGCAATTCGATATGCCAAATATTAAATCAGCAAAGAAAAGAGTTAAAGTAATTGAAAAAAAGACTTTAAGAAATAATATGATTAAATCTGGATATAAATCAGCTGTTAGAAAATTTGATGAAGCTGTTAATGCTGGAAAAATAGATGAAGCTAAAGTTTTATTATCAGAAGCTACTAAAAAAATTGACCAAGCTTGCAGTAAAGGTGTAATTGTAAAAAATACAGCAGCTAGAAAAAAATCTAGTTTATCTAAAAAATTAAATGCAGCCATGGCCTAAAACAAAAATAAAGATTATGCATAGTTTTTATTTATTATTAAAGAGAGGTTTTTATAAAAGAAACCTCTCTTTAGCATTATTATACATAATTGGTTATAATTTACATTGTTTTTTTATTTTGCGCATGATATTATGTTAATAGATTAATTTATAGAGGTGTATTATGCTAAAAAAAATAATGGAATATTATAAAAACTTTGAAAAAATTACCCGTAAAGTTTTAAAAGGTGGATTAGAATTTTGCTTTGGATTATCTTCAATAGCAATTATTATTTTATTAACATATAACTTTTTCTTTGCTTACCCAATAATTTATTACATAGGACTTACCTTATTTAGATTAAGTTTAATTTTTGGAATCGAATTTATTATATGCGGATTTATAACAGATGGAATTAAAAAACAAATTATATAAAAAACCAAAAGAAGATTACCTTCTTTTGGCTTTTTTTTATTTATTTAATTCTTCTAAGAACATCTTATTTAACATTTGAGGATTTGCTTTTCCTTTTGTTTCTTTCATAGCTTGTCCTACTAAAAATCCTAGTGCCTTATCTTTTCCACCTTTATAATCAGCAATAGATTGTGGATTATTCTCTAATATTTTTAATACTACTTCTTTAATAGCTCCTTCATCTGAAATTTGAATCCAGCCTTTTTCTTTTATAATATCTTCTGGGTCTCTTGGATTTTCAAATAATTCTACTAATACTTTTTTACCAATACTTGAACTTATTGTACCTTTATCTATTAAAACTACTAATTTTCCTAATTGTTTAGCATCAAAAGGTATTTGAATTGGTTCCATTTCTGTCTCATTTAATATTCTAGAAATATCAGAAATAATCCAGTTATTAACAGCTTTAGGATTATTGCATACCTTAACCGCTTCTTCAAATAAATCTGATAAATATTTAGAAGCTGTAATTAATTTAGCATCTTTTTCTGATAATTTATATTCTTGTAAATATCTTTCTTTTCTACTTTCTGGTAATTCTGGTAAGCTATTTTTAATATTTTCTATGTATTCTTCTGATAGTTTAATTGCAACTAAATCTGGATCTGGGAAATATCTGTAATCTTGAGCATCTTCTTTATCTCTCATAGGAAATGTCTTTCCTGATACATCATCCCATCTTAGAGTTTCTTGATCAATTTTTCCTCCATTTTCTATTACATCAATTTGTCTATCTACTTCATACTCAATTGCTCTTACAATACTTCTAAAAGAATTCATATTTTTCATTTCTGTACGAGTTCCTAATTTTGTTTCTCCTTTTTTTCTTACAGAAACGTTTACATCTGCTCTTAAAGAACCTTCTTGCATTTTACAATCTGAAACTTCAATATATTCCAAAATTGATTTTAACTTTCTTAAATATTGTTCTACTTCTTCTGCACTTCTTAAATCTGGTTCAGATACAATTTCAATTAATGGGACTCCTGCTCTATTTAAATCAACTAAGCTTCCTCCTCCAAATTCATCATGGTTTAATTTTCCTGCATCTTCTTCTATATGAATTCTTGTTAAACGAATTTTTTTCTTTTCTCCATTTATCTCAATTTCTACATACCCATGTTCACAAAGTGGCTTATCAAATTGTGAAATTTGATAAGATTTTGGAAGATCTGGATAAAAATAATTTTTTCTATCATTTTTACTATTTCTAGAAATCTCACAATTTGTTGCTAATCCTGCCTTTACAGCATATTCCACAACTTTTTCATTTAATACAGGTAAAGTTCCTGGCATAGCCATACAAATTGGACATGTATGTGTATTAGGTGCTGCACCAAATGCTGTTGGGCAAGAACAAAATATTTTTGTTTTTGTAGAAAGCTCTGCATGAACTTCCAATCCTATTATAACTTCATAATCTTCTCTTGACATCTATTTTCCTCCTTTTGAGACACTAGGGACAGGTCAGAAATGTCCCATTTTTTTGTCGTTTTTTGTCTAATTTTGTTTTACGCATCTCCACAATATTCACTTACCTAATGGGACATTTCTGACCTGTCCCTAGTGTCTTATATTTGTGGTTTATGATTCTCTCTGAATTTTATTTTTTGTTCAAATGTATATGCTGCATTTAATATTGTTTCTTCACAGAATTTATTCCCTATTAATTGCATTCCTATTGGCATTCCTTCGTTATCTACTCCACAAGGTACTGATATCCCTGGAAGTCCTGCTATATTTACAGAAACTGTACATATATCTGCTAAATACATTTCTAATGGATTGTTTGATTTTGATCCTATATCAAATGCTACTGTTGGTGATGTTGGTGTTACTATAACATCATATTTTTCAAATGCTTTGTTAAATTCATTCATAACTAATGTACGCACCTGTTGTGCTTTTTTATAATAGGCATCATAGTAACCTGATGATAATACATATGTTCCTAATATTATTCTTCTTTTTACTTCTGGTCCAAATCCTTCACTTCTTGATTTTTTATAAAGTTCTTTTAAGTTTTTAAATTCTTTTGTTCTATATCCATAACGAATTCCATCAAATCTTCCTAAATTAGAACTTGCTTCTGCACAAGCAACAATATAATAAGTTGCTAAAGAATATTGTGCTACATCTAATGAAAACTCTTCTATTTCTGCACCTAAGTCTCTATATGTTTGTATTGCCTTTTCTAAAGATTGTTTTACTTCTTCATTTATTCCTTCTCCAAAAAATTCTTTTGGTACTCCTATTTTTAATCCTTTTACATCATTTTTTAAACATTTTGTGTAATCTATTTTTTTCCTATTACTTGATGTAGTATCCTTTTCGTCATGTCCTGCTATTAAGTTTAATAACATTGCACTATCATATACATCTTTTGTGATAGGACCTATTTGATCTAGTGAAGATGCAAATGCTACTAATCCATATCTTGATACTAATCCATATGTTGGTTTTAAACCTACAACTCCACAAAAGCTTGATGGTTGTCTTATTGATCCACCTGTATCTGAACCCAAAGCCCAAGGAACCATATTAGCTGCTACTGCTGCTGCTGACCCTCCTGATGAACCTCCTGGAACTTTGTTTAAATTCCATGGATTTTTTGTCTTTTTAAAGTATGAATATTCTGTAGACCCTCCCATAGCAAATTCATCCATATTTAGTTTTCCTAAATCTATCATATTTTCATTATTAAGCTTTTCAATTACAGTTGCATCATAAGGAGATACAAAGTTTTCTAACATTTTTGAACTACATGTTGTTTTTATTCCTTTTGTACACATATTATCTTTAATACCAATTGGAATACCTGCAAATTCTCCTTTAATTTCTCCTTTATCTATTTTTTCTTCAATTTGTTTTGCTTGCTCATTTGCTTCTTTTGTTAATATTGTAACAAAAGCTTGTACATCTTTTTCTTTTTCCTTTATTCTATCTGTATATGCCTTTGTAATCTCTGTTATTGTTAGTTCTTTATTTTTCAATTTTTCTTGTAACTCATGAACAGTTAATTCAGTAATATCCATTAATTCTCCTCCTTTAGTTTTTTTATTTCTTTATATAGATGTGGCCACGAATATACTCTTGTTATTTTTTCATCTTCTAAATTTTGATTTACCCTTGTATCCATTATAAAAACTTTTGCATTACTGTTATATGCTATATCTTTACAATTTCTACAACTATCATCTATAAAAATTTCTATATTATTTTCTTTTACAAATTTAAGTTTTTCCTTAGCATTTATAATAAGTTTATCATATTCCACATTATTTTCTTTCAGCCAATCTTTTGTAATTTGTTCTATATTGTTATCTTTTAAATTCCATCTTGCCGTTATTAAAAATATCTTATCTCCGCTTTCTTTTAATTCTTTTATTATATTAGCTGCAAATGTTTTTATATTAATTTTCTTAATTATTTCTTCATAATATTTTTTCCAAAATCTTGCTGTTTCATTTTCATTCCAATTGTGCATATTTTCAATATATAAATGATCTTCTGTATTAAAACTTTTAATAATAGGACTTCTTTTTAATTCTTCTATTGTATATTTTTGTGCATATTCCAAAAGCGTAGCATATGTTTCTGATATAGTATCATCAATATCAATTCCTATATTCATAAATCCTCCCTGTTGAAATATTTAAAATTTGACATTTTATAAACATCATTTTTACCTATCTCTATTTAAATAGCTCAACTATAACTATCCATGTAGCTATATTAAATTACTTTTGGTATTTTAAACATATTTTGCTCTTTTGTTTCTGCATTTTGTAATAGACTTTCTGTATCTTCAAATCTCTTTATTTCGTCTTTTCTAAATATATTTTTTGCTTCATTTGCACCTATTGTTATATCTAATCCTTCTACTGGTGCATTGTTTACTATGTTAGCAAAATTTAATATATCCTGTAAATTTTCGATGTATTTATCTACTTCATTTTCATTTAAATCTAACCTTGCTAAATTAGCTATGTGTAAAATCTCTTCTTTACTTACTTGCATTATTTATCTCTTCCTTTCTTAATCTCAATTTGTTTTTTATTATATACTTTTTTTACCAAAAAAACAAGCCCTAAATGGCTTGTTTTTCATATTTATATCGTTATTATATAGAAACTATTTTAATTCAACAACAGCTCCAACTTCAGCAAATTTAGCTTTTAATTCTTCAGCTTCTTCTTTGCTAGCTCCTTCTTTAACTGTTTTAGGTGCTCCGTCTACTAATTCTTTAGCTTCTTTTAATCCTAATCCTGTAGCATCTCTAACTACTTTAATAACTTTTATTTTTTGATCTCCAGCTTCTGCTAATACAACATCAAAAGATGTTTTTTCTTCAGCTGCTGCTCCTGCTGCTGCTCCTGCAGCTGGTGCAGCTGCTGCTACTGCAGATACTCCATATTTTTCTTCAATAGCTTTTACTAAGTCATTTAATTCAACTACTGTTAAGCTATCTATTTCTTCAATAATTTTTTCTATTTTTTCCATTTTAAAATCCTCCTATAAATTTAATTAGTGAAATAATTCACTTTTCTATTTTTGGGTTTATTTTTATACAAGTTAAACCTCTTTTCTTGTAATAATATTATTCAGCTTTTTCTTCATTAGCTGATGCTTCTTCTGTTACTGCTACTTCAACTTTTTCTCCAGCTTCTTCTTTTTGTTTTTTTACTTCATTTAATGCAACTGCAACTTTTGAAATATTTGAAAGTAATGCTCCAGCAAGCATAGATAGTAAAGTTTCTCTTGATGGTAATTTTGCTAATGTAATGATTTCATCTGCAGTCATAACTTTTCCATCAATAACTCCACCTTTAATTTTATAATATTCATTATTTTTGCTGAAATTATAAATTGTTTTTGAAGGTTCTAAGTAATCTTCACTGCTCATAATTACTGCTGTTGGTCCTACTAATTGTTCTTCTAATCCTTCAATTCCACATTCTGCTAAAGCTCTTCTTGTTATATTATTTTTTATAACATTACAAGTAGCATTTGAATTTCTTAAATCTTTTCTTAATTGTGTATCATCTGTAACATTAATTCCTCTGTATTCTGTTAAAAGTATTAGTTTAGAATTTTTCATTTTTTCTGCTAATTCTTTTACTTCTGCCTTCTTTTGATTTAGTATTGCTTCACTTGCCATTTATTTTCACCTCCTAAATTTAATTACTAATAAAATAAATAACACTCTTTTAGTACCTACCTAAGTTACTAAAAGAGTGTATTAACTCTTGTATTTAACCTAGGTAGGGCTTATTAATTTGTATTTATAAATACTATAATTTATTTGCCTACTGTCTTTGGCTTATATTAAATTTATTTTTGATTAATAAATATACTTGGTCCCATAGTTGTTGTTAATGCAACACTCTTTATGTATTGACCTTTAGCTGCTGCTGGTTTAGCTTTTATGATAGCATTCATGATTACTTCATAATTTTCTAATAATTTATCTGCTCCAAATGAAACTTTTCCAAATCCTAAGTGAATTATATTATTTTTATCTAATCTATATTCTACTTTACCTGATTTAATTTCACTTATTGCTTTTGTTACATCCATTGTAACTGTTCCAGATTTAGGGTTTGGCATTAAACCTTTTGGTCCTAATACTTTACCTAGTCTTCCTACAACTCCCATCATGTCTGGAGTTGCTACTACTACATCATATTCAAACCAATTTTCATTTTGGATTTTTGGTATTAATTCTTCTGCTCCTACAAAATCTGCTCCTGCTTTTTCAGCTTCTTCTGCTTTTGGTCCTTTTGCAAAAACTAAAACTCTTTGTGTTTTACCTGTACCGTTTGGAAGTACTACTGTACCTCTTACTTGTTGATCTGCATGTTTAGAATCAACTCCTAATTTTACATGTAACTCGACAGTTTCGTCAAATTTAGTTTTTGGCATTTTTTCAATAATTTCTATTGCTTCTTTTGCTCCATATTCTTTAGTTTTATCAACTAATTTTACACTTTCAGCATATCTTTTTGATATTTTTCCCATTTTTTTACCTCCTTTGGTTTTAACGAGTTAAACTCTCCCAATAAAATTTAAATTTATAAATATATATAATATTTATCTTAACTAATCAATTACTACTACACCCATAGATCTAGCAGTACCTTCTACCATGCTCATAGCTGTTTCTATTGACGCAGCATTTAAGTCTGGCATTTTTTGTTCAGCAATTTCTTTTACTTGTGCTTTTGTTATTTTAGCAACTTTTTCCATATTTGGTTTTCCTGAACCTTTTTGGATTTTTATTGCTTTTTTAATTAATACTGCAACTGGTGGAACTTTTGTTATAAAATCAAAAGATTTATCTTTATATACTGTTATAACAACTGGTATGATCATTCCAGGTTGATTTGCAGTTCTATCATTAAATTCTTTAACAAATTGCATAATATTAACACCACTTGAACCTAAAGCTGGACCTACTGGTGGAGCTGGTGATGCTTTCCCTGCCTCTATTTGTAATTTAATAATATTTGAAATTTCTTTTTCTGCCATGTTAATGGCACCTCCCTTTTTTATTTAACTTTTTGTACTTGTGAAAACTCTAGCTCTACAGGTGTTTCTCTTCCAAACATAGATACTAGAACTTTTACTTTATGTTTTTCTGTATTTATTTCTTGAACTGTACCTACAAAGCCTTCAAACGGACCATTCATAACTTGTACTTGTTCATTGACTTCATAATCCACATTAACAGGAATATCTTCAAATCCCATATTTCTAATTTCTTCTTCAGTTAATGGTATTGGATCTGTACCTGAACCTACAAATCCTGTAACTCCTCTAGTATTTCTTACAATATACCAAGATTCTTCTGTTACTATCATCTTTATTAATACATATCCTGGGAAAACCTTTTTTAAATTTGTTTTTCTTTTTCCATCTTTAATTTCAATTTGTTCTTCCATAGGAACTATAATATCAAAGAAGAAATCTTCTAATTCTCTATTTTTTATAGTTTTTTCTAGGTCTGTTTTAACTTTATTTTCATAACCAGAATAAGTATGAACAACATACCATCTAGCTACCATATCGTAATCTTTTTGAGACATTATTTTTAAGCCTCCTTTAATTTTGTTTATTGTACATTTTCTTCTACGTTGTTGTCTGTGTTGTCTGTGTTTTGAGAATCTTCTGTACTTGTTTCATTATTTGTATTTTCTGTAGTTTGATTACTTGTTGTATTATCAGCAGTTACAGTATTATTAGCTGATACAACTTCTTTTATTTTGTTTACTCCATGTTTATTTAGAGTTTCAAATGTTAAATCTAATACAAAAACAATTGCTGCTGTAACAAGCACTATAGCTATTACTGCAACTGTGTTATTTACTAATTGTTTTGGTGTTGGCCAAACTACTTTTTTTAACTCAGCTTTAAAATCTTTTGAAAAGCTTTTCTTGTTTTTATTGTTTTCTTTTTTATTTGTTTTTGCTTCTTTTTTAGCCATTTTATATCCTCCTTAAAATAGCTTATTTAACTATTTGGTTTCTTTATGTGTTGTACGTTTTTTACAGAATTTACAATACTTAACTATTTCTAATCTATCTGTATTATTTCTCTTGTTTTTTGAAGTCATGTAATTTCTTCTTTTACATTCTGTACATTCTAATGTAATATTTTCTCTTGGTCCTTTTGCTGCCATTTCAATACACCTCCGTATTTTTATAACCTTTTACTTTTTTTGAAACGATGTGAGCATATGCTTAAATTACATATGCTCAAATATTTTACCATTTTTTTCTTATATTGTCAATGAATTTTTATCATTTTTTAACTTGTTTTTTGTTTTTTTGCTTTTTTTGAACTGAAAATCCAAATCTACCAATTTTTTTGCCTAATTCATAATAATGTCCGTTTGAATATGCAATTAAATCACATTTTGAAATATCAAATGCTCCTTTATCATCAATATACTTCTCATCACTATTAATTGCAAGGACATCAGCAATAAACATATGATGTGATCCTAGTTCTACTATTTCTTTTACTTTACATTCTATTGATACAGGACTTTCTTTTATCATTGGGCATTTCACAAACTTAGCATTTTCTTTATGCAAATTCATTTCTTTAAATTTATCCACTTTAGCTCCTGTTTTAACTCCACACCAATCTGTTGCTTTTGCTAATCTTTTTGTAGTTAAATTAATAACAAATTCTTTTTGTTCTTTTATTATATTATATGAATATCTTGTCGGTCTAACTGATATATATACCATTGCAGGGTTTGTATTTAATATTCCTGTCCATGCTACTGTTATTATATTTGATTTTTCCATAGTTCCACAACTTACCATTACAGCTGGTAATGGATATAAAAAATTTCCTGCTTTCCATGTTACTTTTGACATTTACTTCACCATCACTTTATAATTCTAAACTATTATCTTCTTGTTTTTTATTTTCTTTATTTTTTTCATTTTCTAAATTAATCATAACTGCTGCAAAAATCTCTTGTTCTTCTGTATTAAGGCTTTTATCTCTAATAGTTGCCTTATATCCTCCACTTGCTTCATCTTTTTCAATCATTCCAATATATCCACCATTGTATTTAGTCACAACTTCTATTACATCTTCTGATAGCATTTCATTTACAACACAATTATAATAATCTAAATTATCTTCTGTTAAACTTGGTAATGATAAATTCGTATATATCTTATCTTTTTTTTCTTTGCCGTTTATTATTCTTGAAATAAGATATTCATTAACCGAATTACATAAAAGTACACTATTTTTAAATATTATTTCTCCTGTTTTAGAAATTTTAATTTTTCTCGAATCATTTAAATCTACAACTTGAGGATTTCTGTTTTCTGTTTTTGCAACAAGTTTTCTACCTTTATTTTTTCCTTCTTTTACAGTTCCAATCATTTTAAAATCCAATTGGTCTATCTTGGAATATTTTTCTTTATTTATTTTCTTTCTTTCTATCTCTTCTTTTAAATCAAGTTCTTTTTTATATGTATCTCTTTTCTCTTTAGTATTAATTTTTTCATAATATTCCTTTGCTTTTTTCAAAATATCTTCTGCTCTTTTTCTTTGCTCTGAATTAAGACTAATATCATTTAAAACCTTAGTATATTTTTCAACTTTCTTATTATATGCTTCTTTAATTATTTTATTGTTTTTTGTATCTGCCCTTAATTCAATTTCTCTTTCTGACATTTCGAAAAATGTATATGCAGTTTCATCTAAAAATTCTCTTTCATTTTTCTTTTCTAATTCTTTCTCTTTTAATTGGTCATCATATAATTTTCTAGCTCCGTCTGTCTTTAATGCCTCATATGCTTCTTTTATTTCAGCAAGCCTTTTATTAAATTGTTCTTTGATTTCTTTTACCTCATATTTTACACTTTCTTCAAAGCTTTCTTTTTCTCCTATTAATTTACTCTTTTTTAATAAGTCCGTATTATTTTCTATACCTCTTTCTATCATTCCAATTTTTAATTTGCTTTCTTTTTCTAATTTAAAAATTCTATCTTCATATTTTTTACACAACTTATTTTTACAAATTTCATATGCTTCTTTTATTTTTTTATCTTTGCTTGCTTCATTACGTAATTTATTTTCATATTTTCCATCTTTCTTTTTATCATAAATTACATAATCAATCAAACTTTTATCAATGCCTAATATTTGGTAATAATTTTTAAATTCATTTTCATTCATAATTATCCCTCCAGATAAATATAATTTTGATTTATTTTTAATTATAACATATAATTAAAAATAAATCAAAATTAAAAAACAAACTACAAATTAGTAATAATAAATATCATTTTTACTAACCTCTAGTTTGTTTTTTTAATAAAAAAAATCTAGCAACAACCTATCTTCCCAGCAGGGTAACCCACAAGTATTTTCGGCACATTTAGGCTTGACTTCTGTGTTC
>OLRJ01000150.1_pt1 | contig 70778 bp, 88 predicted proteins | sample 1672741 | NCBI WGS metagenome assembly OLRJ01 (sample SAMEA3136719, study PRJEB25190) | human gut metagenome | biome: human gut; feature: human-associated habitat; material: faeces | place: Austria | collected 2013 | reverse complement strand
ATAGCGATTAAAATCCCTATTTTTCAGTCGATTAAGAACAGATAATATTCTGAATTTATTGATAGATAAACAGAAAAAGGTGCCTTTGTCAGCATAAAATAACGGCACAAAGAGCGGAATAATTCACTACCATTCAGGGGATTATGCTGGACATTTTTCATTCTCTAATGTTTTAACTTTGTAATTATTGCTGTTAAAAAATTAATCACCTGCCAAAAGAAATAAAAAAGAGAAAGCCTCCGATTAAATTATTTCGCTACACTGGTTCCACTTTTGTGATTTACACGGGTTACCCATGAAGCTGACCATCATTCGATTAGAAAACTTTAGCGACCAGGACCGGATTGACCTGCAAAAGATCTGGCCGGAGTATTCCCCTTCCTCTTTACAGGTTGACGATAACCACCGTATCTACGCCGCGCGTTTTAACGAGCGCCTGCTCGCTGCCGTACGGGTAACCTTAAGCGGCACCGAGGGAGCACTGGATTCCCTGCGTGTGCGGGAAGTCACCCGACGTCGCGGTGTGGGGCAATATCTGCTGGAAGAGGTTTTGCGTAACAATCCTGGCGTTTCATGCTGGTGGATGGCGGATGCAGGCGTGGAAGATCGCGGTGTGATGACGGCGTTTATGCAGGCACTGGGATTTACGGCGCAACAGGGCGGCTGGGAAAAGCGTTAATCGTCAAGTTTGATTTCAAAAGTGATGACCAACGAGAAATTGCCTGATGCGCTACGCTTATCAGGCCTACAATGTGTGCTGCAATTTACTGATTTCTTTGGATCTTGTAGGCCGGATAAGGCGTTTACGCCGCATCCGGCATGAAGCAACGTACTCGATATTAGCAATTTGGCGGCAACCCAAAGTTGCCGATTAATGATTACTTCGCATCGGTCGCCGTGCCGTTGGCGTGCCAGTCAAATACGCCGAACTCAAAGCCTTTCAGATCGCCTTTCTCATCCCACGTCAGCGGTCCCATTACGGTATCCACGGAGTTCGCTTTCAGGTATTTGGCGATTTCAGCCGGATCGTCAGACTGATTCAGGCCCGCCTGCAAAGATTGCAGCGCGGCGTAGGTGGTCCAGACGAATGCGCCGCTTGGGTCCTGTTTTTTCGCTTTGATCGCGTCAACAATGGGTTTGTTCGCCGGAACCTGATCGTAGTTCTTCGGCTTGGTCACCAGCAGCCCTTCCGCTGATTCGCCCGCAATGTTAGACAGCGAAACGTTAGCCACACCTTCCGGCCCCATAAACTGAGTTTTCAGCCCTGCCGCGCGTGCCTGACGCAGGATTTGCCCCATTTCCGGGTGATAACCGCCGTAGTAAACGAAGTCGATATTCTCTTTTTTCAGACGCGCCACCAGCGTTGAGAAATCTTTTTCCCCGGCGGTGATACCATCAAAGAACACCACGTTAGCATTGCCTTTCTTCAGGCCGTCCTGCACCGCTCGCGCCAGACCTTCGCCGTATTGCTGTTTGTCGTGAACGATAGCAATACGCTGCGGTTTCACTTTCTCAAGAATATATTTCGCCGCCGTCGGCCCCTGGTCGGAGTCCAGGCCGGTGGTGCGCAGGATCAGCTGATAGCTACGGGCGGTCAGCTCCGGCGCGGTTGCCGCTGGGGTGATCATTAAAATGCCTTCGTCTTCGTAGATATCAGACGCAGGCTGCGTTGATGAAGAACAGAGGTGACCAATCACGTATTTAATGCCGTCGTTAACGACTTTGTTCGCCACCGCAACCGCCTGTTTCGGGTCACAGGCATCGTCATATTTTACGATTTGCAGTTTGTTGCCTTTAATGCCGCCTTTAGCGTTGATATCCGCAACCGCCTGCTCTGCGCCGGTAAACTCCTGGTCACCGTACTGGGCCACCGGACCGGACATTGCGCCCACGACCGCGACTTTAATATCTTCTGCCAGAGCCATATTGCTGAATGCCAGCGCGATACATCCTGCCAGTAACGCTTTACCCTTTATGTTCATCCTGAGAATCCCCATTCTTCTGGTTATTACGTGTGTTGTGATGTTGTTGTTCAGCACTTTATTTCGTTTTATGCATGACTACCCGTGCTTTAGCAGCATACTCTGCTAAAACATACCCGATTTTTATGATATTGGAATAGCTATTTTGACAGTTTATTAACAATCTGCGTGGGGATTGGCGTTTTGCCGGAGGGGAAATTGATTATTACAGAGGCCCAAAAAACAAAAACCCCGGACTCGCATCCAGGGTTCTCTGCTTAATAGCGGAAATTACGCTTCTATAGCAGCACGCAATTTTTTCATCGCGTTCTTTTCCAGCTGGCGCACACGCTCAGCGGAAACGCCGTAACGGTCAGCCAGTTCCTGCAACGTGGACTTGTTGTCTTCGTCCAGCCAGCGCGCGCGGATGATGTCCTGGCTACGCTCGTCCAGACCTTGCATCGCGTCGGTCAGACGGTTTGCCGCCTGCTCTTCCCAGTTATCATCTTCGATGCCGTCGGCAAAGTTAGATGATTTATCCTGCAGATAGAGCACCGGTGCCATCGGCTGGCTGTCGGAATCGTCGTCGGAAGACAGGTCAAAGGTCATGTCCTGTGCCGCCATACGTGATTCCATCTCACGAACGTCTTTGCTGGTTACGCCCAGTTCACGGGCCACCATTTCGACTTCATCCTGGTTAAACCAGCCCAGACGCTGCTTGGTTTTACGCAGGTTGAAGAACAGTTTGCGCTGCGCTTTGGTGGTCGCAACTTTGACAATACGCCAGTTACGCAGGACGTATTCGTGGATCTCTGCTTTGATCCAGTGAACGGCGAAGGAGACCAGGCGCACACCCACTTCCGGGTTAAAACGGCGCACTGCTTTCATCAGGCCGATGTTACCTTCCTGAATCAAATCCGCCTGTGGCAGGCCATAGCCCGCATAATTACGAGCAATATGAACAACAAACCGCAGGTGAGACAGGATCAGCGTTTTAGCTGCTTCCAGATCGCCATGGTAATGCAGCTTTTCAGCCAGCGCCCGCTCCTCGTCAGCCGACAACATCGGCCACGCGTTAGCTGCCCGGATGTAGGAATCCAGGTTGCCAACTGGGGCTAAAGCTAAACTTTGCATTTTGTCAGTCATTCAAATCCTCTCAATCGATATCTTCTGGCGCTTCAGTGGTAGCAACAACTGTGCCAGAGCTTAAGAGCAACGAGGTTATCATTCACTGTTTTATCAGACCGTGATTTTATCCACAAGTTCAATGCAAGCTTGTGAATAAATTACGCACAAAATGTGACATAGAGATGAAATACCGGGAAGAGACAACGGGGTCTCTTTCCCTGCTACGGAACCCATTGCAGGGAAAGAGTATAACACGCTTTTATTATTCAGGCGTAAAGTGGCGTAAATGTTGTACCGTGGCAAGCCACGCTGCCACCCAGCCAATCATCGAGCATACCAGCAGCAATAGCAGGCATTCATCGAACGATAAGCCATTGATATCAAACTTCGTTCCGAAAACCTGTGCCACTTCCGCAACCGCCGATGACAATCGCAGTACCAGAATTTCTGACAAAATTAGTGACAACAATGCGCCAGAAAACCCCAGCAATGCGCCACCGTACAGGAACGGGCGCAGGATGAAACCATCCGTTGCACCAATCAGTTTCTGCACGTTAATGGAGTCACGACGAGCAAAGATACTCAGGCGTACACTGTTACCGATGACGAGGAACACTGCCGCCACCATCAACACGCCGATCATCGCCGAAACGCGCCCGACCAGCCCGGTCAACGCCGCCAGACGGGCAAACCAGCTGTCATCCATCCGCACTTCGTCAATGCCGTTAATCTGCGTGATACGATCACGCAGCGTATTCAGAGACTCCGTACCCTGGAAATCGAGTTTCGGGATCACCACCGCCACTGCCGGAAGCGGGTTTTCTTCCAGCATATCCAGCGCACCACCAAAACCAGACCAGTTACGGAACTCACCCAGTGCGTCTTCACGAGAAAGATAATTCACTTTCTCCACGCCTTGCTCGGCCTGCAACTGTGCCACCACACCCGCAGCGGCGTCATCGTCCAGCGTTTTTTGCAGATAAACAGTGATTTGCGGTGACGGATAATACTGCGTCGCCGCCTGGTTAACGTTTTTGTACACCATATAACAGACGCTGGGCAGCGTCAGAGAGATGGCGATAACCATCACCGTTAAAAACGTGGCGAACGGTTTGCTTTTCAGATCCTGCAATGCGCCGTGGAAGGCATAGCGCACCTGTTCGTTGAAAACGTTGGTTTTGCGATTTACCGGTTTTGGCGAGGATTTCGCGCGTTTCGGTGCGTTACGACCGCCGTCGCCAGAGCCACCGACCGATTTACGGAAGCGATCCAGACGCCCGCCAAACTGCCGAATATGATTGATTGCATCGCGCTTATTCATGGCCCACGCCTCCATGCAAGTGACCATCGCTCAGGGTGAGCATGCGATAGGAACGCCGTGAAATCAGGTTGATGTCGTGCGTTGCCATCAATACGGTTACCCCAACGCGGTTAAACTCTTCAAACAGACGTAGAATCCCTTCCGACAACGCGTCGTCCAGGTTACCAGTCGGTTCGTCCGCCAGCAGTACCGCGGGCTTGTTCACCACCGCGCGGGCAATGCCAACACGCTGTTGTTCACCGCCAGAAAGCTGAATAGGGAAGTTCTTCGCTTTGTCCAGTAGCCCGACTTTATCCAGTGCCGCCGACACCCGGCGACGAATATCGTCACCGCTGGCACCAGCGATAATCAGCGGGATCGCCACGTTATCGTAGACAGTACGGTCCATCAGTAGATGGTGATCCTGGAAAATCATGCCAATCTGGCGGCGCAGAAACGGAACTTCACGGTTTTTCAGACGCGTGATGTCATGGCCGCTAAACCAGATTTTCCCGGCGCTGGGCCGCTCAATCCCACAGATCAGCTTCAGGAGGGTACTTTTCCCTGCGCCGGAATGACCGGTCAGAAACGCCATCTCACCCGGCTGCATATGGAACGTAACGCCCTGCAGCGCCTGTCTCCCACCGAGATAAGCCTTGCTGACATGTTCAAAGCGAATCATTGTTAATCCTCTCGGGCAAAAAGTGCCTCTATAAAGTCGTCCGCCTTAAACGGACGCAAATCCTCAATACGTTCGCCGACACCAATGTAGCGGATAGGGATACCAAACTGGTCAGCCACCGAGAAAATTACCCCGCCTTTCGCCGTGCCGTCCAGTTTCGTTAGCGTGATGCCGGTTAAGCCAACAGCTTCGTGGAACAGTTTGGCCTGGCTTACCGCGTTCTGCCCGGTGCTGGCATCAATAGTCAGCATAACTTCATGCGGCGCTTCAACGTCGAGTTTCTTCATCACGCGGACGATTTTCTTCAACTCTTCCATCAGATGCGATTTGTTCTGCAGGCGTCCGGCGGTATCGGCAATCAGGACGTCGATGTTACGCGCTTTAGCGGCCTGAATGGCGTCGAAGATAACAGAAGCGGAATCCGCACCAGTATGCTGGGCAATCACCGGAATATTGTTGCGCTGACCCCAGACCTGAAGCTGTTCAACCGCTGCCGCACGGAAAGTATCGCCTGCCGCCAGCATCACCGATTTACCCTGCTGCTCAAACTGACGCGCCAGCTTACCAATCGTCGTGGTTTTACCCACACCGTTGACGCCCACCATCAGGATCACGAACGGCGTTTTACCTTCAACATTCAGCGGCTCATCGACTTTCGCCAGAATCTCGCCCATCTCTTCTTTCAGCAGGCCATAGAGCGCCTCGGCATCACGAAGCTGCTTGCGGGATGCGCCTTCCGTCAGATTGGTGATTATTTTACGTGTGGTTTCCACGCCCACATCGGCGATCAACAGCTGTTCTTCCAGCTCTTCAAACAGATCATCGTCGATTTTTTTACCGCGGAACAGGCTGATAAATCCGGAACCGAGATTTTCTTTGGTTTTTAACAGGCTGCGTTTCAGGCGCGCGAAAAAACCTTCTTTGGTCGGTTTTTCCTGCTCCTGAGCGATTTCTTCCACCGGCTGCTCTTCTTCTGCCGGAGGAACCACCATCACCGCCTCTTCTGCCGCTTCGGCAGCCAGCGCCTGTGCTTCCAGCTCTTCGTCGGTGATTTCTTCTTTAGCCGCTTCTTCTTCCGCCGCTTCGACAATCTCTACGGTTTCCGCTTCAGCCTGCCACTCTTCTGGCGAAACCTCTTCGGCGTTGACGTCTTCCGGCAACGGCAGCTCTTCACGTTCGATAGCCACTGGCTCCGGCGTTTCTTCTACGACCGGTTCCGGCTGTGCAACGACTTCCGCTTCAGGCTGCGCTTTTTCACTTTCAGCAACCTGTTCAGTGACTTCCACAACGTCGGCAGCAAAAGTTTCCGCCTCGGCTTCAGTATGCGCCTGCGGCTGCTCTTCAACGGCTTGTTCCGAAGCCTTCACAGGTTCTTGCGCCTGAACGATTTCTTCTACAACCGGTTGTTCATTCTGAACTTCTGTCTCTTTTTCCGGGGTCTGCTCTTTTTGACCAAAGCCCAGCCAGGAAAAAAAGCCACGTTTTTTTTCTTTCGCCATTTGCGACTACACTCCTCGCTGTTGCTTCATGGCACAGCGTTAACGCTATGTACATAGCAGCTAAAAAAATGATGAAATAGTCTATCACTTAACTTAATTCACATCACCGCCTGCAAGTATGTGTTATCTGGCGGATTGAGCAATTTATCATGAAAAAACCGAATCATTCCGGCAGCGGCCAAATCCGCATTATTGGCGGGCAGTGGCGAGGCCGTAAACTCCCGGTTCCTGATAGCCCAGGTCTGCGCCCCACCACCGACCGCGTACGCGAAACGTTGTTTAACTGGCTGGCTCCGGTCATTGTTGACGCCCAATGTCTGGATTGCTTCGCCGGGAGCGGCGCACTGGGGCTGGAAGCGTTGTCGCGCTACGCTGCGGGGGCCACGTTGATTGAGATGGATCGCGCGGTTTCTCAGCAGTTAATTAAGAATCTGGCGACACTAAAAGCAGGCAATGCACGCGTGGTGAACAGCAACGCGATGTCATTCCTGGCGCAAAAAGGCACACCGCATAATATCGTGTTTGTCGATCCACCATTCCGCCGTGGCTTGTTAGAAGAGACGATAAATTTACTGGAAGATAACGGCTGGCTGGCTGACGAAGCCCTGATTTATGTCGAAAGCGAAGTCGAAAACGGTCTGCCCACTGTTCCAGCAAACTGGTCATTACATCGGGAAAAAGTGGCGGGTCAGGTGGCTTATCGGCTGTATCAACGCGAAGCACAAGGAGAAAGTGATGCTGATTAATATTGGTCGTTTGTTAATGCTCTGCGTTTGGGGATTTTTAATCCTCAACCTGGTGCATCCCTTCCCACGCCCGCTGAATATCTTCGTTAACGTGGCGCTGATTTTTACCGTGCTGATGCATGGTATGCAGCTGGCGCTATTGAAATCCACTTTACCGAAAGATGGCCCGCAGATGACCACCGCCGAAAAGGTACGGATTTTCCTTTTCGGCGTGTTTGAACTGCTGGCTTGGCAGAAGAAATTTAAAGTTAAAAAATAACCTTATTGTTCGCCTACAAAGCTGACAAAGCGCGTTCCTTTATAGCTCAGCGTACCTTTATCGCCCACTGTCAGGGCGTGGTACTGCTGGGCGTCGAGGCGAAACGTCTGCTCCATTCCTCCGCTTTGCGGTTTGAAGCTTGCCTCATAGCGTATACTGGTACCTGCCGGAGTCACTTCCTGCTGGCGCGAACGGCGATCGTTAATCGGTTTTTCCCGCTTGTTGCTCACCACCACCAGCTTTTGCTGGAGCGGAGCCATATCATTATCAGCTTTTTCCCGTCGCTGTTGCATAAAACGAAACGATGCGGCGACGACAATTAAGCCAATGATAACAATAAAGAAAAGAGGTGGTTTGCTCATCTTTATCCCTCATCGGAAAATGCGGAAATAAGCATACCCTGCCAGTTATGGTGTTGTCATCCGTCCACCCTCGCCACTAAACTGGAAGCAAGACCGTAGGCATTCCGCTTACGAAAAAATAACGAATTCAAGGAACTAAGATGCTTTGGTCGTTTATCGCTGTCTGTCTTTCCGCATGGCTATCTGTGGATGCATCGTATCGTGGGCCAACCTGGCAACGCTGGGTGTTTAAACCGTTAACCCTTCTTCTCCTGCTGTTACTGGCCTGGCAAGCGCCGATGTTCGACGCCATTAGCTATCTGGTGCTGGCAGGGCTGTGCGCCTCACTGCTGGGCGATGCGCTAACCCTGTTGCCACGTCAACGTCTGATGTACGCCATCGGCGCGTTTTTCCTCTCGCACCTGCTGTACACCATCTATTTCGCCAGTCAGATGACGCTCTCTTTCTTCTGGCCTCTACCACTGGTGCTGCTGGTTCTGGGTGCGCTGTTACTGGCGATTATCTGGACGCGCCTGGAAGAGTACCGTTGGCCTATCTGCACGTTTATCGGCATGACGCTGGTGATGGTGTGGCTGGCAGGTGAACTGTGGTTCTTCCGTCCGACCGCTCCGGCGCTCTCTGCGTTTGTTGGCGCTTCGTTGCTGTTTATCAGTAACTTTGTCTGGCTGGGGAGCCACTATCGCCGACGCTTCCGTGCGGATAACGCGATTGCTGCGGCCTGCTACTTTGCCGGTCACTTCCTGATCGTCCGCTCGCTGTATCTCTGATAAAACTTGACTCTGGAGTCGACTCCAGAGTGTATCCTTCGGTTAATGAGAAAAAACTTAACCGGAGGATGCCATGTCGACTCCTGACAATCACGGCAAGAAAGCCCCTCAATTTGCTGCGTTCAAACCGCTAACCACGGTACAGAACGCCAACGACTGTTGCTGCGACGGCGCATGTTCCAGCACGCCAACTCTCTCTGAAAACGTCTCCGGCACCCGCTATAGCTGGAAAGTCAGCGGCATGGACTGCGCCGCCTGTGCGCGCAAGGTAGAAAATGCCGTGCGCCAGCTTGCAGGCGTGAATCAGGTGCAGGTGTTGTTCGCCACCGAAAAACTGGTGGTCGATGCCGACAATGACATTCGTGCACAAGTTGAATCTGCGCTGCAAAAAGCAGGCTATTCCCTGCGCGATGAACAGGCCGCCGAAGAACCGCAAGCATCACGCCTGAAAGAGAATCTGCCGCTGATTACGCTAATCGTGATGATGGCAATCAGCTGGGGTCTGGAGCAGTTCAATCATCCGTTCGGGCAACTGGCGTTTATCGCGACCACGCTGGTTGGGCTGTACCCGATTGCTCGTCAGGCATTACGGTTGATCAAATCCGGCAGCTACTTCGCCATTGAAACCTTAATGAGCGTAGCCGCTATTGGTGCACTGTTTATTGGCGCAACGGCTGAAGCTGCGATGGTGTTGCTGCTGTTTTTGATTGGTGAACGACTGGAAGGCTGGGCCGCCAGCCGCGCGCGTCAGGGCGTTAGCGCGTTAATGGCGCTGAAACCAGAAACCGCCACGCGCCTGCGTAAGGGTGAGCGGGAAGAGGTGGCGATTAACAGCCTGCGCCCTGGCGATGTGATTGAAGTCGCCGCAGGTGGGCGTTTGCCTGCCGACGGTAAACTGCTCTCACCGTTTGCCAGTTTTGATGAAAGCGCCCTGACCGGCGAATCCATTCCGGTGGAGCGCGCAACGGGCGATAAAGTCCCTGCTGGTGCCACCAGCGTAGACCGTCTGGTGACGTTGGAAGTGCTGTCAGAACCGGGAGCCAGCGCCATTGACCGGATTCTGAAACTGATCGAAGAAGCCGAAGAGCGTCGCGCTCCCATTGAGCGGTTTATCGACCGTTTCAGCCGTATCTATACGCCCGCGATTATGGCCGTCGCTCTGCTGGTGACGCTGGTGCCACCGCTGCTGTTTGCCGCCAGCTGGCAGGAGTGGATTTATAAAGGGCTGACGCTGCTGCTGATTGGCTGCCCGTGTGCGTTAGTTATCTCAACGCCTGCGGCGATTACCTCCGGGCTGGCGGCGGCAGCGCGTCGTGGGGCGTTGATTAAAGGCGGAGCGGCGCTGGAACAGCTGGGTCGTGTTACTCAGGTGGCGTTTGATAAAACCGGTACGCTGACCGTCGGTAAACCGCGCGTTACCGCGATTCATCCGGCAACGGGTATTAGTGAATCTGAACTGCTGACACTGGCGGCGGCGGTCGAGCAAGGCGCGACGCATCCACTGGCGCAAGCCATCGTACGCGAAGCACAGGTTGCTGAACTCGCCATTCCCACCGCCGAATCACAGCGGGCGCTGGTCGGGTCTGGCATTGAAGCGCAGGTTAACGGTGAGCGCGTATTGATTTGCGCTGCCGGGAAACATCCCGCTGATGCATTTACTGGTTTAATTAACGAACTGGAAAGCGCCGGGCAAACGGTAGTGCTGGTAGTACGTAACGATGACGTGCTTGGTGTCATTGCGTTACAGGATACCCTGCGCGCCGATGCTGCAACTGCCATCAGTGAACTGAACGCGCTGGGCGTCAAAGGGGTGATCCTCACCGGCGATAATCCACGCGCAGCGGCGGCAATTGCCGGGGAGCTGGGGCTGGAGTTTAAAGCGGGCCTGTTGCCGGAAGATAAAGTCAAAGCGGTGACCGAGCTGAATCAACATGCGCCGCTGGCGATGGTCGGTGACGGTATTAACGACGCGCCAGCGATGAAAGCTGCCGCCATCGGGATTGCAATGGGTAGCGGCACAGACGTGGCGCTGGAAACCGCCGACGCAGCATTAACCCATAACCACCTGCGCGGCCTGGTGCAAATGATTGAACTGGCACGCGCCACTCACGCCAATATCCGCCAGAACATCACTATTGCGCTGGGGCTGAAAGGGATCTTCCTCGTCACCACGCTGTTAGGGATGACCGGACTATGGCTGGCGGTGCTGGCAGATACGGGTGCGACGGTGCTGGTGACAGCGAATGCGTTAAGGCTGTTGCGCAGGAAGTAAAAGTGTTGCCTGATAGCCTCTGGCTATCAGGCTTAGTGCTGAGGCGGGAACGGCGGCATAGTCAGGAAAGCATAATAAAGCGCTAACATCAGAATGACAGAGACAACACAGCATGCAGCAACCAGGCGGGATGCTATAGATGGCCTTTTGAACATCAACCACAGGGCATAAGCAAGCCCGACACCGTTAAGTAAAGGTAAAAAAATCATTAGCCAGAGCCAACCCCAGGCAAGTACCCCCAGCCATCCCCCCACGACGATAAAAACAGGGATCAGCCAATTGGGGGTGAAGATCGCGAGTAATCCCAGCAATGCCAGACAAACTGGAATTAAATAATCCATTTGTGCATTCCATTACACTTGCTTGCCGGATGCGGCGTAAACGCCTTATCCAGCCTACACAGGGCATCGAACTCGTAGCCATGATAAAACGCGACAGCGTCGCATCAGGCATTGCGCACCGTATCGCCAGATGCAGCTTGAACGTTTTATCCGTCCTACAAACCGGTTGCAAGCCGCAAAATTGAGCGCGATCGGTCCGCTAGCCTGATCCACCTTACCCCGATTTGCGAATCAAATAACGATAAGGCAGTTCATCCGTCTCTTTAGCAACCAGCTCATGTTCCATAAAGGTACAAAACCCAGGAATATCGCGGGTCGTCGCCGGATCGTCAGCAATAATCAGCAACGTTTCACCTGGCTGCATATTGCGCACAGTTTTGCGCACCATCATTACTGGTTCCGGGCAGCGCAGGCCAAGCGCGTCGAGTGTGTGGTCAGGGCTGGAAAAGAGATCGGTCATTTTCTTCTCATCACTTAAAAAAACGGCGCTAGTTTACGCCCTGTGAGTCCGTAAGCAAACTAGGTTAACGATTGCGTGAAAATTAACCATTGCATTGTCAACGTAAAGCAGTATCATGCGGCGGCTCGAAAAAAGGGTAAGCACGTTATTATGTTAAGGTAACAGACGTGTCGTACGTATTGGGTTCCCTCACCCCAATGGTTAATCAAAAAGGTACAATATGAACGTTTTCTCGCAAACTCAACGCTATAAGGCGTTGTTCTGGTTATCGTTATTTCATCTGCTGGTGATCACCTCCAGTAACTATCTGGTTCAGCTTCCCGTCTCCATTTTGGGTTTCCATACCACCTGGGGCGCGTTTAGCTTTCCGTTTATTTTTCTTGCTACCGACCTGACCGTGCGTATTTTTGGCGCACCGCTGGCCCGACGCATTATCTTCGCGGTAATGATCCCTGCGTTATTAATCTCCTACGTCATCTCGTCGCTATTCTATATGGGTTCCTGGCAGGGATTCGGCGCACTCGCCCACTTCAACCTGTTTGTCGCCCGTATCGCCACCGCCAGTTTCATGGCCTACGCGCTGGGGCAAATCCTCGACGTGCACGTTTTTAACCGCCTGCGTCAGAGTCGCCGCTGGTGGCTGGCACCGACAGCGTCCACACTGTTCGGTAACGTCAGCGACACGCTGGCCTTTTTCTTCATTGCCTTCTGGCGTAGCCCGGATGCCTTTATAGCTGAACACTGGATGGAAATCGCGCTGGTCGATTACTGTTTCAAAGTGTTAATCAGTATCGTTTTCTTCCTGCCAATGTATGGCGTATTACTCAATATGCTGTTGAAAAGACTGGCAGATAAATCCGAAATCAACGCTTTGCAGGCGAGTTAAAGGTTCGTTATCAGAGTTGTGATAAGATGGATGAATGAGCCGTTATGGCCGTTTATCGAAAGGAAGAAGTCAATGCGCAATCTGGTTAAATATGTCGGAATTGGCCTGCTGGTTATGGGGCTTGCGGCCTGTGATGATAAAGACACTAACGCTACGGCGCAGGGTTCGGTCGCGGAAAGTAACGCTACCGGGAATCCCGTCAACCTGCTTGATGGCAAGTTAAGTTTCTCGCTGCCAGCGGATATGACCGACCAGAGCGGTAAGCTGGGAACGCAGGCCAATAACATGCATGTCTGGTCCGACGCCACCGGGCAGAAAGCAGTCATCGTCATCATGGGCGATGATCCGAAAGAAGATCTGGCGGTGCTGGCGAAGCGTCTGGAAGATCAGCAACGTAGCCGCGATCCGCAGCTGCAAGTGGTAACCAATAAAGCCATTGAGCTGAAAGGTCACAAAATGCAGCAGTTAGACAGTATTATCTCCGCGAAAGGCCAGACGGCGTACTCTTCCGTTATTCTGGGTAACGTGGGTAATCAACTGCTGACCATGCAAATTACGCTGCCCGCTGACGATCAGCAAAAAGCGCAGACCACCGCAGAAAACATCATTAATACGCTGGTTATTCAGTAAGTTTTAAGATGATGAGGCGGCCTCAGGGACGTGTTCCGGAGGCCGTTTTTTTAATCGCCACGTCAGTAATAACGCGATTGCGACCAGTCCCGCCGCCGCCAGATAAATCACCGGTACGCCCGCCCAGCTCATCACCAGCCCAGCCAGTGGTCCAGTCACGCCAAGCGATAAATCCATAAATACGGTGTAAGTTGCCAGCGCCGCCCCCTGATTTTGCTGCGGAACCGCTTTTACCGCCACTACACCCAATGCCGGGAACACCAGCGAAAACCCGGCCCCCGCCAGTAAGACGCCGATTTTCGCCATCCACGGCATAGTCGCCACGCCAACCAGTAGCAGGCCGATTATCTCAACGCTAAAGCAAATCATCGCTACGTTTAAGCCACCGATACGGTTAATGCCGTTAGGGAATAACAAACGCGTACCGACAAACGCACAGCTAAACAGCGTCAGCGCGAAAGCCGCACCGTCCCAACCTTTAGCGTCATAAAACAGCGTGATAAAGGTGGCGATGACGCCAAATCCGGCGGAAGCCAGTGCCAGCGCCATACCGTACAGCCAGACGCGCCCAAGCACCGCGCGAAACGGCAGCGGTTTGCCTTTACTGGCTTTTACCGTCGGACGCGGGATCGCCAACAAAATGGCCACCAGCGCCACGCCCATAATGATTAACGCTAACGCCTGCAAGCCGCCCCAGTGATAAAACACGACGCCTAACGGCGCACCCATCGCCATCGCCCCGTAAGTGACAATGCCGTTCCACGAAATCACCCGCCCGATATGCAGCGAGCCAACCACGCCAACGCCCCATAGGGTCGATCCCGTTCCGGCAAAACTTTGCCCAATCCCAAGGATGACGCGCCCCAGGCAAAGTAATAACAGGCTGATGACAGGCAGACTGGCGGTTAATCCTGCCGTCAGATACCCCAGACCGCTCAAAAAGCAGCCGCATAAACCGAAGACGACAATCTTTTTGGGTCCCAGCGAATCGGCGTAACGTCCGGCATGAGGGCGGCTCAGCAAGGTGGCGAAATATTGCAGGCTGATAACCAATCCTGCCCAGAAGGCGCTAAAGCCCATCACATCATGGACATAGCCCGGTAATACAGCGAGCGGCAACCCGATGGTGAGGTAGCTGGCGAAGTTAAACATGACTATAGAGACAATGCGCAAATTCAGGCGCAATCCGTTTAGCGCGGGTTCGGCTACGGGTTCGGGCATGAGGATCACCACATTTTTACAACAGTGTTTCATTTTTACCACGTGCTGACGTGAAAATCAGCAGTAAGAATCAGAATATTGCTGGCGTGACTCCCGCTACACTTAATACAAAAAGTCACAAGGAAGCCCCAATGGAAACCCCTCAACCCGATAAAACGGGCATGCACATTCTGCTCAAGCTGGCCTCGCTGGTAGTGATCCTCGCGGGCATTCACGCAGCGGCAGATATCATTGTGCAGCTGTTACTGGCGCTGTTTTTTGCCATCGTCCTCAACCCGCTCGTCACCTGGTTTATTCGTCGGGGAGTACAACGCCCCGTTGCCATTACGATTGTAGTGGTGGTGATGCTGATCGCACTAACCGCGCTGGTCGGCGTACTGGCGGCATCGTTTAACGAATTTATCTCTATGCTGCCGAAGTTTAATAAGGAGCTGACGCGCAAACTTTTTAAATTGCAGGAGATGTTGCCTTTTCTTAATTTGCATATGTCGCCGGAGCGAATGCTGCAGCGGATGGACTCGGAAAAAGTGGTTACCTTCACCACAGCGCTAATGACCGGGCTTTCCGGGGCAATGGCGAGCGTGCTTTTGCTGGTGATGACCGTAGTTTTTATGCTGTTTGAAGTGCGCCACGTCCCTTACAAAATGCGTTTTGCGCTGAATAATCCACAGATTCACATCGCGGGATTACACCGCGCACTTAAAGGCGTTTCGCACTATCTTGCATTGAAGACGCTACTCAGTTTATGGACAGGTGTCATCGTCTGGCTGGGGCTGGAGCTGATGGGGGTGCAGTTTGCGCTGATGTGGGCAGTACTGGCGTTTTTGCTCAACTACGTGCCCAATATCGGCGCGGTAATTTCCGCCGTACCGCCAATGATTCAGGTGCTGCTGTTTAATGGTGTTTACGAATGTATTCTGGTCGGCGCATTGTTTTTAGTGGTCCATATGGTCATCGGCAATATTTTAGAACCACGGATGATGGGCCATCGCCTGGGGATGTCCACCATGGTGGTATTTCTTTCATTGTTAATTTGGGGATGGCTGCTCGGCCCGGTAGGGATGCTACTTTCGGTGCCATTAACCAGCGTGTGTAAAATCTGGATGGAAACCACCAAAGGCGGTAGCAAACTGGCGATTTTACTGGGACCGGGCAGACCGAAAAGTCGATTACCGGGTTAATAGCACCTCCTGAGCAGGCAATGGCCACCGTTTATCTAACAGTGGCCATTTGATTTGAGGAAATGAAGAAACATTATTCAGACAATTAATTTATAAAAACCATTCCTTAAGTCAAATATATATAAACGCCGAATAGCGATTAAATCCTTCTCAAAGAATGCACTGATAACATTGTGTTATTTTTATTGCCTCATTTTTCTCACTCACTTATAGTTGGTCCCCGCTGGCAGTAATTTAGTCATTTCAGAAATTTTTACTCTGATGTGCACTTACTGACTTATCTCACAAGTAATTTTTTCGCTAAATAAAGAATAGTGATGCCAGCAATTACAGTTAAATCTTGCTTTACTCGTAAAAACAATACTTTAATGGGGTTCTAATGAGACATTACATGAAATGGTTTGCGGCTATTGCTGTTGTGGGTGCTTTAGCGGGTTGCGCGCGTACTGCGCCAATTGATCAGGTTCACTCAACCGTCAGCGCTGGTCATACCCAGGAACAAGTGAAAAAAGCGATTCTGAAAGCTGGCGTTGAACGCAAATGGATTATGTCCGAAGCCGGACAAGGCGTAATTAAAGCACGTCAACAGTCACGCGATCATTCAGCCGAAATTCGCATTAACTACACGGCATCCAGCTACGATATCAATTATGAAAATAGCCAGAACCTACAAGCGTCAGGCGGACAAATTCATAAAAACTACAATCGCTGGGTCCGCAATCTCGACAAAGATATTCAACTGAATTTGTCAGCGGGCGCAGATTTATAATTCTTCCTAAAGTCGGGCCGCTGCGGTCCGATAATAATTTAATTCCCTCTTAACAGGTTGTGCCCAACATGTACGAACAGGATTCTCTTAGCGCACTGGATGCGATTACCGAAGCTCAACGCATTGCCTTTGCCCCTATGCTTTTTCAAACAGCACTCTGCCTACGTAATGCGGGTGTACTTTCATATCTGGATCGGCAAGGCAAACATGGCGCAACGCTGGCTGATATCACCGAACATAGCCATATCAACGAATATGCGGCCAGCGTTCTGTTAGATATGGGCTTAAGCGGGCGAATTATTACCTGTAAAGAGGGAATGTATTACCTGGCGAAAATCGGTCATTACCTCCTGCATGACACTATGACTCGCGTGAATATGGATTTCACCCAGGATGTCTGTTACCAGGGGCTCTTCTTCCTCGCCGATTCACTCAATGAAGGAAAACCGTCCGGGTTAAAAGTATTTGGCGACTGGTCGACGATATATCCGGCACTTTCACAATTACCAGACGCCGCTCGTGAAAGCTGGTTTGCGTTTGATCATTACTATTCAGATGGCGCATTTAACGCCGCACTGCCTTATGTATTCGCCAACAACCCCACAACATTGTACGATGTAGGCGGCAATACGGGTAAGTGGGCTTTGCGTTGCTGCAAATACAATGAAAACATCGCCGTGACGTTATTAGATCTGCCACAACAAATCGTACTAGCGAAAGAAAATATCGCGAATGCAGGTTTTTCTGATCGCATAGATTTCCATGCGGTGGATATGCTAAGCGATGCCCCATTACCGGGCGAGGCTGATATCTGGTGGATGAGCCAATTTTTAGACTGTTTTTCACCCGAACAAATAATTAGCATACTCAGCAAAATCGCCAGCGTAATGAAGCCTGGCGCAAAAGTTTGCATCATGGAGTTGTTCTGGGATGCGCAGCGGTTTGAAGCAGCATCATTTAGCCTGAACGCGTCCTCACTTTATTTTACCTGCATGGCAAACGGTAACAGCCGTTTCTATAGTGCAGAGAAATTTTACGACTATCTGAATAAAGCAGGATTCCAGGTAGCAGAGCGCCACGATAATTTAGGCGTTGGGCATACACTTTTGATATGCCAAAAGAAATAATCGTCACTTAATAATTTTGGTTTACCGCGGGCGCGCGTTGATGAAATTTACATTAAATATTACCGACTGGCAGGCACTGGCGCCTGGACTTAGCGAAGCGCAGCAATGGCAAGCATGGTCGCGCCAGCCGTGGGCGATTGACCCTGCCGCGCCGTTGGCAAAATTAAGTGAACTGCCAATGATGACCGCCCGCCGCCTTAGTTCAGGCAGCAAACTGGCTGTTGAATGCGGTCTGGCAATGCTACGCCGCCATCAGCCAGACGCCGTTTTGTATACCAGTCGTCATGGCGAACTGGAGCGCAATTACCGCATTGTTCATGCACTGGCAACCGAACAGGCGCTTTCTCCGACCGACTTCGCGCTCTCCGTACACAACTCTTCCGTGGGTAACCTGACCATTGCGGCCAAACAGCCGATAGTTTCGTCATCGCTTTCTGCTGGTCGCGACACTTTCCAGCAAGGTTTGTGTGAAGTGCTTAGCCTGTTACAAGCGGGATACCAGCGCGTGTTGATGGTCGATTTTGACGGTTTTCTGCCCGAGTTTTATCACCCACAACTGCCATCAGAAATGCCGACCTGGCCGTACGCCGTCGCGCTGGTGATTGAATCTGGCGATGACTGGCAATGTGAAACGCAGTCAGCCATTGCGGGCAATGAAACATCACTGCCGCAAAGCATGTTGTTTTTACAGCATTATTTACAAAATGCAGACGCATTTTCACTGCCTGGCGAGCGCGTGCAATGGCGCTGGAGCCGCAGATGAGTAAGCTGATGTCACGTCTGGAGTGGACCTGGCGACTGGTCATGACCGGGTTATGTTTTGCCCTGTTTGGTCTCGGCGGCCTGCTGCTTTCTGTCGTGTGGTTTAACATATTGTTAGTTTTGGTGTGGGATACTTCCCGCCGCCGTCGTTTGGCGCGTCGCAGCATTGCCGCCAGTTTTCGCCTGTTTTTAACTGTCGCGAAAGGGCTTGGCGTGCTGGATTATCGTATTGATGGCGCTGAAATTTTACGTCAGGAACGCGGTTGCCTCGTCGTAGCCAATCATCCCACGCTGATCGATTACGTGCTGCTGGCGTCAGTCATGCCAGAAACTGACTGCCTGGTGAAAAGCGCGCTGTTAAAAAATCCTTTTCTTGGCGGCGTCGTGCGGGCGGCAGATTATTTAATCAACAGCGAAGCTGAAACCCTGTTACCCCGCTGCCAACAGCGACTGGCACAGGGTGACACTATCCTGATTTTCCCCGAAGGCACGCGAACGAAGCCCGGTGAAAAAATGACGCTGCAGCGCGGGGCGGCGAATATTGCCGTGCGCTGTGCCAGCGATTTACGCATCGTGACGATCGGCTGTAGCGAGCATCTGCTGGATAAACAAAGTAAATGGTATGACGTTCCACCTGACCGGCCGTTTTTTACGGTTGAAGTCCATGGTCGGGTTGAAATCAATAAATTTTACGATGCAACTTCACAAGAACCGGCGCTGGCAGCAAGGCAGTTAAACCGGCATCTTTTGCTTCTATTACAACAAGGTTGTTTACCTCTCTCAGGAATAAATAATGCAAGCGCTTTATCTGGAAATTAAAAACCTCATCATCAGCACCCTCAATCTGGACGAGTTGACTCCTGATGATATCGAGACCGATGCGCCGCTGTTCGGCGACGGTTTAGGACTGGATTCCATCGATGCCCTGGAACTGGGACTGGCAGTAAAAAATGAGTACGGCGTGGTGCTCTCAGCCGAAAGCGAAGAGATGCGTCAGCACTTTTTCTCCGTCGCCACTCTGGCCTCTTTCATTGCTGCGCAACGCGCCTGAGGAAAGCCATCATGACAGAACAACAAACCGTCTATCAGGAAGTCTCAGCCCTGCTGGTTAAGCTGTTTGAAATCGATCCGCAGGACATCAAACCTGAAGCGCGCCTGTACGAAGATCTGGAACTGGACAGCATCGACGCCGTTGACATGATTGTGCACCTGCAAAAGAAAACCGGTAAGAAAATCAAGCCGGAAGAGTTTAAAGCAGTGCGCACAGTTCAGGATGTCGTAGAGGCTGTAGAACGCCTGCTACAAGAAGCCTGATCTGATGTCGGGCATTCGCTCGCTACCGATGATTAAGCTGCTGACTGGATTATTGCTGCTCGCCTGGCCGTTTGTGATTTGGTTTGGCCTGGCGCATAACGGCCTGCACTGGTTGTTGCCGCTAATAGCGTTGCTGCTATTGTTGCGCCTGCGCCAGACCCGTCGCCGGGCGGGGCCGCTACAAGCCGTCACACAAATCGTCGCTGTCGTGGGCATCGCATTGTGTGTCGCCAGCTTTCTGTTGAAAACGCACCAGCTACTGCTGTTTTACCCGGTAGTGGTTAACGCGATCATGCTGGCGGTTTTTGGCGGTTCGCTGTGGTCGACAATGCCGATAGTTGAGCGGCTGGCACGTTTGCAGGAGCCAGACCTCCCGGAAAAGGGCGTGCGCTATACCCGCCGTGTCACGCAAATCTGGTGCGGCTTTTTCATCATTAACGGCGGAATTGCCCTCTTTACCGCGCTTTATGGCGATATGTCGTTATGGACCGCCTGGAACGGCATGATTGCTTATTTTTTGATGGGAACGTTAATGGCAGGTGAATGGCTGGTGCGCCGTCAGGTGATAAAAAGAGATCGCTCATGAAGCAGACCTTACCGCTTGCACGCTGGCTGACTGCGCCACGCCCTGATGACACGCCCATTGCGTGGCTGGACGAAAGCTCGTGGACACTGGGCGATTTGCGTCACGATGTCGCGCAACTTATCTGCCGCTTGCAGCAACAGCCGGGTGAACGCTGGGCGCTGTGCTTTGAGAACAGTTATTTGTTTATCGTTGCCCTGCTTGCCACGCTACACGCCGGAAAAACGCCGGTGCTTCCGGGGCATAACCGTGTCATCCAGCTTAATGAACAACGTGAACTGTTCGATGGTGTACTTAGCGACAGCGATCTTAACTGGCAAGGTTCATTGCTGTTGGTAGCAAGTTCCCCACAAGTCGCGACACAATCATTCACCTTTGCCGCTATAGCGCCAGACGCTTATATCGAGCTATTTACCTCCGGTTCTACGGGGCAGCCAAAGCGGGTAATTAAACCTGTTCATTTGCTGGACCGTGAAGCAGAACTGCTGGCTGAACGATTAGGCGCACGTCTTGCCGGATGTCGTGTCGTCGGTTCCGTATTGCCGCAGCATCTGTACGGCCTGACTTTTCGCGTTTTCCTGCCAATGGCGCTGGGATTACCGCTGCACGCCGCCATGCTCTGGTATGTCGAACAGTTTGCCGCATTGAGTCACCAGCATCGCTATATCTTCATCAGCAGCCCGGCATTTTTGAAACGGCTGGATACCCAGCTTTCTCCGCCGCCCGTTCAGGTGCTTCTCTCTGCTGGCGGTGAGCTGCCGTGGCAGGACGTAAAACACACCGCGAGCTGGCTGCGCGTCTGGCCTGATGAAATCTACGGCAGCACGGAAACCGGCGTCATTGCCTGGCGTTACCGCGAACAAGAGCAACGCCGCTGGCTGCCCTTTCCAGGTATGCACTTCCAGGCCGAAGGTGAAGCATTTCGTCTCTTTTCACCGCTGATAGCGGAAGATAACGGCCTGTTACTCGATGATCTCTTGCAGTTTAGCCAGGACGGTCAGTTCCATCTGATGGGGCGTCGTGGGCGCATCGTTAAGATTGAAGAAAAACGTATTTCTCTGCAGGAAGTAGAACAACGTCTGCTGGCGCTGGACGGCATTCGCGAGGCGGCGGCAGTTCCCGTTACGCGCGGCGGGCGTCAGAGCATCGGCGTTTTGCTGGTGCTGGATGACGAAGCTCGCCTGCAATGGCAGAACGGCGGCGGGCATAGCCAGGAAATGACCTGGCGGCGATTACTGCGCCCGACGCTGGAGCCAGTTGCTATTCCGCGTTACTGGCGCGTTATTGATGAAATGCCAGTAAACAGTATGAACAAGCGTGTCTATGCGCAATTACAGGAGTTATTTCATGAAGCCCCATGAAATCGAGCGCCATCAGGCACAAGCGAATCACCTTGAGATTGTTTTGCATCTCAGGGCAGATCTGTTCTGGTTTCGCGGCCATTTTGCCGTGCAGCCGTTACTCCCAGGAGTTGCACAAATCGACTGGGCGATGAGCTACGCGCTCACTCTGCTCGCGCCTGGCTGGCGTTTTCACTCTATTCAGAACATCAAATTCCAGTCCCCGTTGCTGCCGGACAACCGCGTCACGCTCACGCTTAACTGGCAGGAAGAACGCCAGATTCTGAGCTTTAGCTATCAGCGTCACGACGGTGACGCCCGCCACACCGCCAGTAGCGGGAAGATCCGCCTATGTCGGTAAACTTTTCTCCCTGCGTGTTGATCCCCTGCTACAACCACGGCGCGATGATGCCGGGCGTGCTGGCGCGTCTTAAGCCATTTAATCTGCCCTGTATTGTAGTGGATGACGGCAGCGATGCCGCCACGCAACAGCAACTGGATAATCTGGTTGCCGAACAGCCTGGCGTGACCTTAATTCGCCTGGCAGAAAACGCAGGCAAAGGCGCGGCAGTGATGCGTGGCTTACAGGCAGCGGCAGACGCGGGCTTCAGCCATGCGGTGCAGGTGGATGCTGACGGTCAGCACGCGATTGAAGACATCCCTAAACTGCTGGCACTCGCTGAACAGCAGCCTGCGGCGCTGATCTCCGGCCAGCCGATTTACGATGACTCCATCCCCCGCTCACGGCTGTACGGGCGCTGGGTCACCCACGTGTGGGTATGGATCGAAACGCTCTCCCTGCAACTGAAAGACAGTATGTGCGGCTTTCGCGTTTATCCGGTTGCGCCAACGCTGCAACTGGCAAAATACGCTACCATCGGCAAGCGGATGGATTTTGACACCGAAGTGATGGTGCGCCTCTACTGGCAGGGAAATACCAGTTATTTCGTGCCGACCCGCGTCACCTATCCGCTGGACGGGCTTTCGCATTTTGATGCCCTGAAAGATAACGTCCGCATCTCGCTGATGCACACACGTCTGTTTTTCGGCATGTTGCCGCGTATTCCTTCACTGCTGATGCGCCACTCTTCCAGCCACTGGGCGCGGCAGAGCGAAGTGAAAGGGTTATGGGGAATGCGCCTGATGCTGCTGGTCTGGCGTCTGCTGGGAAGAACTGCGTTTACCGCGCTGCTTTACCCGGTGGTGGGCGTCTACTGGCTCACCGCTGCTCGTGCACGTAAAGCGTCGCAAGACTGGCTCGCCCGTGTGCGCCAACAACAACCACAGGCAGCAAAACTCAACAGCTATCAGCATTTTCTACGTTTCGGCAACGCCATGCTCGACAAAATCGCCAGCTGGCGCGGCGAGCTGCAACTCGGGCGTGATGTGCTGTTTGCACCAGGCGCAGAAGCGGCACTTAACGTCAGCGATCCGCGCGGCAAATTGCTGCTGGCCTCGCATCTTGGCGATGTGGAAGTGTGCCGGGCGCTGGCAAAAATTCAGGGCTACAAAACCATTAACGCGCTGGTGTTTAGCGAAAACGCCCAACGCTTTAAACAGATAATGCAGGAGATGGCCCCGCAGGCAGGCATCAACCTGCTCCCGGTAACAGATATCGGCCCGGAAACCGCCATCCTGCTGAAAGAGAAGCTGGATAACGGCGAATGGGTGGCGATTGTCGGTGACCGCATCGCCGTCAACCCGCAACGCGGCGGCGACTGGCGCGTCTGCTGGAGTCCGTTTATGGGCCAGCCTGCGCCTTTCCCACAGGGGCCGTTTATTCTTGCGTCTATTTTGCGCTGCCCGGTGAATCTGATTTTCGCCCTGCGCCAGCACGGCAAGCTGCATATTCACTGCGAAACCTTTGCCGACCCGCTGCTGTTGCCGCGTGGCGAACGCCAGCAGGCGCTGCAAAACGCTATCGATCATTACGCCGCGCGTCTGGAACATTACGCGCTCCAGTCGCCCCTCGACTGGTTTAATTTTTTCGATTTCTGGCAACTGCCGGAAGTCCAGGACAAGGAGTAAAGGGTGCTTAACGATCCCCGATTTACCGCTGAAGTCGAGCTGACCATTCCCTTTCACGACGTCGATATGATGGGCGTGGCCTGGCACGGTAACTATTTTCGCTACTTTGAAGTGGCCCGCGAGGCGCTGCTCAACCAGTTCAATTACGGCTATCGGCAGATGAAAGAGTCCGGTTATTTGTGGCCAGTGGTCGATGCGCGGGTGAAATATCGCCACGCCCTCACCTTTGAGCAACGCATCCGCGTGCGTGCACATATCGAAGAGTTCGAAAACCGTCTGCGGATTGGCTATCAGATTTTCGATGCCGAAACGGGCAAACGCGCCACCACCGGATACACCATTCAGGTCGCGGTCGACGAGCAAAGCCGCGAACTGTGCTTTGTCAGCCCCGATATTTTGTTTGAACGCATGGGAGTCAAACCATGAAATTTTTACCACTGCTGGCGCTGCTGATTAGCCCGTTTGTGAGCGCCCTGAACCTGGACGATCTTCAGCAACGCTTTACCGAACAGCCGGTGATCCGCGCTCATTTCGATCAAACCCGGACGATTAAAGATCTGCCGCAGCCGCTACGATCTCAGGGCCAGATGTTGATCGCCCGCGACCAGGGGCTGTTGTGGGATCAAACCTCACCATTTCCCATGCAACTATTGCTGGACGATAAACGCATGGTGCAGGTGATCAACGGTCAGCCGCCGCAAATCATCACGGCAGAAAATAACCCGCAGATGTTCCAGTTTAACCACCTGCTGCGCGCGCTGTTCCAGGCCGATCGCAAAGTGCTGGAACAAAATTTCCGCGTCGAATTTGCTGACAAAGGCGAAGGCCGCTGGACACTGCGCCTGACGCCGACCACCACGCCGCTGGATAAAATTTTCAACACCATCGATCTCGCCGGGCAAACCTATCTGGAGAGCATTCAGCTTAATGATAAACAGGGCGATCGCACTGATATCGCTCTTACCCAACATCAACTGACGCCAGCGCAACTGACCGATGACGAACGCCAACGTTTTGCCGCCCAGTAAACGCCCGGCGCTGTTATGGGGGATCGTCTGCCTGGTCATGGCGGCGGCGTTGCTGATCCTGTTGCCGCAATCACGACTGAACAGTAGCGTGCTGGCTATGTTACCCAAACAGGCGATGGGCGATATTCCTCCAGCGCTGAATGACGGCTTTATGCAGCGTCTGGACCGCCAACTGGTGTGGCTGGTCAGCCCCGGTAAAGAGGCTAATCCCAGGGTGGCTCAGGAGTGGCTGACGCTGCTGCAAAAATCCGCTGCGCTCGGCGACGTTAAAGGGCCAATGGATGCCGCCAGCCAGCAGGCGTGGGGAGCGTTTTTCTGGCAGCACCGCAACGGCCTGGTTGACCCCGACACCCGCGCGCGCCTGCAAAACGGCGGCGAAGCGCAGGCGCAGTGGATCCTCTCCCAGCTTTATTCTGCGTTCTCCGGGGTAAGCGGTAAGGAGCTGCAAAACGATCCGCTGATGTTAATGCGTGGCTCGCAGCTGGCGATGGCGAAAAACGGCCAGCGTTTGCGGCTGATGGACGGCTGGCTGGTGACGCAGGATCCCCAGGGCAACTACTGGTATCTGCTGCACGGCGAACTGGCGGGATCGTCGTTTGATATGCAGCAAACCCACCAGCTCATCACGACCCTGAATACGCTGGAAAAGGATCTGAAAACGCGTTACCCGCAGGCGCAGTTGCTCTCGCGCGGCACGGTGTTTTACAGCGATTACGCCAGCCAACAGGCGAAGCAGGATATCTCCAACCTGGGCGTGGCAACGCTGCTGGGGGTGATATTACTGATTGTGGCGGTGTTCCGCTCTTTACGCCCATTGCTGCTTTGCGTGATTTCCATCGGCATCGGCGCGCTGGCGGGAACGGTCGCCACCTTGTTGATTTTCGGCGAATTACACCTGATGACGCTGGTGATGAGCATGAGCGTTATCGGCATTTCCGCTGACTACACGCTCTATTACCTCACCGAGCGGATGGTGCACGGCAATGACGTTTCGCCGTGGCAAAGCCTGGCGAAAGTGCGCAATGCCCTGCTGCTGGCGCTGCTCACCACCGTGGCGGCGTATCTGATTATGATGCTCGCCCCCTTCCCCGGCATTCGCCAGATGGCGATTTTTGCCGCCGTCGGGTTGAGCGCCTCCTGTCTGACCGTCCTGTTCTGGCATCCGTGGCTGTGCCGTGGCCTGCCGGTGCGTCCGGTTCCGGCGATGGCGCTGATGCTGCGCTGGCTGGCTGCGTGGCGGCGTAATAAAAAACTGTCGCTGGGTCTGCCCGTCGCGCTGGCGCTGTTTTCGCTGGCGGGGATGTCAATGCTGCGCGTCGACGACGATATCTCGCAGTTACAGGCGCTACCGCAGCATATTCTGGCCCAGGAGAAAGCCATTACCGCCCTGACCGGACAAAGCGTCGATCAAAAATGGTTTGTAGTTTACGGCGACTCTCCACAGCAAACATTGCGGCGGCTGGAGAAATTTACCGCCTCGCTGGAGAATGCGAAAAAAGAGGGGCTTATCAGCAACTACCGCACCATTCCGCTGAACTCCCTGGCGCGGCAGGAGGAAGATTTACATCTGCTGAAAACGGCTGCCCCGACAGTAACAAAAGCACTGCAAAATGCCGGTGAAGCGGCGCACGAAAAACGCGAAAGCGTTTCACGATAAATGCGAAAACTTTAGCTTTCGCGCTTCAAATGAAACAGCAGTATTAATTACTGCTTTTTATTCATTCCATGGGGATCACTTAGGGTATGGCTGAACCCTGAATAGCTTGGTATTTAGCCGCTTCCTTGCTCGCTTGTTCAGGAATCTGATGTAGCGATACTGATTAAATTTGTGCACCACGGCACGCTCTTTATTAGCCCGTAAATACACGCCTCGTTGTCCACCTCGCTTAATCGCGTTCATCGTTATCTCGTGATACCACTCACCATCCAGCTCGTAGAACGTGCTTTCATGGCTGCCAATAAAATCAAAATTCGACGCCTGATACACAACGCCTGCGCGTCCGCAGCGTTCGTCAGCAAAGGACTGAACCCACTCCACTGACGGATACAGTAATCTGATAACTTTCAGCGCGTAGCTGATGGCCCGTGATTCAGAGTTGCGGGGCATGTCGTCGTGTAGCCACATGCGGTTCAACTCCATATAGCCCCGGTTATCCGTTTCAAGCACGACACGACGACCTGAGTTGGGGTTAAGGGCATATCCCCACTGGAGAACGCCAACCAGATCGCGTCCGCTGAATACCCCCAGATGAAGGTAAGAGTTATTCACAAAACGGCGGGAATAGTGCTTTGTCTGAATAATTGTGCGGGCCAGCCAACAGGATATGGTTTCAACGCGCAGTTCCTTTGAACCATAGCCAACAATCTGGCCTTCATACTCAATAACGCACGGTTTCGTCAGAATGCGTGATTTTTTCTCTTTTCCCACAATGTTTCTCCGTGGGATGCTCGCAGGCATTCAGCATTATGATGTGACGTTTGCAACGCGGACACCTGATTTCAATGTGATCAAAGGAATCCGCCTTAAATAACAGTTTGTTGCAGTTTTTACAGCGAATTGATTTCATCTCACCTCCTTTGCATCAATTCGCCACTATCTTAAAAAACATCGTGGGTTGAGTGTGGTTATTGGGGCATAATCGATCTGTATTGCCGATCGATTTGATTGATTCGATCGTCGTTTTCTATATGCGTTCGTTTCGCGGGGTGTTTTTTATACAGAGTTGACAGAGCCACATCATAGATCAATGCAACCTGCTTGCGGGGGATTCCTTGTGCTAATAAACGCCCGGCCTGCTCCCATTCCGCTTTGGTTAGTTTAGGTGGTCGCCCACCAATACGGCCTTTATTTCTGGCGGCAGCAAGTCCAGCCATCGTTCGCTCGATGATTAGTTCTCGTTCCATTTCAGCCAGGGCACCCATAACGTGGAAGAAAAAACGCCCCATTGGAGAAGATGTGTCTATGCTGTCGGTAAGACTGCGAAAATTAATCCCTCGCTCCCGTAGTTCCCCGACGAGGGAAATCAGATGTTTCATGCTTCGCCCGAGGCGATCCAGTTTCCAGACAACCAGTGTGTCACCTTTTTGAAGGCGCTTTAACGCGCGTTTTAATCCAGGTCTGTCTGTCCTTGTTCCGCTTAATTTATCTTCAAATATTTGTTCACATCCTGCACAAACAAGAGCGTTTCGTTGCAGGTCTGTATTCTGGTCATTTGTTGATACCCTTACATAGCCAATCAGCACTCTGGATCTCCCGTTTAAAAGCGCAAATCATGCCATGCAGGCCGGAAACAACCATTATCTAAAACCTCGGTTTGCAGGAAACGGTAAATCAGGCTTCTGGCGCATTACAGAAAAACCAGAACGGCGCAGATATTCCGGGGAAAGATACCTTCACCAAAAATATTGGGGCCTGCCGCGCATATAGCGCATGGCTGAATATTGGTGGCGATAGTCAGGTCTGGACAACCGCGCAATTTATTTCGTGGCTGGAGAGTCAGGGAGCATTTAACCATCCTTACTGGATGTGCAAAGGCTCATGGGCTTATGCAAATAATAAGGTCATTACAGATACAGGTTGCGGAAATATTTGTCTTGCAGGTGCTGTGGTGGAAGTTATTGGCACTCGCGGCGCAATGACCATACGCGTTACTACGCCGAGCACGTCCAGCGGTGGCGGAATTACTAACGCTCAATTCACTTATATTAATCATGGTGATGCTTATGCTCCTGGCTGGCGACGAGACTACAACACGAAAAATCAACAACCTGCATTTGCTTTAGGGCAAACAGGAAGCACTGTCGGAAATGATAAAGCTGTTGGCTGGAACTGGAATAGCGGGGTCTATAACGCAAACATTGGTGGCGCATCGACATTAATCCTCCACTTCAATATGAATACGGGGAGCTGCCCTGCTGTACAGTTCCGCGTGAATTACAGGAACGGCGGTATTTTTTATCGTTCAGCGCGTGATGGTTATGGATTTGAGGCTGACTGGTCAGAGTTTTACACCACGACCCGCAAACCCTCAGCGGGAGATGTTGGTGCATACACGCAGGCAGAATGTAACTCAAGGTTTATTACAGGTATTCGCCTTGGCGGTCTGTCATCTGTTCAGACATGGAATGGTCCCGGCTGGTCTGACAGGTCAGGTTATGTCGTTACGGGTTCAGTTAACGGGAACCGTGATGAATTAATTGATACAACTCAGGCAAGGCCAATTCAGTATTGCATTAATGGAACGTGGTATAACGCGGGGAGTATTTAATTATGATGCACTTAAAAAATATTACTGCTGGCAACCCTAAAACAAAAGAGCAATACCAGCTAACGAAACAATTTAACATCAAATGGCTTTATACAGAGGATGGAAAAAACTGGTATGAGGAACAAAAGAATTTCCAGACTGATACGTTGAAAATGGTCTATGACCACAACGGCGTTATTATTTGTATTGAAAAGGATGTTTCAGCAATTAATCCAGAAGGCGCAAGCGTCGTTGAGGTTCCTGATATTACAGCAAATCGCCGGGTTGATATTTCGGGTAAATGGATGTTCAAAGATGGCGTAGTGATAAAGCGAACTTATACCGAAGAGGAACAGAGGCAGCAGGCAGAGAATGAAAAGCAAAGCCTGTTGCAACTTGTCAGGGATAAAACCCAGCTATGGGACTCACAGCTACGGCTGGGCATCATTTCCGACGAGAATAAACAAAAATTAACCGAGTGGATGCTCTATGCGCAGGAGGTCGAATCCACAGACACCTCCAGCCTGCCAGTAACGTTTCCAGAACAACCAGAATGAAACAAGGCCCGCTATCGGGCCTTAATTTTTATTCAGGCTTTTGTGGCCATTCAGGATTTGCCGTATCCACACGGCTGACCAGAACACTGTAGCGTTCCCATGACTCCAGTCGTGCGCGTTCCTCATCCGTCGCCATATTCAGCCTGACAGCGCGTTCCAGTGGCTGAATAACGCTTTCTGCTTCGGAAAGTAACACGGCCTTTTGTGATTCGGCCTGTTGTTGTTGCTCGTCTGCCGTATAAATCCGTTTAACCACAGCTCCATCCTTAAACATCCACTTTCCTGAATCATCAGCGCGGCGGTTGGCTGTAATATCAGGAACCTCAACGACGCTATAACCTTCAGGGTTAAGCGTGGAGGCATCTTTGGTGATGGCGACAATAATATTATTTGCATCGTAAACAATCTTTATTGTGTCTGGCTGAAAGTTTTTCACTTCCTCATACCAGTTTTTTCCGTCTTCAGAGTAAAGCCAGATAACTCCGTGCTTCTTTGTTAACTCATACTGCTCCGGTGTTTTAGCATTACCAATTTTTATGTTCTTTAAGTGGATCATATTAAACGCTCGCTACATTATACCAGGTGCCATTTATATACTTTTGAACGGGTCTGTAATAAACGCCCGCTATATTATCGGCAGAGTTGGACCCTGTATCCTGAACATTAATACCAGACAATACATGACCTGACGGGCACTGGAAATTCCATGTTTGCCAGTTGTTCACTCCATAATATTGCTGTGAACCAAGACGAACATCTTTTACGTATCGGGAATCAAAGTTACTCCAGTTACCTGGTTGTATGTGACCGTTTACAGCAAATATCACCGAATTATCTGTATTTCGCTGACTATAGAAATGCCAGCCTGAATCATCACCAAGCTCTGCAACAGTTGGTCTTGATGAAGCGCCCCATAAATTAAACCCTACGTTCTTCGTGGAGTTGTTGGAGCTGGATAGCGTGAATTTTTTACCATCCCCGGCCTGAATATTTTTAAAAGCAATAGCCACTCCATTCTGAAAGCGGAATACACGCTGACTATTAGCATAAACATCCAGAATGCCGTCTCCATTCTGTTTAAATCCGGTGTCATTATCACCAAGAACAATAGAGCTACCACCTAACGCATTCGTCGTACCAACTCCAAGACTGCCATTAATGACGGCATTTACCAGAATATTTAGTGCATCCCATTTCAGCGTCATCAGGTCTTTTGTTGTGGTGCTCTGGCGGCTTCTCCATTTGAAATATTCATTGCCGTTGTCGCCTGTTTCAAACCACATGTATGAATCAGTGTCACCATCGGCATCATTTTTAAATCCAATCTTCGCCCAGTCAGTATTTCGAATCCAGGCAAGGATTGAGTCATTTTCAAAAGTAAGCCCACCGGACAAGGTATCGCCATTTTTTTGCACGGCGTTACCAGCCCTGTTTACCGTTTCCTGTAAACCGAGGTTTTGGATAAACAGCGGCTTATTGGGAATATCTGCTCCGTTCCGGTCTTTTGCCAGACGGGCATTGGCATTATCCATCGCAATTTTCACCGCTTTTGCGGTGGCTGCCAGCGTTTCACTGGGGCTGTCAGTGGCACTGGTTAGCTGAACGAGTCCTTTTTTGTTCAGGCTGGCATCATAGATATCCAGATTTTCACGTGCTGTACGCTGTGCTGATGCCCCGGCAGTTTTAATTTCGCTGAGGTTATTTTTTATCAGCAGCGCGTTATTGCTCATAATGGCTTTAATGGACAGTGCAAGCTGGTTTAATTTTGTTTTATCCGGTTGAATACCGGCTTCTTCCAGCGTGTTTAATAACTCCGCCTGCACAATATTAAACCAGTCCATGCCGGGCCATGTGATAACATTATTCCCGTCACCTTCTGAAAACCAGCGAACGATAGCACTACGCTGGGCGGATACGGGCGGCATGACGGTTACGCCGCTGTCGTTATCAATATAAAACATTAGTTATCTCCGTCATGGTAAACAAATTTATAAATCTGATGCGCGGGTTTATATTTCTCCAGTAAACATTCCAGCGCACCCGATTCATAAACACGTAACGGCGTCAGAACATTATCCAGCACCGTTGCGTTGCGATAATTTTTAATACCGTAAATATTGACCTGCGTAACCCACTGGCCTTCTGTGGAATCCGTCAGCCTGACGGTAAAACCGTACTGCGCAGCCAGCCATTCATAAAAGCGCCGACTCAGATTGCCGGTCATACGCATTTTATTCGCGGCAGCCCGCTGGCGTTCGGACAGGGTGCCGTTTTCGCTGGTACAGTCCGGCAACCCCAGAAATGATTCCCACTCCCCCAGATACCAGCGGGATGTGGACGGGAAACGCTCCCGCAGCATTTGCCGCGCATCATCCGCCGCAGTGGCAATCACGTCGCTGATGGCCTGCGCCAGCGCAGATAATTTGCTGTCGGGGCTTTTATTCCAGGCAAGCCCTGACGGCAGTAATTGCAGAAAGGCCGTCTGCCAGGGTGTTACAGCCATTCAATTGTCCCCGGTGTTAACAGTTCCGTATTCTCCGAACGCTGGATCTCTGTCGGGAAACGCACTTCAAAATCATCCAGACCGGTAACACCTGCCACCGCACGGATAATACGGGAGGGGGCAAGTGCGCCGCCCGGCGTCACCTCATTAAAAAACATGGTATTAATGGCGTGGGTAATAGCCTGTTTCAGTTCGGCTGTCTTCGGTGATATATAAATCCGTGGATTTACCGGCTTTGCCTTTGGCGCAAATACAGTGACATTTACACCGTCAGGCTGTCCGACAATCAGACCGGTGATCGGGTCAGTATGACCGGCGATATAATCTGCCACGCGTTCCACGTCTGCCGGTTGTGGAAAAATATTGCTCCGGTTATCCATAACAAACGTCACCCCGACTGTGCCACCGCCTTTCCATGTCGGAAAACACCAGGCACGGGTAACGCCGCTGACTTCACGTGCCCAGCGGACGTAATCAAACTGATTACCGCCGAACGGAGGATACTGGACACGATATTCCAGCCGTGACAGCAGCTCCGCTGCACTCTCAATATCAGCCCCACCGGAAAACCCTTTTACAGTGATGGCATCGGAAACAACACAGGCAACCGGGGTGATCAACGTTAAAAGGGTATTCTCACCGGTATTTCCTGCTTCACCGGCAGCCAGTGCGGTAACGGTAATTTCCGTCGTTCCTGCACGGTCAATCACAATGGCATCAGCCAGGCTGTAAACCACACCATCAGCACGCTGCCAGCGTGTACCGGCAGGAATGGTGGTCGCTGCCGATGTGGTGACAGTCAGCGGGCCGCTGGCGGCTGTCGCCTGTTTGCGGCGCACGCCCCAGAACCGGCAGTGCTCCAGCAACTCATCTTCATCTGCTGTCGACGGGATAATCTGCCGTCCAACCCATGAAATATGCTCGTGACAACCGGCAGCAAGGCCCGCCTGAGCATAAGCAATGGCACTCAGCGTTTTTTCACGGGCCTGAGGCCAGCTACCCGGCAGGCGCTGTTCAATATTCTGTTCTGTACGGGCAATCAGCGATGATAATGTCGGTGGTGAATAAGCCATTTAAACCCCGTTAAATGCTGCTTTAAACTCATAAGGAATAACGGAACCATCCGGTAATGTCAGTGCAATGTAGAGGTATAACCAGCCCTGATGTAACTGTTCCGCTCTGACGTTAATCGCACTTACCCGGCCCGCTGTTTTCAGCCATTCCAGCGCCTCTTCGGCATACCCTCTGGCGCGTTCCAGTGTATCCGGCGTGGCTTTTTCACGTGATAACAGCCACAACCGCGAACCGATGGGGCGGTCGCGGTAACTGTCACCCCACCATCCACGGCGATCATCTGAACCATCCGGCAGCGTGTCAGAATCCAGCGCGCGCCGGTCGGTAAACAGGGAGATTGTCACATCGGTTGTCAGGCTGTCGTCGGTCAGCATATCAATACCATCCTGCGCAATATCGCCGCGTCCGTTCGTCCAGATAATGGCTAAATCGGTCATTGCATCGGCCCTGTGGTTCCGCCGCTGTCGCCACGGTGGATATGCTTATCCGTCGATTTGCCATTGATGATGGCATCCGGGGCGCTGATATTGCCTGCAAAGTCACTTTCACCTTTAACGCTGAGGCCGTTCAGAATTTCAACATCTCCGGTAAACGTGGCTTTCGGGGTGTCAACGGTCGCGCCTTCATCAGCGTAAACCTCAACCGTTTTACAGGTAATGATGCAGCGTCCGTCCTTTGTCAGCCTGATACGATGCCCCTCGTGGTGGTAAATGCCTGCATCACCCGGTTCAAGATTTGTCGGGCGGTAGCGGCGGTCTTCCACCACAACGGCGATCCCCTGATCACGTTGTGCACCCACACAGGCAATCAGCGCCTCTGCGCCCGGCAGGGGAACGCTGAAATGTCCGTAATTTTGCAGGCGCTCCACTTCATCGGATTCCTCATCATCCAGCAGACCGACCTGCAGGTTCTGAACCTTTCGCCCGTCGTTAATCACGTTAACAACAGCGCGCGCAAGCATCAGGCGCACACGACGCATCAGCGGCGTCAGCAGGCGGTTCAGGGCGGAATCATTTACTCTTTCCACGGCGGCGTTTTCTCCGGGTGTCTGCGATAATAATCTTCAACCAGCGCATCAATACCGCCGTTACTGTCGCCGCCTTTCCTGTTTTTACGGTCGCTTTCAACCGGCACCAGAAAGCCTTCACGTGGTGCAAGGCTGACGCGGGTTTTCAGCCCGTCCTGGTCATTCAGTATCAGGGTGACTTTGCTGGCCAGTAATTCCGTGGTTTTGATGGCATATTTCGAGGCATCAATAGTGACCAGCAGGTTCGGCATCCAGAGTTGCCCGTCCTTGCGAGTCCATCCGTCAATTTCAGCCTCAAAGGTGATGGATTTTGCCAGTCTGCGGCGTTGCTCACGCAGGGCGCGGGCCTGTGCATCCTTCGCCGTAATTTTGCTGTCGGCAATGATGATCATCGGTCTGTAACGGGTCACATCACTGTCAGTGGCGGTCCCTTTCCGGGAGACGATACTTTTCGCATCAATATCATCACCCTCAGCACCGTTTGCGCGGGCATACCCCTTGACGGTGTATTCGCTGAACCGGTCGCGGAAGTCTTCCTCAAAATCCAGTGTCAGCAGATTTTCTCCGAGAACCAGCTCATCAGTGGCTGTGCTGGCAGCCCGGCTGAATACCAGCTCTCCGGCGGCATTGCTGGTCATCAGTACACCGCGTGCGCGGGAGGCACGCACCAGCGCCTCATAAACGGTTTCTGAATGGTCCAGCGTGAAGCCGGGAAAAGCTGCCGAACTTTCCTTATCGGAAAGCTCCCAGCGAACGGTAACGCCATAAGGGGTGCACAGGTCACGCGCAATCTGCTCCAGTGTGCGGTTTTTCCACTGTCCGCCACTGTAAACGGCAGCACAGTCAATCAGGTCAGCCGTTTTGTCACGTCCGGCGACAGTGATTTTCATACTGTCAGCGGTCATCTGGCGTCGCCGTGAATCGATATAACCGGTGCAGACAATCTGCCCCCCGATTTCGAGCGTGAACGCCTTCCCCGGTGCCAGCCCGGATAAATCCGTGCCCGGTGGCACGTTCACCCCCAGCTCAAAATATCCGGCTACGGATTCAATGGAGCGGGTGACAGAGACTGACGTCCAGCCGGTAAAAAGCCTGCCATCCGTTCGCAGCGTGACGGTATTACTCATTAATCACCTCAATACTGACACCACCGGGAACAAACAACGGGTTGCTGATACCGTTCCTGCGGGCCAGCCGTTGCCAGTTCCGGCTGTTTCCTGTGTAACGGTACAGGGCCACCATTGCAGGCATCGTCTCCGGCAGGCGGTGCGTTTCACTGCCCGCCAGTTGCAGCCCGCGTTTTTCCAGGTCGGCAACAACCAGCAGACGCAGTTGCGTAAGCTGAACGCTGTCTGTCGAAAAGCCCTGCTCAGATGCCGTCAGAATGACGGTATCCAGTGCAGCCCCCAGCATGGCGGCTGTTTTTCCGATATCGGACACACTTTCAAATACCGGGGGCGTGGCTGTACCACTGTCTGAAAAGGATACCTGTGAAAAGCCGCCGTCCGGGGTTATGGCAGTTAACTGTAACTGTCCCTGTGTGACGGTAGCAGATGTGCTGCTGGCCACGCTGGCTGTGCCGGTTGTGGTGGACGGGGCATCCAGTACAGGTGCACGGGCGGCATTATCCATCCGGCGACTGAAATCCAGTGCCGCAGTCAGTGCCTGGCTTGCTGCCTCCGCCCGGTATGTCTGCGCCGCTGCCAGCATGACGTAGTTCAGTGTGGCAATATTTTTTTCTGCAACCGGACTGTTGTACGAGGTTGTGATTGTCCCCTGTCTGCCTGTGGTGGCGGCATGGCGACGTTCGAATCGCTGCGCCAGACGGTTCCAGGTGGAAAATGCTGTCCGGGTATCGCATAACGATGAAACGCCGGACAGCGCCCCCATCAGCGAGGAGGCCAGCATGGCAGGCTGGTTAATCAGGCTGGTCACAGAGCCTTTCATCGCAGAAAGCGATCCCATCAGACCGCTGACAGTCTGCGTAACCCCCAGATTGTCCACCGCATCACTGATATCATCGATGACACCGGTTACAGCTTCCATCACGGCGGTTGCCGCCGCAGTGCCATCTTTTACGGTCTGCCAGACAGAGGACAGCGTATCTCCCAGAGAACCGGTTACAGCAACGGCCTGTGCCGGTACGGCTGCACTGGTGTCTGTCTCTGAGTCCGGGGCAGTATCCTGCAACGACGGATAAACGGTAACGGTGAATGCGTAATAATTCAGTTCATCCGCTTTAGTGCGGCATTCCCATGAATCCACCATGACGTCCACAGTGCCGAAATCAGGATGTACCAGCTCACCGCTACCCGGAGCATCAAGAGCATCCATCAGCGCACCCGCTTCATCTCTGGCTGTTTCTGCGTTGCTGTTCAGAATGCAGGCGCTGAATGTACGGGAGCGAAGCTTTTTCCCCAGGTCATTGACGCCGCCGGTATCACGTAACGGGTACTCGCGTTTAACCAGGCGACGTCCGCCAGCCTGTTTTTGCTCCTCGATGACGAGAAACGGCACGTTACGGAACGTGCCTTTGCCGGTTGTTTTCCTGCCTCCACCAGTTTTATCCCGGACAGCATTAACGGCATTTAAAGCATCTTCAAACATGGTTTTACCAGCCCGTAATGTAGTTATCGCCCGCGTAAATATTCAGCCCCATACCATCCTCGGTGACGCGGGAACTGGTCAGACGTAACCCCTCGCCGAGTTCGACGCGCAGCGAGGCTTCCGCATTCACTTTTTGTTCCTGCGGTTCCTTATCCGTGGCCGTCCATTTCTGATACAGGTCGGTTACAAAGCCGCCCAGATACTCCCCGGCGACACTGCCCAGCGTGGCACCGGCAACCGTACCCAGCGGTCCGGCAAGGCTGCCAACGGCACCGCCGAGCCATGCACCGGCTGTACTGCCAATTGCGCCTGCTTTTTCATGGGTTGACGCCTGCTCATCCATCAGGACGGGGGCAAGCTGGAGCGCCCCCATTACCGGGCCACCCAGACGTGACAACGCACGACCGGCACCTTTCCCCATCCAGCCCAGCGCCCCGGCACCTTTTGTCACAACCCGACCGATCGCACTGCCTGCAAGTTTGTTTCCGATACCGGAAAACCACCCGCCAACAGCACGCCCGGCATCAGCCAGCTTTCCGACCGTTCCTGTAACCAGTTGCCCGGCAGCACTGCCTGCAAGCCTGCTCAGAAGACCGGATTTACCGGGTAAAGGTAATGGTGCAGGCCGTGCCGTTACCGGTACGCCGGGTGGGGGTAATGCCAGTACAGGGCGTGGTGCAGGTAATGCCAGCGGCTGTGGCCCGGACAGCAATAACGGCTGGCGGGGTAACAGCGGGGCCATTCTTCCGCCGCTCCGTCCGCGACGACCGCCGCCACTCCCGTAGCCACCCAATCCACGGGGCCAGTTGATGACAAACACACGCTGAATGCCGATACCCTGCAACAGCGTCTCAGACGTCATGGCATCCGGGACCGGCAGACCTGCCTGCCCACGTTTGCGGTTTCGCATCCAGCGCCACATACGACGCCCGGTTTTAAACGGATAACTGGCAACCTGCCATGAGGGTTTTGCCACGGCCCAGCCTGCTCTCAGGGCTTTATTGGCAAGCCAGACAGACACCAGAACAGCAGCCAGTTTTTTCAGGCTGACAATATTCTGGTCAACCCATGCCAGCGCATCTTTACCCGGTTTCAGCCAGCGCCATAATTCCTGCGCCGCGATTTTTACCGTTCTGAATGTGGTCAGAAATTTCTGACCAATGTTTTCTGCCAGTGCATCAAGTTCCCCGGATTTATCCGCCATGTCGTGCCAGTTAAGCACCCGGCGCATCTCGTTCTTGATTTCTTCAAAGGGGCCGCTGTTTGCCACCTTTATGCGAAATTCAAGCAGGTTGGCTTCCATCTGGGCGAACATCCCGTCCCAGGAGTTCATCGCACTGGCCTGTGCACCTTTTGACTGTTCTGACAGCGTTCTGAATACCGTCAGAATGGATTTCATGCCCAGCTTGCCCTTTGTACCCAGATCACGGATTTTTTTAACGTCCGTTCCCGTTGCATCAGCCAGCGCCTGATAAACGTTGATACCGTAACCGGTCAGCAGGTTGGCATCCGCCGCTGTGATTTGCTGGCGGGCAAACATCTGTTTCAGTTGCAGTGAGGCACCCTGTGCAGTGGGTAAATCCCAGCCGTGCATGGCCCCCTGATCCTGCAACATGGTGATGAACTGTTTCGTCTGTTCATCCGTCATGCCGAAGCCTTTCGACGAACGGATCTCATCAAGAACACCACTCAGCCCCCACGTGGTGTCCTTCGCGTTCTGCTTCGCCCAGGCCATCATGGCCTGCGCTCTGACCTTATCGCCGTGATACAGCGAGTTCATGGCGATGATCTGCTGCTCACGCTGGGCGGCTGCACCAATAAACAGTTTATTGGCGGTGTAACCCACGCCAGCGATACCCAGCGCCCCGGCTGACAGCATTCGGAATGTACGGGTTGACAGTGAACCCATTCTGTCAATGGCACCAGAAACGCGCACAACCTCCATACGCAGGGCTCGAAGGGAACTTTGACCGCTACGGGACAGGGCGTTTATCTGGTTCGAATACTGGCGGGAACGCCGGGAAAGATTGCCATTAAGATCAATAATGACAGACGCCTTTAAGCGTTTCCCGGTCATAGAGATTTCCTGATTTAACGGTGATATTGAGAGAGGGTTTTAGCCTGCTGGCAGTGCCGGAAAAAGCGGGACAGCGGGAGGGATAAGGCCCATTCCGGGCCACTTTTCAGAATAACGCCAATCGCTGTCGCCGCTTTCTCAATATCATTCCGGCACCGCAGCCACTCGCCCCCGTTCTTGTGTCAGCGATGCCGCCACAGCCATGTCGTACATTTCTGTGGCCAGCGACAGACGCTGGAAGTCATCGACAGACAGCTTACGAATCAGCGCCATCGACAACGGGCCTTTGATGCAGCCCACGCTGGCAATCTGTCGGCGCAGCATTTCCAGTCCCATCCGGGACGGGGAACTGACCAGCACCGGACCTTCCTTGCTCATTACCAGCTTTTCAGCAGCCGCCTGTGCATCAATCATATCGCCTGCGGTCAGTTCACGCAGTGTCACGTCATACTGCATTTCAGTCTCGTCACCGGTGCCGAACGGCAGGCCGTCTTTCAGTTTCAGCACGCCGGACTGAATTTCTGCCACAATGCTGTCATGCAGTTCCTGTGCTTCAGGACCTAAATTCATTTCGTCCATTGTTTCCCCTTATGCAATGCGTTTGCTTTGTTTTGCCATCAGTACCAGCGAAATTTCGCCGCCGTCGTTTTTCGGTTCATCTGCCTGCCAGGCATTCGCCATCATCCAGGTTTCACCGGTGTCTGCCTGAAACTCTGCCGTGATATTTTCCCAGCCGATGATTTCATCCAGACCGATATCACCACCGCCCGGAATTTTGCATTCCAGCTTTGCGGCACGTGGTTTACCTTTCCAGCCATAAACCCGCGAGCCGGTCACTTCTTCACGGGTGATGCCGGAAGGTGTGAAGGAGGCACCTTCCATCGTTTCAAGCTCCATGCCATTGACACGGATGAACGCCACCCCCTGACGCTGATTTCCAGCCATAAATGCTCCTTACAGAATGAACTGAACTTGTGCCGCGAAAATGCGGAACTGGTTAATCAGATTCGGGCCGCACAGCACATCAAGACGGTCTTTGTCGTCCTTGTTACGTGCCACATACAGCTCCTCTTTGAACGTGTCGAAATCCTCGACCAGTCCGGCGTTTTCCCATTCTTCAAACAATGCCAGCAGCTCCGTTTTGATCACGGATGGCGTCACCACGGCCTGACCGGTGGCAAAGCGGGTGCCATCACTTGCCAGCTTGTAGTTCGGGAATTTCTGCGTGATGCGGGTTCTCAGCGAATAACGCAGATAACTCAGCGTGGCGATGGTATTCACGTTCAGATAAGACGGATCGCTGTCACCGTACTTGTTTGTGCGGTACATCGTGATCATGCGTTCAATCTGCATTTCACCACCATCATTCACGTTAAACGTGGAGATGCCGTCAAACAGCAGCGCATTACGTTCTGACCAGGTGAAACGATCCCCCACCGCAGGCGGCATTCTTCCGGGCAACGTCAGCGTCTGGAGTGGACGCGCCGGGTCGATGGAAAGCGCCTGGCTGGCAACGGCACACAGTGTGGCGGCGTACAGATATGACGGTTCCGGTGCACCGGCAATCCCCATACAGGAAATCAGATGGTCATTACGGCTGACACCAAACGTGGAAATATCCCCATACGTGCCGGACAGCACTGTCACGGCAAAGCCATCAGCCTGATTGACCGGTCCCCAGCGTTCCTGCAATTCAGTGCGTAACAGATTCAGGTTCGGTTCATCGGTATAGGGCATCACAATATATTTGTATTGCAGATCGCCCATTCCCGCGATACTTGCGCTGATATCCGGGTTGCCATTTTTCCCGGAGGCGGCTTTGAATGCCGTGATAATCCCGTAAGGGGTGATTTCACCCGCGTAATAGTTCCAGCGCACGTCCACGGCAGATAATGCACCCGTAAATTTTGCACTCAGAACCACATCTGCATGGGTGTCATCATCCCCGCTGTCTGCGCGAACTTCTGCCGTCACCGGTAAATCAGGCTGGCCTTTGATTCGGGCAACCAGCAGGTCAGCCAGCGCCGCTCCCGTTGCACCTGCTGCGACAGATACCGCCAGTCGCTGACCGGCAATGTAAGTCACAAGCGAGCCGTTTTCGCCTGCCGTTCCTGACAGTGAAATTTCACCGACAGCAGCATTACCGGTGCCGTTCCCCTGCGGAATACACCACAGCTCCGCCACGCGGTTAGCGTTCAGGAATGCATCTGCCATCAGTGCCAGCATGGAACCCTGACCAAACGCCGCACTGGCCTGTGAGCCGGAACGGATACGGACAGGCACATTTGGTGCCGCACTGGCTTTACTTCCGCTTTGCCCGAACATCAGCACGCGCTGACGGGGTGCCGGTGTTCCGCTGACGGCATTACTGTTATCAAATTCGATATACGTCAGAGGAACGCGAACATCTGACGGGATCGCGTTAAATGAAATATCGCTCATTTCGATTTACTCCGTTTTTTCGGCGCAGTGTCGGTATCATCCGCCGTGTTTTCGGTGCTCCCGACTTCAACCACATCACCGGCTGCAAGGCGACGTATCCAGAAACTGTTACGGGGCTTTTCTTCTCCCTCCGGAGCCAGTAATTTCATCGTGAGCGGGTCACGGATGGCTTTTCCCGCTGCGGGTTTAATTTTCAGCATCATGATCCTTTTCCTGATTCACATTGATATGTGCGGCAAATTCCGGGGTTTCGTCCGGGAATTTCCAGGTCTGCCAGTGACGCTCGTAATCATCCAGCGAATCCATGTCCACCACGGACGGCAGCGGGGTAGTGCCACTGAACAGAACGCCGTAAAGCACCACACCGGCATTGATACGGTTGTCGTCACAAAGATTTCTGACCTGCGTCAGTCTCATCCCGGTGGTCGGGCCAAACGTCTGACCGTTAACACCGGCAATCAGTCGCTCCACAATCTGATAAATACCGGGCCGGTTTACCGGTTCCCCGTTCAGCAACTCCGCCACGACAAAAAATGCCCAGCGACTTTCAACTTCCCGACGCGTACGCCCCTCACCACAGCCCATCCATGCCAGAAATACCGATGGAGGGGCCAGAAAGAGACGGTGTACATCCTCGTTAGTCCATGTGCCGGTAAGGGGTTCCACCTGCCGCAAGGTTGCCCCAAACAACTCACGAACGCGCGCCAGCAGTGCGGCTTCGGTTTCTTCCAGCATCAGATAAACCCCTTCTGTTTTCGTGAGAAGACCGGCGTGTCAGACTGCACCTGCACAAGGTTTTCGCCATCCGGCGAGGCTGCCGTCCTGCTTTCCACACCGGGATCTGTTTTGCCATCGCGCACCTGTTCCAGCCAGCGCACCGTGTCCCTGTAAGTTGCGGTGATCTGCTCTGTGGGTTGTGATTCATTCAGATAAAACCAGGCCACCACGCAACACTGCCGTTTCAGCAGTGAGGGGACGACGGTAAGCGGCAGAACAAAGCGCGCGGCGAGATAGCCATCAATAAAGGCCGAAGCATCTGCCAGTGCCTGTTCTGCCACGGCATCATCCGGCTGACCGTCCGCTGTTTTAGGGCGGGTGAGAATATCCAGCCGCGTACGTGTATAGCGGGCGCACAGGTCATTTACCGTCGCGTAATTCATGCATCCGCCTCAGCCAGCGCCGCTTTGATTTGCGCACTGCTCACCGGTTCTCCCAGCGCCGCACTGACGGCTTTCACTTTGGGTTCTCCCCCTGCGGTAAAGTGCTCCGGGTTTGCCTTATCCAGACCGGCAACGGTCGCACGGATACGGGTATTCAGATCGCCCACACCCAGAACGTCCAGCCCCCCAGCCTCAGCGAGCGTTTCTGCTGACGATGCAGATACCACAGACAGCACGCTGTCGGCACGAATGATCGCCAGTTGTTCTTCGGTGACTTCCACGGTGTTTTCGCCACGTGTAAAGGCGATTCCGGCGCGGCGGTAGACCGGACGAAGGCATTTAATAATCGCCGTGCAAGTGATGTGAGAAGTGTCCAGCCATTGTGAATTAAGCGAAGTGCCTGACATAACACATGCTCCTCCTTTTCCTTTAAATCAGGTTAAAAGGCGGTCTGAACCGCCTTTTAATGACGGTTACAGGTAGTCAGCGACAACCAGTTGCAGCTTGCCCTTCATCTCGTTGGAGACGGTGGTATTGCCATCCGCGAACAGTTCACGGTTAAGCAGTTGCTCTGCGGCTTTTTCCAGCCCGACCGGTACAACGATATGTGTCGGCTTCAGGCCCAGCTTCTTACCGCCATCACCTTCAAACGCACGCATCAGTTGCCAGCCCTTCCAGAGGTTATCCAGCGTCAGATCGCCTTTTACCGCGACAGCCATCTGCCAGAAGCCGTAACCGGCAGCACGGCGGGCGCTGGCACCAAACAGGAACTCGTTATCCATAAAAACGTGGTCGTCATCGATACGGGTACGTGCGACCAGTTCGGGTTTGCGGCGCTCCTGGAAAATCAGCGGTTTGACTGCGCGGGAGCAGTCCAGCAGATAGAATGGCAGACCACTGAAGCTGTCCTGTTCAACGATGTTGGAGGTATTCGTTGCGTCGCCCGTGCCGTCCACATTCGGATATACCGGATGCTCCTTGTCGAAGAAGTTCTGACCGTCATAGCAGGGCTGGGTAAAGCCATCTTTCAGAAGTTTAAAAATCAGCTCATCCGGCTGAACTGCCGCAGAACGGCCCATCTCCTGAAAAATCGGCGCATAAATACCCAGATTGTCATCCTCGAAGTCATCACGGGAAATACCCACTGTGCCTTCAAACGTTTTATTGGCGATGGAGTAGCCATGCGCTTCCATTTGCTGAATGGTTCGCTTACCCACCCATTCTTTCAGGGTCGGGAATTTACCCAGCCAGCCATAGGTATTACTGCGGGTGGAAGAGTTCACCACCATTGCAATTTTGCTGTACTGCGACGGGGCGTCTTCAAGACCGCCCTGAAAATCCTTACGCCAGGAGGTCATCAGGGCTTTAATGGATGCCGGGGTGACAATCATTTTTCTTGTTCCTGTTTCATTTTCAGATACTCAGCCTCTGTAATGCCGAGCGCCTTCACTGCTGCCTGTTCATCAGCAGACAGCACCGCCACCGCCGGTTTTTCCTGCGACGGAATTTTCGCTGTGGTGGTCTGCATGGCAGATAACGCAGCGATGGGCTGTTTTTTCTCAAGCTGTGCCGACAGTGCCGCCACGCCAATCTGACCGCCAAGCTGTTCCAGATAGGTACGTTCGCTTTTGAAAATGCGGCCTTCCTGCTCCGCCTTGTCCAGAACGGCGCTCAGGCTGGCAGTGGCGCTTTGTGCTTTGGCCTGTGCCAGTTCATCAAGCACGGCGTTGTAGCTTTCCACCGGGACGTATTTCGTCAGGTCAACGGCGGCGTTCTGTGCCTTTTCCAGTTCGGCGGATAACGACGCCACTTTTCCGGCATCTGTTTCGAGCGCATCAAACGCACTCAGGGCCGCGCTGGCCTGTTCATCGGTGATGTCTGCATTTTCGGGGACCGTCACCCCAAGACGCGCAAGCAGCTTGCGCAGCGTTTCATTCATGGGTTTGTTCTCCTGTTGAAGGATGTCGGGAAGGTCTGCCGCCAGTGCGGTCAGCTTTTTCATGCCGGTGGCACCGGGGTCATTGGTCAGCGCAGCAAGGCGGATTTGCAGCACCGCACCGGTGGCGGTGTCATACGGAAAAACCGCAGAGAGATAACCAAATTCGCCGTCATCGATGCGCTGCTGTGCCGCCGCCGTCCAGCGTGGGTGGATAAATAATCCTTCACCTTCACGCCACTGCATTTCATCGGCGTTAAACCAGCCAGCCGCGACGAGTTGTTCCGGGGGTAATCCTTTGTCCTTACGTAGCTGGTTATGCTCGTAATCAATCAGCACGTCCTGGTTGAGCGCGCGAACGCCTTCAACCAGACGCCCGGCAATCTCACCGTCGATGAACCACCCCTGACCGCCTGTCACATCAAACGGACGACCATCACGGGCACTGAAATGACCGGCAGGCAATAGCTGGCACCAGCCGTCATCGTCAATGGACAGCGCACTCAGTGCGGCAATGCCAATCGCGTGTTTTTTCATGTCCTGCTGCTCATCATGGTTTGTGAGCAGTCAGTTTGCGGGAGGTGCGGGAAAATCTGGGGTTATGCTATTTGAGTACTGGAGAAAGAAAGTGGAAGGAAGATAAAACGGGATTCATACACCGTTAAATACCGGTTTAAAAATCCCGTGGCGCGTTTTAAAAAATCTGTGCGGCTGATTTTATGCCTGATTCTGTTTATTGCCTCAGAGCGGCGCTGACGCGTTTTCTGATGGCATCAAAAATTTCCTGTTCCCCGGTCTTATCCAGCCCCATATAAGGACGCGCAGGAACGCCTGCCGGGCGGGGTGCCATATCGGGTGTACCGCCCCACTGATGAATGGCAGCATAAATTTTTGGCGAACCAATCAGGGCATAATCCTGTCCATAATCGGTGGTAATGCTGCGTGCCAGATCGCCATGCAGGGTAAGGATACTGCCCGGAACAAAACCATGATCCTGACGCCATGCCAGCCACGAATCGCTCCACGCTTCCCAGCCTTTCCCTGTATCCGGGTCTGCCTGCCGTTCAAATGCCTGTTCCGTGGATGACAGCAGCGCCGCAGCCATCACACGGGGAATGACGCGGTCATGTGTGACGGTTCCCAGTTCATCCAGCGCAAGCTGAATACGTCGCACATCCACGGCAACGTTCATATCAAGACTCACTTATTCACCTCCACATGCCCCTCCAGTATGTCAATCATCCCGTCAGCAATCGCGGCTTCAAGCGACTGTGCAGATACGCGGCTGATACTGACCAGCACATCCGCCCGGTCATTCTGCCTGCCGACTGTCTGTGATGTTCTGACCACAATCCGGGCCGTGCCGTCACGGGTTGCCACAACATACAGCAACTGGTGGTTCTCCCTGTCCCACAATACCGCCTGTGGTTTTGCCATCAGCGACGGCAGACGCTGTAAATCTTCCGGTTTCAGGGCGGCATCAGCAGTGGTCGCCAGACTTTTCCCGTTCATTACAAGCAGACGGGCTGGCATATTCCCGGTGCGCTGATATACGGCTTCAGCCACGGATCCCGTCATAAACCCCAGCGCCCGGATTTCATGACCGGTCTGACGTGATCCTGCCAGGCGTTTAAGCCAGAGGGAAAAAGCAAGCTGACGCTCCCGGCTGTTATTCAGCGTCTGAACAACCTGCTCACGCAGCTGCGCGTCACGAACTTCCACCAGTTTTCGAATCAGTGCCTGATCCGTACCAAATGCCGCCGAACCGGGGTTATATGACCAGCCCACATCCGGCGTCATTTTTACCCGACCGTTGTCAAACGTGGTTGACGATGTGCGGAAAATCTCTCCGGTGCTTTCATCCGTACCGGCATCCACTTCGCGGGTATTCATGAATGACGCACCATAACTGACCTGTAACCCCAGCTCTTTCATGCGGGCCGCAGACAGCGCCCGGACGCGACAGCGGCAGCGCCAGCCGTTCGGCGGGTAATGCGTCTGCCAGAAAATATCGTCACACCGGAAAACCATATTGCGCAGCAAGAGGTGTTCCGGGCGCGTTCTGCCATCTTCGACAACAACGTACTGCCAGAACGGATACAGGTCCGCCGTGTTCATCATCTGCGCATAACGTCCCGCCGCATATGCTGTACGGGTGTTGACGTCATAAATGGTTGCCAGACGACGCGGACTGCCCAGTTCGATTTCCTTCGCGTTTCCCTCTGCATCCACGATGATTTGTTTTCCCCACCATCCGAGTTTTTGCAGCCGGGGGGCCAGTGTGCGGGTAAATTCCTCACGGGTGATGCCTTCACTGACAGCCCGCTCCACTTCCTCACGGATTGTGGTCAGTACATCCATCCGGGTGGCTTTGGCAACGGTAAAGGCGCGTGCGTGCGCGTCTGCCAGTTGTTCGTACCAGTTCCAGGTGATGTTGTAGCCTTTGGCGCGGAAATACGCGACAGCCTCCTTTGGCGGGAGGCGTGCGGCATACGCCAGATCAATGGTCTGCTGCGGCATCCAGACGCCCCCATATATCGGCAACAAAAATGGCACGGGTCAGCATGTCGATAAGTTCTGCATCATCCATCTGCGGATATAATGAAGCAGCTTTGTTCATGGCGGCTTCCGGGCCATCTTTCAGCACAGAAAAAATGACGGGTTTCAGCAGGGGATCAACCGAACGCTGCCAGTCTTCCGGTGAGACGCCCATCCGGTCGATATCATCCTCCTGCGGGATATCTTCAGCGGATAATGCGGCCTCTTTCTGCGGACCGTTATCCATGACGACCGGTTGAGCAGTAAACACGGCTTCATCACCGACCGGCTGCGGAATATGGAGTTTTTCCTGTATCCAGGAGACCGGAATACGCATTCCCGCCGCCAGTTTCGGAATGGCGTCAGACAGTGCCGTAATATCACCCGCTTCACTGGTATCAAATACAATGCCCGGCAGGCGGTTAATATCAATGGTGCTGTCACTGTTCAGTGCCAGCAGGGGATAAATCAGGTCACGGTTAATACTGCGGGCAAGCTGGCCCACATCCGCGTTACGGATTTCCCGGCGAACCTCATCATGCACTTCACCCAGCGACCGTGCACCTTTATCGCCGGCCTCTGTGGTCAGGGTGCCGCCCAGAATGGCTTTTGAAATCGCTTTTTCTGCCCAGCCAATCATCGCCATAAAGGGGTCTGACTGACCATCTGCGGCGCTCTGAAAATCCAGCGTCATCCCCATCGGAATAATGCCACCGGCACGTCGCCCGATATCCATCACGGCCTGCATCAGCGTGGCTTTCTCACGGTTTGTGGAGCCGGTCGGATATTTACCGACGCGCATGGGGAGTCCGTAAATTTCCAGAAACTCTGCAAAATCACGCACGGAATAGTTTTTAAAAATAAAAGGCCAGATAAGCGTGCGCACAAGGCCATTGGTGCCAACATACCCGGTGCGGGATTTGGCCCGGTGCATAAACCAGCCGAACGGTTGCAGCTCCAGCCCGTGATAAGACGTATCACGCAGACGTAATTCGTTCAGATTATCGGGGTTCGCGCAGAACAGCGCCGGATCGCGATGATGCAGCGCCACCGGCACGCGCATTTTGCCCAGCCAGCCCCATTCAATCTCCTGCATGGAATAACCCTTGAGAATGGCATCACCGGCATCAAACAGGGCATCTTCAAACCACGCCGCATCATGCAGATATTCATTCAGCATGTCGGCGTCTTTTTTCTCCTGTGCGCTGGCATCACGTGCCGGAGCGATGCGCCATTCCAGCGCCTGAATGGCAAGGCGGCGCTTGCTCAGTTCGGAAAAAAGGTGGGTGTCCTTTTCTTCCATATCAAAGGCCAGGTCAGCCTGTGCTGTCAGATCACCGCGTTCGGCATCACGCAGCATCTGCGCGGCCCGGTTCGGCGTCACACCACTGGAAGGATGCTCCTGCGTGCGCTTCATGACCATTGCCAGCTCATCGCTGCGGGTCTGCATTTCATCGTCAAAATCAAACGGCTGCCCGGAAATATCCAGAATACGGCCCATTACCAGCCCCCTCGTTCAAACTGGTGATAATCATCAAAATCATCGTTATCAACATCATCACCACGGTGGCGTGGTGGCAGCGCCTGTATGCTGTCCTCGTCGATAACAAAACCATTCATATAAGACGCCCTGACAGCCATACAGAGCGCCACGGCAAAGTCACCATGTCGTCGGCCTTTACCGCTTTCATCTTTTGTGCGCCCCTTATCAATCTGCGGAATACCTTTGTCCACCTTGATATGAAGCAGGTCATCGAGTGTGGTCTGATGCCGGGCAATCGTGATGTTCTGCGCTTCAAACTCGCCTTTCAGTTTCGGCATCCACTCCTGATACCAGGCGGCGGTCAGACTGATGCAGTCGATCATCTCCGGGCCATAAATCAGACGGGCGGCTTCTGCCAGATAACCGCCGTTACCGGTGGCATCAAATGCAGCGCCGGTAAAACGGGGCAAACGGGACAGAATGAATAAAAGGATTTGTCGCTGCTGGTCATAGGTCACATTACGCAGCTCCACGCGGAAACATTCGCGTTTGCGTAAGTCAGGAGTGATGGCAAGCGGCACAAACACCGTCAGGTCGCCACGGCGTGCAAAGTCTTCGCCCAGTACGTGTTTATTGAGCGGCGACAGCGCATCGAGCAACGGGAGCAGCTCCTGTTCACACCAGTCCTGAACGATGCCGTGGCGCATTTGTGGTGTCAGCGATTCAAAATCGTCCGGGGCTTCAAAACGCAGAATCGGGATATCCCGCACTGGCGTCATGGCGGCTTCAATCAGCACGCGTGACAGATAAGCGCCCCCGGATTTTTTTGGAATGCAGCCGTATTCCTCGTCGGCACTCTCTTTATTCGGCGCATTCCGGTACAGGCCATCACGCCAGGCTTTTTCCGCTTCCGGCGACCACGGCTGATTCGTGACGTAACAGATACGTCGGTACAACCCGTCAGCGATGGCATCATCCAGCGTGATGCGGTGAACGCTGTAATCCTTGCGCCCCTCGCGCGCATCCTGAATGTACTGATTAAACAGATTATCGACGCCGTTATGTGTCGATATGATCCGCACGCGGGCACCCCACATGGTGAGAGCAAAAGCCGCTTTCAGGAGTTCGTCCAGGGCTTCATGAAATGCCGCCTCATCAATCACCACGTCCCCCTGCAAACCACGCAGGTTAGACGGACGGCTTGACAGCGCCTGCACCTTAAATCCGCTGTTAGGGAAACGGATCATATAAGTGAGGATTTCTTCTTTTTTGTCGCTGTCCCAGAAGGTCTGCTCCCATACGTCAGCCTTTGCCAGTTGGTTAAAGGCGCGGGCAAACAGGGCACAGGCGGCAATGTATTCCAGCGCCATTTCCTGACGGGACCCCACATAAAAGACGTTGCGACCACCGCGACGCCTCGGCTTTGCGGCCGTCATGACATTGCGGCCCGCTTCGGCCCATGTCAGACCGGTACGACGGGATTTTTCAGCAATACAAATCTGGCTTTCATCCTCAAACCAGCGGCGCTGATAACCCAGAAAAACCGGTTCATTGCGGGGCTGTGCTTCCCCGATATCGGTAACGATATTCACGCCCAGCAGTTCGGCTTCCTCACGCAGGTCGATTTTTCGGGGGGCATGAAGGGCTTTAAGATTGTTTTCTCTGGTGTTCATAACCCTCTCATGCCTTACCCAGCAGCACATCACGGATACGCTGCTCCAGCTCTTCGCTGATGCCATCCTGCCCGCGCAGTTCTTCACTGACGGCGTTTGCCGCTTCTTCTGCGAATGCCTGGCGGATTTCTTTCTCGCGCCGGTGGCTGGACATTGCCGTGGATTCCAGACGCTGTGCCGCCAGCATGGCATTTTTCAGCAGGTCAATATCCACGTCAGATTCCGGGTTTTCGATTTGCCGCATCATGGCCTTAAAAAGCTGGCTGCGGGCCATTTCCAGAATCAGCTTTGTGGTTTCTCCCATTGGCTTGTCACCAAGTTCTGCGGTCAGTGCTGACGTCATTTCACGCATCTGTCGCAGGTTATGGCCTACCTGCTCGACGTTCGTCGCGTAACGGTTCAGACCGGAACGGGAGAGTTTCATCTCATCCGGCAGGCCAGCGTCTTCAATCAGTACGTTAATTTCTTCCAGAATGCGGGCCTGTGGGATCGCTTTATCACGCAGCATTTCATGCAGCGTTTTACGTACGTTTTCCGGCAGTAAATCCACTTTTGAAGCCCGGCCCCGTGTTTTCCTGTCCATCACGCCTCCTGTCATGCACGGGGACGAGGACGCTTGACACCGGCAACGCGGGCACGACCTTCCGCCACATCCTGACCTCGGGAGGTCAGCGTTACGACATAAAAGCCGCGCAGGTTTTCCACGGTGACCAGTTGCTGCTCTGCCAGCCAGTCAATCTGGCCGCGAACCACATCGCGGGAAACGTTGTGTCCGTATGCATCCAGACAGTCCTGAAGGATGGATTCGTTTGCTTCGTTATTGCAGTCCATCAGGGAACGCAGGATGACCAGACGACGGTCTTCGGTCAGAATATCGTTAATCATGAATTACTCCGGTTTACTGCGTTTTCAAGCAGCAGCTCCAGTTGATGGGAAAATGACTGCACCCGCTGGGACAGCACCCGGATATCGCCGGACAGCTCTGCAATTCGCAGGCGCATTTCGTGTACATCTTCTGTGCCAGGGATGCTGGCGTAGCGGGTTTCCATTTCGGTCATCCGGTTTTCAAGACGCTCCACACGCTCAGTGCTGGCAAAACTACGACGCATTGCCCAGACGGCTCCACCGGCCACAACAGGCAACAGGTAAGGCCATAACGCTAAAACTGAAATCAAATCCATTATTCTGCTCCACGGCACCAGTGGCAGTAGTTCGCCATCGGCTGCTGTCTCAGCACATCAGGCCGCAGCTCACGACCGCAACCGGCACACAATACAGGCGGGTCATACGCCGCCGGGCGGGGAATATCACGGGTATCCCCCTGCCAGAGTTCAGCGAGCAGCAGCGCCACCGCCCGGTTCTGGTCTTCGTTCATAAATTTCTTTCCTTCGGGTCTCCTGTTCCCGGACTGATGCCTTGTCGCGGTTGCACTGCCCGAGCGCCATCAACAGGTCAGCATTCCAGAGAAGGGATGCTCCCCACGTCAGGGGCTGTGGCGTGGGCGGAACGGGCGTTGCTTCCGTCAGTTCTGCATCAGTTTCGGGCAGGATCACCACCGATGGCACGGGTGCGTTTTTCGAGTTCCCGCAACCTGTCAGCAGCAACGGCAGGCACAGGACGAGTGCTGCAATTGTCACCGGTAATGGCGGTTGTAATTTTTTGTTTTGCATCATGATGTTCTGTCTCGTCTGCCAGCCGCGCGGCACGATTTGCGGCACGGATAGCGGAAAATACCTGCATCGTCTGTTCCTGACCGTGTAACAACCATTCAGCCGTGTTGCGGGCCTGTTGCTCCGTCTGTAATTCACGGCGCAGCGTCTGGTTATCGTGGCGGGTGCTGTCCAGCCTGTGCCACAACACCCCGGACAGAACGGCGGCAAACACGGCTGCCAGCAGTAAACTTTTACTGGCGAAGGTCATCCGCCCCCCTGATATTCCAGATAGCCATTTCCACTTCGCGACGGTTCATCAGTCCTTTCCATTTATGGCCTGCGGCAAACACCCAGCGGGCCATCTGGTCACGCGCTCCGGCGTAATCACCGGCATTGAGTTTTTTCAGCAGCGTTGATTTACTGAATGCGGTAACACCGGTGTTGAAAATAAACGTTGCCAGCGCCGTTTTCTGATATGGCGTCAGCGGCACCCTGACAAGACGATCGATTGCCGCATAAACCGGTTTTAAATCACTGTCGAGAAGAGCCATACACTCCGCATGGCTGTAACGGCGCATTTCGATATCCGGCCCGGTATGTCCCACACAGACCGTAAGCACACCGGCAATATCGCGGTAAGGCATATAAGCGATATTTTCCAGATGGATCAGAGACTGACGGGTCATTTCCTGATAACCACCCACACTGCCACCGGCAATCGTTGCCGCCAGCAGTGCGGCTTTCAGTTTTTTTGGTATCCCCGCCATCATGCTTCCCTGAAAAAATGCTCTGATGGCAGTCTAAAAAATCAGATGGCAGGTGCGGGATTATGGTGACAGGAAATAACCGGCAGGATACCGGTTATTTCTGGCTTTCAGGTGAGAACAGATCAGGCTGATGACGTCGTGTATGCAGCTTTCTCTGGCGGGCAATAATCTGGTAGATCTGCGGCTGGGACAGGCGATACTGGCGACGCAGTTCTTCCATGTTACGACCATTAAACTGGCAGTAAAGCAAATCGTCGCGTAACGCGGTCAGGATCGTATCGCCGCAGGGGATGTAAAACTGCCGTCCACCCAGAAAACAGGACAGGGCAACGGCCTGTTTACGGGCAAGTTCACGGGGATTGCTGACGTTCTGGCGTTTCAGTTCGTTTTCCAGAACATCAATCAGATCAACCACCGAACGGGGCCAGCGTGATTCCAGTTCCGGGGCCGGGATGTTATCAATATGTCCGATTAACTGGCGAATTGCCGGATCGTGTTCAAATAAATCATGCTGCATATTTTCCCCTTGTTAACAGACAGAAAGATACACCACGGCCCTGATGGTTATCAGAACCACAAGGGCAATCACTTTTATCGCACTAATCAGCGTGGACGGCCCGAAACATTCATCACTGAATTTTCTGTACACAATATTTTTCCTTATAACGTTGGCAATGATGAAGAATTTCCGGCATATCAACTGACTGCCAGCCTTTCATGTAATAACTGCCGTGGGTGCCATCATGACCGGTATAGTCGCGGGGCGCAGGCCGTGGCCCACCGGCGACACGGTGCAAAACCTCCTGACGCAGCCGCTCACGTCTGCCAAGATGAAAGGATGCATTCCAGCCTTTACCCATGATGAGTTCCCCCGGTACGGTTATTCATCACAGGATATTGAGGACGTAAAAAAAGCCGGATTAACCGGCTTTACTGTTTACAGAAGTGAAGGCTGGTACTGGCGGTATTTCAGCCGTCGCATCCGGCGAATGGCCTTGTAAACCGTATTGAAAGTGACACCATAACGGGTGGTCAGTTCGCTGACGTTGCGACCGTTAAAATCATTCCAGATACGCAAATCCCGAATCAGCGAGTCCAGAACCTGACCGCGCGGAATGTAGACCTGACCGCCGCCCAGATGCTTACAGATAGCCACAACAATCTCCAGTGAATGGGCAGGATCAACACCCAGCCGGGACAATTCCCCGCGTAGTAAATCGTTCAGCTCCGCCAGCAGTGCCGGAAAGCGTGACGTATCCTCTGCGGGATTGTCAAGATGTGCCAGGATGGTGTCATCCTGCAAATCACCAAATAAATCTTCCGTCATTGTGCCATCCTCCGCGTCTTTCTGGCATGGACATAAGCCGCCGTCATGGCGTCATAGCCGCGCAGTTCACGCCCGGACGGACTGACCGGCAACGGAAGCCCGTGACGGGAAAAAGCTTCACGAATACAGCGGATGTGCCACTGCTTCAGGGTTTCAAGCACAACCTGCAACGATTCTCCGTGGCACCAAGCCAGTGTGGAAACACCCTGTCCGCCATTACGTTTCGCCGTCAGGCGCTGAACATATTTATCCAGCGCCACATCACCGCCATCGGTAATAAAACCGTCTTCTGCCATCTGCTGCCAGACTTTGTACACCTTCTCGCGGGGCGTGACATGTTCCTTAAAGCGGCGACGTGGATGTTTATTCAGCTTCTTAAAGCCGCGTTCTTTCATTGCATCGAGCGTCTGTTCCAGTTGCGTAACCGTCAGCTCGCGGCAACTGGTTTTGCCCGTTTTCTGCATCAGAAAGGCGCGGTAAGTGTCATCGTCGAGTTGTAGCTCCCGACGGGCGACATGGATTAATTTAATAAGCGATGTGCGATTCATTTGCTCACCTCTCATATTAAGGAATGAGATATGAAAATTGATTATGACGAGATAGCCAGAATATTTGATGTTTTTCTGGAGGCCGACACCGCATTCATTCGACTGGAAGATGTCGGCTGGGATCGTTCTCAGCGGCACAGCGACAGCCATCAGAAGCTGGTTTTCCATCTTCTGTTGCTGGTTGAAAATGGTTTTATCAGCAACAGATATCTGGAAACAGGCACCGCAAAAAGCATTGGTCTCACCCCAACAAGCCTCGGATATTCATATTCAGGCACCAGTGTCAGACTTACACAAGATGGTCATGATTTTGCGAAAGCACTACATCAAAAACCCATTCTTGAGCGCATAAAACAGGACCTTGCCGACGCCCCGATGACGCTCGTAACAGACGTCGGCAAACAGTGGTTAACCTCGTTTCTTAAAAAGAAACTCGGGATTGAATAGTTCCCGGTTCATACGTTGCAGCACATCAAGGGCGGCGACAGCCGCCACTTTATCGTTACCATCAGCAATAGTGCGGAGATTTTCAATAATCCAGTGAGGACTCAGTGACTCAGCAATAATGCCAAACCGGTACGCCATGACTTCATCAATAGCTTTTTCATGAGACGGCTCATATACAAAATTCACAAAGTCATGCACTTCTTTTTTCGGCAAACCACCGGCAATCAGCAGGGCGGCAAGCTCTTCTGATTTTGAAAATACACCATTATTCATATCACTCACCTTCACAATTCATGCACGCCGTGTCGTCGCCCATATCGCAGTGGTTGCATTTCTGCCCGCCACAATGAGGGCACTCTTTCAGATATTCAGGGGATTCATTACCGCAGGTCGGGCATTCCTGTTTCACCGTGGTAAATTTCCCCAGCCACGAATACGATGTTTCATTGTTTTCCATTGTTTACCTCCGCCTGTTTTTGCGCCCGGATAAATTCGTCAGAAAGGATTTCAGTCATGCGGCCCTGTGCGGGAGTCATCCCTGTCATGACGTAAATCACATCACCAACACGGAACCACCGGAGCGGGCCGAATATTGTTGCGCTGAAATCCAGTCCCAGTGCGGGTAAGAGAGCGTCAGTACGGGCATAAGTGACCGGAATATTCTCCTGCCATATTTTCGCCAGCTCTTTTGACTGCTCCCGCAGATGTGCAGGAATGCGCGATGTTCTTGGCCTGCAACTGTTACCTGATGCGGAGCGTTGTACAGTCCACAACTCCGGCGAGAAAGGTCGCTCATTCCCCGGAAAATTCACGCCATGAAAATGACGCCCACCAATACCTGTGCTGAATACTGACCGGCAACCACAACCCAGAACCTTATCAAGATGGCGGGCTTCTTCGCGTAGTTTCAGGCAGTCCGCCATAAACTGGTCCCATGCCAGCAGTGCTGCGGGATTTGACGTTTTAAAAAACATCACGCCACCTCCTGCACCGCTGTGGGAGCCGGAGAACAATCAAGAATGAGATAACGCAGTACATGGTCGGTGATATTCCAGGCGCTTGAACTGCAAATAAAACGCCCCAGCCGGATATCGATATAAGCCATCACAAAACGGGGCATTCCCTGTTCGCACATTCTGTTGTCCAGTTCTGCAACGATGTGAACGGATTCACAGGTCAGCACGCCCGTCGCAAACTCTTTTGCCAGCGCGGGGATGGTATTACCTTCCACCCAGGGTAATGAGCGACGCCAGTTGCACCACACCGCATCATCAACAGCAGGCTGCTCAGTTGCGTTTCGTCTTACAGGCGGCGTCGGACGCGGGCGCGGAACGTCATAAAATCCGTTGCATTCGGTGAGAACGCCGGCATCAACCGCATCACGCAGGAAATACACCATTGATGAGGGAGGCATCTTCATTTTTTCAGCCAGAACTCCGCAGGTCAGGCGTCCGTAAGCCCGTAATAATGTGCTGACACCATTCAGAATTTTTGCATCAACCATGTTTTATTCCTCAGTAATCTGTTTCAGGCGCGAGCAATCCCCTGACGCATCGCGCCATAATTAAAAGAATGTGAATTAATTAAATATTAATGGTGGTATTAAATACCGGCTTCCTGTTCAAATGGAATAATGGAAAAATCTTCAATTCCCGATTTAACCGTAATTCCGGCAACACCTGCGACCGCTTTCGGTTCCAGTAAAATCGCTTCCTTGTTGATTTCCTGCTTCGTGCGAATAAAGCGTTGCAGGCCAAGACGCTCCAGCGTTTCCATCACTGCATCCATACCACGAATACTTACTGATGGTGGACGGACCCGCCACGATACATCACCGGTGACAAGATTTGCCGTTTTCACTTTGCCGCCGTTCGTCAGTTCGTCGCGGTTCGCTTCACACCATCCCTGAACGCCTTTTGAAAGGGTTTCAATATCGGTTTTAATCGGTGCAATCCGGGCCGCAAATTTCTCCGTAATTTCCGCGATGGCATCATTCATTTCCGTTTCCAGACGTGATGCTTCGCGCTGTAAATCCCCGATGCGTTTAATATCAGTAATCACCGCATCGCGGTTTTGTGGCACATAAGCCGCTGCGGCACTTTTGATACGTTTTGCTGGTTTAGCCATAAATTAAAGCTCCTGTTAATTAATATCCGCTGTATACAATGCTGGATACAGCACGATTGCTTAATTCCATCTTTCGGGCAATGACATGAATATCCAGTCCTTCTTTATAAAGTTCACGACATAAATATTTGTCGTGTTCACTGATTCGGTATACACACAATGATATTCCGTGCCTTCTGGCATGTGCCCGGAGGGCGGTTGTGGCGACTTTCAGTTTTTCCGCCATTTCTTCAATGGTCATTTTCCCGACGTTGGCTTCGATAAATTCCCGGTCTTCGCGTGACCAGCGCTTACGATTACACTTCATGTCAGTCACCATTCAGTACAGCAGAGGCTCGCGCAGTGATGCCTGAATATGCCGCAGCGATAACTGAACCGCTTTCAGGGCAAGCGAGGAATAACAGCAGCGCGCCCAGCCTTTTGCCATTAACCGGTAATCGCGCCAGATACGCTGCCACATTTCACGGGCTTCAGGGTCTGATGCGCAGATGTATTCCCGGTCCATGACGTACTCCCATAAATCCACGTTGAACGCACCGCCAAATGCAATGGCGCGGGATATGCTTTCGCCGCAATAACGCGCACAGATGCTGTAATGGTCGAAAGCGATCAGGTACGTCTTTTCACCACAATCATCAACTTTCCTGGCGCAAATAAACTCGCGTAATTCACCACCGTTGTTATTGCGTTCCTGAATTCGGATTAATGCCTGAATTTCATTTCGGATTTTGACGTTCATTGTCAGCGCTCCTTTGCGAATTAATGTCTGGCTGTATTCGGGTTATAGCTGAATAATTTCCCCTCAGCTTCCAGCCCAAGTTCCCTGGCTGATTTCAACAACTCCTCGGTCGCTTTTTTAATGATTTCAGGAGCCATGCTCTTGATGATGCCTGCCATTACGTCATGTGGCCCGGTCTGGTCCTCAGGTGAGGATTCTTCCAGTCGCACATTCATATTTACGGCAAAACCTCCATTTTCCTGAAACTCAATATTTTCTGTATTGTTAAATTCAAAGATTACTTTTGCCATTTTCATTGCCTGCTTATTGAATTCTGAATAATAACTACGCTGGCTTTTACCTTCGCACCTTGTACCTGTTTAAAGTAAACCGCATTGCACCACGGACAACATGCGAAGGAGTCCCATACTTCATTTTCAGGTGAGCATTGCGTCATAATTTGCTCTTTGCATTTGGGGCAATTAAATGCAGTCAGAGCCACATTGTTATTCTGTACCCGTTTAACCCATTCAAAGTATTTTTCAGCTTTAGTACACATCGTTATCTCCAGATAATCTGGCAACCATTAAGACGGGCCGTCCATACAGAACGGGCCACCCCGGACTTATGCTCCATAATTCTGACCGCGTTTTTTACCAGTTCCACCGGTGGGTAAGTGATTTCAAGAATCGGACGCGCCACGCCGAGATATGATTCATTTACATGACTCCCGCGCGCCTGTAACCAGTTCTGCGCATCCGTTGCCATTTTTATATTTCGGGCCATCATAATTTCTTCTCCTTCTTAATTACGCAGCAGCGTTGAAATATCAACGTCCAGGTCTAATTCACGGAAAGCCTGACGCAGATAATCTTCGTTAACACGCTCACCTTTACCGTGAGCCGTCATGGCTGCAAGGCGAAGTGAATGATTCAGAATGCGAAGCGCACCTGGTTTCTGCGCAATCTGCTGTAATAACTCCAGTTCTTTTTCGCCGTTAATCTGCCAGGCATCCGCAATAGCTTTTACATCGGCTTTTTTGGTTTTATTAATTGCAGTGCGCTTTGCAATACGGGAAAACAGACGGGCAAATTCAACCGTTCTGTTACCCCCCGTCATATTTGAATAAACCCGGTGATTTCCCATCAGCACAAGGCCAATACGGGTTGATTCCTGTAACAGGCGGAGTTCTTCCAGAACTTCGGCACCAAGATGATCAGCTTCGTCGATGATAACCAGCCCCTGTGTACCTTCAAGGCGACGTCGCAGGGCGCGGGAGAGCGGCCCTTTACGGCGTGGTGCGTCATTCATTCCCAGCTCAAACGCCAGTTCAGTCAGGCATTCCAGAACGCTGGCACAGGATGGCGTAATGGTGATCATCCAGACATTGTTATTGGTGCGGCGATATTCACGGGCCGCTTCGGTTTTGCCCACACCAGGATTGCCACATACAACAGCAATACTTTCAGTCAGGCTGGCAAAACGCATACTTGTCCAGATTTGTTTTACCGTCTGCGTTTCCACAAAGCGGGGCGGTTCAGGTAGTTCTGCAACTGCATGATATTTTTCCAGCCAGCGTTGCAGCATTTGTGAAACACGCTCGTTATCCCCGTTGTACTTATCATTGATAAAACTACTGATAGTTCCGGTAGAAAGCCCGCTCTCAAGAGCAATTTGTTTAAAGGTGGTTTCTTCATTTTCTACAAGCGTGCGCAGTCCTGCGCGAATATCGGAAATATTCATCTGAATAACCTCGTAATTAAATTTTGTTTAAATGTTAATTAAATAGCTTTTTTACGTCTGTTCTGTTCCAGAATATCCAGTGAATGATTCAGATATTCATCACGATCAGTTTCATATTCATCATCGGCTTCCTGGTATTTCACCTGCACCGTGTTACCGGAAGGCCGGAAAATGCCGACAATTCGTGATTCTGGTGCTTCAGGTTCGGCTATCTGCGGCAGCAGCTCTGCCACTTCCAGTGCATCCATTTGTTTCTGAGCCTTAACGGCTGCTTTAGTTGCAGATTTCAGTTGTTTCTGGCGGCGGCGATATTCACGGCCTGCCGCTGCATCATTAAATGCAACAGGTGCCAGACATTCCGCTTCACAGATAAACCGACCGTCCAGGGTGTAACAATAAACCGTGCTGTGTAGCTGCTGCGGATCAAACCTGACCACAACTTTTTTCACGCCGGCATTCATTAATGCCATGTTGTAATAAACGTTTTTCGCGCCTTTAAGGGAGCCGCCAACTTTAAGCGTAAACTCGCCTTTGCGTGAAACGTTCACCGCCTCGGCAGGCAGTAACAGCATCCGTTTTTGTTCTTCGGTTGGCTTACGCACAATCGTTCTGGCGTATTCACGCTCGAAAACATCATCAAACGAGAGTTTGCCCCCGCACATTTCTGTTTCACGGCCTGTTCTGGCATTGAACATCGCCACACCTTCGGCAAGGGTTTTCAGAAACAGCTCTGCATCAACAGCGCGGTTGCCATAGTTATCAGGTTTTGCCTGCGGATTTGGCCCCGTATATGCGCCAGCCAGTGCCGGATGCTTATCAACGTATTCCTCAAGCCCACCAACACCGAAAGCACGTTCAACAGGTTTTGCCTGGCCCCAGCCTTTACCGGCAACAACGCTTGTCCAGTGCATTTTCGCACCCATCAGTAAAAACAATCCCTTTGGATCGTCTTCTTTCACCTTAAAGCGGTAGCGATTGGGCGCGCCTCCCGTCAGCCATTTATTCGCAGCACCACGGGTGTTATCAATGGTGATGTGAAAATCCTCCGGGATACCGTAGCGAGTCACAACATCCATGAACGAGAGGCGAATTGAATCAATGTTCTCGCTCACATCGCAGCGCCAGCCCAGAATTTTTCGGGTTTTCACATCCTGCCAGAACCATGTTTTCGGGCGGATCACATCACCGTTAAACCAGCGTACAAAGACGTTATGCAGATAACCGTCGCCGTTGATCCACTGCATGGCGTCCAGGTGTTCCACAGTTCGCTGCTGTGCCGGTATCAGATGCATCAGTGCATGTTCACCTTCACGACAGGCAACAACCATTGCCTCGTCCAGTTGCTGAATCCGGCGAAAGGCCGTGGCACGGGAGGGAATACTCCAGCCATGCTCGCGGGCTGCCAGTTCCAGACGCTCATAACATTTGCGGAAGGCGGGTTTTTCCGGTCGCAGATAATCTGCAATCAGAAACTGCCAGGCATCCTCGTCAAATTCACTTTTGTGAACATTGCGACGGGATGCACCACGTCCATCAACAAGAGCAGCCGCCCAGTCAGGCTTCGCAAACTTCTGTACCTGGTAATACTTGTCACGCAAAGTGGATGCGCTGACCTGGTAATGTCCTGCAACGGTCGCAAAAGCCGTTTTTGTTGAAATCCCCTGGTTCAGCATTTCGTCTGCGGCCTGAACCGCAGGCAACCATTTTTCAGCAAGTCTGCGCTGGGAATCGCTGGCGTTATCCCATTTGCTCCACAGCGCCTCGGGATCATAATCGTGGGCTTCCAGCGTGGGGCGGGCGATTTCAAAACGGCCCATGCTTGTTTCAATCTCTCCTTGTCTAAGCAATAACGCAGCTTGCGTTTCCTTTGGTAAAGATGAGATATGAAACTCATAGGCTACTCCTCTTACCCCGTGTATCTGTCGAAACACCCACTGTTCTAACCTTGCTTTACGAGAGATCGCGCTAGAGGATTTTGGAAGACCTATCAGCCCTTCTAATTTCTTTGCAGAAAACCAATCATTACATTGTGGTTGCATTTTCAATACCTCGAAGGCCAGAGGTCTCGTGGCTCAACTCCCAATGCATCGGCAATAATTCTTTCACCCCGAGGGTAAGGTTTATCCAAGGCATTTTTTACCGTAGAGATAGAGAGACCGTTCTCACGACCAAGAGCTGCTAGGCTTTTTCCTCTTTTGCGCAGATCAGCAACAATGTCGTATCTGCTTTTGTCTTCACATTTACTTTTCTTTATCGCCATAAAATGCAATCCTCACAAGCTACGCCATCAGCTACGCCGCAAGGTAGCTGACAAGGTATGCAGCAATGTTAGTGTGAATACATTGTCAATGCAATGATGTATTCAAATATTTCGTTTGAATTTCATCTATCTTGATGATTTTAAAATGAATATATTTTTGTTTCTTTGAATACATGGTGTATTTAAAGCGAGGTTTGTGATGACACAAGAATGGTTTTCAGCTAAAGAGCTACAAGGGGTTGCTGGTCTTCCGTCTTCAGCAAGTAGTATTAGCCGCAAAGCAACTAATGAGGGATGGAAAAAGAGACAGATCAAAGGAGTAAAGGGAGTTGCTTATGAATACCATATCAGCTCATTACCTGATGCCACTCAGGCAGAATTAGGAGGGGCGCAGTTATTAGATAGCGATAAGCCAGCTTATAAGTTAGCTTCTGTGTTAATGGCTTTGGTCGCAGAGTTAGAACCAGAGGAAATCCAGAGGGCATTAAAGCTACTTAGTAAAGGCGGACTTGGAGCACTAATGCCAAGTATCTTTGATCAGACTCAAATCCAATCTCTGCACGGCGTATCGCGTGAGTGCATACAACTAGCCCAAATGCTAGAAACTTTACCAGCAGATGCGCGCAAAGAGATTTTGTCAGAGTATGGTATTCATGAACAGGAAGGTTTTGTAGCTCCTTCACAAGAACCACAAGATGTAAAAAAAGCCGTATAACAACCATGAACCAGCTAAAACATACTTCACCTCACATAATCACACATGTAACATACCTAAACGGCATGAGCTGATTTGTGATATGAGTCATTTGGTTACAGCCTGGTTGTTATCGGTTTTGAACGTTTTTTGAAGCTGTTATTGAAATGATTTGCTGTGTTTTTGTTTTTCGTATTTTCAATGAAACAAAAGCAATTTTTTACTATCTTTCGCGTTTCATTGATTAACGACTAAAATTTGCGCTACAGGCTTGCAAGCCCCACCAAATCTAATCCTATCAGATCCCGAATAATCCAATGTCCTCCCGGTTTTTTTCGTACTTCAAGTGAATCAATACAGCCGGGCTGGCGGCAGTGAATCCGGATCTCAACGCCATGCCAGTGAAGGTCGATGAATGGCTGGCAAGCCCCGCCAGTGAAGGCTGGCGTCTGCTGTGGCTGACGCTGAAAAACGGCGAAAGCGGCGTACTGGTGCCGGTTGAAGGGGTTAAAAGTAGCGCGTTGTTGCAGGAAATCGCCAGCGATTACCCTGGCGGCATTGCCTGGGTTGATCGCAAAAGCACCTTTGATGAGTTGTTCGCACTTTACCGCTACGTCTTAACCGGTTTGTTGCTGGTGGCGCTGGCGGTGATTGCCTGCGGCGCAGTGGCCCGCCTCGGCTGGCGCAAAGGGCTTATCAGCCTGGTGCCTTCGGTACTTTCGCTGGGCTGCGGTCTGGCAGTGCTGGCGATGAGCGGGCAGGCGGTGAATCTCTTTTCGCTACTGGCGCTGGTGCTGGTGCTTGGCATCGGCATCAATTACACGCTGTTTTTCAGTAATCCGCGCGGTACACCGTTAACTTCCCTACTGGCGATCACGCTGGCAATGCTCACCACCTTGCTGGCGCTGGGAATGCTGGTATTCAGCGCCACCCAGGCCATCAGCAGTTTTGGCATTGTGCTGGTGAGCGGTATTTTCACCGCCTTCCTGCTTTCGCCGCTGGCTATGCCCGATAAAAAGAGAACAAAAAAATGATCAAACCCACATTCTGGCGAGCGTTCGCCCTGACCGCTACGCTTATCCTCACCGGCTGTAGCCACTCGCAACCGGAACAGGAAGGTCGCCCACAGGCGTGGCTGCAACCTGGCACGCGCATCACGCTGCCGGCACCAGGGATTTCGCCCGCCGTTAATTCCCAGCAACTATTGAGCGGCAGCTTCAACGGCAAAACCCAGTCTCTGCTAGTGATGCTTAACGCCGACGACCAGAAAATCACCCTTGCCGGGCTGTCGTCGGTCGGCATTCGTCTGTTTCTGGTGACCTACGATGCGCAAGGGCTACGCGCCGAGCAATCCATCGTCGTCCCACAGTTGCCGCCCGCAAGTCAGGTGCTGGCTGACGTGATGCTTAGCCACTGGCCGATTAGCGCCTGGCAACCGCAACTCCCCGCTGGATGGACGCTTCGCGACAACGGTGACAAACGCGAACTGCGTAACGCCAGCGGCAAACTGGTCACGGAAATCACCTATCTGAATCGCCAGGGAAAACGCGTGCCAATCAGCATTGAACAGCATGTCTTTAAATACCACATCACCATTCAATATTTAGGTGACTGATATGATTTACATTTCCGCCGTCGGCATGATCAACGCCCTGGGAAATAACCTTGACGATATCGCAGCCAACCTGACTCGCGGTGTCGCTCCCGGCATGCGCCCGCGCGCAGGCTGGTTGCAGGGGCATCCGCAGGCGGTCCTGGCTGGCGTGGATGGCGAGCTTCCGGTTATCCCGGAAAAATTCGCTGCGCACCGCTCGCGCAACAATCAGATCCTGCTGGCGGCGCTGGCGCAGATCCAGCCGCAGGTTGATGACGCTATTGCGAAATATGGCCGCGAGCGCATCGCGATTGTGCTTGGCACCAGCACCTCCGGCCTGCATGAAGGCGACACGCACGTTAACCTGCGCACCCACGGGCAGCCGAGCACCACGTGGCACTATGCACAACAAGAGCTCGGCGATCCGTCGCGTTTTCTCAGCCACTGGCTGGCGCTCGACGGCCCAGCTTATACCCTTTCAACCGCCTGCTCCTCCAGTGCCAGAGCGATGATCAGCGGGCGCAGGCTTATCGAGGCGGGGCTGGTCGATGCCGCCATTGTGGGTGGTGCAGACACCCTGAGCCGAATGCCGATTAACGGTTTTCACAGCCTCGAATCGCTCTCGCCAACCTTATGTCAGCCGTTTGGTCGTGACCGCGCGGGCATCACCATTGGCGAAGGTGCGGGGCTGATGCTGTTGACCCGCGAACCGCAGCCCATCGCCTTGCTGGGCGTCGGTGAATCGAGCGACGCTTATCATATTTCGGCCCCGCATCCACAGGGCGAAGGCGCAATTCGCGCCATTAACCAGGCGCTGGCTGATGCGCAGCTTACGCCGGATGAGGTGGGCTATATCAACCTGCACGGCACCGCCACACAACTCAACGACCAGATTGAATCGATGGTGGTAAACGCCCTGTTTGGCGAACGCGTACCGTGCAGCTCCACCAAACATTTGACCGGACACACGCTGGGCGCAGCGGGCATTACCGAAGCGGCAATCAGTATGTTGATCTTAGAGCGTGATTTACCGCTGCCCGCTCAGGACTTCAGCCTGTCGCCGCGCGATCCCACGCTGCCACCGTGCGGCATTATCGAACAACCACAGCCGCTGGCACGTCCGGTGATCCTGTCCAATTCCTTCGCCTTTGGCGGCAATAACGCCAGCATTCTGCTCGGGAGGGTTTCGTGAGCCACTATTTATCCCCCGGCGCTTATCTGCCCCACGACGCGCCCATGTTACTGCTGGAAGAAGTGGTGAGCGTCAGCGATGACAGCGCGGTGTGCCGTGTAACGGTCTCGCCCAGTGGCGTACTGGCACCGTTTCTCGACCCGGACGGCAATCTCCCTGGCTGGTTTGCCCTTGAATTGATGGCGCAAACCGTCGGCGTCTGGTCTGGCTGGCATCGCCACCAGCAGGGCAAAAACAGTATTGAGTTAGGGATGGTACTGGGCGCACGTGAATTGCTTTGCGCCGCTGGCATTCTGCCCGCAGGCCAGACGCTGACCATTACCGTCAAACTCCTGATGCAAGACGATCGCTTCGGCAGTTTTGAGTGCAGCATCAACAACGGCACGGCAACGGGCCGCATTAACACCTTCCAGCCGACCGCGGAAGAACTTACCACCCTGTTTCAACAAGGAGCGTCCTGATGAGTCGTTCAGTTCTGGTTACTGGTGCCAGCAAAGGCATTGGTCGCGCCATCGCCTGCCAACTGGCGGCAGACGGCTTTAATATTGGCGTTCACTATCACCGTGACGCCACAGGCGCTCAGGAAACGCTAAATGCCATTGTCGCCAACGGGGGTAACGGGCGTTTGCTCAGTTTCGACGTCGCAAACCGCGAACAGTGTCGGGAAGTGCTGGAGCACGAAATCGCGCAAAACGGTGCCTGGTACGGCGTGGTTAGTAACGCCGGGATCGCCCGCGATGCCGCTTTTCCGGCTTTAAGCGATGACGACTGGGATGCGGTGATCCACACCAATCTCGACAGTTTCTACAACGTTATTCAGCCGTGCATTATGCCGATGATCGGCACACGCCAGGGTGGACGCATCATCACGCTGTCCTCGGTTTCCGGCGTGATGGGCAATCGCGGACAGGTGAACTACAGCGCTGCCAAAGCCGGAATTATCGGCGCAACAAAAGCACTGGCTATCGAACTCGCGAAGCGCAAAATCACCGTCAACTGCATCGCGCCGGGGCTTATTGATACCGGGATGATCGAAATGGAAGAGAGCGCCCTGAAAGAGGCAATGTCGATGATCCCCATGAAACGCATGGGCCAGGCGGAAGAAGTTGCCGGGCTTGCCAGCTATTTAATGTCTGATATTGCGGGTTACGTCACCCGCCAGGTTATTTCCATCAACGGAGGGATGTTATGACACGTCGCGTAGTGATTACAGGAATGGGCGGCGTGACTGCCTTTGGTGAAAACTGGCAGGACGTTTCCGCGCGTCTGCTGGCGTATGAGAATGCAGTGCGCAAAATGCCGGAGTGGCAGGTCTACGATGGTCTGCACACCCTGCTTGGCGCGCCTGTTGATGATTTCACGCTACCGGAGCACTACACCCGCAAGCGTATCCGTGCGATGGGCCGCGTGTCGCAAATGTCGACCCGTGCCAGCGAGCTGGCGTTAGAGCAGGCAGGATTGATTGGCGATCCGATATTAACCAGCGGCGAAACGGGCATTGCGTACGGTTCATCGACCGGCAGTACCGGTCCGGTGAGCGAATTTGCCACCATGCTGACGGAAAAGCACACCAATAACATCACCGGCACCACCTATGTACAGATGATGCCGCACACCACCGCCGTTAATACCGGTCTGTTTTTCGGCCTGCGCGGGCGGGTGATCCCGACCTCCAGCGCCTGTACCTCCGGCAGCCAGGCGATCGGTTATGCGTGGGAAGCCATTCGCCACGGTTATCAAACGGTGATGGTTGCTGGTGGTGCCGAAGAGTTATGCCCTTCAGAAGCAGCGGTATTTGATACACTTTTCGCCACCAGCCAGCACAATGATGCGCCGAAAACCACACCTTCACCGTTCGATGAAAACCGCGACGGGCTGGTGATTGGTGAAGGCGCAGGTACGCTGATTCTTGAAGAACTGGAGCACGCCAAAGCGCGCGGCGCGACCATTTACGGTGAAATCGTCGGCTTTGCGACTAACTGCGACGCGGCACATATTACCCAGCCTCAGCGTGAGACCATGCAATATTGTATGGAAAAATCGTTAAAAATCGCCGGGTTAAGTGCAAGTGATATCGGCTATATTTCGGCGCATGGTACGGCGACCGATCGTGGTGATATGGCAGAAAGTCTGGCGACAGCAACCATTTACGGTGATAATGTGCCGCTCTCCTCGCTGAAAAGTTATTTTGGTCATACGCTTGGTGCCTGTGGCGCGCTCGAAGCCTGGATGAGTCTGCAAATGATGCGCGAAGGTTGGTTTGCGCCTACGCTAAACCTGAATAAACCAGACCCGAACTGTGGCGCGCTGGATTACATCATGCATGAAGCCCGCAAGGTTGATTGTGAGTTTTTGCAGAGTAACAACTTTGCCTTTGGCGGCATTAATACATCCATCATCATTAAACGTTGGCCCTGATATGTATCGGATAGTTCTGGGGAAAGTTTCGACCTTAAGCGCAGCTCCACTGCCACCGGGTTTACGCGAGCAAGCACCGCAAGGTCCACGACGCGAACGCTGGCTGGCGGGGCGTGCATTGCTTTCGCACACGCTTTCCCCGCTACCGGAGATCATCTATGGCGAACAAGGCAAACCTGCATTTGCGCCGGAAATGCCGCTATGGTTCAACTTAAGCCATAGCGGTGACGATATCGCCCTGCTGTTGAGTGATGAAGGCGAAGTCGGCTGCGATATCGAAGTGATTCGCCCGCGCGCCAACTGGCGCTGGCTGGCGAACGCCGTATTCAGCCTCGGGGAACACGCTGAGATGGACGCCGTGCATCCTGATCAGCAACTGGAAATGTTCTGGCGCATCTGGACGCGCAAAGAAGCCATCGTTAAACAGCGTGGCGGCAGCGCCTGGCAAATCGTCAGCGTAGACAGCACCTATCACTCCTCGCTGTCAGTCAGCCATTGTCAGCTTGAAAATTTAAGCCTTGCGATCTGCACCCCTACTCCCTTTACGCTCACCGCCGACAGTGTGCAATGGATCGATTCAGTTAACTGATCCGCCCACCCGACTGCCCATCTATTGATCCAGAACAGGTAATCAGTATGACGAATACTTAAAATCGTCATACTTATTTCCGCCATCTATTTTAATCCATTGGGGTTACCATGCTCTCCACACTCCGCCGCACTCTATTTGCGCTGCTGGCTTGTGCGTCTTTTATCGTCCATGCCGCTGCACCAGATGAAATCACCACCGCCTGGCCGGTGAATGTCGGGCCACTAAACCCGCACCTTTACACGCCTAACCAGATGTTCGCCCAGAGCATGGTTTATGAACCATTGGTGAAATATCAGGCAGACGGTTCGGTGATCCCGTGGCTGGCAAAAAGCTGGACTCATTCAGAAGATGGTAAAACCTGGACCTTCACCCTGCGTGATGACGTGAAATTCTCCAACGGTGAACCGTTCGATGCCGAGGCGGCGGCAGAAAACTTCCGCGCAGTGCTCGATAACCGTCAACGTCACGCCTGGCTGGAGCTGGCAAACCAGATTGTTGATGTTAAAGCACTCAGTAAAACAGAGCTGCAAATTACCCTGAAAAGCGCCTACTATCCTTTCCTGCAAGAACTGGCCCTGCCCCGTCCTTTCCGTTTTATCGCTCCCTCGCAGTTTAAAAACCATGAAACCATGAACGGAATTAAAGCGCCGATTGGCACCGGACCGTGGATTTTGCAGGAATCGAAACTGAATCAGTACGATGTCTTCGTCCGTAACGAAAACTACTGGGGCGAAAAGCCAGCGATTAAAAAGATCACCTTTAACGTCATCCCGGACCCGACTACCCGCGCGGTGGCGTTTGAAACTGGCGATATCGACCTGCTGTACGGAAACGAAGGGTTATTACCGCTCGATACCTTCGCCCGCTTTAGCCAGAATCCGGCTTACCACACCCAACTGTCACAGCCGATCGAAACCGTGATGCTGGCGCTCAATACCGCCAAAGCCCCCACCAACGAGCTGGCAGTACGTGAAGCTCTTAATTACGCGGTAAACAAAAAATCGCTGATTGATAACGCGTTGTATGGCACCCAGCAGGTCGCCGACACCCTGTTTGCCCCTTCTGTGCCCTACGCCAACCTCGGCCTGAAACCGAGCCAGTACGATCCGCAAAAAGCGAAAGCGTTGCTGGAAAAAGCCGGTTGGACGCTGCCTGCGGGCAAAGACATCCGCGAGAAAAATGGTCAGCCGCTGCGCATTGAACTTTCGTTCATCGGCACCGATGCGTTAAGCAAATCGATGGCGGAAATCATTCAGGCTGATATGCGCCAGATTGGCGCAGATGTCTCGCTGATTGGCGAAGAAGAGAGCAGTATCTATGCTCGTCAGCGCGACGGTCGTTTTGGCATGATTTTCCACCGCACCTGGGGCGCGCCATATGATCCACACGCCTTCCTCAGTTCAATGCGCGTACCGTCACACGCTGACTTCCAGGCACAGCAAGGATTAGCCGACAAACCGCTGATTGATAAAGAGATCGGCGAAGTGCTGGCGACCCATGACGAAACGCAACGTCAGGCGCTGTATCGCGACATTCTGACCCGTCTGCATGACGAGGCGGTTTATCTGCCTATCAGTTACATCTCAATGATGGTGGTATCAAAACCGGAGCTGGGTAACATCCCCTACGCGCCGATCGCCACCGAAATTCCGTTCGAACAGATTAAACCGGTGAAACCTTAATGTTGCGTTACGTATTACGCCGCTTTCTGCTGCTGATCCCGATGGTGCTCGCCGCCTCGGTGATCATTTTTCTGATGCTGCGCCTCGGTACCGGCGACCCGGCGCTCGATTATTTGCGTCTGTCTAACCTGCCGCCGACGCCGGAGATGCTGGCCTCTACCCGCACCATGCTGGGACTGGATCAGCCGCTGTACGTCCAGTACGGCACCTGGTTGTGGAAGGCGCTGCATCTTGACTTTGGTATCTCATTCGCCAGCCAACGCCCGGTACTGGACGATATGCTGAACTTCCTGCCCGCCACGCTGGAACTTGCAGGTGCGGCGCTGGTATTAATTCTGCTCACTTCCGTACCGCTCGGTATCTGGGCGGCGCGCCATCGCGACCGTCTGCCGGATTTCGCCGTACGTTTCATCGCGTTTCTTGGCGTGTCGATGCCTAACTTCTGGCTGGCGTTTTTACTGGTGATGGCGTTTTCGGTGTATCTGCAATGGCTACCCGCGATGGGTTACGGCGGCTGGCAGCACATCATTTTGCCTGCGGTTTCCATTGCCTTTATGTCGCTGGCGATTAACGCGCGTTTACTGCGCGCCAGTATGCTGGACGTCGCCGGTCAGCGTCACGTCACCTGGGCGCGTCTGCGCGGCCTGAACGACAAACAGACCGAACGTCGCCACATCCTGCGCAATGCCTCGCTGCCGATGATCACCGCCGTGGGGATGCATATCGGCGAACTGATTGGCGGGACGATGATTATCGAAAACATCTTTGCCTGGCCGGGCGTCGGGCGCTATGCGGTGTCGGCGATTTTTAACCGTGACTATCCGGTGATCCAGTGCTTTACGCTGATGATGGTGGTGGTTTTTGTGGTCTGTAATTTGATTGTCGATTTGCTCAACGCCGCGCTGGACCCGCGCATTCGTCGTCATGAAGGAGCGCACGCGTGAACTTTTTCCTCTCTTCCCGCTGGTCGGTACGCCTGGCGCTGATCATTATCGCCCTGCTGGCGCTGATTGCGCTCACCAGCCAGTGGTGGCTGCCGTATGACCC
>OLRJ01000149.1_pt1 | contig 70823 bp, 59 predicted proteins | sample 1672741 | NCBI WGS metagenome assembly OLRJ01 (sample SAMEA3136719, study PRJEB25190) | human gut metagenome | biome: human gut; feature: human-associated habitat; material: faeces | place: Austria | collected 2013 | reverse complement strand
TCGCAAAAAAGTTGCAATTCGGACCGATTTTTTGTTTCTGGGTTCCTGGGAGGGCCCCCGAGGCAGTGCTGGGATGTTATGGGCTCGATGCGGAACGGGGGTTGAACCTGATACGGTGTTGGGTCGTTATGGGCCCGATGCGGAGCGGGGGTGGATCTGGCGCGGGGCAGGGTTGACTCGATGCAGCGCCAGGGTATTGCTTGGCCGCGGCGCTTGGGTGCTGTCCGGGTACCGCGCCAAGGTGTTGCCCAGGTGCGGCATCGTGATGTTGCCCCACTGCCGCGCTAGGGAACTGTTTGGGCGTGGCGTCGTGATGTGGCCCGAGCGCGGCGTTGCGAAACACGGGCGGCGCCGCGGGTTTGGGCGCTTGCTCGTGTATCGTGTCGTGTTATTGCTTTCTCTTAAAATAAGTAACGCCACGTTACTAAAGTTGGTTTTCCGCTACAATGGGCGCAGAGAATTTGTAGAAGAACAGGCAAGGAGCCCCCCCCTATGAGCAATCTTTTGGATACCCCTAAGTTGGGTTTTGGCTGCATGCGTTTGCCCCTTACTGACCCCAAAGATCAGAAGAGCATCGACATCGAGCACTTGAAGAAGATGGTCGATGCATTCATAGAGGCTGGCGGCACGTACTTTGATACTGCCTATGTCTACCACGAAGGCGAATCAGAAGTTGCTATGCGCAAGGCGCTGGTGGAGCGCTATCCGCGCGATTCGTTCACCATTGCAACCAAGTGCTTGGCTTGGGCTCAGCCTACCGCAGACGACGCTAAAGCATGTTTGGATACTTCGCTCAAACGCCTGGGCACTGACTACATCGATTTCTACCTGCTGCATAACATGGGCGGTGCGCGCACGGCGAAATTCGATGAGTACGGAATGTGGGAATGGGTCGCGCAGAAGAAAGCCGAAGGTGTCATCAAGCACTTGGGTTTCTCGATGCATGACAACGCCGAAACGTTGGACAAGTTGCTCGCCGATCATCCCGATATGGATTTTGTCCAGTTGCAGGTGAATTACCTCGACTGGGAAGATCCTGTGGTGGAATCGCGCAAATGCATGGAAGTTGCGCAAAAGCACGGTGTACCCGTGGTGATTATGGAACCCGCTCGCGGTGGTCGCTTGGCGGACTTGCCGGAACGTGGCGCAAGCGTGCTGAAAGCGGCCGACCCCGACAAGAGCGCGGTTTCGTGGGCATATCGATTCTGCTACAACCTGCCCAACGTTATCAGTGTGCTCTCGGGCGTATCGACGTTGGAGCAGATTCAGGAAAACGTGCGCGAATGGAAGGCGAACGAACCCCTATCCGCCTTCGAAGAAAAGGCGCTGGGCGATGCGGTTGATGCTCTGAAGAGCGTGGGGTTGATCCCTTGTACCAACTGCCGCTATTGCGTGAAAGACTGCTCTGTTGGCGTGAAGATTCCCGAAGCCTTGGGTTTGCTGAACTTGGAAAAGATGACCGAGAACCGCGAATTTGCGAAGAGCCAGTACGCCTGGCAAACCCGCGACGGTCGTGCTTCCGCCTGCATTCAATGCGGCGCCTGCGAGGACATGTGCCCGCAAAGCATCAACATCATTGAGCTGCTTGAGGATGCCGCCGACTTCTACGAGTAGGACGGGAAAAAGGGAAGGTACCAGATTCCCATCTAGCGAGTAAAGCCGTGCTTGCGGTGTAGATCGCGAGCACGGCTCTACTTTTGCGCCTTATTGCGAATACAGGGAAATGGGGTAGGTGCTAGGTTCCTGCCAGACAGGATGTATAGAGCACTTGGCACTCTGCCATTTGCGGCAGACAATTGCCCGAGCAATAAAGCGGGAATCTGCTGCTGGTTCCTTTTCCTGCCTATATGCCGAGGCCGCCCATGTTATGGAAGCGCTTCTGCAACATGTCGGTGGGGTAGGCGGTATCGCAGAATTGTTCGATGGGATTCTGCGGCGGAATGCCATCGGTTCGGGCATCGGCGCGCAGCAAAACGATGATGGTCATGGCAATGTCGAGTGCCATGAAGATGGAAAGCGCTGCCGTTGCCGCACGGTATGGGGTGCCGGCGGTGTTTACACGGTTGAAGATGCGTTGGCATAATTGCAGGCCAACCTTTACCCACAGCATGCCAATGGTGCCCCAGATCAGGCAGTGGAAGACATCGGTGCGCCCATCAAAATTGAGGGGGATGTTCAGATAGCTCCATGCCACAACGCCCCAGAATGTTTCCATGGCCCAGCTGGCGAAGTACTCAAGGCTGCCGCCCACGACGGCGCTTACCGTCAAAAGCAGTGGGACCCCCTTGTCCTGCAGGGGTTCGAGCAGCATGGTTAGCAGAACTGCCGCCAGCCCGTAGATGGGCGAAAACGGACCCCAGATGAAGCCGGCACGGCTTTCCAATTCGCCGAACGCCACAAGGTGCTGCAACGTTTCGCCCATAAGGCCAACGACGGACATGCCCATGAAAATCCACACCAGCTGTCCTGGGTGTTCGGCAAGATGCGTTTGCTCGTGGGTTGCCGAAGCGGCATGACGGTTAAGTTTGCGAGCAAGTTCCACCACGGCAATCCTTTCGTTCGGGGTTTGTAGTTCGCTGGCAGTGCGGCTCCCTTTAGGGGCCACTGTGCTGTTCGACGCTGGTGCGGTATCGGTTGTGCGAGGCCTCCTTTGAGGCGCGGCGCAATCGATGCGCATTTGTGCGACGCCACCTTTGCAGGAGCGGCGTCGGCGCGTGCAAAGGCGGCGTCGCGCAGGGATCGTGCGAAAGCGATTTTCCTGCGTTGCCCGCCGCACAGACATGCCAAGGACTTTCCTTGCGTGGCGTAGTTTCGCCCCAATGCACTCAACGCGCATTCGCGCAGCATTGTTCATTGTAGCTTTTACGTCCCACGGCGGGCGGAAGAGGCAGGAAAATTACACTGCCTAGCGACCTTTGCCCTGCAGTTCCTGCTTTGCACTTGCCTGTTTGCTAGGTGCTATTCCAGCACGTCGCGGCACTCAAAGAGGGTGGATGCCAGGTTCGCCAGACGGACGGTGTATAGGCCGCCGTCGGGCGAATTGGTCATGGTACTCATGAGGTAGGTGGTGCCGTCGGTGCACTTGATGAGCCCCGCATCGCACAAACCGGTGAAACGTTCGCTGCCAGAGCACCAGCCTGCCTTGTTGAGCACGGCTTCGACTTTGTTATCGCCGTTCACCCCAGAGCGAATGAACGACACGTTCGTCTGCTCGTAGAGCGATGCTAGGTTCTGCGCGGTGGGAGTATTGGTTTTGAGGTACTGGTACGTGCGCAGCCATAGCAGGGTGGATTCGCGCGTGGAGTAGCGTGGGAAGTGCGTGTCGTGCATGATCTCGGAATCCACACCGCAGGAATTGAGCCATTCGGCGAATCCTGCGCTGTCGTAAGTGTTGCGCAGGCTGCTGAATGCGCTGTTGTCCGAGTAGAGGATCATGGGTTGCATCAGGGAATATATGGACGACGAAACGCCGGAGCCCGCCGCTTCACTGCCGGATGGGTAGGAGGCGTCGTTGTCGCCCAGATGCTGGCACAAGTAGGCGGCATAGGGACCCTTGAACGAGCTGGCGCCGTAAACGCGCGAGTCGAGGTTGTAGGCGATGCCCTTGCCAGTGTTCAGGTTGATCAGCGTGAAGCCAACGGTGTAGCCGCCGTCTTCGATGTTTTGGGTGGCTGCGGCAAGGGATTCTTGCTGCTCTTCGGAAAGCGGTGCGGCGTCTTCGCCTTCTATCAGGGAAAACGTGCCAGGGGCGGTGGTGAAGGAATCGACGCTGTTGAGTGCGTTGGGCGTGAGACGTTGAGCGACGAGTCCCGCTGCCGCTTCTTCTGCGGCAGTATTCGTGGTAGTTGCAACGGCGTTTGCTGCGTAGTTCACAAAGCTGCTGCTTAGGAGCATGCCGTTAGGGGCGGGCCGGCTGCTCGAAGCCACGGCTGCGCCGATGCCCACTACGGCGCACAGCGCAATGGCTGCAGCGATGGCGGAAGCTTTTTTGTGCAGGCCGAGGAAATCGCCGGCTTTCTGGAGGTACGCGGATGCCGTCTCCGCTGCGTGGGAGGTGCTGCTGTGCTTTGGCGAGGAGGCGTTGTCGCGTTCCGGCGAGGCGGCGCCGTCACCGTCGCGCTGCGCTGCTGCCTCGTTGTCATGTTCGGGCGAGGGGGCATTGCCGCGTTTCGATGAGGAGATGTCGCCGTGTTTCAGCGAAGTGACGTTGTCGCGTTCCGGCGAGGCGGTATCGCCATGCTCTGACGAAGCGGTGTTGTCGCGCTCCGGCGAGGCTGCGCTGTCGTGATCGGACGGTTCGGCGTTGCCATGATTCAATGAGTCGGCGTCGCCACGTTGGGACGGTTCGTTGCCGTCGTGTTCCGATGATGCCGCGCTGCCATGCCCAGATGGCTCGGTGCCGTCATCGCGCCCGTCTGTGTCGTTGATGTAAGTATCTTTTTTGCTCATGTTCGCCATACTACGCGAGCACGTTTTCAGCGCCGTTTCTTGGCGGAAGGTACCAAAATATTTTCATGGTTTCTTGGACGTGTCAGCGCGTGGTGTTGAATTGGCCGACGCTTCGTTCTGGTGGCGTCTTTCGACTCCGTGGCACCACTGCGATTTCGCAGCAAGCTCGGGCAGTCGAGGGCCTTCTTGGCAATATGTCGTCGAGAAGCATTCTTGAAGGAGGCTGCCGTGGCAAGGTGTTGCCGCGGTGCATTTTCGGGCTGCCTGCCACGGCAAGATTATGCCACGGTGCGTTCCCAGGCGCTCGACGATGGCAAAATGCTCGCGAAATGCGTTCCCCAGCGTCCGACGGTGGCGGGATTGCGCCCTGATGCGCCCTTGGCCTGACTGGCAGTGGCAAGATTCCGCCGCGGTGCGTTCCCGGGCGGCAATCCGTGGCAATTATTTCACTCCATGTATCCCAAAAGGGGCACTTTTCGCTGCATAGGCCCCTCAAATCATGCACGGCGCGCAGATCTTGCCATTCCTAGGTGCTCCGTTTGAGCGTTTTGATCTTTTTCGGGTGGGGTGGGGCGGTGCTCGCGGTTCGCGCACTGCCCTCGCTTTGTATGGGGCGGTGCTCGTGTTTCGCGCACTGTCCCCGTTTGTGCGGGGTGGCGCGGCTGTTTCGTGGGTTCGCTCACATGCAGCTTCGAGCTGCTCCCCGCTTACGCGCAAGATGCTCCTGTTGTCGCGCCTGCCTTCGCGTGAGACGTGCCCGTTGCTCCCGTGTGAGGCGTGCGTACATTCCGTGTCGTCCCATGCGGGGCAAGCGCATTCGCCTCGCGTCGCTGGGTATATCCCACCTCGCCGTCCACGCGCCTTTTGCCCTGCGCGTCCGTTTTGCGGCGGCGCGCGTTGTTGATTTGGTTGGGATTTCGCATGAGGCCGGCACTCGCATCTCTGTCGTCGCGTCCGCGACGAGGCCGAAGCAGCGGGATTGTGTCGTTTGCCGCCGAAAACATGGCGCTGTGATGGTGTTTCGTTGAATTGCCGTTGTTCCGCGGTACTATTCTGAAAGATATCGTGCCTGTTTACGCAAAACGGGTTGTGGGACCAACGATGGCGGTGGCCATCAGAATAGGAGATGAAGCTGTCGTGAACGACTCCGACGGCGGCGGTCGATGTTGCTCGACCCGAAAACGCACCGCACAATGCAATAATTCTCTTTTTGGTCCCGCGCGGTCTTTGTCTTCGTGTGAAGAAAAGGCTGCGTTTCTGTATTCAGATACTGCAGCGCAAACAGCGTTGCAGCTCTTCCTTGCGCGTGGCTTATGCCTGGATGTGCGCAAGTGCCTTTCCTTGTTGGCGGACGTAACGCGCCTTATGCCCTTCCCAAAGGGGGAGATGGCCGTGTAATTTCGGTTTTCTCGGAAAGGGTGCAAAGCGCACCGATTCCCCTTTAGCGGAAAAGCAGGCTGGCCCTCTTTTCCGATTCTGTTCCCGCAATGAGAAACGGCCGACTGTTTCTCGTCCCCGCAGTGAGAGATAGCGATTCCACTTCTCACCCGCTTATGCAAGGAGTTTTGTACCTAGATGCCTATTTGGTTAAGTTTGATATTGGTTGTTCTGTTTCTGCTGATGAACGCTTTTTTCGTTATCGCTGAGTTTTCCTTGGTGCGCGTGCGTAAATCGCAGATTGAGATTTTGGTGGAAGAAGGCAAGAAGGGCGCCAAGCGTGCGCTCGAAATGGCCGACAACGTTAACGAGTACCTTTCGGCTTGCCAGCTTGGTATTACGCTGGCTTCGCTGGCGTTGGGCTGGCTGGGCGAGCCTGCGTTCGCCGCGCTGCTCCACCCGATCTTCGTGTTCTTCGGCTTGCCTGGCACGGCTGTCACCGTTATTTCGGTGGGTATTGGCTACTTCATCATGACCACGCTGCATGTGGTGGCCGGCGAGCTCATCCCTAAGAGCATGGCTATTCTGAAGACGGAAACCTACGCGCTGCACACGGCGGGCCCGCTTCATGCGTTCTATCGCATTACTTATCCCATCATGTGGCTGTTTAACGCTACCACCAATGGCGTTATGCGCTTGACCGGCCACGATGCCAAGAATGAAACTGAGGCTTATTCCGAGGAAGAAATTAAGCTGCTGCTTGAAGAAAGCGCTGAGAGCGGATCTATCGAGCAGGATCAGTACCAGTATCTGGACAACATTTTCGACCTGGACGATAAGGACGCGAAGGCTATCATGACGCCTCGCACCGAGGTGTTGGCCATCGACTACGACGATGATCTTGAAACAAATCTTGACTTCATGGGGAAGAACAAATTCACGCGTTACCCCGTGTTCCGCGAGGACAAGGACAACATCGTGGGCTTCGTGCATATCAAGGATGCTTATCTGCTGCCCGAGGGCTCTACGATGAAAGACCTGAAGATTCGCTCTATTCAGGCGGTGCCGGAGAGCATTTCCATCGCGAAACTTTTGCAGGTGCTGCAGGCTAAGCACACGAAAATCGCCGTGGTGGTTGACGAGCATGGCGGCACGTCCGGCATCGTTACCATGACCGATGTGGTTGAGCAGATTATCGGCCGCATGGAAGACGAGTATCTCCACGATGATCAGGATGAAATTCTGAAGGTAGGCGAGCATCATTACTTGGTTGACGGCTCGTTGCCAGTTGACCAGTTCGTCGAGTTCATCGGATTTGAGCCCGTGCCCGTGTTCGACTATGAGACCGCGGGCGGCTTGATGCTTGACCTGCTGGACAAGATCCCCGCCGAGGGCGATTCGTACGAGCTGCATCACGAGGGCACGAAGATCACGATGATGGCTCGTGTGATGGACGGCCTGCGCATCGACAAGATTGACGTCCGTTTCGAGGAGGAGCCCGAGACGGTAGAAGGCGAAGAGAAGGAATAGCGCCTAAAACGCTTAGGGCTGCTGCTATTTTCGCTGGTAATAGGCGAAGGCTGCGATGCCTGCGGCGGCCAGCAGCAGAAGCTCTATGGCCAAGGGTGCGGCATCTCCCCGTTTTCAAGAGGGAGCTTACGCCTTCGCCACGCTGCTCGTCTTCTGCGGAGGGCTTGTTGGGATTCTCGGCATCGGCGGACAGCTGCTCGATTTTAGTCAGCGAGGTTACCTGGTAGTTCCACGCGGTTTCCTGCGCATTTAAGTGTGGCACCGCAATAAGGAAGGCCGCGGTGTGCGGAAGGGTGTGCTCTGTTTTCAGGTGGCTGAGCGTGCCGACATTTTGCTCCTTTCCGTGAAGCCCTACCAGTACGAAGCGGTTATCGCCGAGATTCGCGATGCGGTGCGCTCTGGGTAAACCATCGTAACCATTGCGCCCGGCAAGACTATTGCCTGGTTGGAGCAACAGTTCGCCAAGCCCGTGTGCATTGTGCGCACTGCGCCGAACACTCCGGCCCATGTGCTTGCCGGCGTTACGGCCTATTGCCGCAATGGTTACGCCACGCCCGAAGATGTTGCCGCGGTGGAGTGCCTGCTGGCTAGCTTCGGTACCACGGTTGAGTTGGAGGAATCGCAGCTTGATGCGGCCAGCGCCATCGGCGGCAGTTCCCCTGCCTATGTGTATATGTTCATCGAGGCCTTGGCCGACGCCGGCGCGGCCGAAGGGCTTGATCGCCCGCAGGCCCAGCAGATTGCCGCGCAGGCGGTTTTGGGTTCTGCGAAGCTGGTGCTGGAATCGGGCAAGCATCCTGGCCAGTTGAAGGACGAGGTGTGCTCGCCTTTCGGTTCCACCATTCGCGGAGTTGTGGTTCTGCGAAAGGGCGCGTTCCGCGGCACGGTGATTGACGCGCTGCGCACTGCCATCGCCCGCGCCCGTTCGCCGCAAACCGCCCGAAAGGCAACAGCCGCGTTACAAACGGGCGGGCGGCCTTCGCCTTCCTTGACAGGTGCAATTCCCATACTAGAATTCGTATTAGCACTCCTCTTGCTGGAGTGCTAATTTGCGTTTGCCTACAACATAAATAGGGTGTTGCCGCGTCTGTGCCGTGTGGCGCGTGCCATTCGCCCAAAGAAGGAAGGATCTGAATGAAGCAGTTCCAAACTGAGAGCAAAAAGCTCCTAGATCTGATGATCAACTCCATCTACACGAACAAGGAAATCTTCCTGCGCGAGCTTATCTCCAACGCATCCGACGCGGTGGACAAGCTCTACTTCAAGAGCCTTACCGATACCTCTATCGCCGTTTCGAAGGACGACCTTTCCATCGATGTTGCCTTCGACAAGGACGCACGCACCATCACCGTTTCCGATACTGGCATCGGCATGACGCGCGACGAGCTCGAAACCAACCTGGGTACCATCGCCCATTCCGGCAGCCTTGAGTTCAAGACCGAAAACGCCGAAAAGCAGGGCGAAGATGTGGACATCATCGGCCAGTTCGGCGTGGGCTTCTATTCTTCGTTCATGGTTGCCAAGGAAGTTACCGTAACCTCCCGCGCATACGGCGAGGCCGAGGCGTTCACCTGGAAATCCGACGGCATTGAGGGCTACACCATCGAGCCCGCCACCGCGGAAGAAGCCGCCGCACTGGGTGCCGACCACGGCACCAGCATCACCCTGCACCTGAAGGACAACGCCGACGAAGAAGAGTACGACGTATTCCTAGACCAGTATGAGCTCCAGGCCCTCATCAAGCAGTACAGCAACTACGTGCGCTACCCCATCCACATGGAAATGGAGGAGCGCAAGCCCCTGCCCAAGCCCGAAGATGCCGGCGACGACTACAAGCCCGAGTTCGAAACGGTGCGCGAGGTTAAGACCATCAACTCGATGATCCCCATCTGGAAGCGCCGCAAATCCGAGGTAACCGACGAGGAATACGCCACCTTCTACAAGACCGACTTCCACGATTTCGAGGACCCAGCCCGCACCGTTTCCGTGCACGCGGAAGGCGCGCTGACCTACGATGCGCTGCTGTTCATCCCCAAGCGCCCGCCGTACGACTTCTACAACAAGGACTACGAAAAGGGCCTGGCACTGTACAGCTCGAATGTGCTGATCATGGAAAAGTGCGGCGATCTGCTGCCCGACTACTTCAGCTTCGTGAAGGGCGTGGTGGACTCGCAGGACCTTTCGCTGAACATCTCGCGCGAAACGCTTCAGCAGAACAGCCAACTGCGCGCTATTGCCAGCAAGCTCGAAAAGAAGATCAAGAGCGAACTGGAGAAGTTCCTGAAGAACGACCGCGACGGTTACGAAAAGTTCTTCAAGGGCTTTGGCCGCAATTTGGAATACGGCATCTACACCAGCTACGGCATGAATAAGGATGTGCTGGCTGACCTGCTGCTGTTCTACTCCGCCAAGCAGCAGAAGATGGTGACGCTGGCCGAGTACGTGGAGGCCATGCCGGAGGACCAGAAGTCGATCTTCTTCGCAACGGGCGAGGCCATTGACCGTTTGGCGAAGCGCCCCATCGTGAACACGGTACTGGGGAAGGGCTTCGATGTGCTGCTGTGCCCGCAGGACGTTGACGAGTTCTGCTTCATGTCGATGAACGAGTACCAGGAAAAGCCCTTCAAGAACGTTGCCGGTGGCGATTTGGGCCTGGAGACCGAGGACGAGAAGAGCGCGGCCGAAGCAATTACGAAGGAAAACGAGGGCCTGTTCGCCGAAATGCAGAAGGCACTCGATGACAAGGTTAAGCGCGTTGCCGTTTCCGCCCGCCTGACCGATACCCCTTCATGCGTAACCGCAGAAGGTCCCATCACGCTGGAAATGGAGAAGATCCTGGCGCAGGGTCCCGACGGCGAGCACGTAAAGAGCGACCGAGTGCTCGAACTGAACGCTGAGCATCCCGTATTCAAGGCAGTGCAGAAGGCGTTCGAGGATGGCGATACCGAAAAGGTGCACCTGTACGCCACGATTCTGTACGATCAGGCGCTGATCACTGAGGGTCTGCCTATCGACGACCCGGTGGCCTACACCCAAGCCGTCTACAAATTCATGGCGTAAGAGGGAATATAGGGACTGATACCAAATTCCCAGCTTTACTAAGGGCGTTCGCAAAAGCGACCGCCCTTTTTTGTTTGGTAACATGCACAAAAGCAGAGCCCTGTTCGCGTAATTGGTCGCAAGCAGGGCTCTGCTTGTTAGACGGGTAAGCAAAAAGCCCTGGATTTCTCCAGGACTCAAAAGGCCAATGCGAAAGGATGCGCGAGAAAACAGTACCCGTCCCCATTGTCCCAAAGCAAAACAAAAGGGTCGGGTCCGAGATTTCCTCAGGCCCGACCCTTTGCCGTACGCGTTACCGCCGTATTGCCTTACGATCAGTGAAACGCAGTGAGCAAAAAGCTAGTTCATCTTCCTGCGACGCAGTGCAAATCCTGCAACGGCAGCAGCCGCAACGGCAATCAGGGCAATTGCGCCACCAATAAGAGCAAGGTTGTCACCCGTCTTCACGGTAGTCGCCTTTGCTTCGCTTGCGGCATTGTCGCCGTTGTTGTTAACGGTGTTGACGTTTACATTCGCATTGGCAGAGGAGCTATCGCCGTTGCCTCCGTTGTTGCCGTTGTCGCCAGCACCAGGTTCAACGGTAGCGGGAGCCGCCTTCCAGCCGGCATACAGAGTGAACTCGGGCTGCGTGCCGTCTACATCAGCATCGAAGTCGTAAGCCTTGGTGCAGTCCTTGTCAGTGAACCATCCCGAGAAGGTATAGCCTTCCTTGGTAGGATCTGCCGGCTTTGCCACTTTGCCACCAACGGCAACAAGCTGAGAGTCGACTGCTGTGCCCTGGTTGGAATCGAAGTTAACGGTAACCTTCAAAACCACAGGAGCCTGAGCGCCCGATTCCTTAGCATAGTCGTTTGCAGCTTGAGCATCGGTGAAGTAAACAACCGTTCCGTCGGTATTGGTTACGGAATAGGTTGCATCGCCCTTCACGGCGTCCTTGTTACCGACAGCATATTTGCCGTCGTTGAACAAAACTGCCTTGCCGCTCTTGAGGTGCTTTGCGACTGCCGGATCCGTGAACGTACCACCGGAAACGGAAAGCGGGCCCTTATGCTCGGACTCGTTTACCAAATCCCCGTTGAAGATGCCGTTGTTTATCACCGTGGACGTTGCCGTGTTGTTGGCGTCGTAGTAGTTCGTCAGCACGGGCTGGGCGGCGGAATTGGTGGTGAACGTGCCGCCGTTTACTTCCAGGCTTCCGATGTCAGCGGGGTCATTGCCGTACGAAGAATTGAACAGAACAGCAGAGGTGGCTTTGCTGGAGGTCTTGAACGTGCCGTTATTGATGGTGGCCTTGCTCCAGTTCATGATTACGTACTGGGACGTGTTGTCGAAGTCGCCATCGTTGATGGTGAGGTTGCCGTAATCGTCGTTTTTGATGGTGTTGATGCCGCCGCTGAACGTGCCGCCATTGATGGTCATTTCAGCGGGACTTTCAGCGGTGTTCTTGCCGCCGTTGCGGATCATGCTGGAGAAGTGACCAGCGTTTTCCACCGATGCGCCAGAACCGAAGCTCATGGAGCCATAGTTTTCAATGGTGTAGTAGCTGTTGCCGCCACTGTTGTTGCCGTCCTTGCCGGCTTCCTTGCTGCGCATGAACGTGCCACCCTCAAGCGTGGCCGTTGCGCCTACTGCGTTGGAGAGAGCAGCCTTTGCATGGGTGGTGTTGTCAACCACGCCGCCGCCAATGGAGTCCGTTACCGTGAGCGTTCCATTGTTGGTGATGGTGTGACTTGCCTTGTTGGTGAGCTTCTTACCGTTTAGGTCGAGCGTGATGGTCTTGCCTTCAGGGATGGTGACGTCCTCTGCTACATCACCCAGGAGGGTAACGGTGCCCTCAGCATCGATGGCTGCGATTGCCGCTGCGATGCTTGCGTACTTCACGCCGTCAACCTCGGCCACTGTCTGCGCGGATTCGTTGGAATGCAGCGCAATTGCGCCTTTCGCGTCTGCCTCAGTTTCGCCGGTTGCCTTAACTGTTGCAGTTTCTTCGTTGTTGGTTGCGGATTCGTCGTTTGCCGCTGTCGTTTCCTCTTGCTGGGTTGCCTCTTGCGAAGCGTTCGCATCTTCATCAGCATATGCCGTGAAAGGAACGCTCAGCGAAGCAGCCATCGCAAGTGCTACCGCAGTGGAAAGCGTTTTATTCTTTGCTGACGCTTTTGCCATGTGATCCCACTTTGCCTTTCTACTTGTCCTTTGAACTGGTATGGATAAGTCCATCGTAATGTATCCCCTGGGTACATTGTTAAAAGAATAATGAATTATATGGGATTTTAGGTACGTTTACGTTGAATTCTGGCGGGTAAATGTCGTCGCTGGCGCGGGGCTTCGTCTTTGTTCGGTGCTGTGCGGGCGGGCGTAGGTGCGGTGTGCGCCCTGGCGCATGCAGCGAGGGCTCGTTTGGGGGGGGTGATGATTCGCGGCGATTGCGTAAGCAAGTGCGGCTATTTTTTGGTCAGAGACGTTCGATTTGTGCGTCGGCATGGTCCTTCTGAAGAATCAGCGCAGAGGGACCATGCATATTCCCTTCGGGCTTAATCGATGTCCGTCAATTAGAAACAGTTCCGCTGCTCTGCCCCTAATGCCCTTGATGTCGAATTGTTTTGCTCTGGATTCCGCCAATCGCTGCTTGCCGCAGCGCATCGGCACCGCAGGTACCCAACCGCGCCCGTTTGCGTTACAGAGCGCGTGCCTTTTCGATGGTGGTACGCAGTGCATCGATAACGGTGCCGCGGAATGCGCCTTTTTCCAGAACCTCAAGGCCGCGGATGGTGGATCCGGAAGGCGAGCACACCTCGTCCTTCAGCTGGCCAGGATGCTTGCCGGATTCGAGCACGAGTTTTGCAGCACCCAGTACGCCCTGCGCGGCAAGCTGGTAAGCCTGCGGGCGCTTCAGGCCTTCGGCCACACCTGCGTCTGCTAAGGCCTCGATGAACATATATACATAGGCGGGCGAGCTGCCGCCGATGGCGCTTGCGGCGTCGAGCTGCGATTCTTCCAGTTCAACGGTGGTGCCGAAGCTGGCAAGCAGGCATTCAACCGCGGCGACGTCTTCAGCGGTTGCCAAGCTGTTGGGGCAGTAGGCGGTAACGCCTGCCAGCACGTGTGCGGGCGTGTTCGGCGCGGTGCGTACGATGCGGGCGGGCGTGCCGAACTGCTCTTCCAGCCAGGCGATAGTCTTGCCGGGAGCGATGGTGACGACGGTCTGTTCAGGGCGCATTGCTCCACGGATTTCGGCAATAACGGCCTCGTATTGGTAGGGCTTTACGGAAAGGAACAGGATGTCGGCGTTTTCGGCGACGGTGATGTTGTTAGTGCCAGCGTTAATGCCGAATTCTTCGGCTACGGCAGCGGCGTGCTCCGGCGTGACATTGGAACCATAGATTTCACCGGGCGCAACAGCACCGCTAGCGACAATTCCCTTGATCATGGCTTTGGCCATATTTCCGCATCCGATGAATCCAAGTTTCATAAGAACCTCCTTGTTGGCGGCGGGCTTCAATAACGCGTTGAGGCGAATAGTGTTGCGCTCTGCTGGCGCCGTTTTGTGAACGCGTTCTGCATTAGTCCGATTCTATGCGATGCGCTCGAGGAAAGCACCTCGTTTGCGAGGAATTAATCAAGTGTTGAAGCTTTGCCGTGAAGTTCGTGGCGCAATGGGCGGGGTGGCGAATGTCCGTGCGTGTCGTTGAACGCTTGGGTTGGCGGAGGCGTGGAGCGCCCACCGCGATTTGTGCCGACCCTGGACGTATGACGCCCGTGGATGTTCGGCGCGATTGCGACGCTCGTGAGGGCGCGGCAGCCAAGGACGTCCGACGTAATTCGCGGCTGTCGGGGACGCGCAGGCCTGCGGACTGCTTGACGTGATTCGCGGCAGCTGAAATATGCTCTGTGGTTGCTTCTTGTATGAACGGTATACTTTTACCTAATTGATTTGAGAGGGGCAGGGAATGGCTAAGAAGAATAACGCGAAGAGCGCTGGTGGCGGAAACGCTGCCGCGAAGACCGAGAAAAAGGGCAAGAACCAGATTTCTCAGCAACAGGCGCGTGCGAATGCGGCGCGTGCGAGCGCGAAGATCAGCCCTGCACCCGAAGGGCCCGCACCTGCTATTTCGGTGCTGGTGCCCATTTGCAATTCCGAGCAGTATTTGGAGCAGGCGCTTGACTCGTTGATTGCTCAGACGTTCACCGACTTCGAAGCACTGTGCATCAACGACGGCAGCACCGATGGTTCGCTAGATATCATCAAGCGCTACATGGAAAAAGACCAGCGTTTTCGCCTGATTGATAAGGATAATTCCGGTTACGGCGCGTCAATGAACTTGGGCATCGACACCGCGCGCGGCGGGTACATTGGCATTTTGGAGCCCGACGATTTCTTTGAGCCGAATGCGCTAGAGCTGCTGTATGGTCTGGTGAAGGACGCAAGTGCTGATGCTCCTGTCGACGTGGCTAAAGCCAACTACTGGTTCTATTGGAGCGCGCCCAAAGAGCGCAACCAGCTTATAAGCGTGTGCAAGTCCCCCATGACGGATGCCCCCTTTAATCCGCGCGATGTTCGCGAGGTATTCTATTGCATTCCTTCCATTTGGTCGGCGCTGTATCGTCGCGAAATGCTGGTTGAAAAGGGCGTGCGTTTCCTTGAAACGGCGGGCGCAAGTTTCCAGGACCTGGGCTTCCAGTTCAAGGTGTGGGTAACCGCGCAGAAGGTTGTTATGTCTGAAGAGGCCATTCTGCATTACCGCCAAGACAACGAGGCGTCTTCTGTGAATGACGCGCAAAAAGTGATGTGCGTGTGCAAAGAATTTGACATGGCCGAGCGCTTCATCAAGAATGACCCTGATTGCGATGATTTGAGAAAAGTCCTGTTCAGGCTGCGTTATGACAGCTATATGTGGAACTTTGCACGCTTGGCGCCGGAGCAGCGTCGTGAATTTGTGGTTAGGATGCATGAGGATTTGCGTGCCGGGTTCAGGGGCGGCGCGTATGATCGCTCGCTGTTCAGCGACTATCAGAACGCGAACCTGCGATATTTGATGGAGCACCCAAAGCGCTTCGAGCAGTTCTTCCCGAACGATCCCACGCCGCTGCGCAAGGGCTTGTACTATCTGCTGGTGGCAGGTCCCAAAGCGGCACTGAAAGCCGCGGGGAAATAAGCCAGACGGGTATATAGGGACAGGTATCGTTTCCCCGCTTAGCGGACAGAGCCTCGCTTGCAGTGAATGAATTGCGCAAGCGAGGCTTTTTGTGCGCCATGCAAAACTGGGAAAACGGGACTTGTCTCTATATTCCCAGTGCGACACCCATGCGACACTGTCACCAAACTGTCGCGACAGTGTCGCATGGGTGTCGTTTGGGGGGGGGCGATATTGCGTCGCGGTGCTGTCGCTTGTCGCGAACGGTAGCGCCCTCGATTGACCAAAATAGGCCAAAGAATTTTGGTCAATCGCCCGTTTTCGCCCGAATAGACCAAAAAATAGGCTGATTTTTTGGTCTATTCGTAAGATATGAGACAATAGACCAAATAATTACCGACATTTTTGGTCTATTCGGGATGGTGTCTCATGTCGTCAAAATATCGGGACCTAAGAACCCTATTTCATATCTCAGAAAATGACGCCAGGCTCGTGTACGAGCAGCGCTTTAATTCCAAGGACGCCGTGCGTCTTAACTTTCAGATAAGCGGGAATCAAGCATTCTACGTAATGGACTCCGCGATTTACGAGCTAATTATCAAGGCGATGGAGCTCGATAGAGACATTGACCGCACCATAGGGATGTTGCCGCAGAGGGCCATTGAGCAATACATGGACAAATGCCTTATTGACGAAATCGTGCTTACTAACGGAATCGAAGGAGTTCACTCGACGCGCAGGGAAATCGACGATGCCCTTGAAATGCTCGCCGAAAAGGACAAGACGGGCAGGTTTTTAGGCATTGTTGAAAAATATCATGCGCTAAGAGTGCGTAAAACGATTCCTATCGCTACTTGCGCTGATGTGCGTGCTTTGTATGACGAGCTGGTTCTCGATGAAGTAAGAGCCGATGATCCGTCTCATGTGCCAGATGGTCAGTTCTTCCGCAAAGGGCCAGTAAGCGTTCTGGATGCCTCGCATAAGCCAATACACCAGGGCGTTGAACCCGAATCAAAGATCATTGAACTGATGAATCAGGCATTGATGATCCTTGCTGATGAGGCCATCCCCGCGCTTGTACGGGTGTCGGTGTTCCATTTTCTGTTCGCCTATATTCATCCGTTTTACGATGGCAATGGGCGAACCAACAGGTTCATCAGCAGCTATGTCCTTTCTCGCAGCTTTAGCCCTATAGTTGGGTATCGCCTTTCGTATTCCGTGAAAGAGCGTATCGAAAAATACTACAAGGGGTTTTCGATTTGCGAGCATCCGCTGAATAAGGGAGATATAACGCCTTTTGTGATTTCCTTTTCGGAGCTGGTGGTTGATGCGATGGAAAGCATGCTGGATTCGCTGCAGGCGAAGCAGAGCGATTTGGCTGATGCGGTTGGGGCGGTAAATCGCGCAATCGCTACCAAAGAAGAGGACGCCGGTCTTTGGCGAGTTGCGTTCATTCTTGCTCAAGCGGAGCTGTTTTCGGAAAACGGTGCAACTACTGAAGAGCTGTGTGCGGCAGCCGAGATGTCCGAGCCCACAATGGCAAGGAAGCGCAAGCTTATTAAAGAGCTAGGGTTTTTGAGAGAGACGCGCAAGGGTAGGCAAAGGTTCTACTCGTTGAATTTGCAGAAGATGGGGTAGGGCGTTTGCTGATGGTGGGCCGCGAGAATTGGGGAGAAATGAAAACAGGGGAATATTCGGATAAAACAGATAAATCTTGGCATGCGTGTAGCGCAAGCGAATTGCCGACCGTGAAGGATCTGAGGTGGCAAATTGAATTTTTAGATTCCGCAGAATCTGCCTTTGGAGTACCGGATTGCTCTCGGCGGGCAAAGGAGATAGAGCGTCAGCTTAATAGCTTGATTTCGGTTGTTGATGGTTTTTATTCGCTATTAGGCGAGAGGGGATGTGTCTTTTCTGAGGCTCTGAGCGTCGATCGGATGCGTTTGCTCGTTGAAGAAAGCCCAGATTCAGCCAGCGCGGAAGCTGAATTGATCGCCTTTCTAAAGGAAGGCGAAACGATCGGAGCGGCTTTAAACCGACTAAATCGATATGAAGATATGCGTCCGAGACTGCCTCTATTGAGGAAAGCTGCCGAAGATTATTTTGAGGGAAGATATTACAGCGTCGTCCTGGTTTTGATTGCTGTGATGGATGGCTTTGTAAACGATTCGGATAAATCTATTAGGCGGGGATTGCATACGCGGGATCCAGAAGAAATGCATACGGAAGATTGTGTTGCGACTATGTGGAATGGGCTGCCCGCCGTGCAGGCTGCGTTTACAAAATCCTTTCGTGCAAGAGAGGATTCTGAAGTGCACAGCGTATTTAGGCACGGAATAATGCACGGTATGGTTACGAATTTCGATAATGAAGTCGTTGCCTCGAAAGCATGGTGCATGTTATTTGCGGTTTGCGATTGGGTTGATGCTATCGAGGCGGATAAAAGGAGAAGTGAGGAACAGAAGGACCAAGAAAGCGAAACCATTTATTCTCTTCTAGATAGATATTTCGACTCGAAGAAAAAGAATCTAGAAGAAACAAAGCGTATTGCTCAGTGAACGCCGCATTTCGTTGACATGTCAGACCCCCTTGCTGAAGACGAGGAATTAGCCGAAGCATGCATCGATTACTTTGATTGTTGGAAGAGGAGTAACTATGGGAGGCTCGCTGGTTATCTCTTGAATCCAGCTAAGCGATCGGTGGGTAAGATGGCGGGAGAGGCAAGGGCTGCTTACTCGCCTCACGCCATAGATTTTTTCAATATCATCTTAATAAATAGAACCGCTCCAGCTGTTGCTGAAGTGGATGTTTTTCTCAGATCGGAAAAGAAGGATTGGAGCCCGCGTATTTGTTTTGTCCGTATAGGGGACGATGGGACGGCTTGCTGCGACTGGGATCCTGGAAGATGGATGGTGTCGAGATGGGCCGTTGACCCCTTTCGTGATGCGTAAGGGCTTGTTGCATGAATCGGCGGTTCACATCTGACTTGCAATGGGTGTCGTCCAGCCACGAGGCTCCATTTAATTAGATGATCTTCAATTTCGGGATATTTGATTCTTCCTTCGACCAAAGGCATTTGCAATTAAGCCACTTTTCGAGGGAAACATTGTGTTTGATGTCCATTGGGTATCGCCATGGTTTGCGCAGGCATGCAAAAATATGAAAAGATGAATTAACGATGCCGGTAATGCTTTTTCGCACAGAATCAATATCATCTTTTGCCGAGCTATTGCTCAAAGTCTGGATGTCTTCTTGGGCAAATTGAAAGTTAATTCTAAGATTGCCGCTCCCGGTTCCGATAAAGTCAAAGCGATCTATTTCGCTATTTAGCTCAGAGAAGTCCCTTGCTAGATTTATGCATTGCCTAATCGCGGTTTCTCTGCCTAGGTCGCTTGCTTGAAGTTTAGAGGACAGCATTAGGCCATTAAATGCTTCGGAGGAAGCTTCGGAGGAAAAAGGGCTAAATGCCTCGCGAGGTAATGTAACTCCGTATGCTTCGACGACCGCTCTCAGTTCTTGCTCTATGATGCGCATGCTCGAATTGTAGACTTCAAGCTGTCTCTTGAGCGTTTTCCTTCTGGTTGTTTCTTTGTCCCAGATATCTTTAATAACAAGAAGCAGAAAAGAGCCGAGGGTTATTGAGATAGCCATGGATGGAATCTCGTTTACGCCTATGGTTTTGGTCAGAGCCGCGATAATTAAAGTCGCTCCGCATATTATGGCAAAGGGGACAAACAAATATATCCAATACTGCAAGTATTCGAAATAACGTCTTCCAAGGCGCAGAAAGCGTCTAAAGGGGAACCAACCGAGCTTTATAAGCGCAATAGCCGTATTTTTGCCGGACAAACCATAGAGTGTGCCTTTGAAACTAATTCCTTTGATTATATTTTGCATTTTTGATCCTTCCAGGACTTTAAGGGGATGACAGTAACGCTTGGATTCGCGGCAAACCTTTATCCAAGTGAAAGATCAAGAGAGTATTTGCGCTGGAGTGAAGATATCGTTCCGGCGTCGTTCGCTTTGATTGTTCTTTTGGGTAGAGGCTTAGCTGCCCGTATCGTTATTTGCTTCTGAAGGGTTTTATTCTCGAGCAAATAGTAGGTAGTACGGTAAACGGTCCCATCGGTGCCGGAGAATTGGACGAAAAGGCGGTAATTGTCATCCCCGTACCCGATTAGTCTGTTGGACGGGATTTCGAGCTGCATTCTCTCTCCATCGCCGTCATTTGACCAATTGCTTCTATAGCTGATCGGCACGTCAATGTAGCTGATGATCAGAGAATTTCTTTTAATGCTATTTCTTGCGATGAAAAATTGAATATCTGCAATTGGTATCGATCCCGTATTTTCAACTGTGACAAGGAAAATTTCTTGGCCTTCGCAATTGCAGAGAGCTTCCCCTTTAACGAGAATGCAGGGAATCATCTCTTTTGGATATAGGCGTTTTCCTAAAAATGCTTTGCGAATTCTATCTCGGAAAAGAAAACCAAGAGCGGCTGTAATTCCAGCGGCTAAAACTGTTGATAGCGTATTTAAGAAGAATGACATGTTATTCCTTTTTCCGATTTGCGGGTTGGTGCTGCAAGGGCGCTAATTAGATTGGTGACTGTGGGCGATTTGGCATATTTGTCTCCGCCGAACCTTTTGGTTTGTCGCTGGAGATTTAAAAAGAAATCAACAAATCACGGTCAGAATACAAGGGATCGGCAGTTAAGGAAGAGAGGCCAAATCGCTTCATTTTAGCGCCAGCACTTTTCTATGATTGCGCTCTTTTGGAGAGATACGAAATCAGGGATTACAATTCTATCGGTGAATAATGGCCGCTGCTTGTAGAACAAATAGGGAGCGCCTCAATGAAAATAGCTGTAACAGGAATGGGATATGTCGGTCTTTCGTTGGCCATGCTGCTGGCGCAGCACAACGATGTGCGCATCTTTGACGTTGTGCCGGAAAAGGCGGCGCTGCTGAACCGAGGCAAAAGCCCCATGTGGATGAAAAGATCGATCGCTTTCTGCGCCAGCGTAGCGAAGGAGCTCTTCAGCTGAACCTTGCGGCAGCTCAAAGCGAACGCGAGGCATACGAAAATGCGGATTTTGCCATAGTCGCTACGCTGACCAACTATGATCCGCAAAAGAATTTTTTCGACGCATCGAGCGTCGAGGCGGCCATCAGCGCAATTCGCGCTGCAAATGAAACCGCATGGATCGTGATAAAGTCCATCGTCCCTGTTGGCTATACCCAAAAGCTTTCTGAGCGTCTAGGCGACGAACGCATAATATTCTCTCCTGAATTCCTGCGCGAAGGCAAAGCTCTTTACGACAATCTCCACCCTTCGCGCATAGTTGCTGGTTCGCCAAAGGGCAATGAAGCGCAGCAGACAGCGGAAGCTTTTGCGGATCTTTTGCTGGAGGTGCGGCAGCTGGGGAAATGGAGCGCAGAAATGCTGATTGCAGCATCGGCATACCTGTGCTCTTGTGCGGGGCGACGGAGGCTGAGGCAATAAAGCTATTCTCCAACACCTATCTCGCTCTCCGCGTTGCGTATTTTAACGAGCTCGATACCTATGCGCAGGTTTGGGGGGGCTTGATGAAGCCAACATCATAAAAGGCGTTTGCCTAGATCCGCGTATTGGCGACCATTACAACAACCCAAGCTTTGGCTACGGCGGTTATTGCTTGCCGAAGGACACCAAGCAGCTTTTGGCGAATTATTAGGACGTTCCTCAAAACCTCATCTCTGCAATTGTGGAGGCGAATCGCACTCGCAAGGATTTTGTGGCAGAGGAAGTGTTAGCCCGTGTCGATGAGCTCCGCAGCAATGGCGCTGAAAACCCGATAGTCGTATACCGCCTGACCATGAAAAAGGACTCCGATAATTACCGTGCATTGTCCATCCAGGGTGTTATGAAACGAATAAAAGCCAAGGGGATCACGATGGTCGTCTACGAGCCGACCATCAGCGACCTTACCTTTTCGGAAGTGAAGTCCAGAACGATCTCGAAAAGTTTGAGAACGATTGCGATCTGATCATCGCTAATCGCTGGAACGCAGACCTGGTTGATATTGCTGAAAAGGTTTACACCTGCGATTTGTTCAAATGTGATTAAGCGAGCTGAGCGTGAGTCCAAGTGCCTCCTGCTCGGAAGTTATTGCAATTGCCCCCGCATTCAATCCCTTGTCGTGTCTAGAAGATCTTTGTGAGTCTTTGTCCTGGCAGGAATATCAGGGAAGAAAATGGGTCGTTTTTGTTAACGATGGATCGAGCGATGGGTCCGTCGGAGTGCTTGAGGAAGTCCAACAAATAGAAGGTTTTGAGAAAACGGTTCTGACACAGAAGCACGGGGCTTATCTTTCGCAAGGAATCATGGACTTGCGTGGATTGCCGAGGCGAAACCAGATTTCAGCGGTTACGTGATGTTCCTCGATTCGGACGATTTCCTTTTGCGTAACGCCCTTCAAGCGCCTTTTTGAAAACGAGCAGTTGGCAAAGGATTTCGGTAGTTACTCCACCTACCATGAAAGAAGCAGTGCATGTAACGGCGCGTTCGCTGGCCTCGAATATCTGGAAGAGTGCGTTCGGCAGGGAGACTTTACCCCAAACACATATATGCAGTTGTTGTCCTATCCATTTCTGGAAAAGCATGGCATCCGTTTTTCGAAGGGATCATTCACGAAGACAACCTGTTTACGTACACATGCTTTCTTTGTGCTGAGAGGGTGGCTCTCCTAAATAAGCCACTCTCTCAGCGGAGAATTCGTCCTAGCTCCATAATGACCAGCCATCCTCTTCCTGAAAATGTGGTTGGCATATTTTCTATGCGGCGAGCAGGTGCTGTTCATAGCGTCCCAGACGAGTAGCTTGAAGAAAGGTCAGAGAGAAGCTTTTTCTCGATTGTCGACACATGGTTTTCCGCTGCTGCTGATTATTTGTCTTTATTGGGGGAAGAGGAGGAATCGTGGGGTTCTGGATATCCCGGATGCGGAATTGGAGATTCTTTACCGTCAAACCGTTTTGACTAGAGCTATCGACCGGAAATCAGCGTCTAGATTTGCGGAAAACGTAAGGATGGAAGGCCGTTCGGGAGGGCACGAGCGGGCGAGGCTCGAGCTATTGCAAAGCAGATCTTGCAAGATAGGCAGGGCAATAACGGCTGTTCCCGGAAGGCTGCTGGGAAGGTAGCTGCCCGATGGCTTTCTGGATCGAGCGATTCCGGATGCGTGATGCCCGTTTTTCCTCGGCGTTTTTTCGGCGGCGTGTGGCGGCAGTCCAGAAGTGAAAAAAAGAGAGAAAACGGCGATCGTCTTCATTTTCCGCAAAAACCGTGCAGGCTGGCAAGTGGCTTAAAAATCCCTTTACAATGAAACATCGTGATTATTTAGGTCGCACTGGGCGCCAACCGCAAAGGCGGCGGCCCCTGCGCAACCACTAAACGATAAGGAACTGCATTAATGCCAAATATGCTCTCAAGCGCTAATGCCAGAAGGAATTGGTTCACCATAACGTCCCTTGTATCCAGGGACTTCAAGCTTAAGTACCGCCGCAGCGCCCTGGGCGTTTTGTGGTCGGTTCTGAACCCTTTGCTCATGATGATCGTGCTTTCCGTCGTGTTCAGCACGTTCTTCAAGTTCAGCATTGAAAACTACCCGCTGTACGTAATCCTGGGCAACGTCATGTTCGCCCTCATGGCCGATTCCACTTCAGGCGCCATGAACTCCATCATCGAATCTTCCTCGCTTATTAAGAAGATTCGCATCGAAAAGCTCATCTTCCCACTGGAAAAAGTGTTGTTCCAGTTGGTGAACTTCTGCATATCGCTTATTGCCGTAGCTGCGGTAATGATCTTCTTCCAGGTTGTTCCTCATGTTAGCCTTGCTGCGCTGCCTCTGCTGCTTTTGTATGTAGTGCTGTTCAGCGCGGGTGTGGGTATGGCTCTTTCGGCTCTTTCAGTATTCTTCCGCGACGTGTGCCATTTGTGGGGCGTAATAATTACGGCATGGACGTATGCCACGCCGCTGTTCTACCCGGTAGAAATCCTGCCCGATTGGGCGGCGCCTCTTATGCAGTACAACCCTATGTATCACTACGTTAGCTACTTCCGTGACCTTATCCTGAGCGGTACGGTGCCTGGCTTGCAGGAGAACCTGCTGTGCTTGGGTATGGCAGTGGCCGCATTCGCTATCGGTCTGCTTATTTTCAAGAAGACCGAAAAGAAGTTCATTCTCTACGTTTAAGGAACAACCATGCCCGAAAACGTGAACACCAGCGTTCTGGAAATCGAATCCGAGCTTGCGGACGATTCATCAAAGAAAACCATGATCAAAGTGGACCATGTGTCCATGATCTTCAACATGGCAAGTGAGCAGCTGAACAGCATCAAGGAATATGTGATTGCCGCTGCCAAGCGCGAGCTGCGCTTCAAGGAATTTCGCGCGCTTGACGATGTTTCCTTTGAAGTGAAGCAGGGCGATGTGTTTGGCATTCTGGGCACTAACGGCTCGGGTAAATCTACCATTCTGAAGATCATCGCCGGCGTGCTGGAGCCCAGCAACGGGTCGTGCATGGTTAATGGCAACATTGCTCCGCTCATCGAACTTGGTGCGGGCTTCGATATGGAGCTTACCGCGCGCGAAAACATCTACCTGAACGGCGCGCTTTTGGGCTATTCGAAGCAGTTCATTGAAGAAAACTTTGACGACATCGTTGAATTTGCCGAGGTGGAAAAGTTCCTGGACATGCCCATGAAGAACTACTCTTCCGGCATGGTGGCGCGCATTGCCTTTGCGATTGCTACGGTTATCGTGCCTGAGATTCTGATCGTTGACGAAGTACTTTCTGTAGGCGACTTCATGTTCCAGAAGAAGTGCGAAGACCGCATCACGAAGCTGATCAAAGAGCACGGCGTGACGGTGCTTATCGTTTCGCATAACAATGACCAGATCGAGCGTCTGTGCAACAAGGCTGTATGGATCGAAAAGGGTCATTTGCGCATGGCGGGCGCGGCGAAGGAAGTGTGCCAGACGTATCGCGTGCTGGGCGGCCATGTGGGTAGCAAGGAATCGGAGCAGATTGTGTTCGAAGCCTTGCAGGATCCCAGAAAGCCCGACATGAGTGGCATCGAATCTATCGAAGCGGACACGCGCTACGGTATTGCGGCGAAGCTTTCAAGCCGTTGCTACCCCGATGGCGCAAAGGCCGTAATTCTTGCATCGGGTGAGCATGAAATGGTGCCGCTGATTGCGAATGGCCTTGCGGGGGCGTTGGACGCGCCGATCCTCCTTACGCAGAACGAAAGCGTGCCTGATATCACTGCGCAGGAGCTGACTAGGCTCAATCCTCAGACGGTGTACGTGCTGAATGGCGGAATCGTTGATATGGACGCTGTCCGCAAAGAGGTAAAGGCAGCCTTGCCATTGGCTGCAATTGCTGCGATTGAAGGCAAAGATGCTTGTAGCTTGTCCTGGGAGATTTACGAATACGGCGAAGCGAATGCTCTTTGGGATGCAAGTATCGCCTTAACCTACGATGGCTGTTTGGGCGATTTGGCATCTCTTTCCCCTTATCTGTATTCGAAAAAGTGCCCCGTTCTGGTTAAGCTCGGTGAAGAGGCGGTTTCGCCGAAGATGTGCGAAATGGCATCGCAGAAAGAAGAGACGCTTATTATCGGCGGTTTCAAATCGTTTCCCGATGAGGGCATTGCTCCAATTGCTGGCAGCCCCGCAGCCGTTCATCGTTTTGTGGGTAAAGACCAGTACGATGCAAATGAGTTGATCAATAACTGGATTGAGCGAAATGTTGATGCCGACTCGTTTCTTGTTGTTTCCATTTGGCATCCAGAAGACGCGCTTGCGGTTGGCCCCTTTGCGACGAAGAACGGATCTCTTGTTTTGCTGGAAGATCCGCAGAACCTCGATAGCGTTGCTCATGGCATCACTTACGTCGGTGGCAACAAAAAGAAATTGCGTTTCGTGGGCGATAGGTCCAGATTCAACGATCTTGACAAGGAGCTGCTTGTCAAAGCGTCTAATTAGTGGAGTGAAGCAGAGGGGATTGGCGAGATGAGTAATCAAAATACACGTGAAGCCATGGTGACAATAGAGCCGGTTGGTGAATTGGGCCAGCGCAAACCTGGACTTAAACGCGTTTTGACATATGGCACATTTGACCTCTTGCACTACGGCCATATTCGTTTGCTGCAGCGCGCTTCGCAGTTGGGCGATTATCTTATCGTTGCCCTGTCTACTGATGAATTTAATGCGGTCAAAGGCAAGAAAAGCTTTTACCCTTATGAGACGCGTAAAGAAATGCTTGAGGCAATTCGTTACGTTGACTTGGTCGTTCCCGAAAATGACTGGGCTCAGAAGCGCTCTGATGTTGCCGAATACCATGTTGATACGGTTTGCATGGGCAGTGACTGGGCAGGGGATGCCCGGTTCGAGGATTTAAGGGACTTATGCGATGTTGTGTACCTTGACCGTACTCAAGGTATATCCACTACAGAAGTCAAAGAGAGGCTCGGAGCTAACGAGAAGTAGGCGCTAGCCTTCGAACGCGGTTTAATTCTGCTTTGGTTGCTTTCGGCGGGGGAACGCTATTCTTGCTCTACTTCTCATACTTGCTGCTGTCTCACATTCAGATAATAATGTTTCGTTCGACGCTCTGGGCCCGACCTTTTGTGCATCTTCTGTATGATATTTAAAACGCGTGTTTAACGAAAGGCAATTCGTATGGCTGTTGGAAAAAATCTGCTAAGCATTTTTTTCTCTTTCACTCTAGTTATGGGTCTTCTTCCTTGTTCGGCATTTGCGGACCCTTCGGATTCAAGTTCAAATTCAACAGAGCTTAGCTCTGATGCATTGAATTCTAACGAATCAGAATTTGCAGATGGCGGGGTTGCCTCAAAGCCAGATCCTACCGATCCCGAGAGCGAAACGGATTTCAATGGTTATGCCTCTGGCGGGGAAGATGTTGGGTTTGGCGTCGGTGATGAATTCGCCAACGAGCAGGAGTTGTCTGCCCCCGATTATAGTGATGGCAGGCTGGCAATTTGGGCTGATGGCCTTGATGATCCTTCCGACGTTACGGATGTTTACCCGCCTGACACTAACGAAATCGAAGCATACGCTAACGGCTCTAACCTTCAGCCAATGAGCTTCAGCTCTGAAATGCTGTACTTCTGCAAATATGAGAGCAGCTGCAATTACGACCAAGGCCTTAGCTCGGGCGATGGCTATCACGCCATGGGCTATTTCCAGTTCGACAACAGGTATGGCCTGGGTAGCTTCCTGAAAGCTGCGTATAACTACAACCCTTCAACTTACAGTGCTTTAAAGGTTATTGGCGATCGCTACGGGTGGGATGTGACGGGCGCAACCCGCTCTAACGGCGCTTTCACTCAATTGGGTAACGACCTTAATGCTGCGTGGCATGCTGCATACAAGGCGAATCCTACCGAGTTTTCCAACCTTCAGAATGGCTGGGCTTATATTGATTCCTACAACGGGTCGTTAGGTGCCCGTGGTTGCCTTAAGGCATTTGGAATCAACCTGGACAACCGCCCCGATTGCATCAAGGGTCTTTGCTGGGGTATGGTCAACCTGTTTGGCGCAGGAGGCGGCACCTCGTATATCAACAATGGCAATTATTATGGCGCAAATTGGTTCTTTAAGAATTCCGGCATCAATGACTCTATGTCAGATGAAGCCTTTGTAACTACCCTCTGCGACTATGTTGTCAATAACGTTGCGAAGCGCTATCCCAAGCAATCTATCTACTGGACCGGTTGGCAGAATCGGTACAAGAGCGAAAAAACCGACTGTCTTCGTTACATTCAGTCAAATATATATCCGATAGAAGACAATTTCGCTTCAATTAATAAAGCACCGAATTCGGTTTCGGACGGACAATATTTGCTTAAAACGGAGCTGGGTGGAATGGGCGTTCTCCAGGTTGGCTCTGATGGCTCGGCATCTGAAACTTCGCTGAAAATCTGCTCTTCGACTATGGGCGAAGAACAAAAGTTTGCGATTGAGCGCGATAGTAGCAGTGGGTACGTAAGAATCAAAAATATGCAGAGCTTCCGCTATTTGGGCTTGGTTGGCTCAAATGGGCGATATAGCCAAGCTGTTGTTCAGAAGGAGTATTCGGTAGATGATAGGACACTGCTATGGCAAATTGCCGAGAGCGGTGGTGCGCTTATTGTTAAACCGGCAGTAAATACCGGCTATTGTCTTGATGTAACTGGTGGCTCATTTTATGAAGGAGTGAGCGTTTGCCTATACAAGGTGAACGGCACCGCCGCCCAGCGTTTCAGCCTTATAAGCACCTCGCCCAAGGTCGAGGGCGGGCGCACCGTCGCCGACGGCGTGTACTCCCTGGCTTCCAAGGCCGACCCGTCCAAGGTGCTCGACGTGGCCGGCGGCTCCGTGTCCAACGGCGGCAACGTGCAGGCATGGGCCGCCAACGGCACTGCTGCGCAGAGGTTCCGCCTCACCTGCGGCGACGACGGCTTCTACACCATCCAGAACCTCAAGTCGGGCAAGGTGCTCGACGTCGCCGACGCCAACCTCGTGCCCGGCACCAACGTGCAGCAGTGGGACGCCAACGGAACCGACGCTCAGAAGTGGGCGGTGCGAGCTAACGCTGACGGCTCCTACACGATAGTCTCCAAGGCCAACGGCCTGGCCCTCGACCTGTCCGGCAGCACCGTGGCCGACGGCTCCAACGCCCAGTGCTGGCAGCTCGATGGCTCCGGCTCCCAGTCCTTCGTCCTCGACGGCTCCAAGCACGAGCGCACCGTCGCCGACGGCGTGTACGTGGTGTCCTCCGGCCTGGGCGGGCGGAAGGTCCTCGACATGACGGGCGGCTCCACGGCAAACGGCGCGCGCCTGCAGATCTGGGACTCCAACATGACCGAGGCCCAGGCCTTCCGCTTCACCTACGACGACGAGACGGGCCTCTACTCCATCGTTTCCGTCAAGTCCGGCAAGGCGCTCGACGCCACGGACGGCAAGTGCTCGAACGGCACCGCCGTGCAGCAGTGGGGCTCCAACGGCACCATGGCCCAGAGGTGGGCCGTGCTGAGGGACTCCGGCGGGCTCTCCATCCGCTCGGCCCTTGACGAGTCCCAGGCCCTCGACGTCGCCAACGCGTCCGCCTCCAACGGCGCGAAGCTCCAGCTCTACGCCTCCAACGGCACCGCCGCCCAGCGCTTCAGCCTGGTTTCGGTTGAACATGAAAAGGTTGAACCCTGCGCGGACCTTCATTTGGATGGTTGGTACGAGATTGCTCCGACTTCCAATGGGGGCCTTCGTTTCGATGTGGCCGATGGCTCTAGGAGCAACGGCGCGAAAATTCAGCTCTACAGCTCGAATTCAACGCTTGCTCAGTTGTTCCGTTTCGAATACAAGGATGGGTGCTACCGCATCATTTCCGCCAATTCCGGTAAGGCTATCGAAATGCAGAACGGAAGCATTGTTCCCGGTGTCCCAGTAGTGCAGGAGTCTGTCGGTAATGACGATGCTCAGAAATTCAGCGTAGTTAAAGGCGAGGATGGGTCATATACGTTCAAATGCGTCGCAAATTCCTTGTCCTTAGATTTGAATTCTGTGGCAAGTGGCGAAAAGGTAGTTGGCAATACCTCGTCAAGTTCGTTCAATCTCGTGGAGAAGAGCGATTTGCTTGCTGAAGGTATTTACTCCTTCGCAACTGCTCTTAACGAGGGTAAGGTCCTTGATGTTGCGGATGGATCTACCTCCGATGGGGCAAACGTGCAGCTGTACTCCTCGAATGGCACTTTTGCCCAAAAATGGAAGGTAAGTAAAGCTGAGCACGCGGGCAATACCTACCGTTTTGAGTCGATTAAGTCGGGGAAATATCTGGCAGTGAATGGAAACAACGTTTGTCAGAAAGCCTATGACGAAAATTCGGAATATCAGCTATGGACCCCTGCTTCTATTGAGGCTGGTGCTTATATTCTGAAGAACGTAGGGACGGGAACCGTTCTTGATGTTTCGAATGCCTCAACCACTGATGGAGCCAATATCCAGGTATATAGCAGCAATGGCAGCAATGCCCAGCGCTTCTTCCTTAAGAAGGCGGATCCGGTGAGGGGCGTAACCTATGCACTTCATTCTTCTTTGAATTATGGCCAGGTTATCGATGTTGCGGATGGGTCGTTTTCGGATGGCGCGAACATCCAATCATGGGCATCGAATGACACGGGTGCTCAGAAATGGAACGTTTATCAAAACGGGGATGGCACCTATCGCGTAATCAATGCTGCGAATGGCAAGGCTCTTGACGTAAAAGACGGCAAGGCGTTTGCGGGTGCCAACATCCAGCAGTATTCATGGAATGGAACCGCTGCCCAAAAATGGATTATCGAATATCAGGGTGAAGGTGCATTTTCTTTAGCTTCAATGGCAAATAGAAACCTTGTTATCGAAGTTTCTGGTGGGTCGGCGGTCAATGGCTCCAATATTCAGCTTGGCGCAAAAGATGGTTCGGCGAAGCAAAAGTTTTCTTTTGAAGAAACCACTTACGTTCCGCCCATGCCTTCCGACAAGCAGGTGATGCTTAATCGCATTACCGGAACAAGCAGCGGCACCCAATGGCTTATTGCTGTTGATCGTTCTACCCATAAGGTTGGCGTGTTCCGTGGCTCAGCTGGAAATTGGTCTATGTGGTATTACTGGAGTTGCGTGACGGGTGCACCTGCTACGCCGACCATAACTGGCACTTACAGGACGACGGGCTTTAAGCGAGATGCCCTCTCTACGGATTCGCGTGCGATTTATTGCACGCAGATTTGGCAAGGGTACTTCTTCCACTCTATTCTTGCTTCGGAAAGCGAGCTTGGTCAGAGCTTGTCGCATGGATGCATCCGTATGGCCTACTCAAGCGCGAAGTGGATCCACGACAACATCTATGCTGGAACTACGGTGGTTATATATAACTGATTTGCGAAAAGAGGTTCCGAATGGAAATAATTACGTGCGCCATCCCCATTATTTCGTTGGCTTTTTCTCTTATTGCAATTGCTCTTTCTTTTCAGGCGAACAGAATAGCCAAGAAAGACATAGAAAAACAGGACCAGAGAGCGGTGGTAAGAGAATATAATGCGGCCAAAGAGCTGCGTTGCAGAAAGTAGCCGCAAATTATGTGGGTTGGCTCGATTCGCGTTGTGGCATTTTTGAAACACCTGCAAGTTGTGGCGCCTCGACTTGCAGGTGTTTTTCTTATTTTGAGTTGGGGTGACGTTTGCGCAACGAGTAATTATTTTTGGCTCTGTTAGACCAGTATTGACATATGGGTGATGCCACCGTGATCTAATAAGTAAAGAAACTATGGCATTGGAGCATCATGAACGCCGAAGATCTGGTCATCACCCTCAAGAAGAACACGGCGACGCTCAGCCAGTCCGAGCGTCGCCGTGCAATCGAATCCGTCAAGGACGTCATCCGCGCCGCCATGTTCGACGACGCTGCAGGCAACGGCTATGAAGTCGAGCGCTGTCCCCGCTGCGGTTCGGTCGCCATCGTGAAGAAGGGCGAGTCCAAGAACGGCGAGCAACGGTATCTCTGCCACGATTACAGCAGGACGTTCTCCGGCTCCACCAACCGAATCCTCAACACGAGCAAGCTGGCCCTCGAGACCTGGATGGCCTATGCCGAGTGCTTCGTGCTGACGCTTCCGCTCCGCGAATGCGCGGCCCGCTGCGGCGTATGCCTCAAGACCGCCTACACCATGCGCCACAGGCTCATCGAGTGCCTGAAGGCGTACTCGCCCGGGTTCCACGTCGGGAAAGGAAGCGCGTGCGAGCTTGACGAGACATACTTCCCCGAGTCGTTCAAGGGCAATCGCACCAAGGGCTCCTTCAGGATGCCGAGGAAAGCCCATCGCCGCGGCAAGGAGATCCACAAGCGAGGGCTGTCGCGCGAGCAGATCTGCGTCATGACGGGGATGAGCGACACCGATGCCGTGTTCTTCGAGGTGTCGGGGTGCGGCTACCTCTCGAAAAAGCGCGCCATGGACGCCCTGCGCAGCAGAATCGGCTCCGGCGCGGTCGTCGCCACCGACAAGGCGCATGCCTACGTTGACGTGCTGGCCGAGCTCAACGTCGCTTCCCATGAGTCCTACAGCGCCAAGAGCCGGTCGGCTGGCACGATCAAACGCATCAACACCGTCCACTCGCTCCTCGATACGTTCATGGCGCGTTTCAAGGGCGTTTCCACCAAGCACCTCGCCGTCTACCTCGACTGGTTCCGCTGGGGCCGCACCTTCGTGACGGCAGGCTCCCGCGTGGCGGAGTCGACGGTCGCACGCCAACTCGCAGGAGGCACCTGCGCTGTTCGCATCCGCGACTTGTTCAACGTGCAGCCGCCGTATATGGACTATCGGGCCGTATAGGCAGCGGAGTCCGCTAGAATGACAGCACCGTGGCATACACGATAGTTAGGAGCCGCCATGCCGTCAAACATACCCGCAACGACCATCAGGATAGAGCCTGAGGTGAAGAAGGAGGCGACTGCCATCCTCGATGAGCTCGGGCTGTCCATGTCCAGCGCGGTGAACATGTTCCTCCGCGCGATGATCCGCGAGGGCGGCTTGCCCTTCGAAATGAAGGTCGCGCCGAAGGAACTTGCAGCATCGGTCAATATCGCGGATAGAGAGAGAGAGAGAGAGTAGGCACTTCGCGCCTACCATTGCGGCTGCCGAAAGAAGGTGGTCGTAATGCCTAGGGACCTGACGGAGGATGCGGTACGCGATCTAGCTAGATCAGTCCTCGGTCTTACCGACAGGGAGTCGGTAAAAGCTGGAGTTGGTCAGCTGACCACATTCAATCAGCTCGGATTCCCTCATGTATTGCGCAAGCCAGACGGCTGGTGGCTTCCGGAGAACAAATCCGAAGTTGCAATGATTCTGGAAACCAAAGCAACGCGAGTTCCTCTCGGCCAGAAGTGGGTGGACGACATAATCGAGGATATCCACATCGTAGAGTCCCGGTACGAAAAGGTCGTCGGAATCCTGTACAACGGGGAGAAGGTTCGCGCGTTCAAAGGCGAAGAGGAAATCGAAACACCCGACGAACTGCAACCCGTTGAATACTACTTAGCTTTTTACGATGCCGACAGTATCGACAAAGAGCTGATTTACGAGCTTACAGCGCGCATCAACCATTGTCTTCATTTCCAGTTTGGTATCAAAAACCTATATCATCGCATGATTTTTACTGCATGCGCATTAGTGGCCGAGCGATATGGTGGCGGACTGAAGCGCTTGAAGGACTTGGGTTATGCGACATTTCATACGTCGATTCACTCAACACTGTCGAAATCTCTCCAATCCAACCGCAAGCAAAACGAGAAAATAGACATCTTGCTTGAGGAGTATTCAGACATCAAGATGAATGCGAGCGACAACCAGGGGGCAATCAACGATTTCATAGATTGGGTTGTCGAGATTTCGGAGTGCGTAAATTCAAACGAGTGGCGCGGCGAAGACGTTATGGGGATCTTCTTCAACGAGTTCAACCGGTACAAAGGGAAGTCAGAGCAAGGCCAGGTTTTCACCCCTGAGCATATTACTGACTTCATGTACAGAATCCTCGAAGTAGATAAAGACGACCATGTCCTTGACGCGACATGCGGGTCGGGCGGTTTTCTGGTGAAAGCGATGGCCAACATGATCGTCGAAGCCGGAGGCCCGAACTCGCCAAAGGCCTCGGAGATAAAAACCAAGCAGCTGTTCGGCATCGAGTTCGATCGTGAAATCTATGCGCTCGCATGCGCAAATATGCTAATCCACAAGGATGGAAAGACAAATCTAGCGCAGCTCGATGCCAGATATGACGATGCATGCGAATGGATAAGGTCGAAGAAAATAACGAAAGTCCTAATGAATCCTCCCTACGAAACCAAATATGGCTGCATGACGATTGTGAAAAATGTGCTGGATTCGGTACCGAAGCATACGCAGTGCGGGTTTGTTCTTCCAGACAAAAAGCTTGAAAAAGCCAGTAAAACGCTGATGAAGAAGATCCTGGAGAAGCACCGTCTCGAAAAGGTCATCAAACTGCCCGAAGACCTGTTTTTCGGAGTTGGAGTTACAACGAGCATCTTCGTATTCGAAACCGGCGTCGCGCAAGGTGGCAAGGAATTTTTCGGCTGCTACATGGAGTCAGATGGATTGGCGACTGTTAAGAACAAGGGTCGTCACGATGTATACGGGAAATGGGCCGACATCGAAGAGCATTGGATCGATGTGGTCCGAAAGCAATCAGGCGATCCTAGTTGCCAATGGATCAACCCCTCAAATCATTTATCCTATCAGACCCCCGAGAAACCCTTCGAAGTGTCCGAAGAGGACTTTCGTAAAACAGCAATGGACTATTTAATGTTCAGCCAAGGTATCGACACAGGGGAATTTGGAGAGAAGCTGCTGGATAAGGTCATGTACTCAAGCGTCGTAAGCACAGACGAGGAATACGTTACAGTGACTATCGAGAAGAAGGAATAGGACTATGGCCAGGATCGACACAGACGATTGGGCACCTTTCGCAATAGGCGACCTATTCGATGCCAAAAAGGGCAAGCGGCTAACAAGGGCCCAAATGAAACCTGGAAAGGTTCGGTTTATCGGAGCTTCGGCAAAGAACAACGGATGTACCGCAATGGTCGGCAACGTCGGGAACATTCATCCTGCAAATACGCTTACCGTTTGCTACAACGGCAGTGTCGGGGCGGCGTTTTTCCAGGATGAGCCCTATCTTGCGTCTGATGATGTTGTCGTGTTGTACCCGAAATTCGCTATGACTCGGGAGATCGCCCTGTTCTTTATTCCTTTGATAAAAGCGGCGGGAGCTCGATATGACTATGTGGACAAATGGAGGATGGAGGTCATGGTCATGGACGAAATCCTGCTTCCTACGGACAACTCTGGAAAACCTGATTGGAACCACATTGAAGCTTACATGCTGGAAATAATGGAGCAGGCGAACAATGCGATTTCAGAGTTAACGCGCATTTGGGCTTGATGAAACGGCGATTCCATTATCCATGAACTGCACTTACGCCCGCCGTCTGTGTGACGACGGGCGTTTTTTAGGACGCTATTTGCATGTCAATATTGGTCTAACAGAGCCTTATTTTTTGAAACATAACCCCATTTTCCTTAAGGAAAATGCTCTCTGACGAGGCGTATTAAGCGGAATTTTCACATACTTTCTGAGTCGCTGCGGAGTTAGGTTTGATTAACTTACGGGATGATTTTCGGCTGCACGTCTGGGAGCTGTTTAATCGGCTGCTGAAAATCTACATCGGTTAATCACCCTAACCGAATCCCCCTCGGGCCAGTTATTTGCCTGCATCCCCGCACCGGCGTTAAGAAGGACAGCGGAATCGTTCGGTTAACAGATGTAATTGGTCAAATCGGAAAACGCTTCGAGAACCTGGTCTTTTGTGTAGTTTCCCGTGTTGATTTTCCCTTCTGCGAGTTTTTTGAAGCTTCGCTCTAGTTGGCATAGGCCTGAATCTGCCTCTTGCTGTCCGCTTATTGGGTGAATGTAGCGAATGGGCGGGTAGATAGAGCGGTGCTTGAATATGGTCCCGTTTCCAATCCATTTTTCGGCATCGCTCTTCTTGAACCTGAAGACAACAAAGCAGGGACTTACGTTGCTGAAAGTAGGGAATAAGGGTTTAAACAGGAGGCCATGTTGTGCATGGGGCCTAATAAAATGTGAGGGAATAGCACGTCTCGCGTCCATAAGCCAGCCGGTTTCATGTCGGTCAATCCCCTTCCGGTAGTCGGGTTTAGTAAGCTTGCCAATGTTGATGGCGTACAGATAGGAGTAAGGCTCTTTGTTTTTGTTGGATAGCCTAACTCTGACATTGTTGAACATCGATGATGCCTGACTTTTTTCGCATTTTTCTTCTTTGACGTACTCGACAAGAGAGAAATATAGGGCATAAGGAATAGAGTCAGTTAAATCGAGCCAAGTGGTTTTGACTCCATAATGCTGGAGAAGAGGCTCTATACAATATTGTTTTACCCCTATGTTGATGAGATTCTCATTTCCAATAGGTAGCACATCGTCATAAATGCCAAAGTGTTTGTTGGGCTTTTTCTCCCATCGGCCTGACATGTTGATAAGCTTATCGATGAGCTCGTTGCACGATGCGGGATCTTTTGCTCTCAGAGCGGATGGAAGTGGGAACCCTGATGAATATAGAGTCTGTTGGCCTCGTAAGAGAACAGTGCCTTCGGAATTGTACTTAAGGTAGCCGATAGCCTGGCTGAGTGCCTCAGGGCTTTCGATCTGCACGACGTCAACCCAGTTTCCCGTCGAACTTTTGACGCCTTTGACCGATATATCTTTTCTCACTTTCTCAATAATCCAGGGATTCCAGCATTTTTCCATAGGGTAACTTCCTTAGTACGGTAAGGCTATTGAGAGAAGAGCTCCGCTCTAGAATTTGCGTCCGGAGGTACGAGTCCGTGGACATCTATTTAGTGACTTTTTGTTTAGGCAGTACGGGCTGCGATTCAAGTAGCGCCCTGTAGTGCGAAATCGCATTAATTTCGGCTGTCGATCTATATCGAATTGCTCTGTAGACAACCTTGGCATAATCGGCGAACGAGTAATCCCAGGGTTTAGGGTTTAATTCGAAGTGGATGATGAATGTTTGCCCTTTTTTGATGACCCCCCATTTTTCATAGCGTGTTAAGCAATCTTGGAACAAATTGAATGATTCGGGAAGATGTAATTGTTCAGACAAGGGCCAGTCTTGGCAAAGTAGCTGAATAATATCCTGGTCGCCAATCCCGGTAGGGTAATTCGATAGAAGATTCTCGTTGCTTCCTATCTCTTCTAGGATTCCGATGGCTCTGTCGAATTCTTCGATCGAAGGCTTAATTACCAAGAGGCCAGAGTTCATGTCGACCCAGTCGGGTCTTGCCCGGTGACCTGCTGCGACAGCGGACATATGTTTTGAGGAAAACAGTGTATCGATGTTGGATACAACCATCATATCTGAGTCCAGGAGAACTATTTTGTTGAATTGTGTAAACGAGAGGATGCTCAGCTTCGAAAAAGTATCATTCCACCGACTAAAACCGGCTTTTTGGTTTTTGATGGCAATTTCCTTGGGAGGGGCTACTCTATCTACCTCATGAACAAGGCATCCTTGGTCGGTGAGTAGTGCAATGACGTCGTTGCTGCATTGAGAGGTGAAAACGACAAAAGGATGATTTGTTCCTGTATCCTTAATGCTCTGATGCAGGGCCAATGTGCCTTTGACGTAGTCGTCGCCTATTAAAAATGTCGCGTATACGTTCTCGTGGTTTTCGTTGGTCATTGTAGTTCCTGGTGTTTGGGTGCATTTACAATAAAACTATAAAGATAGTCTCTCTGGTTGTTTGGAAGGATCAAGCCATTGATACCAAAAATAATTCATTACATATGGTTTGGCGGAGCGGAGATGCCGGAGGAAGCGAAGAAATGCGTTGCGTCGTGGAAAAAGTATTGCCCTGATTATGAGGTTGTTCGCTGGGATGAGACGAATTTCGACCTGCGATGCAATCGTTATGTGCAAGAGGCGTATCAAGCGAAAAAATGGGCTTTTGTTAGTGATTATGTTCGACTCTGGGTATTGGTTAATTATGGCGGCATTTACATGGACACCGATGTTGAGGTTCTAAAGCCGCTGGATGGTTTTTTGGGACATCATGCTTTTTCGGGGTTCGAGTCGGATTCATCGGTGCCGACGGGAATTATGGCATGCGAAAAGGGCTTTCCCTTGTTTTATGAATTGCTGGACGATTATTCGAATCGTGCTTTTATTAGCCCCGATGGCTCTTACGATTTGTCGACCAATGTTGTCGCAATCACAAAAACATGCAGGGCCCATGGGTTGCAACTGAATAATGCCCTTCAGGTTATTGATGGATTTGTGCTGTATCCGAGTGATTGGTTTTGCCCGAAAAGCCATGAGACGGGATTAATTAATTTGACCGACAACAGCGTAACCATCCACCATTTTAGTGGTTCTTGGATTGATGATATTGAAAAAAAGATGCTTCAGGAGAGAAGGGATTTTCTGAATAGGCATCCGTATTGGAATCCCATGGCGGCAGGTTTGCTCATGCGTGTGCGACATGCAATCAAAACAGGTAATTCTGGGCCTCTTCGTGACGCTCTCCGTTTATATTTCAGGAATCGTTCTTAGGTGTGGTGTATGCGAAAAAAGATAATGCTCGTCTTCGGCACTCGTCCTGAAGCAATCAAAATGTGTCCTCTTGTCAATGAATTAAAAAAAGCCCCAGAGGACTTTGAGACGCTCGTGGTCGTTACTGGGCAACATCGCGAGATGCTTGATCAAGTGTTGCGTGTATTCGATGTTGAGCCTAATTACGATCTCGCTATCATGAAGCCCGGCCAAACGCTCTTTGACGTTACTTGCGATGTGCTTTCGAGGATTAAGGAGGTGCTTTGCAAGGAACATCCTGATATCGTTTTGGTCCATGGTGATACGACGACCTCATTTGCTGCGGCGCTAGCATGCTTTTATCTTCGTATTCCAGTGGGCCATGTCGAAGCAGGCTTACGTACTTACGATGTTTTTTCGCCATGGCCCGAAGAATTCAATAGACAGGCCGTTGACATTATTTGCGATTTCTATTTTGCGCCAACAGAGACATCAAAACGAAACTTGCTAGAAGAAGGTAAGCCCATTGAAAAAATATGGGTTACTGGCAATACAGGAATCGATGCCCTTCGCACAACAGTGAGAAAGGGGTATACAAGCCCAGAACTCGAATGGGCTAAGGGCAGTCGTCTTATACTTATCACTGCGCACAGACGCGAAAATCTTGGGGAGCCCATGCACCGGATGTTTCGTGCCATACGCTGTGTCATGGAAGAGCACCCTGATACGAAGGCTATTTATCCCATTCATATGAATCCCCTTGTGCGTAAAGCCGCGCACGAAGAGCTGGATGGATTTGAACGGCTGCGTATCATTGAGCCTCTTGAGGTGCTTGACTTTCATAACTATATGGCCGCCTCCTATCTGATTCTTACAGATTCTGGAGGTATTCAGGAAGAGGCCCCGGGTCTGGGTAAGCCCGTGCTTGTGATGAGGGATACCACTGAAAGGCCCGAAGGGATTAAAGCTGGTACTCTTAAGCTTGTTGGCACTGATGAGGACTCTATCTATCGGGAGTTTAGTAAGCTTCTTTCGGATGAGGGCGAATATAAGAAAATGTCACAAGCATCCAATCCTTATGGGGACGGTCACGCCAGCGAGCGTATTGTCGACGTCCTTAGATTCGGGTAGCCCATGTCTAGTCAAAATAAAGTAATAACAATCGTTATTCCCTTTTACAACACAGATCCATCTCTGTTCTCGAAATGCCTTCAACGTCTCGAGCGTCTTCCCGTGGAAGATGTGGAGGTAATCGTGGTGGACGATGGCTCCGATGCCGTTCATGCTGGATACCTTGATCGTGTATCTCGGGGCTCTTCTTGCGATGTCTCCGTCTATCACAAAAAAAATGGAGGGCAGAATTCCGCTCGAGAATACGGGATGTGCTTAGCGAGGGGCGAGTATCTTTTGTTTCATGACTCGGATGATTACATCGAAGTTGAGCCTATGCGCAAGGTCGTTGATCGTCTGAGAGCTTCCGATGTCGATGTTTTGGCGTTTGGATACGACCTTGTATCGGTGAGCGGCGGCGTGTTGGGCGTCGTTTCTCCATGGAAAGAGGGATTTACCTCCATTTCTAAGAAAGAATTACTGATCAATAGCGATGGTCTCTGGAGACAATGTTATAGGCTTGATTTGCTTCGTCAGTTTGCGGGAGGACTTGCCCAAGGGCTTAAAATCGGTGAAGATCTTGCATCTGCTTTAGCGTGCGCCGCAAATTCAAAATCTGCTGAATCATTTGGCTCGATTGTTTATCACTATGTCCAAAGACCTGATAGCGTTTTGCATGCTCCTGATCCGGAATCGACATTTGATATCTTGAAGTCGTTTGAGTATGTTTTTGGGCATTGTGAGTATGAATCAGAGGCAATGGCCGAGGAAATCGAATGGATGGCTATCTTGCATGTTCTCAGATGGGGCAGCGAGAGAGCCATAAACAACCATTGCGATTTAGACGACGTAAAGAAAGTATTCTTCTCTTGGATGAATTCATATTTTCCGCATTGGCGGCAAAATAGCTATCTTTCGAAAGAGAAGATTGCAAAGACCCCCTTTTTTGTTTGCTCTATTAACGGTCATTGGGGAGTTTGCAGATTGCTCTCCACTATAGGCAGGGTTGTAGCCAAATCAACAGCTAAATAGGTTGATAAAAACGATGACATCAATTACCTCAAAAAGCAGTCGAAAGATTGGGATGCTAGTTTCTTACATCTATTCTTTCGTTTCTATAGTTGTTTCATTGGTTTATGTCCCCTTGCTTTTGAATGGCATAGGCGAAGAAGAGTATGGCCTCTATCAGCTCGTTGGCTCGGTAATGTCGTACATTGTTTCGATCAATGGCGTGCTGTCTGCTGGCGTTGGTCGCTTTTATTGCATGTATCGCGCAGAAGGCGAATCCAATGAAGCGCAAAATGTTCTGGGGATAGCCAAGAGACTCTATGTCGTAATTTCCATTATCGTGATGGTATCTATTTTCGTCTTGGCTTTTGTTGCGAAATTTATTTACCAATCATCTCTTGCGGCAGTTCAGCTTGACGAGTTGTTCTTTATGATTCTTGTGCTGGGGATAAATACAATCATCACAATGTTCAACAGCATTTCAATCGCCGTAATTACTGCATTCGAACGCTTTGTTTTTCTGAAAGTTTCGAGTTTGCTATCGCTTCTTGCTCAACCCATTATCGTTGCCCTATTATTGCCGGTTGCTCCAAACGCCATCATGGTTACTTTTGTGGTGCTTGCGACCAATTTGGCTTGCGCTCTTGTGCAATGCGCGTATACGAAGTTCGTATTAAAAATTCGCTCTGCTTATCTGGAGTGGAACCTTGGCCTTGTTAAAGGCTTGTTCAGGTTCAGCGGCTCTCTCCTTTTGGTTGCAATTGCTGATCAGATTTTCTGGAAGACCGATCAGCTTATAGTGGGCTATCTGTATGGTGCTGCCGCTGTTGCGATCTATTCTATTGGTTCGCAGATTTACTCTGCCTATATGGCGTTAGGTACGGCAGCTTCTTCCGTTTTTCTTCCTAGGGTGTCTGAGCTCTACCACCGGAACAAGGACATGAAGGCTATCTCCGAGCTTTTTAGCAAGGTTGGCAAGATCAGTTTTCTGATCTTGGGTGTTGTATTGAGCGCTTTTCTTGTTTTGGGCCCTGATTTTATTGAACTATGGGCCGGCCCTGGCTATTTCGATTCGTATCTTGTTGCGGCCATTGTTATGGTTCCATTCACTATAGATTTAATTCAGGCCGTTGGTCTTACCATCTTGCAGGTTATCAATAAGTACTTATTTAGGGGCGTGATGTACCTTATTGTTGCTGTGGTAAATGTTTTCCTAACCCTACTATTTCTTCAGATATGGGGAATACCCGGTGCCGCCATTTCTACGGCTCTCGCGATGTTGCTCGGAAACGGCTTCATAATGAATTGGTACTATTGGAAAGTCGTCGGGCTGGATATTCCTTATTTTTGGAGGAGTGTATCTAGACCCATGCTCCCTGCGTTATTTTTAACTGTCGCATTTGGCGTATTCTACTGGACAATTCCGATGGAACATGGCAGTTGGGCAACGTTTCTGTTTGCAGGCTTGCTGTTTGTCGTTCTCTATTTTCTCTTTGAGTATCTGTTTGGTTTGAACGCGATAGAGAAAAGGGCCTTGCGCGCAACCTTAAGAAGGCGGCAAGCTAAGTAGCAGATATGAATACATCCACTACTTAGTGCTGCTTATCCAATAAATCGAGTAGTTTTTCAGATGTTTTATTCCAGGAGAATGCCATCTCCACGTATTTGCGTGCCTCTGATGCCTGCTGTGCTGCTCTGCTTCTATCATCGATGTATTGTTCAATGCTTTTTGCGATTGTTTGAGGAGTCGTGTCTTTGAGTATGGTGCCATACTTCTCGTTTGGGACTACCTCTTCTGATCCTGCGCAATTCGAGACTATAATTGCGTTTTCCTGGACGGCGGCTTCGAGCAATACGGTCGGGAGCCCCTCGGGATATTCCGTGGGGAGACAAAAGCAGTCAGAGGCATTGAGCAATGATGACAAGTCCGATTGCTCTAGCTTGCCAACAAATTTAAGCCAATGTTCGTTGATTAGCGAAATCGTTTCTTTCAAGGGGCCATCGCCGGCTATGACGACAACGAAATCGCTATGTGTCTTTGATAAGCGCCTTGCAGCGTTAATTAGCTTAAGAGGTCCTTTTTCTGGAATTAGCCTACCTGCGAAAACGATTACGAAGTTTGATTCTTCAACTTGCATCTCTTTTTTCCAGTTGCGATCGCTGGCTAGCTCTTTATAAGCTTTTGCATCAAGCGAGTTCGGTATTATGCCGCTGCAACTTAAACCAATTGAGGATAGCCATTTCGAGCCACCTTGGGAAACGGAGGCAAAAACCGGATTGCTGGATAGCATCAAGGAGGTTACGAGAGACTCGTATTTGCGCATGGCAAAGCCAGTGGGCGTTTTAGCATGCGACAAATAGCCAGAGCTGTGGTCGATTACAAGAGGGCGAAGACCGAGTCCCTTTGCAATTTTACAGCCCAAAAGAGACAGTGGATAATAGCGAGTGTTGATAACTATATCAGTTGGGTTGTAGTTGTTGACACGCCGTATGGTGTGTTGGATTGACTTTGGGGAAGTGATGATGGGGAGGCGGTCATCCATAATGGATTTCGAAGTTATTTCGATGACACGAATCTTCTTATCTTCTTTTTCGGCTATATCGGCAGGTTTATTTAAGGATGAAGTTACGATCAAGACTTCATGCCCCATTTTCGTCAGTGCTTTGCTGAGATTTTGCGTAAACTTTTCAACACCGCCCAAATGCGGCGGGTAGTAAGCGGAGAAAAAAACAATTCTACGTTTTGCGAAACTCATTATAATCCTAAAGCAAAGAAATCAAATAAAGCAGGGGCTTGTCTAAATGAATCTTGTGAAGCCCAATTATCACGCCAACACCAAGCTTGATTTTTAGCGTTTGTCCTTTTGGCCGGAAAACTCCAATGTATGGGTTGTTTCGGTAATTGGGAAATTTTTCTTCAGCGTCAGAGAATACGAAGTCGTATTTCTCCTTCATCTTTTTAATTCCGCAGCCCCTGTTGAAGACAACGAGAGCGTTAACCATATTGGCTAGATATGTATATTCGATAACGCGTTGCTTGCTTTCGGGGAGGGCCTTGATGTCATGTTGTCGCAGGAAAGCAGTGAATAGCTCCGACATGATTCGCTCGTGATTCTTGTCGGAATTCATGGATCCTGTAATAGACTTCCTATTGAAGTAGTAATAATATCCAGCGTACTTGAGCACCTTAACCTGGGCTCCGCAATAAAAGGCGCACATGCTAAAGTAGATATCTTCACCACAGCTAACATCCGTAAATTGAAGATTGTTGCTTTTTATATAGTCGAGTCTAAAGAGCTTTGCGCAGGCCATGGCGTACGTTGTTGTGCTCCATACCGAATCACTTAGAATGTGCTCGGTTAGTTTCCCGTCGACATCACGGATATAGCCGCCGACGACAATGTCGTAGCGTTGTTCGGTAAGGCTGTTAACGTAAGTTTCGATATAGTCTCGTTTGACGTAATCGTCGCTATCTACAAACATTACGTAGTTTCCAGATGCAAACTCTAGTGCCCTCTCGCGGCTTCTTCCCAGTCCTAGGTTTTCTGAATTCTCTATTAACTTAATTAAGTTTGGGAAACGATTAGAATAGTCTTTCGCAATAGCGGCGCTGTTGTCTGGGCTGCAGTCGTTAACGCATATTATTTCATAGTCGTCATACGTTTGGTCGACAAGGCTATCTAAGCAACGAGCAAGATACAGCTCAACGTTGTATATGGGCACAATTATCGATACTCTCATCTTTCTCCCATGCTGTGTAGATTGAATAGCTAATGCACAGACGTCTGAAACTTTTTTAGCGGAGCGTCCGGTGACGTCAGCGCGTGAATAAGCATATACACGTTTTATAGCTACGGCTTAAAGTGGCATAGTTACAATATAATTGAGACAATAGTTTTAACAAAGCCAAGAGGAATTTCTATGATTCTGTTGTTTCTTTGCGTGGCGAAATGGGAGTTTAATCGCTTGGCCCTCCCGACCCTTTGGTTGACGGCGCACCCGATACGGGGATGCTTTGTTGCTCGAATACGTTTTAAAATTTGCCAACCAGCGCGGTAGGTTTTGGGCCTATCGTATAATTAGGAAAAAACGAATCAATTGGCATCTTAGTTGAATACGATTATATTATACCCGCATATAACGAGGAGGATTCTTTGAAGCCACCGTAGAGACGCTGAGGGCTGTCGTCCCGAGTGTAGATTTCTTAATCGTGAATGAGGTTCCAAAGACTACACAGTTGCCGTATGTCGCAGGAGCTCATACCCTTTCATCGATTTGTCGACGAATCTTGGGTTAGCGGATGCCTTTCGGGCTGGCATGAAATACGCATATCGCCACCATTATGAATGCGCAATTCAGCTTGATGCAGATGGCCAGCATTTGCCGGAGTATATACCTGCATTAGAGAAGGCTATCGAAACAAGTGATATTGCTATCGGTTCTCGCTTTATTCTTGGGGCGCTAGATCGATGCGCATGCTGGGGAGCAATTTGATTCAAATTGCAATCAAACTAACAGCTGGCCAAACGATAAAAGATCAAACTTCCGGAATGCGCTCGTTTAACGCTCGTATGATCGAGCAAATGGCGCGAGGGCTCAATTTTGGCCCAGAGCCCGATATGGTTTCGTATCTATGAACCTGAATCTGAATCTACCCCAGATCCGTTGTTAAGTGGATTTCCGTTTCGGCATGATGACCGAAAGCGGGGAAGGGGGGGCACGATGGGAACGCCATCTCCCAAGTACACGGCCGAGTTCTGCGCAGCATTCCGTTATCGGCCTACCCGTTGAGATGATGTAGTCGGCGGCTGGATTTGGCATGGCATACCGTCCTCTCGGTCGCCGTTGAACGCATTCTAAAGCATCTAAGTCTCTAGCATGCGTGTCCGAAAGAACGATACAGGTCAGTTGCGCACGCCATGCTCGAGAGCAAGGTCTCTGTAGTCGCCCTCACCACGTAGATAGGCTCCGACGACGCGAAGCTTGAACTCCTGGGGTAGCGGTTGTTCTTCTTCGGCCTGCCTATAGCCCCGACGCCGCCTTGGTCGATCCTCTTCCTCCAAAGCTTCACGGTTGACTTCGTAAGGCCGAACTCGTGTTGCAGCATGGTGATGGTCGCCCCGTCGGCGTACCTGTCCGCAAAGCGCCGCTTGAACTCAGCGGAGTAATCCTTGCTCAGCAAATCAACCCCCCCCTTAATGCAGAAGACCCCTATAGAAGAGGCAGAACATTTTCTGTCCAACTATAGGGGTCTTCTGCAGATTTGGGGCGCAGTTCAGTTCGAAAGAGTCGAGGTCGGGCCCATTTGCCTATTGACAATGTCCTGCTCGTATTAAAGAAAAGCAACTTGCTGATTTAACTTGCATTACATCGATTTTGACTCAAAAGCTTCTTCGTGAGGTAAACGGATTGAAAAAGATGCCCTACGAATGAGGACCCACGATACCCCCCCCAGCGAATCCGAGGTTGTTAACGATGAGGCTCTTCTTGAACGGTTTTGCGCATGCGATGGCGTACGTTACCGAGCTCAAAACGCTATTGCTCAGCAGATGGGCTGTTTTCTTGCTTGCGACATCTCGGATGTAGTCTCCTATGACGATATTGTAGTCGCCTTCCTCAAGCGCATCAGTGTAGCTTGAGATGTAGTTGCGCTTTACGCAATCGCCATTATTCACGAATGGTATATAATCCCCATTTGCAAGGCCGGGCGATTGTTCTCTTGTTTTGCCCAGGCTCGGATTATTTTCATTATGGTAAACCTTGATCAAGCCAGGATGCTCGTATTGATAGCTGTCGAGGACTTCTGCGCTGCCATCGGGACTGCAGTCGTTAATACAGATAATTTCATAATCTTGATGGGTCTGTTTGATGAGGCTGTCGAGATATCTGCCCAAATAATCCTCTACATTGTATACGGGGACAATTGCCGAAACCTTCATTGGGCATCTACTCTCTTTATCGAGTGAAGATTTTTCTGTTTAACAGGAGGGATGGTTCGCCTCCAGAAGAATAAATTTATCTTACCAAAGTGTTAAAATTAAAAAAATTATGCACTGTACCTAGGAAAAACAATGAGAACGCTTTTAATTATTCCCGCCTACAATGAAGAAGAGTCACTGAAAAAAACAGTCGATTCTGTGAACGAAAAAAGCCCTCAGGTTGATTTCCTCGTTGTTAACGATGGCTCAAAAGACGGCACTGCCCAAGTCTGCAGAGACAACGGGTATCCTTTTCTTGATTTACCGACCAATCTTGGTCTTGCTGGGGCATTTCAATCAGGAATGAAATACGCCTTTAGGCACGGCTATGATTGCGCAATTCAATTTGATGCCGATGGTCAACATCTGCCTGAGTACATAGACTCAATGGTTGAAGCTGTTTCTGATGCCGACATTGTGATTGGTTCAAGATTTGTAGACACGAAAAAGCCTCACTCGATGCGCATGCTTGGCAGCAATTTGATTAGTTGGGCGATTAAGATAACGACAGGCAAAGTAATAAAAGATCCAACCTCGGGAATGAGGGCCTTCAATTCGAAATTGATTGCATATATGGCAAATGGACTCAATTGCGGGCCAGAACCCGATACTGTTTCTTACCTCATAAAACGCGCCGACGCGAAGGTAATTGAGGTTCCCGTAAAAATGGCCGATAGGTATGCTGGAGAAAGCTACCTTAATCCATGGAGGTCCGTAGTTTACATGACGCGGATGACCATCTCCATCTTCTTTATCCAACTATTTCGCAAGCGCCTTGGCGGTGGTTGCTAAATGACTTTAACGCTGCGCGTCGTTTTGGTTCTTGTTTCCCTCATGACTCTTTTATTTGTTATGAGGAAGGTCAGGAGCTCGAAAATAAGGCTTGAGGACTCGATGGCATGGATCCTTTTTTCAGGGGTGCTATTTGTTCTAAGCGTTTTTCCTGGAATCTTTGACTTTCTTGCTGAGCTTGCAGGAGTCTATTCGACGGTCAATTTTGTATTCCTCTTTTTTATTTTCGTTCTTCTTATTCTGTGCTTCGGTTTAAATATGAAGGTCTCCCAAATGGATACAAAAATAAAAGAGCTCACTCAGCTTCTTGCCATTGAAAAATTTGAGAGATACTCCAATGATCTCCTAAAAAGGGATGAAGGCGATGAGGAAACTGGACGTGAGCGCCGGATTCTCTAACGTTCCCGTGTGTGTTTGGGCGTATAAACATGCGTGAAGCTGGTATCTGGACTACATATAACTGCTTGTCGGGTGGTTAAATGCCGACAAGCAGCAGCCTTGATCATTTGTTGACATCCTAGTATAGGCAATTGTTTGGGCGATGCGACCATCATGGTTTAGTAGTTTGCGCGTGTGAACAATATTTGATTCGAATTGACTTTGAGATTATTGAGGGGGTTTGCGGTAAATATCGCAGTTGCGTGTTGCCCCTGCATAGGAGAACGGAAATAGCATATGTGGCTTTCATTTTTCTGCTTGTCCATTTGTTTGGTGGCTTTATTGCTGTGTCCAGGTTTTCTATTCGCGTATGGGGTATCCAGAGATCGCCTTTTTTCTTTGTTGAGTGCGCCATTATGCGTTGTTTTTCTGCTGGCTACCGTTTCCATTTTAAATAGTGCATTAGGGCTCTTTACGAGCTCTGGATTTATCATGGTTGAACTGCTCTGCATTGCGATTGCGGTGGCTGTTATTGGGGCTATCGCCCGCAGCAGGTTCGACTTTGCTTTTACAGTGCCAGATCTTCCGGCTTTTAAAGTTGTCATATTCGCCCTTGCATTTTCCTTCGCAATTGCGATTTATAACTATGTAATTCCCCTAGATGGACCATTTTCTTTTGCTCAGGACTCGGACAATTCTTTTATTCCCTATCCTGGGATGCAAGGACGCAGAGCTATCGGTAGATAGGGGGGGGTAGCGAAATGCGGTGCTCTGGCTATTGTTGAGCGGCCTATTGCGGATTCGTATGTCTGCTTTCTCCGGCTTGGATAGATGTAAGGTAAATTGACAGATGTCTGAATTGATAGGAAATTAGCCCATGTGGTTTTCTTTTATGGTTGCATTATTCGCATGTGCCGTTTTGGTGTATCTGCCGGGAGCGCTTCAGCTTAGATGTTTTGGGTTTAGGGGTCCTGAGCAAATAGCGCTTTCTCCAATCCTTAGCGTTTCTGAATTGGTTATTATTGGAATCGCATTTACTTCTATTGGGGTATCTGGCCCCCTCCCTGTTGTTCTTGCTATTGCTGTTTCAACCGCGATGATCATGCTTGCGGGAAATATATTCATTCGGGATAATCGTCTAGCAATCCCTGGGCTCTCATGGTGTCATTTTTGTATTTTTATTGTCGTTGGAATAGCTCTTGGATTCTGGTATTTTGTCTGGAACCTCGATGGACCAGGGTCATTTGTTCAGGAGTTCGACAACGCTTACCATTTGAACCTGATTACGAAGTTCATCGAATCTGGTTGTTATTCATCCTTGCATGCTTCAATCTTTAGCGATGATATGAGCTATTATCCTGCTGCTTTTCATGTTGTTGCAGCTTTAGTTGGCTCACTGACGGGTACGGCTTCATCACTTGCAGAGAACACCTCAATTTTTGTCTTTGCATTCTGCGTTTTTCCTGGGTCCATGTACTTGTTTTTAGCATATTTGTTCAAGGGAGAACGCCTTCCCATTCTTCTCGGTTCGTTGGTTGTTTTGGCATTTTCGGCTTTCCCTTGGGGCTTTTTGGTCGCTGGTCCCCTCTATTCGAATATGGCAGCATTGGCGGTCTTGCCAGCCTTGATGTCTGCATTCATGCAAATTTTTGAGGAGGGCAGCAGGTGCAAGAAGATCTCATACGCTCTAATCGTTTTTGCTGGTTTGGCCTATGAACTATTTGCGCAACCCAATGCTGTTTTTACAGCTATTGTGGTATTGAGTCCATTTATGGCGCAATTAATTATTCAGAAGCTTGACGATAGGAAGTATGGTGTAGTTGCTTCCGTTGCGTTTGTCATGGCCGCTGTTATCTTCTTGCTTGTTTGCTATAAGCTTCCATTTTTGAGTTCCGTGACCCACTATAACTGCATCCCCTATACTGGAACCGCTTACCAGGCGGCTATAGATTTTGCTGATTTTGGATATCGGAATACAGTTGCTCAACCTGTTCTTTCTATTTTGACCCTGCTAGGCATTCTTGCTGTTTTGGCCAAAAAGAGGCTGAGGTGGATTCTTTTTCCTCTACTGTTTTTCTTTGTTGGATATGTTGTTGCTGGCTGCAAAGGTCCCTCGTTTTTTACTGGCTTTTGGTACAACGATGTTGACCGAATTGCGGCAAATGCAGTCTTGCTCCTGATCCCTTTAGCGACTATAGGGTTTGCGTTTTTGATTAAAGTGCTGATCTCTCTTATTGAGCAAGGAATTGGTCCAGTATCTCGGAGGTGGTGCGTTGCTGTGATTTCCGCCGCTGTTTGTCTCGGAGTGTTTTGCCCCAGCCATATCGATGCCGGTAACGGTTACGTTAATACGGCGTTTGGGGATAGGGCGTCGCGCTTAGACGAGCTTGCGAAAAGTGCCGTTTCGCTTACGGCCGATGAGAAAGAATTTCTTTTGGAGTGCAAGGACGTTGTCGGCGAAGAACCAGCGCTTAACGTTCCTTATGATGGGAGCGTATTTGCCTATTCGGTATGCGGTTTAAGGACTGAATATACTCAATTTTTCTCAAGCAAAGACGAAGAGTGTCAGGTGGTCCAGCATAAGCTGAATTGCTATGTTGATGATCCTGATGCGAAAAATGCACTCGAATCCTTGGGGGTTAGTTATTATTTGAAGCTAGACGAAGAGGATGACCCTGATTCTACGTTTTATGATGCTTTTTTCAAAAAGTCTGAATGGGATGGGATGCTTGCTGTCGATGATTCGACGCCCGGATTTGAGGTTGTTCTTTCGCGCGGTGACATGAGGCTGTACAGGATCAGCCAGCTATAGAAAGTAAGTAAGGTTGCGTATACTGCCATGGAGGCTTGATGGGTGTAAAAGAATCAACTTATTCACTGCTGAATAGGAATGCTGCATTTAGCTCTATATTTGAGGCGCGAAGACTTTCCAAGCAACGTAAGCGTGTCGATGAGATCGAGTCCGGAACCCATGATTTCATTGATCGCAGCAAGGGCAGCGAGAAGCTATGCATAGTTTTGGCGGGCTATAAGCCGACATTGTGGGAAGACGTCTTCGGACGACTTGCGGCTTTTGTCCCGGACGATGTTGACGTATGCATAATGACAAGCGGGCTCGTTAATGATGAGCTTAAGGGTCTTGCTGCGAAAAACGACTGGTCGTATCTCTCCACGAGCGTAAACCATCTCTCGGTTGTGCAAAATATCGCAATAGAATGTCATCCAAATGCAAAATGGATCTACAAGCTTGACGAAGATATGTTCCTTACCAAAGGCTTCTTTGAGGTCTTGATGTCTACCTATCAAAGGCTTGAGAGGGATTCTCTTTACAAGCCGGCATTCGTTTCTCCTCTTATTAACGTGAGCTGCTATGGTCATTTGCGTCTTCTCGACAAGCTTGGGTTGTTGGATGATTTTCGTTCAACGGGTTTGACCGATATGAAGTATTCGGATGGTCTGCATCATAATCGCCAGGTTATCGATGAGCCGAAAGTCGCTCAATATATGTGGGGTGAATCCAGTCCTATTCTGCGTGATATAGATGCTTTGACCGAACGTTTCTCCGAGGAACGTGAAGGATTCTCGTACTCCATCTGCCCTATTCGCTATAGTATCGGCGCTATATTGTTTACGCGTGATGCTTGGGAGGAATTTGGACATTTTCCCTTAACCTTTGTTGGCGGTCCGTATGGGTTGGGCGACGACGAAGAGCACATTTGCAACTATGCATGCTTTACCGGAAGAGTAATGGTTGTGAACGAGAACGTTGTGGTTGGCCACCTTGGTTATGGTGGCGCTCAGACCAAGTCGATGATTGAGTATCACGCACAACATCGGGATCAGTTTAAGCTGAAAGCTTAATCGGAAGGAAATCAGTTGTCAGAGCAGCCTGATATTAAAATACTGGTATCTTGCCATAAGTCGGTATGCACCCCCAAGAACGATATGTTTATTCCTGTTCATGTGGGCTCTTTGGGGAAGGCAACCATAGAAGGCTATCAGCGTGACGACGAAGGTGAGAATATTTCTTCCAGGAATTTCACTTTCTGCGAAATGAGCGGTCAGTATTGGGCATGGAAGAACTTGAGTGCTGATTATGTTGGGCAGTGCCACTATCGCCGTTATTTTTGCTTTGATGGCAAAAGCCATAAAGCGAATGATCATGCTCAGATAGAAGATAAGTGCCTGTCGCCCTACTCGATCAATGACTATATGATCGCCGACGAGCTTGCAATCAGAAATAATGTCGAGCCCTATGACCTGGTGCGGGCTCCGTATTGGTCGGTAAAAGGTGTTCCCACTCCAGATGGTCCCCAAAAAACTATTAGAGAGCATATGGTTGCCTATGGTCTAGTTTCGGACGAGGCATTTGACCGTCTTATTTCGATTTGCGAAGAGCTTCAGCCCGATTATCGCGATGAGCTCGTCTCGTATCTCGACGGCGACAAGTATCTTGGGTACAACTGTTTCATTATGAAGAGACAGTTATTTGATCGACTGTGCGAATTTGAGTTTTCTATCCTGGGCAAATTCGATTCAGAGTTTTCATACGAAGGGCTTACCGCCACGCAAAAACGTATTTGTGGCTACCTCGGTGAAGTGCTATACAGCGTTTTTGTTGCGCATGTGAGCAAAGAGGGGGTATCGGTAAACGAGATCCCATTGGTTTTCTTTGACGAAACCCCTAAACCTGCTTTCCTTGAAGCAAAGCGGAATGCCGTTAATATTTTCTGGCAGTATATTGATGGCTCTGCCGCTGAATTGGCTGTTTCTGTTTCAAGCATGGTGCGTCATCTTGATTCTGGGCGTAGGTACTCTCTTACTTTGATCAGGGATCCTGGATTTAGGTTCGAAGAATTTAGTCGCTTGCTAGGCGCCGTTCCCTCGAATCTGGAAATTAATGATGCTGTTGTCGATAGCGTAGAGCTGGGTGGTCTCCCGAACGGCATTGGCAAGTTTGATGTTCAGGTGTTGCTGCCTCTTTTGGCGCCTGCGATTGTTAAGAGCGAGGAAGGTCTAGCCGATCCAATTGTCTGGTTGGAGGGGTGTGCCCTGTTTCTTGATGATCCGTCGAAGCTCGTTCAGGGCAGCGTTGTTTCTTCCAGGAGGGCCCTTAACGGTGTTTTTCTAAATACCGAACTTAACAGGCCGTTCAATAAAAAGCTGAACGCTGCATACCTCGACCTTACCGATGGAGGCTCGATGCTTGATTCGGCGGTGATGGCTGTAATGCCTCACTGTTTTGAGCCTGACAAGCTTTTTGGTGAATATAAATTCCTATGTGAGTCGCTTCAGTGTGATGCTGCTGCTTTGATGTCGAAAGCTCGAGCCGATCATGCCCTTCTAAAGAAGGAGCGCGGATATACAAAAGAGCCTTTCTGGCTACCTATAGAGGTAGTTGCTATTCGCAGCGCCTTGATGACGCGACTTGGGTTCAAGGCTTTAGATTATTCAGCTGCATACCCGGTGCTCGATGCTTCCGAGATCGCTGCATTGGTTCCCGATGAACAGGCCTCCGAATGGAAAAACGCTCATCCTTGTGTGGCTTTGAGTTATTCTCCAGGTTGCTTGCCGTTGTTCGATGCAACTGCTTTGTATAGCTTCCCGTTTTGGTCGGAGGCTAGACAGTCAAGGGCTTATGAATCTCTGTTGCTTGCTTTAACCGAGAAGCCAGAGTTTTCTTTGAAGGATGAAATGTTGCCTCCGGGCAGCTCCCCAAGGCGTTTGCTTGGGAAGCTGCGACGAATGCTTCGTTAGTTGCGCTTGTCGGCTGATTGGCTTAGCGCGGCAATTTGTTCTTGGGAGACATGGGGGCAATGGGTTCCCATGTCTCGGGGTAGTCGATAGATATCCCCATACACTTCGGTAAGGAATTTGTCGATGTTGGAAGGCGCTTTGCATACTACGCCTTCGAATGCCAATGTACGTTGAGGGAACACATTGTCCTTGTTGCAGATCCAGCGATAACCATTTAGATCGTTGAGGTTTTCGATTCCCCACACCATCCCTTGTTCGTCGGTTTTGTCGCTGATGAGATCCTTTTCAATAGCTTTTGCTCTATAGCTTTGAAAGACCGTTTCGATTTGGCTGGAAATTGGGTTTGAGGGATCGATGAATTCCTTCTCTTTCCACTCGGGGAAGAAAGATGCCGTTTTGAGCTCCTCGATCATTTCATTTCGTAGCTGGTTAAGGGAATCGAATGTGTCTTCGGATGGGTTGGAGGTCTCTTCGAAAATAAAGAGATCAAGGAAACAGGGGTTCTTGATGTCCGAGTACATGAATCGCACTTGTTTACAGAAGTTCCATGCATCGTAAATTATTGAAACCCTGTATCTGTCGTCGTTTTGCATGAGCTCAATTAGCTTTACGATGTCGGAGCGCATCATGCCAAGATCGCTATCGTCATCCCATGGGATGAAGCCCTTATGGCGTACTGCGCCTAGAAGGGTGCCAAAGGCGATCCAGTAGCGAAGGTTGTGCTCGGAGCATAATGAATCGAATTCTTTGAGGAGCTGCGCGCAGCCGAGTTGCAGGGCCCTCAAGCCACCTGTTGCTGGCGATAACCCGAAGAAGAATCTGCATTTTGCTTCTAACAGGTCTTCCCCCTCTTTTCGATAGAGTTCCCAGAGCATTGTTTCTAGTCTATTGTTTTCGCTCTGGTTTGCCGACCTAAGCCATTCCGAGCGAAAGTTGACGTTATCGTTGACCCCCTTGTCTGCTTGCTCGATGCGCGCAAAATTTCGGTTGATCCCGTTTTCTATCGCTTCGAGACGCGACAAGATCTCAACGTTTTGATCTTGAACTATTCTGACCGCTTTTTTGGAAGAGGGCATTTTGTCTACTAAGGGGGTTGCCATGGAGGGACTCCTGAGTTGTCGTTCTGGCTATTATCGCGATAGCTTATGTTTGGCTCTATATATAGTCCAGGCTAGTGGACTCTTTGCCTGAAAGAATGCTTTTTTATATTCAGGTCGAATATTATCCGATTCCGTGATTATTTTGGCATCTATTTGGGCCGTCATTCGATTTATTGCTTTTTTGATCTCGCTGTCGTTTGTGTTGAATCGGTCGCTTAGTTCTTTCAAGTAAGCGCAACCACGATTGTAATGGCCCTCGAGTATGTTTGATGATACAGGTGAGTGGGCCTTTATGATCTCGTCCATATCGAGCCAGCGATTGTAGACGATGGCGGGGTCTTTTACCAAGGAGGAAGACCCGGGGATGGTTTCGCGGTAAAAGTACAGGCATTCATCCACATATACGATGCTATTGGCTTCGAGGAGCGTTTCCATCATCCAGGGGTTGTCTGCCCAGCCTGCGCCTGGGATTTCCGGCATGCGTATTTCGTTTTTGTCGAGGAAGCTCCTTTTATAGATGGCGGTCCAAATGCTCGGGTGATGGTAAAGGAATTCTGCGTCATCCTCGAGTTTAAACGGCCTGCCTACGGTTTTGATCCGATGGAAGTAGTTTGCTGGCTTGATTTCCTGTTGCGGTGAATCGGCGTTAAGCACGCGCCAATATGCCCCTTTAACAATGTCGGGGAAATCGTTGGCGTTCGCCGAGTTGTAGAGCGTTTCGTACATGTTGGGTTCAATGTAGTCGTCGGGTTCGACGATTCCGATATAGGTGCCTTTTGCCATGGCGAGTCCAGTATTTACCGCTGCGCCGTATCCAGAATTTTTCTTGTGAATGACTTTGAAGCGGGCATCCTTGTTGGCAAATGCGTCCATGATGGCAGGGGAGTTGTCGGTTGAGCCATCGTCAATGCAGATGGCCTCGAAGTCTATGAAAGTTTGTTTTGAAATCGATTCGAGACACTGCTGCAGGTACTTTTCGGTGTTGTATATGGGGATGATAATTGAAATTGGTGGGGTCAATGATTCACCTTTTTTGCAGGTTGAGTGATTTTTTTGTAATGTTCTATTCATTCTCGGTAGACGATTTGCTTGTTTATCGATAAATCTTTTTTGCCTACATGCCATCAGCTGAGTGATCGTAATGAGGCGTGTGCTTATAGATGGATTGCGATGCGCAATTAGATATCGTCTTTGCCGGCTTTATGCCGTTGGTCAGACCAGGTCTTAAAAAGATACTTATCGAATTCAAAAAACTCTGTTTCTTGATAAGGATGCTGATTTTCGTATTTCCCGATATTTGTGATAAATGGGTGATTTATTGAAGCAAGTTCATAGTCGGATTGTTTTATGGAAGGCAAAAGCTGTTTATAAAGAAAATAGTTTGTTGGATCTCCGATTTTCATATGTCGGACTAGAGAGGATCCTTCGTCTTCATACTCAACAAATAATGCTAGATTGATTGCGCAACGTGCAAATGCAACATCGGATACGCGAGTTGAGAAATAGGCAATTCCATCGAGCCCGATTTTTTTGCATGACATCATTATCAACTGAGGGACAATGTATTCCGACCTGAAACATCGGCCTTCTTCTTTAATGCGAAAAGAAGAAGCAATTGTCAGCATAAGCAGCTTGAGCCAACAATGTACCCGGTCGTTGGCGAGGTCGTTCAGGTTTCCAAAATCCCTTACATAGACTGCGAGATTGAGAATTTTTTGACTGCCATCCAATAAAATAGGTGATACGTTGAACTCGATTTCTGAAGGAAACCCTGTTTCTATCCAGCATCCATAAGAAGAATTTGCGAGATACAGGCTGGGGTTACCAGGTATGCTGAATCTGTAGTTTCCCGCTTTTGACCTAGCCGATCTGGGGAGATGGAGTAAGTCTTTTGCTGAAAAATCGCATGTGGGGTTTCCGATGCGACATCGATAAAACTGTATCTCGCCGTTTCGTGATTTGAGGAAGGCGCAGCTTTCTGCCAGATTGGAGACCGCAAAAGGATTAGAGCTAACATCTTCGATCAGCTTTCTGATGATTAGATTGCTTTGTTCGATGTCGGCCATGTAATACGTTTCAAGCGCATTCAATATTTTGCTGCTGTATTGTCTGATTATTTCTAGGCTTTTCTTGTCGGCTCCCGCTTTTGTTGCTTGTGCTAAAACGTGTTTGTATAGTTTTTCAAGACAGGGCAGGTATTCGTTGTCTTTTTCTACAACATAGGGAGAACGCATTTCTTTTGTTATAAACCCATTATTTAGCCAGTTTATCTTCATAAGATGATCTTTCGCTAAAAAATTGCCCATTAATTATGCTTGGTTGCATGTTCAGCCTTAGCTATAGAAAGAATTGTATCTGATCTTATGAGGCCTAGCCGCTTTAGGTTTCTTGCTTACCTGTTGCGCCGCCGTCGGCGACATTGACACCGATCTTTTGCAGTTTTGGGAACTCCGGTTATCTGTGGAGATGGAATCGTTTTATATTCCATTTCAGGTATTGTAGGCGAGTATCGGTTTGGTTTGCTGGGCTCGACATAGGGGGGCTCTTCCTCTGGGCATGCGTCGCTAGCCCCAGCAGGGTGGGCGCGCTCGTCAGGTCCGGTGGGTTTTTGCCAAGCCGGGCGCCGCAGAGGGCCGTGCCGTGAAGTTCTTGGCGCGGGGTTTCCGATAGTGCTGTCGAGCTCGAGGTCACCGCGGCAACGATATCAACCCCACTCTAGAGCAGCGTGACCCACTGATGTTTGATTTCCATAACATGGGGGTGCGGACATTTTCCTGGACCGCTTACAAGGCGTAGCCCTGGAGTGGGTAGCCCAAATTAGACATTTATATAAGATTTTCTAGGCGCATCTTCGCTCGTAGTCTTCTGGGGACATGTACCCCAGGTGCGAATGCAGCCTGACCCGGTTGTAGTAAAGCTCGATGTACTTGAATATATCCTGGCTCGCCTCCTCCCTGTCCCGGTAACTCCTGCCCTTGACGAGCTCGCGCTTGAGCGTCTTGAAGAACGACTCGGCGACCGCATTGTCGAGCGGGGTGCCTGGCCTCGACACCGACTGGGTGATCCCATGGGACTCCAGGCACCGCTGGAACAGGCGCGACATGTACTGGCATCCCTGGTCGTCGTGGAAGACGAGGCTCCCGTCGTCGGGCGGGAGCTCCCTGCCCACTGCCTGCTCGATGGCGTCTATCGCCACTTTCTCGGTGATCCGCTCTGCCATCGACCACCCCACCACCTTGCGCGAGAACGCATCGATCACGACGGCCAGGTAGAGCCACCCTTCGCTGGTTGGTATGTAGGTGATGTCGCCCGCTCAGAGCCTGTTCTTCTCGCCTACGGTGAAGGCGCGCTCTACAAGGTTCAGCCGCGGGTCGCCCGGCTCCACGGCCCTCTGCCTCCTTTGCCTCCTGGTGGATTTGCTGCACTGTATTAGACAGATTGGTGAGGGACTGAAAGACATCGAGAGGAAGGTCCCGGCATGGCAGACCCCAGGCATCCGAGGAAGTTCTCGGAGGAGTTCAAGCGGCAGATAGTGCAGATGTACGAGAGCGGCAAGCCGGCCTCGGAGATATACGAGGAGTACGACCTGTGCCATTCCGCCCTCCACCGTTGGGTCAAGGGCATCCGCGAGACCGGATCGACCAGGGCCTGCGACAACCGCACCGCCGAGGAAGCCGAGCTCATCGAGCTGCGCCGCGAGAACAGGCGGCTGCGCATGGAGGTCGACGTTTTAAAACAAGCGGCGCTGATATTCGCACGAAAGTGACGGTGATAGCGGCCAACGCCTGCCGCTACCCAGTATCGGCGCAGTGCAGGATACTAGGCGTTCCCAGGGCGACGGACTACTGGATGCTGTCGCATCCCGAGGGCGAAAGGCCGCGCGACCCGATCGCCGACGGCGTGGTCAGGGCCCACGAGGAGGGGTTCCGCGAGTACGGGCCCCGAAGATAAAGATGATGCTGGAGAAGCGCGGCATCGTCGCCTCGAGGAGGCGCATCGCGCGCATCATGAGGGAGAACAACCTGGTCAGCGCGTACGCGCGGAAGAAATACCGGCCCGCGGGGTCGAAGCCGAACGAGGCCCCGCTGCCCAACCTGCTCGACAGGCGCTTCGACGGACACGCGCCCCGCACCCATGTCGTAGGCGACCTGACGTACGTGCGCACCGGGCGGAAGTGGAGCTACGTCTGCCTGCTGGTCGACCTCTACAACTGCGAGATCGTCGGGCACTCGGTCGGCGACTGGCGCGACTCCGACCTGGTGAAGGCGGCGTTCGCCATCGTGGGGTTCCCCCTGTCCGACATCCAGGTTTTCCATACGGACCGCGGAAGCGAGTTCGCCAACGCCGCGATAGACGAGATGCTCGAGGTCTTCGGCATCGAGAGGTCCCTGTCGGAGAAGGGCTGCCCGTACGACAACGCCGTGATCGAGTCCGCCAACAACAGCCTGAAGAGGGGGCTCGTCCACCGCGAGTCGTTTCCCGACACCGAGCATCTTCGGCGGAGGGTCAACGAGTGGGTGTGGTTCTACAACAACAAGAGGATCCACTCGACCTTGGGCTACATGACCCCGGTCGAGCTCAGGGAAGCAGGGCTGTCCCTCTGAGGCTTGTCTAAATTTGTGTTGCAGATCCAATCCAGCCCTCCTGGGCTCGCGCGAGCATTCTTGCCTGAATCGGAGAATTGGGGTTGACTAAGCTATAGGAACCCCCCCATGAATGCAGGGGGTTTTAGGTTGCGCCCATAAGTTTCTGAAGTCGACCAAGATAGGGAAAGCGCGAAACGGTTCTTATGGAGGCAAACGAATCAATATTGCGCTTCGTGTTCCAGAGGTACTGTTTGTGCAGTAGAACAAATGTACTGATATTGTCCGCCAGCTGCTAAAATCAAATGAAGAGAATAAGGCTCGCATCGTTCAAGCAGGTTATTATGCTGCCTGTAATTTAGCATGATGCTAAATTTTATGGAGGAATTAATGCCAAAGGGTAATAAACCGTTATATGATTTAACGGTAGTGAAAAACATGATTCGAGAAGGCAGCTATACGGTAACCAAACGTGTCCTTGGGCATTTGGGCAATCACGGCTATGTTGTTGACGAGGTTGTGGAAGATGTTTTCGAGTCAATTAGCGAGAGCGATTTTTCTAAATCGATTCAGCTTGAGAAAATCCCGGGTGTTATCGCTGATGTCTATCGATATGTTAATTGCTATGGAGAAGAATGGTATGTCAAGTTCTTCATCGAGGGAGGCAGCCTAAGGGTTAGGGTTTTGTCTCTTAACGCTGAAGGAATGCTTCATTAGAAGGAGAAGAGATGCTTTGTACCGAGTGCGGCGGGCAGATGAAAGAGGTCGTCTCTCCTGTATCGGAGACGGTTCATGGTGAAGTGATAACAGTGCAGGATATTGAGCATTTTGAATGCGCTTCATGTGGTGAGGTCGAATATTCGTCGAAGGCTGCTAAGGAATTTTCGAAAAAGCTTCTTAGCAAGTATGCCGAGATACACGGTTTAATGTCTCCAGAGGAAATAAGGGCGCTCAGAAAAAGGCACAATCTCAGTCAAAGCGACTTCGAAAAAGTCCTGGGTGTGAAGACTCCAACGGTAAGCCGTTGGGAAACTGGGAAAGTTTTGCAAAGCAAGCTGGCTGATAACTACTTGCGAGTTTTATACGATAATCCGCAGGTAATGGAAAACGAGGTGGCTCGCGCTGAAATCCGTCCAGGGGGTGGCTGCTATGAGTTCGCATCATCGTATGACATTGCCTCGTTGTTGGACTATCCGATGAGAGAGTTTGAGGCGGGATCTTTTTCCGAGGATTTTAGCTTTTAAGAAAAGAGATAGGGTTACCGATGGGTCTAGATGCACTGAATCCCCTAGAGGTTTTATTTGATGATTGCAAAATAATGAGTCTGCGAATCGATGCCCCAACTGGTCGCGAATGCGACGGCCTCGTTGAAGAGGGAGAGGTGGCAGTTGGCATAAAGGCTTCTCCTCATTGGGATAGTTTTCCCTCTGTTTTCGTTGATGCAACATTTAGCGTGCATCACCAAAATGCGCGAACTTATGATATCGATTTATCCACTCGCTCCCAGTTCGTATTTCCCGAGGAGGCCAGCAGGGACGATGCGGATGAGTATTTGCGGTCTTATGGAGTTTCGAAGATTTACGATAGCTCTAGAATCTATCTAAAGGGGATAACCGCAGGTGGCGTATTTGGCCCTATTGAGATTCCTGGCATGTCCGCTTCAGCTCAAACTGAAGTTTGAGCAAAATGGCAGCGTAAAGTGGTCAACAAGGGAGGGTATATGCTCACTATCCATTTTGGTGATATGGGCAGGGCTGTGCTTGCGGGCGGTTATTGTTTGAGGTTGTTTTGATTGTTTGTGATGACAATCTGAGCTGTAGTGGTGTGGGCTTACGGAAGGGCAGGTTTCTTCCAGGAATGAATAGCCTATCAGCGCGAGTATGTCCTTTGGCTCTATTGCGCGGATTGCGGATTATGTTCCGGTAATGATGTTCGTGATTCCCCTTGTTAAGCAGCTGAACTGTTTGGCTGCTAAGACAAGTTCTAGGCCATCGATGGCATCTTTGAATTTGGTGCTACCAGATTTGTCAATTTGGGCACAGTAGAGTCTTTCGTCGTGGGCGCATTTGTTTCTGAAGTCTTCGATGTGGCCAAAAGCATTTTCAGGTCTTTGTGGGTAATGCGTTTGACTTCAAAGTGTGTTTCGTCATATAAGGCTTTGAGCCTTCTTTCGATGGGAAACCTGATTGATTCTGGGAGATAATCGTAAAAACGAAAAGCCTGACCTAGATATAGGTTATTCATAATTACCCACAAGGGAACATTGTCATGTTTGTTTATGCAGTGGTCGAGGTAGGGCTCGTTACGTTTTGGTTTGCTTGACCAGTCTAAAATGCGGCTCATTTCCCCAATCAATGCTGGAATGCAATCTGGGTATTTCCCGTCGGAGCAGTAGGCTTTCTTGTCGAGATATGCTTCGTTGTTTTTTTATGCGCTGTGCAGAACTCGTACGTTGCAACTGGTTTAAGCGTTAAGGGAAATCTAATAAATTGCAACGCTATTTGAAAAATGGTCTTGTCGTATTATTGCCTAGTTCATTCCAAGCAGCTTGCCGACAACGGCTTTGACACCGTACTTTTCGACAAACCAACTTAACCGCAAGTGTAGCGCCTTGGCGCTGCTAACGGGCTTTCCGACTAGTGCCGTTTCCAGCAGCTTGAGATCGTGCTTTTTCAACTGCAATGCGCTGGTGCTTCCGTTGCCCCAGAACTCGCGGAAAATACGGGAGTATTCGGTCAGCAGTTCATTACGTACGCTTTCCGGCAAGCAGAACAGCCCATATAGCACGAATTCGATGGACCAGCTTGTAATTTCCGAGCTGTACTCTTCCAAGCCAAAGCGCTTCTTCCAGGCGCTGAAAATACGCTGGGTCATGGGTAAGTGCTTGCGGCTTTTGGCCTCCAAATCGTCATTGGTTTTCGACGTAAGCGACCCTTCGCGTTCGATGCGATACTCATACAGCTTGTCGCTTATCAACGCAGTTTTCCTTGAATTGGGGTAGATGTCGAAGAAAAAAACCTGGTCTTCGCCGAAGGGCAGTGCCTCTTCGAAGCGAATACCGCATTCGTCTAGGAACGCTTTGCGGCAAGCGGTGCGAATGTAGGGGGTGCTCTGCTCCTCGAACATCAAGGCAGGTTGGAAGCCGTCATACACTACGTCTCTTGGGCTAAGCTTCAGCGTAATCCAGGGGGTTGCGGCTTCTGCGGGGTTGCAATAACCGCCAAAGGTCACCACGTCGGCATCGGTTTCGGCAAATGCTTCGGCAATGCGTTGGCAGGCATTGGGCGTGAAGCGGTCGTCCGCGTCAAGAAAGCCAATGTGGGTTCCGCATGCCGCATTAATTCCCGCGTTGCGCGCAGAGGAAAGGCCGCCGTTTGGCTTGTCGACGATAACGATGCGTGCGTCTTCCTTCTGGCGCTTTGCCAGGATTTCGCGTGAGTCATCGGGGCTGCCATCGTTTACACAAACCATTTCGATATCGCCGAAGGTCTGTGTCTGCAGCGAATCAAGGCAGGCATCCAGATAGTCTTCCACGTTATATACGGGCACGATTATGGAAAGAACGGGGTGCTCGGGGGCTCCTTCAGCTCGGATGACCGTTGGTTCTTCGAGCGCCATTGCTATTTCGCCACCTTGTTCTTCAACAGCTTCGCAATAAGCGGCAGGCCGCCAATGCGGTAATAGTGTTTGAAGGTGTTCAGCTTGCCGGGCGCTGCGTATTCAGTGCGGCACTTTGCGAATGTTTCGGGATCTTTGATTAGCGCGCGAAGGTCGGCTTCGGCCCAAGGCTCAAACAGCGCCAGATCAACGCGGTCGGCGTCCAAATCGGCCTTCAGCTCCTGCGCGGCGTGCTTCAAAAATTCGGCGCGCAGTTCGGCGGAAAGGCGATCGTAGTTCCACAGGTAGCTGTTGAATTTCATGCGCTCCAGCACGCCTTGTAGATGCTGCTTTTTTGCCGGGCGCGCATCAAGCCAGCGCTGCATTTCGGCGTACTCGTCGCACACGCAATACACCTTGCCGGGGGAATTTACCGATGAAGCTTCGTTGTCTTGGCGGTATTTCAAAATTTGAGTAGAGCTAAACGCAGCGCGTTCGGCGGCGGCCCATACCTTAAAGGCAAAGCCAGCATCCTGATACGATGCTCCTGGCGTCTCCAGGAAGCGAATGTCATTTTCCTGTAGGAAGGTGCGGTTGTACATGCCCGACCAAATAGATGGCTTTGCATAGAAAGGCTCAAACACTTCCTGAGGGTTAACCAGCTTGCCGCAGAACCCTTCGCTAATTACATGGCAGGGCTCCAGTTTTTCGTTCTGGCTCCAGTAGAACCAGAAGTCAGCCTTTACCGCCTGTGCGTTGTGCGTGGTTGCCAGGTTGTACAGCACCTCCAACGCGTCGGGCGTGAACGCATCGTCCGATTCCAAGATGGCTACGTATTTGCCCGTTGCCGCATCAAGTCCTTGGTTCATGGATGCTCCATAGCCGGAATTGGCCTTGTCAACCACGCGAAAGCGGCCGTCTGCATCAAGGTATTCCTGCACAATGGCGCGGGAGCTGTCGGTGCTACCGTCGTTAATGCAGATTGCCTCGAAATCGGTGAAGCTTTGGGCCAGCACGGAATCTAGGCATTCGCGCAGGTATTTCTCCACGTTGTAAATGGGTATAAGCAAGCTAATTGCGGGCACGGCGGATCCTTTCGCTATTGCTGCGCAGCGTGCGTTTTTGTTCAACATTTCTATGATAAAGGTTATGGCTCGGGTTGCCTGTTCCGCCGGTGCGTCTCTGGCAAAAAGAGATAAAAATGGGCTGGGGCTAATGGGTGCCATGTGCCAGTGGCGTATTTGGCGGATGTTGTTTCCTCTGTTGCCGCATACGCTTTGTTGGTGACAGGATTCTGAAACTCGAAGTGAATAGCCCTGAAGGGGAGTAGACTTTCCGTGGCGGGAAAATAGGGACAGGTACCATTTTCCCGGTTTTCGGGTTGTTGCCTGCCTGCTTACGAGCGTGCGTGCAGGGTTCGGCGTCAGCCGCTATGCCATAATTGGGAAAATGGTACCTGCCCCTATTTTCCCAAAGCATCGGGAGGTTGTTTTGGGGCAAAAAGGAGAATTGTTGGCAGAGAAAACGGGTTTTCCCGAGGTGAAAAACTGGTTCGTCCGCAACGCAAAATTGCTGGTGGTGTGCTTTGCGGTGGGCATGATCTGCCATGCGCAGATGTACCTGAACGGCCTTTCGAACCCCGATGCGGTTGTTTCTTTGAGCAACCCCAATGGATACGGAAGCTTTATTCCGCATGCTTGGGATATTAGCTTGGGGCGTTGGGGCTTGCTGTTTGCTGCCTGCGCTAAGTTTGGGCTGTGCTCGCCTATTCTTACCTCCGCAATCACCATTGCCCTGTTTGCGCTGGGCATTGTTGCGCTGATAGATGGGCTGGGCATCAAGCGCGCTTGCCTGCGGTATGCTTCTTCTATTCTGTTCATCGCTTCGCCCTTCGTTTCCTGCTGCATCACGTACTACTACTGCTCGAATTCGTACGCGCTTTCGTTTTTGTGCGCGGTGCTGGCCGCATGCCTGATCGGGCGCGTTGGGGCTGTTGGCAAGCCAGTTGCCCTTGTTGGGGCAGTTGCGTTGCTGGCGTTTTCGCTCGGTTGCTATCAAGCGAGCCTGGGCGTGTTTTGCGTTGCGGTGCTGTTGGTGATGGTTCGCTCGCTTATGGGCGGCGGCTCTGAATCGCTGGCGTCGCTGGCATGCGATGCTCGCGGCGAAGCTCAGAACTCCTACCGTGAAGAAGGCTGCAGCGCCGATCTGCTTAGCGCCAAGCAGCTCGCGGTGTTCCTTGGCATTGCCGTTGTGGTGTGCGCGGCGGGTGCTGTCCTCTACTACGCGCTTACCGAGCTTTCGCTGTTTGTGTTGGGCATTGGCCTTTCTACCTACGGCGGAGCCTCCTCGGTTGGCGCTGACAGCATTCTGGGCTCTTTGACGTCGTCTGTCCCCAGCGCTTACGTTGCCTATTCCGACGCATTGTTCAGCCACGGCATTTTCGGGAACCATTTTGGCTGGGTGTACGTGGCGGCTGTTGGCATGATTATTGCGGCGGTTGCGTTTGTCCGTCTTGCTGCGATCAACAGCGTGAAGCGTTTGGGGGCGAGCGCTATGGCGCTGCTCTGCGTTGTGCTTATCCCCTTTGCCGCCAACGTTATCCTGGTTATCGTTCCCAGCTACGGGTATCCCACCCCGCTTATGCTGGGCGGTTTCATGGCTTCGTTTCTACTTCTGCCCTTGTTGGTGCAGCTTTTGCTCAATTCGCCTGATCGAGGCAATGCGTGCCCACGCGTGCCCGCAAAGGCGATGTCCATCGGCTGCTGTTGTCTTATTGCCGTAGGGGCGTGGTCGTATGCGCTGCAGTCGAATGCGGATGCCGAGGTTATGCAGGCGTGCCAGAACCAAACCGCTTCTTTGGCCACCCGAATTGCCGGCATGCTCGACGCAAACCCCGATGTGCAAGCGGGCGCGAAGGTGCTGATTGCCGGCAAGCCCGAAGCGGGCAACTTTCCAAACACCAGCGATTCCTACGTTCACGCAAGCAGCTATGCGAAGTGGGGCATGGTTTGGGACAATCATTACCAGAACAACATGCGTTCTTGGGACGTGATAATGAAGCAGTTTGCGGGGCAGAGCTTCAACTACTGCTCGTTTGACGAATGCGCCAAGGTTATTTGCTCCAGTGAATTCGCGAACATGTCGCTGTATCCTGCCAATGATTCGGTGGCAACCATCGACGGCGTTGTAGTTGTTAAGATATCTGATATAAGCAAGTATTCGGAATAGCGGCGCGCGCTGACGCCGAAGCGTTTAGAGTTCATGAGGGGCGCTGGGCATATGGGAAAACGACATCACGGCAAGGGCGAAGCGAACGGTACGTCCGCCTCGCGGGGGCGCAATGGTGCCGTGAGCGCCGATGCCGCGGACGCTGCCGCTGCGCATGGGTGCGGCGATGCAGCTGCCTATGCCGATGCTGCCCGTAGCGGTGCAGGCGCTGCAGAAGCTACGAGCTCGGTGAGCACCGCAGACGTCCCAGCCCAACCCTCTACCGCCCCGTTCTTTTCGGTTGTTCTACCTGCATATGGCTCCGAGCCTTACCTCGCCGCCGCCTTGGGCGATATGCAAGACCAGCTGTTCACCGATTGGGAAGCCATTGTGGTGAACGATTGCTCGCCCGACGGCAGCTTGGCCATCGCGCAGCAGTTCGCCGCAGCCGATGCGCGCATTCGCGTTGTTTCGCACGAGGTGAACCGAGGACTTTCGGCGGCGCGCAATACGGGATTTGCCGCTGCTCGGGGGCGCTATGTGTGGTTCCCCGACCCCGACGATCGCTACGATTTCACCTTTCTGCAGAGTGTGTATAACTCGCTTCAGCAGCACGAAGCGCCAGTGGTTATGGTGGGTCATGTGGAAGAATTCTACGACGCTGGTGGCAAGGTAGAACGCGTGCAGGAATTCACTTTCAGCCAGGAATCGGCGCATTTGGGAAAAACCAAGCTGCGCAAGCACGTGTTGGAGTTCGAAAAGGGTACGCATTACGGCTACGCCTGGAACAAGGTGTACGAGCGCAGTTACCTGCAACAGGGCGGCTTTACCTTTACCGAAGGTTTGCCGCTTATCGAAGATATTGAATTCAACATCCGCGTGTTCCAAGATTTGCCTGGCCTGAACGTGATTGGCGCACCGCTATATCGCTACGCCAAGCGCGAGACGGGCAACCTAACCAGCAAGTTTGTACCGCGTTACTACGAGGTGCATCGCGCGCGCATTGAAATGTTGCGCAACCAGCTGGATTCATGGGGCTTGCTTGATGTCGGCGCCAAGGCCACGCTTGGTGCGCTGTATGCTCGCTACATTCTTTCGGCGTTGGAGCGTAACAAGCAGAAGGAAAGCGGCATGAGCGGTTCTGCGCAGAAGGAATGGCTGCAAGGTGTGTTTGCCGATGAGTTATTCAACGAGTTGGTGCCCTGCGCGCAAGCTGACAGCCAGGCGTTGCGCCTGTGTTTGAAGCCCCTGCAACAGCGTAATGCGGCGAAGTGCCTGGCGCTAGGCGGTGCTATTCATGCTGCCAAGAACGGCGCTCTGCACAACGTGTTTGTGAAGCTGAAATCCAGCAGGTGAGAAAATAAGGGGCAGGTCTCGTTTTCCCGCCAATGGCAAAGAGGCTGGTACCGAACCCCACGCGCAGGTTCCATTGCAACCTGACGCCAAATCGAAAGCGGGAAAACGGTAGCTGCCCTATTTTCCCAAGATGTTGCATTTCGGCAACACGCTAGGTTTGCTTTGCTGCTAGGCGTACAATCGGACGCGGTAATCAAGCGAAAAGGGGGCTTGCGGTGGATCTTTCCATTGTCGTGCCATGCTACAACGAAGAAGGATCGCTGCCGCTGCTGTTCGGCGCGGTAGATGATGCTTTTGCCACCTCGGGAGTGTCGTACGAGCTGGTTTTGGTGAACGACGGCAGCTCCGATGGTACGTCGCACCTGCTGCATGAGCTGCCCACTCCTGCATCGGCCGAACGTATCGTCGTGGTCGATTTTTCCCGCAACTTCGGCAAGGAAAGCGCCCTGCTCGCAGGCCTTCAGCATGCCGAAGGGGATGCGGTTGGCCTGATGGACGCAGACTTGCAACAGCCTCCTGCAACGTTGCTTGAAATGTACCGCATGCTGCAGGCCAACCCTAGCGCCGATTGCGTAGCCGCATTCCAAGAGCATCGAAACGAAGGTGCGGTGCTGAGCTTCTTCAAGCACGCGTTCTACAAAACGTTCGATGCAACTTCTCGGCTCAATGTCATGCCCGATGCCTCCGATTTTCGCGTGTTCCACCGCAGGGTGGCCGATGCGCTTCTTTCTATGCCGGAAAGCTTCCGCTTTTCGAAAGGCATGTTTGCCTGGGTAGGTTTCGAGACATTGCCGTTTCCGTACACGCCCGCGAATCGTGTTGAGGGCGAAACCAAGTGGTCGTTCCGCAAGCTGATGCGCTACGGCATCGGCGGAGTGCTTTCGTTTACCACGTTTCCGCTGAAAATTGCCGCGGTGGCGGGTCTCGTTGCCACGCTTGTCGGGTTGGTTCTGCTGGTCGAAGTCGTTGTCGAGCAATTTATCAACCCCGCCATGCCATCGGGCTATCCTACGCTTCTGTGCGTGCTCCTTTTGATGGGCGGGCTCATTTTGGTAACGCTGGGTGTGATCGGCGAATACATCGCACGCATCTACATCGAAACCAAGCGCCGCCCTGCCTATATCGCGAAATCGGTAGAAGTCCGAACTAGCACCAACCAGGCAGGAAAGTAAGGGTAGGTGCTCGATTCCCACTTTGCGAGCTGAGCCGCGTTTGCAATGAAGCGTGCGTACGAGGTTCGGCGTCAGCCGCTATCCCATAGGCGAAGAGGACCGCTCTCCTTGCTTCCCGTGCCCGAGGAACAGGGAGAGCGGTTTAATACGGCACCTCGTCCGAGTGCAGGTCTGCGTAAAACCATATTTCACATTTCAGAAAGGACGTATCTGTTATGACAAAACCTACGTATATCTTAATCCGTGAATCCAGCAACGAATCCGGCTACACAGCACATTCGTTCCCTACCGAAACGTCAGCATACAAAGCCATGGACTGCATGGTGGAATCTGATGCTGCTGCCATTGAAGCGACATACCACTTATCACCCCGTGTGGAACAGGTATCGAGCTATAAAACACAGCTCATCTTCGATGCAATCATCGCTGAGTCTGACATGACCGTAAAAATTACGTACAGCGTTTATGCAATCGAAAAGTAAATCTACTTATCGAAAATATAAAAAAATGGGGAACAATCTTTCATCTCGATTGTTCCCCATGCTATCTATTCGTACCACGGCTCGCTCGCAGTGGTATATTTTTTATTCTTTTTTATGCTGATTTTCTCTAATTCGTTTGGCCCTCTTGATAGGGGTACTTTTCCAGCAGCTCCTGTACGGTGATGAAGCTGTAGCCTTGTTCCTTCAACTTAGGGAGCGCCTGGCGAAGGCCTTCGATGGTCTGGCTGCGGTCGCCGCCGCCATCGTGCATCAGGATGATGTTGCCGGGGCCGGCGCTCTGGATGCGCTGGGCAATAACGTCGGCGCCGGGCTTCTTCCAGTCGGTGGTATCAACGTTCCAGCCAATTTCTGCCGTTACAATGCCTTCAAGATCGGTGGCAACCGAAGTGTCGAAATTGCCGCCCGGGCAGCGGAAGATCGTGCTTGCTTCCTGGCCGGTAGCGTTCTTGATGGCTTCCAAACCCTTTTGTACTTCCTGCTTGCGTTCGTTGGTCGACATCTTGATAAGGCTTACGCCTTCGCCGCTGCCCTCTGCGTGGTCCCACGTGTGAGTGCCAATTTCGCAGCCCATACTTGCAGCGCGTTGCAATTCCTTTTCGTGCCCGCTAATGCATTGGCCAACGGTAAAGAAGGTAGCCTTGGCGTCGTTCTGTTCAAGGATATCCAGGATCTCGTCGGTTTGCTTATCCCACGGGCCGTCGTCGAACGTGAGCGCAATAACCTTGTCGCCGTTGCTGTTCACGTTGTAGTACTGAACGATGTTGTCGACCGGTTCTTTGGTAGTAACCGTGGCGGTGATACCCGACTCCTTGCCTGTGCGCGTTACCTGTTCGCCGTCCTGGGCATTGTTGCTGTACAGGTGAACTGCGCCAACGCCCTTCAATTCCGTTTTGTGCGGAAGGGTTTGGGGTTCGCTGTCGGTGTAGGGCTCGGTGATGTCGGTGCCGTTGGAGATCTCGATCTTGTCGCCGCCGTTCAAGTGCATGCCCATATCGTCGGTGTCGTTTCCGTTCACCTTTGCGGTGCAGCGAGTGCCTTCACCTTGACGGATGGTGCTGCCATCGACGGCCACGTAGTTGCCAGGCGTTACCGAAACCACGTTGTTGTCCAGAAGGCCGCCAACGCTGCGCTCGGCGCCCGAAATGGTCACCTGGTCGCCGTTTAGCGTGACCTCAACCGGCTTCGACCCCATCCAGTTGTTGAAGGCGAATACGCCAACGATGGCAAGCACCACAACAACAGCAACGGCGATAAGGCTGCCGCGCGTAAAGAAGTCGGCCTTCTGCTTGGGCGCATAGCTGTTGTTGCCCAGGTAGCGAGCTGCCTGGTATGTGGATGCGTTGGTGGGCGAAGCCTTTTGGGCGTCTTCTTTGGTGCGCTGGTATTTAGCGCGCGAATAGGCAGACGGGTCGTTGCCGCGCATGTTTTGCACTACGGGTATCTGCTGTGAAGGCTGGCCTTGCTGCGGCTGTGCTGCCTGAACGCGCATGCTCTGGCTGGGTTGCGAAGCTGCGGCGCCGCGACGAACGGGGCGCTGCTGGCGTTGAGCCGCGGAGGGACGCTGACCTTCAACGCGCGGCATACGCTGGCTTGCCTGGGCGCTGGGGCGCTGACTGTTGACAGCACGGCGGGATGGGCGCGCCTGCTCGTTGCCGTTTTGCTGCATGCGCGGCATGCGCTGGCTTGCGGAAGGGTCGCCTGCGCCTACGTGCTGGTTAGCATCTTGTGGCATTGCAACGCGCGGCATCCGCTGACTGCCCTGCATGTTGGGGCGCTGGCCCTCGACCCGCGGCATGCGCTGGCTTGCGCTTGCGGAAGCGTGCTGATCCCAGGCCGACACGTTGGACATGTTGCCATTGGCCGTGTGCCCCTGGTTTATTTGGGCGGGCTGGTTCGTGGCAACGCGCGAATGGGCAATATGATCGTTGCCGGCACCTGCATACGCAGGGAATGCGGACGATGCGCCGCGTTCCTGACCTGCTGGTTTGTTCTGCACGCGTTCGTGCATGAACGAAGCCGTGGGGTCGTGCTGGCTGTATAACTCGCGTTCGCGCTCAAGCTCGTCACGTGCACTGGGCACGGAAGTGCGAGGTGCGGTGGAGCGGCGGGTTGGTTGGCGACGCGCTGGTCGGCGCGGTGGTTCGTTTGAATTGGTCATATGTATTCTAAAACTCCCTAAAATCCAATCTCCTTATTGTACTCGGCTTGGTTGCGGGTGAGGCTTTTATACACAATTGTTGGATGCCGGTTATGCAAGTTCTTCATTGATGTGTTTCCGGGCGTCTGGCGATGGCAAGATTGTGCCCTGATGCGTTCCCCCGGCGTTCGACGGTGGCAATATGCTCGCGAGATGCGTTTCCCAGCGTCCGGCGGTGGCGGGACTGCGCCCTGATGCGCCCTTGGCCTGACTGGCAGTGGCAATATACTCGCGCGATGCGTTCTCGGGGGTCTTGCCGTGGCAAGATTCCGCCGCGGTGCGTTCCCGGGCGGCAATCCGTGGCAAGTTTTGCGCTCCATGCATCCCGAAAGC